>ERZ1023485.14-NODE-14-length-144282-cov-718.683118_pt1 | contig 144282 bp, 148 predicted proteins | sample MGYA00380538_ERZ1023485 | MGnify/ENA primary metagenome ERZ1023485 (study PRJEB33173, sample SAMEA4830343) | metagenome | study: EMG produced TPA metagenomics assembly of the PRJEB25223 data set...
CAAGCAAGCAAGCAAGCAAGCAAGCAAGCAAGCAAGCAAGCAAGCAAGCAAGTAATGCTAATCTTTTCTTTTCATCTGTTAAGCTAACCACGACAGCTTCACTTATCAGCACAGTTTGCTGATCTCTTCTCAAGCCTTTGCGGCGAGTGACAATTCAATTAGTACGAATTACGACATTAAAGAGTTTGGCGTATAGCCTGATCATTGGTAATTTAAAGGATAATACAATTAATAGTAAAATTTCCAATCAGGCTTTAACGAGTTAAATGGCAAAATTGGTAAGTTAGACAGCAAATTAGAACGTGGTTTAGCGGCGGCTAACGCCCTTTCTGGTTTAGTGTTACCACAAGTGGTTGGAAAAGCGAGTTTTTCTGCAGCGGTGGGCGGTTATGGCATCCGTAATGCGGTGGCAATTGGTGTCGGCTACACACCAAGCAAATATCACGTTAAAAAGCGGTATCAATTATTCTTTTCTTAAACACCTGATTTTTTCCTAACTTCGCAAAATAGATTCAATATAAAATTTTTCATTTTAAATTTCCTTTTTTGAGTGTAAAAATAGCTACCTTAGTTTGTTAAAAGAAGTGGGTTTCATTTCTTACATAAGTTTTAAAGGAATTAAAATGAATGTTATTTCTGATCTTGAGCTTCAGCAAATTCGCACTCAAATGCTGACATTTGCACAATTGCAAGTAAATCAAGCTGATCTTGCTGAAGATTTAGTACAAGAAGCTTTTTTAAGTGCATTCAAAAATCTCGCTAATTTTAAGCGTCAATCTGCATTTAAGACTTGGATTTTTGCGATTCTTAAAAATAAGATTATTGATTATTTACGTCAGAAAGGGCGGTTTGTTTTAGAAAGTGAACTTGAAGATGAAAATACTAATAATTCATTTTTTGATGAAAAGGGGCATTGGAAACCAGAATATCACCCGAGTGAATTACAAGGCGAAGAAGAAACGGTTTATTCCGATGAATTTTGGCTGATTTTTGAAACTTGTTTGACTTGTTTACCTGCTAAACAGGCAAAAATTTTTATGATGCGAGAGTTTTTAGAGCTTTCATCTGAAGAAATTTGTCAAGAAACACATTTAACTTCGTCTAATTTACATACCACCCTTTATCGGGCTCGTTTACAGTTGCAAAACTGTCTTTCAAAAAAACTTTAGGAGAAAATTATGCGTTGTCACCAAGCCACTCGAATGATTTCCGAATCGCACGAACGTTCATTAGATATACAAGAAAAAGTTGGGTTAAAAGTTCATTTAGTTACCTGCCCACATTGTCGTCGTTTTCAAAGAAATTGCAAAACCTTAAGCGAGATGATGAAGCAATTTAGGGATGCCGAAAACCATCTATAGAATTAACTGATAGGTAGCAAAAAATAAGCGGTTGAATTTGCAAAATATTTTACAGCTTCAACCGCTTATTGTTAAAAATACTTTATTTCACTGTTCTAATAATGAAATCATTTTTCTAAGCATTTCTAATTCTTTTTCTTTCTGCTCTAATAATTCATTTTTATGAATAAGTTGTAATTTTAATTTTTCAATTTCAAACATTATAGAGTGATCACCACTATAATAATTTGCAGAAGTATTATTTCCATTTTTATTCATAAAGAAGATAACACCTTTATCATTATCAACAAGATCAGATAAACTCACATTAAATATCTGAGCAATTTGCACTAATTTATCGTATTGTAGGCGAGTTTCACCTCGTTCAATCTTGGCATAACCACTTGGCGACATATTCATTTTCTCAGCCATATCTTCTTGCGATAATTGACGAAGCTCTCTCATCATACGAATTTTATCGTGCATTCCCATCTAAATTTAATCCTTTCGAAATTGAGCAATTTTTGCCGAAATCAGGTGTTGTATTGTCCTTTTTGTTGCTGTTTTTACTGGTTAAACTTCCATAAAATTTACCCGCATTTATTTATGCAACTGATGTATTTTCACACATTTAGAGGTCTTAATCTATGAAAAAATTACTTATTGTAACTATGTTATCTACTTTAGCACTATCAGCTCAAGCTCAATGGTATGTTCAAGGCGATTTAGGTGCTTCAAAAATTGATATTACTCATGTAAATAGTTCAGACAGTCCATCTTTTACCCAACGAATTAGTGTTGGCTATGCTTTTGATAAGAACTTTCGTTTAGCCGTAGATTATACAAACTACGGAAAAGTAACTGCAAATTATGCTGATATTGTAGATGTATCTCTTAAAGGTAAATCATTAGGCTTCACTAGTTTTTATGATTTTGACTTAGCCGATTTCAAACCTTATGTTGGTGTCCGTGTATCTGCCAATAAAGGGGAAGGGGATGTAACTGCAAATGCAAGATATTATCGCATAGATTTTGCAACTGAAACGAGCATAGGCATTGGTGCATTAGCTGGTGTTCAATATAAATTAACTGATAACGTGGCACTTAATACTAATATTGAATATAACCGTTTAGCCTCAGATGTTTCTGATGTGGGCGTTAAGGCTGGTTTACGTTTTAGTTTCTAATGGGTATTTTGTGAAACAGTTATTTGCAAGAGCATCAATTATAGGGGTAGCGTTATTACTTTCAGCTTGTGCAACCGTTCCTATGGCTTCTGTTGAAGAAAGTAATACCGCCAAACAATTCAGATCTCCCGAAAAAGGAAATTCAGGATTATATATCTACCGTGATTCTTTTATAGGAAAAGCTTTAAAGAAAAATCTCTATATTGACGATAAATTTATAGGTGAGTCTGCTCCTGATGTATTTTTTTATAAAACCATTAAAGCGGGAGAGCATAAAATTTCAACTGAATCCGAATTCAGCAATAATGATTTAAACATTAAAACTGAAAGTGGTAAAAACTATTTTATTCGTCAATATATTAAATTTGGTGTATTTGTAGGCGGTGCAAATTTAGAACAAGTTTCTGAAGAAGAAGGTAAGAAGGCTATTTCTAAACTAAATATGGCAGTAAGTCATTAAAATTCTGCTCTAACAACATCATTTTATTTAAACAAGGCTAAGTCTATATTTAATTTAGACTTAGTCTTTTTTATTTAAAATTCCCCTCTTATTTTCTACCACATTTCAAACTTAAGTAAAAAAATCTGTAAGAAATCGAATTATCCGCCGTCTAACCTTATGTAACGTTAATTTTTACTTCATAAGGAAAAGCAATGAAACTATCAAAAACATTTCTATTTATTACCGCACTTTGCTGTGCTACACCAACTTTAGCAATACAAAATTCAACATCATCTGGAGAACAAAAAATGGCAATGGAAAATACACAAAACATTCGAGAAATTTATCTTGCTGGTGGTTGTTTCTGGGGTATGGAAGCATATATGGAGCGTATTCACGGTGTGAAAGATGCGATTTCTGGCTATGCCAATGGTAATACGGAGAAAACCAGTTATCAGATGATTGGGCTAACCGATCACGCAGAAACGGTAAAAGTCACTTACGATGCAAACCAAATTTCGTTAGATAAATTGCTTAAATATTATTTTAAAGTGATTGATCCAACGAGTGTAAACAAACAAGGTAACGACCGTGGTAGACAATATCGCACAGGGATTTATTATCAAGATGGGGCAGATAAAGCAGTGATCGAACAAGCTCTCGCCCAGCTTCAAACCAAATATAAAAAACCAGTGCAAGTTGAGGTACAACCGATTAAAAATTACATCGTAGCGGAAGAATATCATCAAGATTATTTGAAGAAAAATCCAAATGGTTATTGCCATATTGATATTACCAAAGCAGATGAACCTGTGATTGATGAAAAAGATTATCCGAAACCGAGTGATGCAGAACTTAAAGCGAAATTGACACCGTTGCAATATTCCGTTACTCAAAATAAGCATACTGAACGCTCTTTTAGTAACGAATATTGGGATAACTTCCAACCCGGTATTTATGTTGATGTCACTACAGGCGAGCCTGTTTTCTCTTCAAATGATAAATTTGAATCAGGTTGTGGCTGGCCAAGTTTTACGAAACCGATCATTAAAGATGTGGTGCATTATGAAACCGACAATAGCTTCAATATGCAACGTACCGAAGTGTTAAGCCGTGCGGGCAATGCCCATTTAGGACACGTTTTTGACGACGGCCCGAAAGATAAAGGTGGTTTACGTTATTGTATTAACAGTGCATCAATTAAATTTATTCCGTTAGCTGAAATGGAAAAGGCAGGATACGGATATTTGATTCAATCCATTAAAAAATAAGGAGATGTAGGATGTTAGATCAGCAACTCCTTATTGGAACTGTATTTTTAGCTGGGCTTGCTTCTTTTCTTTCGCCTTGTATTTTCCCGATTATCCCGATTTATTTCGGTATTTTGAGTAAAGGCGGTAAAAAAGTCTTAAATACTTTTTTATTTATTTTAGGGCTTTCCCTTACATTTGTCAGTTTAGGCTTTAGTTTTGGTTTTTTAGGGAATATTTTATTTAGTAACACCACCCGCATTATCGCTGGCGTTATCGTGATTATTTTGGGTATTCATCAACTTGGCATTTTCAAAATTGGTTTGTTGGAACGCACGAAATTGGTGGAAATAAAAACATCAGGAAAATCAACCGCACTTGAGGCATTTGTTCTTGGCTTAACGTTTAGTCTTGGTTGGACGCCTTGTATTGGCCCGATTCTGGCTTCCGTGTTAGCTTTATCAGGCGATGAAGGCTCTGCACTTTACGGTGCATCAATGATGTTTGTTTATGTCTTAGGGCTTGCGACCCCGTTTGTACTGTTTTCTTTCTTATCTGACAGCTTGCTCAAACGTGCCAAAGGGTTAAATAAACACTTAGACAAATTTAAAATCGGTGGCGGAATTTTAATTATCGTGATGGGTATTTTATTAATTACGAATAATTTTTCGTAAAACATAACCTCAACAAAAGAAATTTATAAAAGGAAAAAAGCAATGAAAAAACTACTATCAATATTTCTAATGGCATTCAGCCTAAACGCTTTTGCACAAACTAATTTGGCAGATGTGCAACTCAAAGATTTAAACAATCAGCCAGTTACTTTAAGCCAATATAAAGGCAAACCTGTGTATGTAAAAATGTGGGCATCTTGGTGTCCAATTTGTTTGGCAGGATTAGCTGAAATTGATGATTTAAGTGCGGAAAAAGATCGCAATTTTGAAGTGATTACCATTGTTTCGCCCGATCACAAAGGCGAAAAAGACACCGCTGATTTTATTGAGTGGTACAAGGGATTAGAATATAAAAATATCACGGTGCTTTTAGATGAAAAAGGCGAAATCATTGATAAAGCAAGAGTGCGTGGCTATCCGTTTAATCTCTTTTTAGATAGTGATTTAAACCTGAAAAAAACCGTACCAGGACATTTAGGTGCAGAGCAAATTCGAGTGTTTGCTGAAAAATAACGATGACAAGCGGCTTATTTTTAAGCCGCTTTTTATATTCCATTTTTACAGAGTAAAGAGACAAAGTATCTAAGATTGGCATTTGAACATTGAGCATTTGGTAGATTGATAAAAAACTATATTATAAGCGGTATGATTTTATTGCTTGTATAATAGTTTTTTATTTTTACGTTATCGTTACTTTTTCCAAATAACGTGAAATTCGCGATCTTCTTCTCGGTGAGAAATTAAGAATTTAGCAAAGACATCATCCATTTCATCTTGTTCATTGACTAAACCCACCCACACTTCAGCGTATTCTTCAGGATCAATCAGTACACCAATTTCTTCTTCCCAATTATCGGCGGTTTCAACAAATTCCACACCACCGCGTTCTTCAAATTGTAGGTTGAATAAAAGAATATCGGCAGGATCTAAATTTTCTCCAGCCATTTCTAAGAAAATATCGTAAGCAATATCAATGGCTGTATCGGGATCAAGTTTTTTAATTTCTGTTGTCATAGTGTTTTGTCGTAAAGGTTATGGTTAATAAAAGTGCGGTTAAATTTTTTTCTCTTTTGAAGCGTTTTATTCCATATTGGTTGGAAGTTTAATTTCTCGAATATTCATCGAAAAACCGTCAATCATCAATAAGCGTCCACACAAATTCTTACCGATTTTTAACCGCACTTTAATTGCTTCTAAGGCTTGAATGCAGCCCACAATACCGACGATTGGTGCAAGCACGCCAGCTTCCACACAGCTTAATACATTTTGTCCAAATAATTTACTGAGATCACGATAAGTAGGCGTATTTGGTTCATAAGTGAAAACGGAAACCTGACCTTCCATTCGAATTGCAGCACCAGAAATAAGAGGAATTTTTGCATGATTACATTGGCGATCCAACTGATTACGGATTTCTACATTATCTGTACAATCTAAAACAATATCAAAGTGCGGAATGATTTCAGCCAGTTTTTCTTCGTCTAACTTAGCATTAATTGTCTCTATGTTTATATGTGGATTGATTTGCTTGAGTGCAATTTTAGCTGACTCCACTTTGGGCATATTCAAGCGCGTATCGCAGTGCAAGACTTGGCGTTGAAGATTAGAAAGCGAAACTGTATCGAAATCCAACAGTGTTAAATTTCCAACGCCTGCCGCTGCGAGATATTGGCTGGCTGCACAGCCTAAGCCACCAAGCCCAACGATCAGCATTTTGCTTGCTTTAAGTTTTTCTTGCCCGTCAAAATCTACGCTTTTAAGAATAATTTGACGGTTATAACGCAATTCTTCTTCGTGACTAAGTTCGATCATTTTTTATCCTAATAAATGATTGAAAGGCTCAATTGTCACTGTTTCGCCCGCAGAGACATTGCCACGTTCTTGTTCTAACACGATAAAACAATTGCTTTTTACAAAAGCACTAAAGAGATGAGAACCTTGGAAACCTACTGATTGCACTTCAATTTGACCTTGTTCATTGATGTAATAAAAACCCCGTTGGAAGTCTAAACGTCCCACTGATTTTTTCAAATTCATTGTAGCAATGGCTGAAAAGTGCGGTGGTTTTTTCCATTGTTTTTGGCCTTGAAGTTTAGCGATTAATGGCTGAACAAGTTGATAGAATGTTACTAATGCGGAAACAGGATTGCCGGGTAAACCACAGAACCAAGCATTTTCTAATTTACCAAAAGCGAATGGTTTGCCGGGTTTGATTGCAATTTTCCAGAAATTTACTTTGCCTACTTTTTCCAATACCGCCTTAGTGAAATCCGCTTCACCAACGGAAACACCGCCACTGGTAATCACTAAATCGGCTTGGCTTTGTGCGGCAATAAATGCTTTTTCAAATTCAGCTTCGTTATCAGGTAATAGTCCTAAATCAATGACTTCACAGTGTAGTTTTTCGAGTAATAATTTTACGGTGAAACGGTTAGTGTCATAGATTTGTCCGCTTTGTAATGGTTTGCCGACTTCCACAAGTTCATCGCCAGTTGAGAGTACACCGACTTTTAATTGACGATAGCATTTTACTTCTGCAATGCCTAGAGAGGCTAATAATGGCAAGGAAACTGGGGTGAGCGGTGCGCCTTGTTCTAATACAACATCCCCTTTTTTTACATCTTCACCAATACGACGGATGTTTTGATTTGGTTTAGGTAATTCACTAAAAGTGATGGTGCCGTCTTCATTGAGTGTTACTTGCTCTTGCATTATCACTGCATCTGTGCCTTCAGGAATCATTGCGCCAGTCATAATTCTGACCGCACTTTTTGATGGCCATTCCTCTTTGAATGGATTACCTGCAAAAGATTTCCCTGCCACTGAAAGGGTTAAAGATTGTTGTAAATCCGATAAACGTACAGCATAACCATCCATTGCTGAGTTATCGAAAGAGGGAACATTGATAGGCGAAATAATATCTTCTGCACAAATTCGATTGGCGGCTTCTTTTAAATTTAGGTATTCAGTTTGAGTCGGGAAGGGAATCTGTTCGAGCATTTTCGAGCGAGCTTGATCCAATGTAAGCATAGAAAATCCTTATTTGATAAAATTTGTCAGCTATTCTATATCTAAAGCCTAATTCATTCAAATTTGCAATTTTTCTCATTTTACCATCCTATTATCCTTTGCTAGAATAGCCGATTATTTTTTTAGGAAAGACTATTATGAGCAAAATTTCACTGGATGCACTGAATGTAAGAAATGCCTTGATTGAAAAAGGTATTGAGACACCCATGATTGATCCAACACAGGCTAAAAATGAACGTCGAGAAAGCATTGCAAAACACATGCATGAAGTAATGAAGCTGATTGGATTAGATTTGCGAGATGATAGTTTAGAAGAAACGCCAAATCGTTTAGCTAAAATGTTTATTGATGAGATTTTTAGTGGAATGGATTATGCGAATTTTCCAAAGATGACAAAAATCAAAAATCAAATGAAAGTCAGCGAAATGGTGCAAGTGAATGACATTACGCTAACAAGCACTTGTGAACATCATTTTGTGACGATTGATGGTAAAGTTTGTGTGGCATACTATCCAAAAGATTGGGTGATTGGTCTTTCTAAAATTAATCGAATCGTTTCATTTTTTGCTCAACGTCCACAGGTTCAAGAACGCTTAACTGAGCAACTTTTGACAGCATTTCAAACCATTCTTGAAACCGATGATGTGGCGGTATATGTGAAAGCGACCCATTTTTGCGTGAAAGCACGTGGTATTAGAGATACAAATAGTTATACTGTCACATCTGCTTATGGTGGCGTATTCTTAGAAGATAGAGATACTCGTAAAGAATTTTTAGCCACAGTTCAAAAATAGGAAATGATAAATTGTAATCCGCACGTAAAATGTGCGGATTTTTATTTCGGGAAATTAAATATGCTATGTGCCATTTATAAAAGTAAAAAGAAGTTAGGAAGTTACCTTTATGTTGCTAATAGAGAGGATTTTTCTTTAGTTCCCAGCGTTTTACTCGAACATTTTGGTAAACCAGAATTAGTGATGATGTTTAATCTGCTTGGGCGTAAAGCACTACACAATGTAGATTGTAATGAAGTATTGGAAACAATTAAACGCCAAGGATTTTACTTACAAATAGCAAAACAAGATGATGGTTTATTTAATAGCTTGAGTGAGATCAAATAATTTGTCTATTTATAAGATAAAAAAAGTGAAAATTTGCGTTATCTCAAATTATTAAATAAAAAATTCCTTTAAAATCCACCGCACTTTTTAAAGGAGAAAAAAATGAGTAGCTTTTTTGTCGCAGGGACAGATACGAATGTGGGGAAAACAACAGCAGCGCGCGCAATGATTCAAGCCTTGCAAGGGCAGGGCGTGCAAGTTGTCGGCTATAAACCTATTGCTTGTTGTGGAGAAGAGAGTATTTATCCTATCGCGCAATCAGAAAATACATCTGATTATGATCATTTCGTAAATGCTGATGTATTAACGCTGATGCATTCAACAAAAGAAAATGTGTCTTATCAGGATATTAATAGCTATACTTTTAGTCATTGCGTACCCATGCTCACGCAAGATAAAATGCGAATTAAATTAGATAAAATTAATTGTGATTTAACGCGTTTGAATCAAACTTATCAATCTGTTGTGGTGGAAGGATCTTTTGGTTTAATGACACCAATGGCAGAAGGAAAAAGTTTTGCAGATTGGATTACTCAACGAAAAATGCCAGTAGTACTTGTAGTTGGAATTAAAGATGGTTGCGTAAATCACGCTTTATTAACGGTAAAGGTTATCCAACAATTGGGGGTGCCGTTATTAGGTTGGATAGCAAATCGAATTAATCCATTATTAAGCCATTATGCAGAAATTGTTGATTTACTTGTTGAACATATTGATGCGCCGCTTTTAGGTAAAATTCCTTATTTACATAAACCCGAAGAACAAGAATTAGGGCATTATTTAACGAATATAGATCGATTAATGTATATGCAAACAGAGTTCATAAAATAATAAAGTGCGGTTGAATTTTTTTAGTTTTGTATAAGGGCGAAATATCGCCCTTATTTTGTGTTTGAAAAGAAATATATTATTGTGATAATTAAGGTCTTACACCTAACATATGACAGATAGCATAAGTTAATTCACTACGATTTAATGTATAAAAGTGGAAGTCATTCACGCCTTCGCGAGATAAAATTTTTACCATATCCATTGCAACACTTGCTGCTACAAGATTACGTGTAGTTGGATCATCATCCAAACCATCATAGGCTTTAACTAACCACGCTGGAATTTTCACATTAGTGAATGATGCCATTTTTTGGAGTTGTTTAAAATTAGTAACAGGTAAAATACCGGGTACTATTTCAGTATCAATACCAATTGATGCACAACGATCACGAAAACGTAGGTAGTTTTCAATATCAAAGAAAAATTGTGTAATGACGTGGTTTGCACCTGCATCAATTTTACGTTTTAAATTAATTAAGTCTGCTTGTGCGGATTTTGCTTCTGGATGAACTTCAGGATAAGCGGCTACAGAAATATCAAAATCAGCGACAGAACGGAGTAATTCCACAAGATCTGACGCATAAAATGGTTTTTTCGCGTAACCTTTAGGTTCGTCACCGCGTAACGCAACAATACGGCGAATACCACTATCCCAATAATCTCTCGCAATTTGTTTTAATTCTTCAGGTGTGGCATCAATTCCAGTTAAATGTGGTGCGGCTTCTAAGCCAGTTTCTTGTTTAATGGCTTTCACAATGCCGTGAGTGCGGTCACGTTCTCCAGAATTTGCGCCGTAAGTGACTGACACAAATTTAGGCTTTAATACTTTTAAACGATGAATTGAATCCCATAGAAGGGTTTCCATTTTTTCGTTTTTAGGTGGAAAAAATTCAAAGGAGACATTAATTTTTTTATTAAAATCTGCAATATGTTGATTTAATGTATCAATTTCTTTCGCGTAGCTCATAAGGCTTCCTTTAGGATTCTAAAATAGTATTTGTACAATAAAATAGGTTTTAATATGAGTCAATTTCAATTTATTCATTAAAAGTATGATTATTATTAATAATTCAATAAAATGGATAATGATTGTTCAATAATAACTAATTTTTAGATCAACACATACTCAAAACCACCGCACTTTTGTTAGCAATGATTTATCCCATTTTACAACGAAAAAGAAAGTGCGGTAATTTTTTGTATATTTTTATAGAAAGATAAATGCGTGTTAAATAAATACAATAGATTTGTTTTTTTAGCGCAAAAAATTAGCATTTTATGAAAAAACGAGTATAATACGCCGACCCTGTAAATGTGCGAATTCCCATCGTACATTATTTTATTGAGATCGCACTCGAAGGGGTGATGATTAAGATTAATGGTTGTGTTCATAAGAACACTGGGTATCAAACTAATTTTTGGTAATTAATTAATGAAAACTTTTGTAGCAAAACCAGAAACGGTTAAACGCGACTGGTACGTAGTAGATGCGACAGGTAAAACTTTAGGTCGTTTAGCGACTGAATTAGCACGTCGTCTTCGTGGTAAACACAAGGCTGAGTACACTCCACACGTAGATACTGGTGATTACATCATCGTTATCAACGCAGACAAAGTGGCAGTAACTGGTCGTAAAGAAACAGATAAACTTTACTACTGGCACACTGGCTATGTAGGTGGTATTAAACAAGCGACTTTCAAAGAAATGATCGCTCGCCGTCCTGAAGCAGTGATTGAAATTGCGGTTAAAGGTATGTTGCCAAAAGGTCCATTAGGCCGTGCAATGTTCCGTAAATTAAAAGTGTATGCAGGTGCTGAACACCAACACGCTGCACAACAACCACAAGTATTAGATATTTAATCACGAGGTTTAGAAAATGGCAGAGAATCAAAACTACGGCACAGGCCGCCGCAAAAGCTCTTCAGCTCGTGTATTTATCAAACCGGGCAGTGGTAAAATCACTATCAATCAACGTGAATTAGATGTTTACTTTGGTCGCGAAACAGCACGTATGGTAGTACGTCAGCCATTAGAGTTGGTTGAATTAACTGATAAATTAGACCTATACATCACTGTTAAAGGTGGTGGTATTTCTGGTCAAGCGGGTGCAATCCGTCACGGTATCACTCGTGCATTAATGGAATACGATGAAACATTACGCCCAGCACTTCGTGCAGCTGGTTTCGTTACTCGTGACGCACGTCGCGTTGAACGTAAAAAAGTGGGTTTACACAAAGCACGTCGTCGTCCACAATACTCAAAACGTTAATTTTTATTTTCGTTTCCAAAAGAAAAGCAGAGAGAAATCTCTGCTTTTTTATTATTTGAGTTACTCTAACTTATTGATTATAAAACAATAAAAAAGATTATATTGGCAAATAGGTAATGCTTTATGGTAAAATGTTGCCCCTTAAAAAACTAGAATATTTTTGGATCTTCGGAGGAATAAATGTCCAGCACATCAAGTAAACGTTCAGTAATGACCCTTTTTTCAAATAAAGATGATATTTATTGCCATCAGGTAAAAATTGTTTTGGCAGAAAAAGGTGTGCTTTATGAAAACGCAGAGGTTGATTTGCAAGCTCTACCAGAAGATTTAATGGAATTAAATCCATACGGCACTGTGCCTACGTTGGTTGATCGTGATCTCGTATTATTTAATTCACGCATCATAATGGAATATCTTGATGAGCGTTTTCCACATCCTCCATTAATGCAAGTGTATCCTGTTTCTCGTGCTAAAGATCGACTTTTAATGTTACGTATTGAACAAGATTGGTATCCAACCCTTGCAAAAGCAGAAAATGGCACAGAAAAAGAAAAAACTTCAGCATTAAAACAGTTAAAAGAAGAACTATTGGGGATTGCACCAATTTTTCAACAGATGCCTTATTTTATGAATGAAGAATTTGGTTTGGTTGATTGCTATGTTGCACCATTATTATGGAAATTAAAACATTTAGGCATGGAATTTACAGGCACAGGAAGTAAAGCGATTAAAGCTTATATGGAACGTGTGTTTACACGTGATTCTTTTTTGCAATCTGTAGGTGAAGCTGCACCAAAAAATTTAATGGATGATAAATAATGGAATATAAATCTTCTCCTAAACGCCCTTATTTATTACGCGCCTATTATGATTGGCTAGTAGATAATAGTTTTACGCCTTATTTAGTTGTTGATGCGACTTACTTAGGTGTGAATGTTCCTGTCGAATATGTAAAAGATGGACAGATTGTATTAAACTTGTCTGCCAGTGCTACGGGCAATTTACAACTTACAAATGATTTCATCCAGTTTAATGCGCGTTTTAAAGGCGTCTCTCGTGAACTGTATATTCCAATGGGCGCAGCCCTTGCGATTTATGCTCGTGAGAATGGCGATGGCGTGATGTTTGAACCTGAGGAAATTTATGATGAACTTAACATTGAGCCAGATACTGAACAACCAACAGGTTTTTATGAAGCAGTAGATAAGCCTAAAAAACGAGAAGAAAAAAAGAAAACAAAATCAGTTTCCCATTTAAGAATTGTGGATTAAGAAAAAACGCGATGAAATTATCATCGCGTTTATTTTTATAAATTACCTTGTTTTGCAATAAAGTTGAGAATTTTTTCTTCAATGCCTTTTGTATCCAATCCTAAATCTGCCAATGCTTCTTGCTGTGTCGCTTGTGGAATAAAATAATCTGGCAAACCAAGTTGTAAAAGTGCGGTTGATTTTCCTGATGAATTTAGTACTTCCGCAACAGCAGATCCCGCTCCACCTTGAATTGCATTTTCTTCCAATGTGACCAAATAATCGTGAGTTTGTGCAAGCACATTAATCATTTCAATATCAATCGGTTTCACAAAACGCATATCGACAACCGTTGCATTGAGTTTTTCTGATAACTCTAAAGCGGATGGTAATAGAGTACCAAAATTTAAAATCGCAATTTTTTGACCTTTTCGAATTAAACGTGATTTACCAATAGGAAGCATTTCTAAAGGAGTAAGTTTTACACCAACGGCATTTCCGCGAGGGTAGCGTACTGCCGCAGGTTTTCCACATTGATAACCTGTATAGAGCATTTGACGGCATTCATTTTCATCACTCGGCGTCATAATGATCATATTTGGAATGCAACGCATAAAGCTAATATCGAATGCACCTTGATGTGTAGCCCCATCTGCGCCAACTATCCCTGCTCGATCAATCGCAAATAGCACGGGGAGATTTTGAATGGCAACATCATGAATTAATTGATCGTAAGCACGTTGTAAAAATGTCGAGTAAATTGCGACGACAGGTTTATATCCGCCAATTGCGAGTCCAGTGGCAAACGTGACGGCGTGCTGTTCTGCAATCGCTACGTCAAAATATTGTTTTGGGAAGCGTTGGGAAAATTCTACCATACCTGAACCCTCACGCATTGCAGGTGTGATACCTATAATTTTGGCATCTTTTTCTGCCATTTCACATAGCCAATCGCCAAAAATTTTCGAATAAGTTGGTTTACTATTGTTTTTGGGCAATTCGCCACTGATTGGATCAAATTTAGGTACACCGTGGAAACCAATCGGATCTTTTTCTGCGGGGGCGTATCCTTTACCTTTTTTCGTTTTTATATGCAAAAATTGTGGGCCTTTCAGATTACGCATATTCGTAAGCATTGCCACTAATTCATCAATGTTATGCCCATCCACTGGGCCAATATAGTTAAAACCGAGTTCTTCAAATAATGTACTTTCTGGCGAAAACATTACACCTTTCATATGTTCTTCGGTTTTTTTCATAAAGTTTTTGATTGGAGGAACTTTATCAAGGATTTTTTTACTGCCATCACGAAGCGTAGAGTAAAGAGAGCCAGAGAAAATACGCGCAAGATGATTATTTAATGCGCCAACGTTTTCTGAAATAGACATTTCGTTATCATTTAAAATAACTAACATATCTGTATGCAATGCCCCCGCGTGATTTAATGCCTCAAATGCCATTCCCGCAGTAATTGCGCCATCACCGATGACACATACTGTTTTTCTACCTGCATTTTCTCGTTCTGCGGCAACGGCAATGCCTAATCCCGCACTAATAGACGTAGAGGAGTGACCAACACTTAATACATCAAATTCACTTTCTTCACGCCAAGGAAAAGGATGAATACCGTCTTTTTGGCGAATTGTGGACATTTGCTCTCGGCGACCCGTTAGGATTTTATGTGGATAAGCTTGATGTCCCACATCCCAAATTAACTGATCAAATGGCGTCTTATATACATAATGCAGCGCAACGGTTAGCTCTACAGTGCCTAAACCTGACGCTAAATGTCCGCTAGTTTGACTAACAGATTCTAAAAGATAAGCACGTAATTCTTGACAGAGTTGTGGTAGCTGATCTTTATTTAAAAGACGCAAATCTTCTGGAGAATTAATTAAAGATAAAAGAGGATAATTGTTCATATTATTAGTCATTTTAAAAACGTGATAAATTTTGACCGCACTTTTGTGAGTGTTTAACTTTTTCTGGTAATAACGAATTCAGCTAATGCACGAAGTGCGGTTGTATCAAAAGGAATTTTTTCTAATTCAGACAAAGCACTTTGATATAGATCTTGCGCTTTTTGTTTTGCGCCACTTAATCCAAGTAATTTTGGATATGTACTTTTATCTAAATCAAGATCGGCACCCACCTGTTTGCCAATTTCTGCACTATCGCCTTCAATATCTAAAATATCATCTTGAACTTGAAAGGCTAAACCAATGGCTTCCGCATATTGTGTTAAGGATTGTTCTAACCTTTTGTCGGTAAAATGTGGAGAACAAATGAAACCTAATTTTAATGCGGCAATTAGCAATGCACCCGTTTTGTTACGATGGATTAATTCTAATTCGCTTAAACTAATCTGTTTATGCTCAGAAATAAGATCTAAACTTTGCCCTAAGCACATTCCTTGTACGCCAGCGCCTTGCGCTAAAATTTGAATTAAAGCCAGTTTTTGTTCAGCAGAAATATTCGGTGTTTTGGTTAATATTTCAAATGCGAAACTTTGCAGCGCATCGCCCGCAAGAATAGCTGTAGCTTCATCAAATTGGATATGACAAGTAGGATGTCCACGACGTAGATTGTCATCATCCATTGCAGGTAAATCATCGTGAATTAAGGAATAGGCGTGAATGGCTTCAATGGCAGCAGCAGCGTAATCTAAGGTTTGTTTCTCTGCGCCAAGCATTTGACCTGTTGCGTAAACTAAGAAAGGGCGAACTCGCTTACCGCCAAGTAATAATGCGTATTTCATCGCCTCAAGCAAAGGCGCATTATGACTTTCAATGCCATCAAATTGAGCTTCTAAAAAGCGATTGATACGAGTTTGAACCTGTTGTAATTCTTCAGAAAAGTGACCCATTAAGCATTCCCTTCATAATCATTCCCTTTATAATCATTCAGTGGCGCGTCTTCTGTTTTTTGCAATAAGATCTGAATACGTTGTTCTGCTTGTTGTAAACGTTCTTGCCCTAACTTAGCGAGTTGCACACCTTGTTCAAATTCTTTTAACGCTTCTTCTAACGGTAGATCGCCATTTTCTAAATGAGCAACAATATTTTCTAACTGCGCTAACGTTGTTTCAAAATCTTGTGAAGATGCGGGTTTACGCGCCATGGAATTATCCTTTTTCACGGTAAAAATTGTTTGCCATTGTACTGTATTTTACTTGAGTTGTTAAAAAATTATTTCAAGCTAGGACCAGTGGACTTTTCACTATCTTTGCGTAAAATACTCGCCACTTTAAATACCCAAGAAATACCTAAGCTATTTATATGAAATTTATCGTTAAACTTTTTCCTGAAATTATGATTAAAAGCGAAACTGTGCGTAAACGTTTCGCAAAAATTTTAACCTCTAATATCCGCAATATTTTACAGAAATATGATGAAGAAACCGCAGTTGTACGTCACTGGGATTACATTGAAGTGCGGTCAAAAAATGAAGAGAATCGTGAAGAATTAATCGCCTTGTTACAACGTATTCCTGGTATTCATCATTTTTTAGAAGTTGAAGAAAAACCGTTTACCGATTTACATCATATTTTTGAATTGACGCTTGCGGATGTCGCGCAACAACTTCAAGGCAAAACCTTTTGCGTTCGAGTAAAACGTAAGGGTAAACATAAATTTAGTTCGATTGAAGCAGAACGTTATATCGGCGGTGGATTAAATCAACATATTGAAAGTGCAAAAGTGCGGTTAAAAAATCCTGATGTGACTGTTCGTATTGATATTGAAGATGACAAAATGATGTTAGTTAAAGCACGTCACGCTGGGATTGGCGGTTATCCGATTGGTACGCAAGAAGATGTGCTTTCTTTAATTTCAGGGGGATTTGATTCAGGCGTATCGAGTTATATGTTGATTCGTCGTGGTTCCCGAGTTCATTATTGTTTCTTTAATCTTGGCGGTGCAGCCCATGAAATTGGCGTTAAACAAATGGCTTATCATATTTGGCAACGCTATAGTGCTTCACATAAAGTACGCTTTATTGCGATTAACTTTGAGGGAGTTGTCGGTGAGATTTTAGAGAAAGTCGATAACGGACAAATGGGCGTTGTATTAAAACGGATGATGGTGCGAGCCGCAAGTAAAGTCGCTCAACGTTTTAATATTGAAGCGATTGTGACAGGGGAGGCATTAGGGCAAGTTTCTAGCCAAACTTTAACCAATTTACGCTTGATTGATGAAGCCGCTGATGCCTTAGTATTACGTCCGTTAATTACCCATGATAAAGAACAAATTATCGCGATGGCGAAAGAAATTGGTACTGACGATATTGCAAAATCTATGCCTGAATTTTGTGGCGTGATTTCAAAAAATCCTACGATCAAAGCTGTGCGTGAAAAGATTCTTGCAGAAGAAGGGCATTTTAATTTTGAGATTCTTGAAAGTGCGGTACAAAATGCGAAATATTTAGATATTCGCCAGATCGCAGAAGAAACAGAAAAAGAAGTCGTAGAAGTCGAGGCAATTTCTGTATTGGGTGAAAATGAAGTGATTTTGGATATTCGTAGCCCAGAAGAAACGGATGAAAAGCCATTTGAATCAGGTGCACATGACGTCATTCAAATGCCGTTCTACAAACTTTCTTCTCAATTTGGTAGCCTTGATCAAAGTAAAAATTACGTGTTGTATTGTGAACGTGGTGTGATGAGTAAATTACAAGCCTTATATTTGAAAGAAAATGGTTTTTCAAATGTGCGTGTATTTGCAAAAAACATTCATTAATTAGGATATAAAATATGCGTAATCAAACTAAACAGCATCTTGAACAGCTTCAAATTACCATGCAGCAGCTTAATTTATGGCAAACGATGCCCCCTGCTGCAGAGGCGTTTTTAAGTGAAGAACCTTTTTCAATTGATACGATGTCTGCCGAAGAGTGGCTACAGTGGGTATTTATTCCACGCATGCAGGCATTATTAGAAAGTGGTTCAGCCTTGCCACATAAAATTGCTATTTCTCCTTATATTGAAGAAGCAATGAAGGAATTTGATGAGTTACAACAACTATTAACTCCTTTAGTTGCTTTAGAAGAACTTCTGAACAATAACCAATGCTAGAAATTTTATATCAAGATGAGTTTCTCGTTGCGGTGAATAAGCCTGCTGGTATGTTGGTTCATCGCAGTTGGTTAGATCCTCACGAAACTCAATTTGTGATGCAAACTTTACGAGATCAGATTGGTCAGCACGTATTTCCTATTCATCGTTTAGATCGACCGACATCTGGCGTGTTGTTATTTGCATTGAGCAGTGAAATTGCGAATTTAATGTGTGAACAGTTTGAACAAAAGTGCGTTCAGAAATCTTATTTGGCTGTAGTGCGAGGGTATCTACAGGGAAAAGAGCGGATAGATTATCCACTAAAAATTCAATTGGATAAAATCGCAGATAAATTTTCTCAAGAAGATAAAGAGCCTCAAGAAGCAGTGACTGATTATGAAGGATTAAAAATAGTCGAAATGCCTTATCCTGCTGGGCGTTATCAAACGGCACGTTATTCTTTAGTTAAATTAATCCCTCATACAGGCAGAAAACACCAATTACGTCGCCATATGAAACATATTTTTCACCCAATTTTAGGGGATACACAATATGGTGACTTACATCAAAATCGTGCATTAATGTCACATTTAGGTTGTTCTCGATTATTTTTACATTCTGATAGTTTGTCTTTTATTCATCCAATAACGAAAGAGCAAATAACAATTACAGCAGGTTTAGATGAACAATGGCAGCAATTAATGAATCAATTTGGATGGGAAAATGTTTGATATTAACTTAACACACGAACAGCAACAAAAAGCAGTTGAGCAAATTCAAGAACTTATGGCAAAAGGGATTAGTAGTGGAGAAGCGATTCAAATAGTGGCGAAAGCACTACGAGAAATTCATAAAAATGATAAAAAAACTCCAGAAAATTAAATTTTTTGTGATCTACTTATCATTTTTGAATATTGCTCGTTGCATAACCGTTCAAAATATTTAAACATAGCGAACCTAATTAGTAGGTAATAAGGCGAGAGTCTTGTTGATTTATTGTTTTAATAGGCGAAGCCTAGAGAGGTCTTTTATGGAAATTGGTATTGTAAAATGGTTCAATAATGCAAAAGGATTTGGTTTCATTTCCGCAGAAGGTGTAGATGCCGATATTTTTGCACATTATTCAGTGATTGAAATGGACGGCTATCGTTCATTAAAAGCGGGTCAAAAAGTACAATTTGAAGTTCTCCACAGCGATAAAGGATCTCACGCCACAAAAATAATCCCAATTGCGGATACTCAAGAATAATAAATACCCTAAATTTTTTTCTATTAATCCTAACTTAAAAGACAAGAATTAAAGTTAGAAGTCAGTAAAGGACTAAGCTTTGTGATTAAAAAAAGCTTAGTCCTTTTAGTTCGTATTAAATAAGAAATCCGCCTTTAAATTTATAAGTCCATCACTTATTCATCAACAATATCAGTAAATTCTGCACCTAATACTTTTGCTAAATCTTGTGGCGCAATTTCTACGCTTAGCCCACGTTTTCCGCCTGAAACATAAATCGTTTCAAACTCAAGTGCGGTTGAATTTATCACGGTTTTCACGCGTTTCTTTTGACCTAGCGGGCTAATTCCCCCCACAAGATAGCCTGTACTTTTTTGTGCTGCATCTTTATCCGCCATTTCCACTTTTTTCACACCGATAGATTTTGCTGCTTTCTTTAAATTCAGCATATTGGCCGTTGCAAGCACAAAACAAGCGAGTTTTTTCTGATCGCCATTTTCCGCTACAAGTAAGGTTTTAAAAGAGCGGTTAGGATCAATACCTAATTTTTCGGCCGCCTCATCACCAAAATGTTGATTATTCGGATCATGATCATAAGTGTGCAAGATAAAAGGAATTTTTTGTTTTTTAAGTAAATCAATTGCGGGTGTCATTATTTCGTTTCTGGTTTTGGTGTAAAATAATGCTGATTATTTTACAGCGGAGAGAAAAATGGACGCAACCTTAAATATTGCGATAGCAGCAGAATTTGAATTAAGTGAAAAAATTGTAGAGCGTTTAGAACAAAGTGCACTTGAAATTAGCAGCGTTTCTATTGTTGAAATAACACCTTTTGAAGAAGAACAAAATATTCGTTTTCGCAATAAAGGCATTGAACAACTTTCGCCAAATGAAGTTGAATGGGCTGATTTTAATTATGTCTTTTTTGCAGGAAAACTTGAGCAAGTTGCCCATATTGCGCAAGCAGCAGAGCAGGGCTGTATTGTCATTGATATGTTAGGCGTTTGTAGTGCGCTTTCGGATGTGCCAGTTGTTGTTCCAACGGTAAATGAATCACAATTATTGGAACTGAGACAACGTAACATTGTTAGCTTGCCTGATCCACAAGTAAGCCAACTTTAACGCTTGCCCCGATTTTACAAGAAACGAATCTCAATCAAGTATTTGTCACCTCTTTATTGCCGACTTCTTATACGGATGCGGAAACCGTGACGAAACTTGCGGGACAAACAGCCCGTTTATTAAATGGCATTCCATTGGATGAAGAAGAAACTCGCTTAGCCTTTGATGTTTATCCGTATCAAGCACCTAATTTATCAAATCAATTACAACGAATTTTTCCGCAATTAGAGCGTGCTACATTCCACTCAATCCAAGTGCCTGTATTTTATGGATTGGCACAAAAAGTCACCGCACTTTCAGATTATGATTTCGACTATCAGCCTCAAAATAGCGAGCTTATCGCTTTAGAAGAAACGCTAATTACACCTGTGCTTAATGGAGAACAAGAAAATGGTGAGGAATCAGTAAAACTTGATTTAAGTCAAATAAGTGCGGTAGAAAATGGCGTAGAATTCTGGTCTGTGGCAGATGAACAACGCTTTAATCTCGCCTTACTTTCAGTGAAATTGTTGAAAGGAATTTATCAGCAAGGTTATTAATGAAATTAAGGAGAATAGTATGCAAAATATTCTATTTATTATCCATTCAGCCCCTTATGGTGGATGGAAGCTGACAAAGTATTAAATTTTTAATTTTCTCGATAGCTAAAAGAAACCCGCCACAAGTGCGGGTTCTTTTTTGCTTGATGATGACAAAGCCTTGTAAAATTGTCGAAAAAGACAAAACTATTCGCCAATCACACTTTGATAAGCCGATAACTCACGATCAGCGTATTTGACGACATCGGCGATAACGAGTTTTTGAATAGCTGACCCGAGCGTTTTCATTAACGCATAATCAGGAACGTTATTTTTTGTCGGTAAACTAATATTTAATTCATTGGCATCTTTGGCATAAAAATTTTTAGCATAACTAAACTGACCTGCATTAGAAACTTTATGAATTGCAGAAGTTAAAAATAAAACAGATTCTTTCGCTAATTTATCACAATGAACGACAGCAATATGATCATCTGCACCATATTGATAATTTCGATATTTTGCTGATCCGAACATATCGATAGTGATTGTATTCGCTTTAAAAACTTCGACATCATTTCCAATAAACGCAGAAATACCAGTATCATTTTCCCCAGCTGTAACAAAAGGTAAATCGCCAGAAATTCTATCCGCACTTTTTAATCGTTTACCACGAGTTGCTTTGCCAAATAATTTTTCGATATTAAATGTTCCCCATTTAACGTTATCCAAATCATCTATCGCTCGTTGTTCTTCTTCGGTCAATGTATAGTTTGATAGCCCTGTTACTTTTAAATAGCCTTGCAGTTCCTGCAATCGTTCCGCTTGCAGTTCCTGCAATCGTTCCGCTTGCAGTTCAGTGATGAAATCTTCCATATAGGAAAATGCAGGTTTATTATTTAAAAGCGGGAGTGTAAATGGTTCATTTTTTATCCGCTCCCAACCTGCTTTATTAGACCAATCATATCTAAAACGGATACTTTTTTGTAATGCAGAAACTAAATATAAATATGCATTTTTAGAAGGAGTTTCATTTTTAAAACGAATTGCATAAGAATCCTGTAATACAGTAAATTCTTTTGGTTGGTAATACATAACACCTGTATTTGCACCATTTGCCGAAACACTAATCACATTCTTTAAAATAGTTGCACCTTTTCTAGGAATAAAAAATGCGAGTCCTTGATTATCTACTCCAGCAGTTAAAGCAGGTAAACAATATTCTTCATCATATTTACCTTTTAAATCATTAGCCGAATATGGCAAAGAGTTTATTTTTATCTTTTCAAAGTACTGCTGAATAGATGTTTCTTTATATTCTCCCCCACTTGCTAAAAATTCTTCTTCTAATTTCTGCAAGCGAGAGTTAATTACTTTCCCTGTTCACTTTCCTTTTTTAATAATTGTGAAACTTCCCACGCTAAATAATCGGCAACGGTTTTCTTAAAATCAGCAAGAGTGGGTTTAGTATCAATTTTTTTGTGTTGAGTGAAGTTCCAATCGCAACCAGCATTATCGCCTGATACTGAGATTTTATCTTCAATATATTCATTTTCAGTAAAGTGATTTAATTCTCCTTTACCAAATTTCACTAAATTAACTAATTCCTGATAACGTTCTGTGGCATGATCAACATTACGTAAATTTGTACTGGCTTTCGCTTTTTTACGGCTTGAGCGTTTGTAACCATCATTTGTAAAATCAATAAATTTTACTAGTTGTTTTTCTTCATGTCTTTCGCCAACTTTAAACACATAAATTGCTGTTTGCACACTAGACTTACCAATAAATATATCAGCTGGCATTTTTATACTTGCAATCAAAGAATGTTTTTGCAGAATACGTTGATTAATTTCTTTTGCTTTACCTGTTCCAGCGGAATCTTGAATAATAACCGCTGCATAACCTTTGTTCATCATATTCAAGGCTTTTTCAACAAAGATCATACCATTACCTTCTTTAGAATAAGGAGGGTTTAGAATAAAGGCATCTGCTGGAAATGCTTTATCTTCAAATCCTTTTCCTTCAAAGTCAGATAATGAGTTTTTATTTAATACATTTGAGCTACCATCTCCCATTAAGATCATATTTAAAATGGCTAACATATATACGCTAGATAAGATCTCAACACCTAATAATTGATGGGCTTTGATATGGGCTTCTTTTTGACGTAATTCATCTGGAGATGTAATGCTGTTTTTAGCATCAATTAGCATTTCATTCATTGCTGCAACAAGTAAACCTGCCGACCCCGTTGCAAAATCCCACACATAAGAATCTTTATTTACACGAGCTAATTTAGCTAAAAGCGTTGCAACATAAGACGGTGTCAAAACAACATCATTTAATTTATCTTGACTAAATCCAAGCCAAGAATACATTTCATTAAATAATTTTCCTGTAAAATCGGTAGTTAAGCCAATTTTGTAATAAATACCCAAATCATCAACAATTTTTATAAATACTCGTTTTAACTGACTTTCTCCATCAACAACTTTGTTGATATTCTCTGTCAAAACAGTATTTGATAATGTTCGAATAATTAAGTTTTTCTTTTCCTGAGGTAAATTTTTAGCTGATAAAAAAGCATTTATTTTTCTGATTAGAATATCACCATCTCTTTCCCCTTCTTCTGTTTTAGATTTTAAATCTTCTTTTTCAAGCGGAGAAACCTTACCTTGAACACCTAAAGTTGCCATAATAGATGCTGCAACTAAATAAACCCTATCATTCTCTCCTAATCCAGATTCATTCTGATAAATATCATTATTTAGTTTTGTCAAACTAGCATCTATTTCATTTTCACGTTTAGCTTTTATTCTTTCTAATTCATTTTGAGATAAAGAAAGATTATTTACTTGTGTAATAAAATCTTCAAAATGCTCTGGAGCTAAAAATGATAAATCTGAAAACTCTCCTATTTTTTGCCCAATACCTAAATTTGCTTTAGATACATAATATACGCCAATTTCATAGCACAGCTTATCTGTATGAGATGCTTTATAACCCGTCATACCAATCGCAATAATATCGGTATAACTTGTATGATGTAATAATGCATTGGCATAATGCACGGCACCATTTACTGCATATCCATTGATATTTTTAAAAATAGGTTCATTCTTATCCGAACGATTTTCAACATTGCCATCCGCATCTAGTTTGGCTAATTTATCTTTATAACCTTTATATTCAATAAGGATAGGGTAATCTTTTTGAGTAATGTTTGAACGCAATAATAATTTTGCATCGGGGCGATTTCCGCCAACACCTCCATTTTTGCTGAAGTAAGCATCTAAAGCTTTATCAATTTCCGTATTTAATTGTTCTTGCTCTAATTTATACTTGAGTTTATACGATGCTAACCAGCCGTTTGCTAAATTAGCAATGTTCGGTTCAACCGATTGAATTTTTGACGGAGACTTAGCCATTTAAGCCTCCGCATTTATTTAATATAGAAGTGAAAGCAGTGAGATTTTTTGAAAAATTTACAATTTTTTGCTTGCAACTAACGTTAAGTTTGTGCTGTGCTGTGCTGTGCTGTGCTGTGCTGTGCTGTGCTGTGCTGTGCTGTGCCATTTTTTCGTCCTTAATTTATGAATGTCAATAAAATTTTGAAATTATAAAGCAAAAACGGCTAAATTTCCTTGATTTTTCAACAAAACCAGAAAATTTAACCGTTTGTTTTTCTTTACTTAATTTAGCCTTTGGTTGCTTGTTTCATTTCTCTTACAAACGCACCAAGTTCTTCGAGCAATTTCGCTTGATTATCTAAATTTCGCTCAATAATTTTTACTGTTGCTGAACCTGAAATTGCACCAGCCGCCCCCAAAGCTAAGGCTTCTTTAACTTGTGCAGGCTGTGCAATGCCGAAGCCTTGTAAAATTGGTGGGGCATTGTGGGCCTTAAGTTGTTCTACAAGGGTGTCCAAATTTGCTGCGTGAGCTTGATTTTCAGCACTGGTTACGCCTGCACGTGAGACTAAATAGGTATATCCTTCGCTATTTTTCGCTACGCCTTGAATTGTTTTCTCGTCCGCATTGGGTGGGCAAATAAAGACGGGTTGAATACCGTGTTTTTTAGCCGCTTGTACATAATCTTCTTTTGCCAGTAACGGAATATCTGCCACAAGCACAGCATCAACCCCGACTTCTGCACAACGTTGATAAAAAGCATCTAAACCTTTAGCAAAAATTAAATTGGCACAAAGTAATAAGCTAATCGGAATCTCGGGATATTTTGACCGCACTTTTTCCAATAGTTTAAAGCTATCTTCACTGCTATGACCTGCAGTTAAAGCACGATTATTCGCGGCTTGAATAACTGGGCCATCGAGTAGCGGATCGGAAAAAGGAAAACCGAGTTCTAAAGCATCTGCACCGTTATCCACAAGTGTGCAAATGATCTCAAAAGAGCGGTCGAAAGTAGGGTCGCAAAGGGTAACGAACGGAACGAAATCCCCTTCATTTTTTGCGTTAAGTGTCGCAAATTGCGTTTCAAAACGGCTCATTAGTTCGTTCCTCCATTTAAAATTTTATCAACAGTAAAAATATCTTTATCGCCTCGTCCTGAAAGATTAACCACTAAAAGTTGTTCTTTTTCAGGATTTTGTTTAATCAATTTCAAGGCATAAGCCAAGGCGTGTGAGCTTTCTAATGCAGGAATAATACCTTCGTGTTTTGCCAATTCTTGGAATGCGTTAAGGGCTTCTTCATCGGTAATCGATACATAATCAGCACGACCAATCTCATTTAAATAAGCATGTTGCGGTCCGACAGAGGGGAAATCTAACCCTGCAGAAATGGAATAGGATTCCTCAATTTGTCCATCTTTATCTTGCATAATTGGCGATTTCATTCCGAAGTAGATGCCTGTTGTGCCGTGCTTGAGCGGTGCGCCGTGTTCGCCCGTTTCAATACCTTTACCCGCAGGTTCTACGCCGATGAGTTTCACAGCGGTTTCTTCAATGAAATCCGCAAACATACCAATTGCATTCGAGCCACCACCGACAGCTGCAATGACTGCATCAGGTAAACGACCTTCTCGTTCTAGAATTTGACGTTTCGTCTCAATCCCAATCATTTTTTGAAATTCTCTCACAATCGTCGGGAATGGATGGGGGCCTGCAGCGGTGCCAAGTAAATAATGGGTGGTTTCATAGTTTGCTGACCAATCACGCATCGCTTCACAACAGGCGTCTTTTAAAGAACAAGAGCCTTTTTGTACAGGAATCACTTCAGCCCCCATTAAACGCATACGGAACACGTTTGGCGATTGTCGTTCAACATCTTTTGCACCCATATAAACACGGCACGGCATATCTAACATAGCACAAGCAAGGGCGGTCGCAACACCGTGCTGACCTGCACCAGTTTCGGCAATAATACGCGTTTTGCCCATTCGTTTGGCAAGCAAAATTTGCCCTAACACCTGGTTGGTTTTGTGTGCACCACCGTGCAATAAATCTTCACGTTTAAGATAAAGTTTTGTTTTTGTGCCTTTAGTTAAATTACGGCAAAGGGTAAGTGCGGTCGGTCTGCCTGCATAATTTTTGAGTAAATCAGCAAATTCTGCTTGGAATGTAGGATCATTTTGTGCTTCTACAAAAGCTTGTTCTAATTGCTTTAAAACAGGCACTAAAATTTCTGGCACATACATTCCGCCAAATTCGCCAAAATAAGGATTTAGAAGTGTGTCTGACATATTTTTTCCTATTATTTTTTAGTTATCTTTTGCAACGCTCATTCCCGCAAAAGATTGAGCGGTTGGCATTACTTCAATACGATTAATGTTCACGTGTTCAGGTTGTTGATGAAGCCATAATACAATGTTCGCAATATCTTCAGGCTGAACCGATTGCACGTTTTCATACACTTTTGCCGCTCTTTCATCATCGCCGTGAAAACGCACATTAGAGAACTCCGTACCACCACATAAACCGGGTTCAACATTGCTTACTCGAATTTTTGTGCCTGCCAAATCGGCTCGTAAATTTAAGCTAAATTGTGTGACAAAAGCTTTAGTTCCACCATATACATTACTGCCAGCATAAGGATAAGTACCTGCAATTGAACTCAAATTGATAATCTGTCCATGATTACGAGCCACCATATTTGGCAACACAAGACGAGTGATAGTAACCAATCCTTTAATGTTGGTATCGATCATCTGATACCAATCTTGTAAATCCGCTTTATGTGCTGGCTCTAATCCCAAAGCTAAACCTGCATTATTCACTAATAAATCGACCGCTTGCCAACCTTCAGGAAGGGTATTTAGAGCGTTAATTGTGGCTTGTTCATCACGAATGTCAAAGGCAAGCGGTAGAAAATTGTTGCCTAATTGTGAATGAATTTCTGCTAATCGATCTGCACGTCTGCCCGTGCCAATCACTTTATAGCCTGCTTCGATCAATTTTTTACAGATTGCCAAGCCAAAGCCTGCGGTTGCACCTGTGACTAATGCGGTTGTGGTTTTCATTTTTTCTCCTAGATCTTGAGCTTATTTGTACTATTAAAGTAGTACAAATAAATTTTGATTGCAAGCAATTTCCTTTTAATTTTAAAAATGTCATTAAATGAATTAATTTAACAATACCGCAAACGTTTGCTTGATGATATAATCTGCCCAATTTTATTCCAATTGATCGAGGTTAATCGTGAGCAATACACAACTTAGCTACAAAGATGCTGGCGTCGATATTCACGCTGGGAATGAATTAGTCGAACGTATCAAAGGCGATGTAAAACGCACTCGCCGCTCTGAAGTCTTGGGCGGACTGGGTGGTTTCGGTGCATTATGTGCTTTACCAGCCAAATATAAAGAGCCAATTTTAGTTTCTGGCACAGATGGTGTTGGCACAAAATTACGCCTTGCGATTGACTTGAAAAAACACGATACCATTGGTCAAGATTTAGTGGCAATGTGTGTGAATGACTTAATCGTACAAGGTGCAGAACCGCTTTTTTTCTTAGATTACTATGCAACAGGAAAATTAGACGTTGATGTGGCAGCAAGCGTGATCAAAGGTATTGCAGACGGTTGCGAAATGTCTGGCTGTGCGTTAGTCGGTGGCGAAACCGCTGAAATGCCTGGAATGTACCACGAAGGCGACTACGACTTAGCGGGTTTCTGCGTCGGTGTAGTAGAAAAATCAGAGATTATTGACGGCACGGCAGTAAAAACGGGCGACACGCTTATCGCACTCGGCTCAAGTGGTGCTCACTCAAACGGCTATTCACTTATTCGCAAAGTGCTTGAAGTGAGCGGTGCAAATCCAGCGGATTTATTAGAAGGCAAACCGCTTAGCGAACATCTTTTAGCACCAACCAAAATCTATGTAAAATCGATTTTACAGCTGATCAAGCAGACCGAAGTTCACGCCATTGCTCACTTAACAGGCGGCGGTTTCTGGGAAAATATCCCGCGTGTATTACCTGACAACACCAAAGCAGTGATTGATGAATCAAGCTGGCAATGGCCTGCGATCTTCAACTGGTTACAAGAAAAAGGCAATATTAGTCGTTATGAAATGTACCGCACTTTTAACTGTGGCGTAGGTATGGTAATTGCATTACCAAAAAAAGAGGTTGAAACCGCTATCGCATTACTTGAACAAGCGGGCGAAAAAGCGTGGGTTATAGGCAAAATTGCACCTCTTAGCGAAGACGAAGCACAGGTTGAGATTCAATAATAAAATCTTAAATTTCAATTCAGCCCTTTTAAGCTGATTTCTATAAGGAAGAAAATGAAAAAAATTGCCGTCCTTATTTCTGGTCAAGGAACGAATTTACAAACTATTATTGATGCCTGCCATTCAGGCTATATTCCCGCCAAAATTGCTTGTGTGGTAAGTAACAAAGCTGATGCTTACGGATTAGTTCGAGCCAAACAAGCACAGATTCCGCAAGCGGTCTTTTTTCGCAAAAATTTTGCCAATAACCTCGAAATGGACGATGCCATTGGCGATTATGTGCAAAGCCTAGAAGTAGATTTGATTGTCCTTGCTGGTTATATGAAAATTCTTACCCCAAAATTTACTCAACGTTTTGCAGGGAAAATTTTAAATATCCATCCTTCTCTTCTTCCTAAATACGCAGGCTTAAACACCTACCAACGTGCGATTGAAGCAGACGACAATGAACACGGCACAACCGTTCATTTTGTCAATGAAGAAGTAGATGGTGGTGCGATTGTCTTACAAGCAAAAGTGCCAATCTTCCCCGAAGATAGCATAGAAGAAGTGGAAGCTAGAACCCGTGAGCAAGAATATCAAATTTATCCGCTTGTGATTAAATGGTTTACCGAAGGGCGGTTAAGACTTAAAGATAATTTGGCATATTTAGATGGGAAACCCTTGCCAAAATCTGGATATGCAGATGAATAACTTAGGATTTAGGCAGACTATTTCTGTATTTTTTATTTAATTAGGATGCAAAAGTGCGGTGAAATTCCACCGCACTTTCAAGGTTAATGATGATGGTGTTCTGGTTTTGGTGGTAATTTAGTTAATCCTTTACCAACGGGTAAAATTAATGTGCTATAGCTTGCAGATTGCTGACAAATTTGTTGATCTGCAAATGGTGTTTTATGAATAACTTTAATTTTCCAAATTCCATCAATTAATGGAATGATATTCACACGTCCTTGACTATCTGTTTTACCTGAAAAACCTTGTGGTTCACGATGACCTGTACTTGCTTCAAGATCTTTCACGATAATAGTATCAGCTGTTGCAATGACAGTTTCGCCTGCTAATGGCTGATCTTGGTAGAAAATTTGAACAGGGAACGGTTCGCCTGATTTCGCTTTGCTTGGATCACGCAAAGGAACAATTTCTAGCGGTAAACCAACTCTTGTCATTGCCATTTCTGCATTTAATGGTTTTTTACCAACGGTAACGAGACTTTTGCCAAACATTTGAGTTTGTTCGCAATAAGTTGGGTTTTCTAATCCTTTCAAATTATCCATTTTCCAACCTTCAGCATTTTGTGACCAAAATGTTGGTTTATAAGTGGCTGTTACCCAATAAGAACCATCAGACAGTGCTTTCTCTGATTGATATTGATAGTTTTCGCCTTTTTGGATTAAGGTTTGTTTTTCTCCATTTTGATGAATAATTTCCATTGGCGCAAAAATTTTTAAGCGTGCTTCAGGAATTTTTTCTACATAAGGGTAATCCCCATAAGCTAATTCTGCTTTTAATACAGAACCTGATGCTAATTTCGTCGGTGCTTGAACCCAAACTTCGTGAGCTTGTGCTATGCCAGATAAAACCAATAAGCTTGTAATTAATGTCTTTTTCATATATTTCCTTAATAAGAATGGGGGAGTTAAAAAATGAGTGCAAAATACTAAATGAAAATAGCTATCATTTAAATAGCTATTTAAATAAAATTTTAAGATTTGTGATCGAGATCACAAAATGAAAAATACCATAAGAAATAGTATAAAAACGCCCTAAATACAAAATATTTAGGGCGTCTTATAAATTGAGGAAAATGTTTTAATCGTCTTTTTTCGATGGTTTAATGCCTAATAAATTACAACTTAATTTACTAATTACATGTTCTGCAGTATTGCCTAATAATGCGGCAGATAAACCTGTGCGTCCCACTGTGCCTAAAATCACTAATTCAGCTTCAATTTCTTTCGCCACTTCAGGAATAACTTCCTCTGGGAAACCTTCGCGTACGTGAGTATGATCTTCATCAATCCCAAACTTCTGACGTAACGCTTTCATATTAATGAGATGCTGACCTCGAATACCGTTTTCATAACCTGAAGTATTAAATTCAGGCAAATCAATCGCCATATTGATTGGCGCGGAAGGGTAGGCTGCCACCAAATGGACATTACCACGATTTAGATTTTCCGCGAGTGAAATACCAGTTTCTACCAGCTCTTGATTAAATTCATCTTGATATTCTTGCTCTCCAGATACATTAACAGCCACAAGAATACGGCGTTGATGTTTCCAATCGCCATCACGAACCATTAAGACAGGAATAGGGCATTTACGAAGAAGTTGCCAATCAATGGGAGTAAAGATTAGAGACGTAAGTTTTTCTTCGTCTTTGGTATATTTTACGACGAGATCGTAATTATTATTTTCTACTTCTTCGTTAATTGCATCAGCTTCATTGCTATTCCACACAATATGAGATTGTAATTCAATTTCTGGATTTGCATATTTATCTAAGTAATATTGAACAGCGTGACGGTGTTTTTCAATTACTTGTTGATGCATTTCTGAACGTTCTTCGGAAGAAAGTAAAGCTGACATTTCATAAGATAAATCATAGACTGATAAAAGTGCGGTGATTTTTACCTTAGTTTCATTTTTTTGTTCTTCAACTAAACGCACTGCACGAGCTAGGGCGTACTGTTTTTCATTACTGGGATTAAGTACAACGAGAATATTTTTAAATTTCATAATAGCCTCCAAAATTGAGGCATAGGATAAAAAAGAATAGCAAAAATGGCAAGGTACAAGATTAATTTGGATAAATTTATTTTTATCAAGCACAAAAAGGCGTGATATTCACGCCTTAAATTTATTTAACTAATGTAATTTTTGTTTTATTCGTACCAGTTAATTCAATTAAACCATTTAAATCATTGATTGTAATATATTTGCCTTGTACGCTAATCACGCCGAGTTTTTGAAAGCGGCCTAATAAGCGGCTGATGGTTTCTACTGTTAAACCTAGATAATTACCAATATCGCCACGTGTCATTGTTAAACGAAATTCTCTTGCTGAAAAACCTCGAGCAGAATAGCGTTTAGAAAGATTATGAATAAAAGCAGCCAAACGTTCTTCTGCATTCATTTTAGATAGCAATAAAATCATCTCTTGATCACTTTTAATTTCACTGCTCATCAAACGTAAAATTTGCTGGCGTAGTTTTGGCATTTTTCCTGCCAAATCATCTAAAATATCAAAAGGAATTTCACATACCATAGCCGTTTCTAGAGCTTGTGCAAAACTAGGGTGTTGCATTTGAGTAATGGCATCAAAACCAACTAGGTCACCGGGCAAATGAAATGAAGTAATTTGTTCTTCGCCAGATTCACTAATCGTATAGCTTTTTATTGTGCCAGAACGAATAGCATAAATTGAATTGAGAGAATCTCCTGCTTTAAATAATACTTGAGACTTTTGAATCGGTTTTTTTCTCTCTATGATATTATCAAGCTGATCTAATTCTTGTTCATTTAAGGTAAAAGGAATACAAAGCTGACTAATACTGCAATCCTGACAATGAATCGCACAACCGCCTGATTGAATTTTGCGCCCTGATTGAGCTCCTGCAACGAAATTTTTCATGTACGCCTCAAATATTGAAAAAAATAGTGTAAAATTGATCTAACGCAAATATTCTACCACTAATTAGTCAGATTAAGAAGAGTAAAGCATTATGGCAGCTGAAAAATTAACAAAAAAACGTTTAGCTCAAATTTTAATTATGTTGTGCATTTTAATTATTGCATTTGTTTGGCGATATTTTTAGAAAACAGAAAATTCTTGCTTATTTTTAAAACAAATGAATTATTTCCAATAAATTTTGCTTGTCACATTCTTATATATACGTATAATTCAACCCCATTAAGCCTGGGTGGCGAAATTGGTAGACGCAGCGGATTCAAAATCCGCCGTTGAATAAACGTGTCGGTTCGAGTCCGACCCTAGGCACCACATACAAACCCTTGATTGTTGGTCAGGGGTTTTTCTTTTATGTATTTCAACCAGTAAAATCTGCAGTCGCAAGGATTGCAACCTGATACATTATTTTCTGATGTTATTAAGCGGTATTTGAACGAAATTACGCCAACAAAGCGTGGAGAAAAGCACGAATTTAATCGGCTGAATCGCTTTTTGCGCCATCCAGTTACGGATAAATATATATCTGATGTTAGTCGGATAGGGGATGAGGAATTGTGTTTTGATATTAAGTCTAATGTGCTTGATGCAACATTCCGAAAACTCAAAAAACTTGCGGAGCGAGAATATTTGCATTTCCATGACACGCGGCGTGAGGCATTGACTAGACTATCTAAAAAAGTAGATGTGATGACGTTAGCCAAAATATCTGGGCATAAAGATATTTCGATTTTACAAAATGTCTATTATGCCCCTAATATGGCGGAGGTGGCGGAATTACTCGATTAGCTAATACGTTTAGCATTGATCCGCCCCCAACGAACAACTTCGCCTGCGATATAGCGTGGGCGAGAATTTTGTTGATCGACTGTAACGGGTTTGGGAAAATTAGGCAGTTTTGAAATAATCTTGGCAACGGTTTGATGGTGTCGCCCAAAATATATTGCTATATCCTCAAGCGTAATTAAATTTTGGCTTTTCTCGGTCAAATTAGATAACGCCGCCATTCTTGCCGCATTCACAATTTCTTCTTCGGCTTTCTGCGAAAGTTTAATTGATTCCATATTTCCTCCAATAAAAAACCGCCCATAAGAGCGGTGGTTCGTTAATATTGTTGTGTCTGTTCGGCATGACAGATTTTGCCGTCACAGTCTTGATTAAGGTTTAGGGCGTGTGCATATACACCACAAATGCACACACGAGCGTAATGATTAATTTGTTCATTTTCTGTTCCTTTTGTCGGATTTTAGGTGTGATAATCCGCCGCAGGCTTAAAAAAGTGCGGTCGGATTTTGTGATGTTTTATTGGGCGATGAGGTTTTTCGCTCTTTCCCAGTTCATTTGATTAGACGCTTTAAATGCTGCAATTCATTTCTGAATGGAGCGTGTTTTTGTATTGTCGGCGATATTCTTGATGATGGCTGATTACCATACCTGTGAAATAAGAGCCGATGGTTTCTAGCGGTTTAATCATATCGCCAAGCAGGGTGTTCATTTGCTTGTGTCCACACTAAAGCCAAACGAGTTGTTCAAGTTCATACTCAGTAAATTCAAAGGTGTATTTCTCAGGTTCTGGCAAGGCGAGCTGTTGTGGTTGTAGCAAGGCTTTTAATGTTCTTTCGCAACGGATGAAGTATTGGCGGATTTGTCTGCCTCGTTCGTTTCTTTCGACCATACCGAGTTCTTTGCCCATATCGAGGGTGATGTGATATTCCTTGCGTGGGCGTCCGTTGGTGCGTTCGGTGATGACGAGGTAGTCTTCATCTTGGATGAAGCCATATTCGTTGATGCGGTTTTTGATCCAATCAGTGTATTGCTGTTTGCTTTCTACGAATGCGTGAAGTTCACGAGCGTTGCAAATTTGAACGGGTTGATTTTGGATTAAGCCATTAAAAACAGGAATTAAGTTTGAGTTTGTCATTTTGTGATTCTCTAATCAAAGTTTTAGAAATCATCACGAACAAACGCCAATTTGTTGGTGATGAACTGTTCAAGATTGGGGTAGAATAGCTGTTTTGTGGCGATAAAAAAAGACGCATTGAGCGTCTGTCTTTCCACCGCTCCAAGTTATTCAGAAACTGCACCGTTTTTCACTGGCTTTGCATGGGCAGACTTTAAAACTCACTCTTAACTAAGTAGGTTAGGGCTTTCAATCTAACGACCGCTTAGCACCGTTGGGCTTCCGTCTGCGCTTCCGCCGAGTGAGTTTCTTTAACCAAATTGTTTAAAATTTGTGATGAAAGTCACTGACTTAAGTAAACTTTTTGATTATCCTTGCAACTAACCTTGCTAGTTTTGAAAGCGGATTTTCTGGGATGTGAATCTCAAATTTTAATTCGCCGTCATAAATAGCTTGGGACATTGCCTTTATTTTTTCTTTGGCTTCTTCCGGGTTATTTGCGTAAACATCGCATGCCCATTTGGTGCCTTGGAAGTAATAATGGAATAAATACTTTTTCATTGAGGAACCCCTTATGAAATTTGAAACTTATGTGGACTCTCGCATTGAATGGCGATGGCGTCTAAAAGCGGATAACGGTAAAATCATTGCAGATAGCGGGGAAGGCTATAAAAACTACACTGATTGTTTACACGCTATTGACTTAGTTAAATCAACTAACCAATCAACTAAGGTTGAAATGGTTTAATTAACAAAGCTCCGAAAGGGGCTTTTTTCATCACAAATTTTTAAAGAGCATTGAGATTGTGTATCTCGTTTTGATGGGTTTATTATCACACTTTGAAATAATATAATCAATACAAATTGTGATTTTTTATCTAAAAAATTTCATAATGTGATTATATTGTTGATTTCTAAAGAAATAAATTTTTTTGAAATGGCGTTTAATTGCTTGTTTTTTAATCAATATAGTGTTGAGTTTGGGAAGTGCGGTGGATTTTTTGAAAATTTTGAAGAGCGTAAGCAAGTTTTAATTGCCGTTAAGCAAGGGGAGTGAGGCTAGACTTATCAAGGAAGAAGCGATTTTGAAGGGATATAAGCAAGATTTGGTGAATTTAAGTAAGGTGAAAGGTGGGGAATAAAAAACCGCCAGAAGAGGCGGTTTATTGTGGTTGATATGTCTCCGACATTGATGTCGGAGACATCAGATGAGGCGGCGTTAGTGCACGGTTTAAAGGTTAGATTGCTTTGGCGAAATTAATAATTTGTTTATCTTCATTCCAGCTAATGTGTTGTAACTTGAAGTGATCAAATGTTCGTTTAATTGTGTCGAGAATATTAGCTTTATGCGCTGTGTTTGGTGTATCAAGCGCAAATAAAATATTCTCTCTTTTAATAAATCCTTCTTGCTCTGCGCGATTAATTTTCGCTACCCAACTATCACAATGTTCAATCATGCTCGGACTTTCAACCTGATCGAATGCAAGAGGTTTTACCGCTTTTAAAATATGTTTATCTTGTTGGTTTTTCAATGCCAAAGGAAGGGCAAATTTAGCAAAATCACCATTCACCATATATTGTTTGTATTGTGCAAGAACACTGTCGTTTTCTTGTCTAAACAAGGTTTTGTAATGTTTCAAAATCACTTGTTCTTGGCTTTCTGTTTTTACTCCAGCATTTTGGATAAATTGCGTATATAGCTTGTTAAAATAATCTTGAGGATCATCCACCATACCTACCGCAGCATTGCTATATTGAACAATACCTTCTTTTACATCAATGTAATGGTGAAAAAAAGTCGCTATATCCTGCGCACTTCCGTTAAATGGCTGATTAACGACATATTGTAATTCATCATTAATCGTTTCGCGGACAGTTTCAAACATTTTGCTTTTATAGAAAAAATCATTCACGCGCTTGTTATTTTTAGGTACAAGTTGATAAGTGAGTTTTTTCTTTTCGGGCTCGCACATCAATAAGCCAACATTGACGAACTCGCCTGTTTCAAAGTACGGACGATACCTCACAAAGCTGTATAAAATAGGTTGTTTCATTCTATGTTGTCCCAGTAATTTTCTTGCGTTATTCGGTTTAAAAGTGCTTTTATTCGGTTGATTTGGTACTCAATTTTGTGAAATTCTTCGTCTCCAACAAACCAATCATCAGGAATGGACTGATAAATATGGTCAAATTTTTTGAGTGTGTCAATGGCTTTGTCTGTAAAAGTTTGTTTATCCACCCAGTCAAGTCGCCACTCTCTGTTCTGTGGTGAAAAGATATGTTCAGAAAAATCAGCTCTTTCGTCAAAAGCAAGATTATGATCTATCACTAAAATTTTTTGCTGTTGTTCGTCAAAAAGCAGATTAATATTTCCTGTGCCGACTTGTGATGCGGTTCTGTCAGAATTTAAAATCCAACGATCAAACATATAGAGTAATTTTTGTTCTGGTTCCGATAAAAATGCAGGATTTTTGACTTGAACGGTTTTGGCAATTTTGGCATTTACCACAAATGATGATGCGAATGCTATTCCGTTGGGCAAGTCTTGCCGCCACTCCGAAGAAACGTATTGGGTTGATTTCGGCGTTATTTCAACAAAATCAATACTTGGGCACGGGAGCCCTATTTCATGAGCCAGTGTTGAGCCTATGACTTCCGCTAATAATTGACTGATTGGCATCATAGACAATGTTTTTATGATAAACCAATTCTCTTTATCTGTTTGACAAATAAAGGGACGGGTTATCCCCATTTCCATTCTTTCTCTGATAAATATGATTTTATCCATTCTCTTATCCAATAACACTTCCTCTACCGTTGCCATTACAACCCATTAAACCCACATTTTCACTCCACGCTATAACGTTTCTACACGCTCTCTTGCCACACCAATAATGCGGATCTCTTGGTTGAGTGAGCTTAATGTTGGGAACATTGGATTAAGCGGAACAAGCTCAAAGTGCGGTATGCCTTCTGGTGTTTTCGTGCCAAGCTCTTTGTATTGTTTAAATGTCGCCTCGTTGTCGCCATTAATTGCTGCCACGAATTTTCCTGGCGTTGGCACAATATCAGGATCGATTAAAACCAGATCGCCCTCGTTGAATCGGGGGAGCATAGATTTCCCTTCAATTCGTAGATAAAAGGAATTTTCAGAGGCGATGGCAGTGCTTGGGATCATCTCGTAACCGTCAAATCCTTCGAGCGATCTAATATCAGTCCATAGTCCTGCTTGGATTGGGCTTAATAATGGATAACGACAAATTGACTCTTTGATCTCGCTTATGTTTGAATCGAAGGCTAAAACCTCAGGCAGGATATTAAGTGCTTTACTTATGATAGATATATCTTCTAGGTCAGGCGTTCTATTGCCTTTTTCATAATTAGCAATTCTCGGTTGTCCCCAACGCGCATTCTCACTTTTGGTATCAATATTATTACATCTCTCAGCTAATTCCTTTTGACTGATTTTTAACTGTTCTCGATACGCTTTTATTCTTTCGCCAAGTGTAGCCATTTAATTTCTCCTTCTTTTAGTTCAAATAATAACACGTTACGTTATATTTAGATAATTTCAATTTGTGATTAATAGAAATTCCATTATGTGATTAAATAGATTATATAAAATCACAAAAGGAAATTTATCAATGAATAACCTTTCACAGATTCGAGGACAGCTTGGGATTACTCAGCGACAACTAGCCAACCATATCGGATGGAGCCAACCACGAATTGCTAATTATGAGACTGGATTACGTTCTCCATCGTTAAGTGTTGCTCAGAAGATTGTTCAAACTCTGAACTCACTTGGAGCAAAAGTTTGTATCGAGGATGTATTTCCGTCTCAAAGCTAATTTACCAACAGGAATACGCAATGGCACGCAATAAATTAACGCGATCCGCAAGAGTGCTTTCTGATCAGGTTATCGAAAAATATTACAAGCAAAAGCAATACGAGGTGGCGGAAGGTATGGAAACCACGCCTAGCACACTGAGTCGTTTTATTAGTAATGAAGAGTTTACTCAGACATTTAACTTTATCGCCGCTTGTCAATTTGGTGTTTTTGATACGGATACGCACATTGCGATTGAGAAAAGTGAATTTGAAATGTTACTCCTTGCGTCACAAGGCTTTGATAAGCGGTTACGTGAGAAGTATTTGGGTAAATAAAAAAGCCACGAGGAGATTTCGTGGCTAATTCATTAAGGAATATACAGATGAATCAATTATTAACGATGACGAAAGAAAACGCAAGTATTTTGACGATGAGTAGTCGGGAAATTGCGGAGATTACACATAAAGAACACAAAAATGTATTACGTGTTATTCGTGATTTGATTGAACAAAATTTAGTCGCTCAAATTGAGCCACTAAAATTTGAGTATAGAAATCAATGGTTTGATTACTATGAGTTAAACAAGCGGGATACGTTTGTTGTTGTCGCTCGCTTATCGCCTGAATTTACTGCCGCTGTGGTCGATCGCTGGCAAGCGTTGGAAAATCGACAAAAACCAACCGCACTTATTCCGCAATCTTTTTCTGAGGCGTTGATGTTAGCCGCTCAGTTACAAGCAGAAAAGAGCGTAATGCGCCTAAAGTCGCTTTTGTTGATCACTATGTGGAAATAGGGACGAGTAAATCATTTCGTGAGACGGCGAAGATTTTGAAAATACCTGAGCGTGCATTGGTCAATCGCTTGGTGGAAGATAAATATTTGTATCGTCAATCGGGCGTGCTTTTGCCTTATCAATCGGCACACACCAAAGATCTTTTTACGGTTAAAACAGGCACCGCTGAACACGGTCACAATTACACTCAGACGCGCGTAACAAGCAAAGGCATTGAATTTATCGCGTCACGTTATGCTTCGGAGTTGATGCTATGAGTATGCGATTAATGGTTCAAGCAATGAATTGTAAGGTTGGCAATCCTGCTAGAAAACTTGTGCTTTTAAAACTCGCTGATAATGCCAATGATGATGGAATTTGTTTTCCTAGTTATCAATACATTGCCGATAAATGCGAGATGACCCGACGTAGTGCAATCAGTCACATTGAATGTTTAATCAAAATGGGATTAGTAAGCAAAAAAGAACGTAAAAATAAAGATGGTTCCATCTCAAATTTATACTTTTTACACCTTGAACAAGGTAGTGAAAATTTTGCACTGGGTGGTGAAAATATTTCACTAGGTAGTGAAAATTTTGCACTAGGGGGTAGTGAAAATATTTCACCCATAACCAGTCACTCTTTAGAACCAGTCAATGAACCTAAAAAAACTACGCAAAAAAGCGAATCCGAAATGTTGCTTGAGCGGTTTGGTATTACCGGACAACTGGCGAAAGATTTTATTGCGCATCGTAAAACTAAGCGAGGGGCAATTAGCGAAACGCAACTTAGCCGTTTGCAAAAACAAGCGGACAAAGCAGGAATTTCGATTTGTGAAGTGGTGGAGATTTGCATCGAACGCAACTGGCAGGGATTTAACGCATCTTGGGATTGGCGTGATGAGAAACTGCGACCAAATTCACCGCACTTAGGGCAATCACACCCCAATAAACCCAAATTTGACGATACGCAGACAGGCTGGTCTGCAGGAATGAATTTCACAGTGGACGGTACGCAATGGAAAATTCCATAACACAAGACCAAATTAACACGCTCCCGCCAGAACGTGCACAGCGTGCGGAAGAGACGATTAACTGGCTCTTTCAAGAGCTTAAATCGATTTTTCCTGGTTGGCGTGCAGCCTTTGAAACCGAAGCGGATTATCTTTCTGCTAAAAAAGCTTGGTTGCGTGTATTGGTACGAGAAAAAATTACGAGACCTCAGTTGGAGAACGGGCTTTATGAAGCAGAAAACTCTCTTGATAAATTTTTACCTAGCGTAGGGTTGTTTGTGTTTTGGTGCAAAGCCTATGACTACCACGAATTGGGCTTACCGAATGAAGCGGAATTATACCAACGTTATAACACTTTCTTAGGTTATGCCCGATTCAATCGGGATGAATTTCAATATCGTTCAAAAGTGGAATTTTGGTTGCTTAAAAATCTGTACGAAAAGTGCAAGAAAAAATCGGAAGAGGACACGTTGAAAGCTATTCCGAAATTACTCACAGAAGCAGCAGAAAAAGTGCGGTCGAATTTTCCTTTTGAGGATATTCCGAAAATGATTCCTGAAAAGCCAAGTTTTTACGATAAAGCGAAGGCTGATAAGGCGCACGATAGCTTGATGGCAATGATGAAAGGGAAAGGGGCATTGCAATGACAAGCTATAAATGCCCAAAGTGCGGTGCGGAATTAGAGGATTTTTATACGCCAGATTATTTTATATCGAGCAGCGAATGGGATGACGATCGTTTTCGTTGTAACGGTCACTTAATTGAGCCGATACCGTTTCCGCAGGTAAGTAAATTCAGTGCAGTAAATCGAACAAAATCTTGCGGTTATTTTGGGTTGGAAGATTTAGGTGTGGAGTACGAAGAATGAGTTTTGCGATGTTATTCAAGCGTTGGGAATGATGTGATGAGCCAATATAAACCTTTCTTTTTACGTGATCAACGCATTAAAAATAATTGCTTGGATTTAATCAAGGAACTGCCAACAGACGATAAAAAGCCGTTAGTAGTCAAAATCCAACCGATAACACGCAACCTTGAGCAAAACGCCAAGTTTCACGCTATGTGCCAAGATGTTGCAAATCAGGCTGAATTTATGGGGCGTAAGCTCACAATGGAGCAATGGAAAGTCTTATTTATCTCCGGTCATGCAATCGCCACTAATCAAAAAGCGGATGTTGTGCCGGGGTTGGAGGGTGAATTTGTGAATATCCGTGAAAGTTCAGCTCAAATGAGCATATCACGAATGGCGAGCCTTATCGAGTATGTCACGGCTTACGGCGTGGCTAACGGGGTTAAATTTAACGATAGATGGGGATTTAAATGAAACGCTTAAACGATGATGAGATTTTGGAGTTAAAAATTGTACTTTTGATTGCGGCAGTTTGGGTAATGTTTAATATGGTGTTTGGCTAATGGCGAAAGAGTATAAATGCAAAGTCTGCGGCAAAGCGTTTGTAAAAACCTTTAGCTCAACACAGAAAGTTTGCTCGCCTGAATGTGCGATTAAATTAGCCCGAGATAATGCGCAAAAAGCACAGGAACGAGCAGAGAAGAAAAAGCAAAGGGAACGTAAGGCTAAATTAAAAAGTCGTTCAGAATGGTTGAAAGAGGCGCAAGCGGTATTTAATAAATTCATTCGCCTGCGAGATAAAAATGAACCCTGTATCAGTTGCGGTCGGTATCATCAAGGGCAATACCACGCAGGGCATTATCGGAGTGTGGGGGCTTGCCCTGAATTACGATTTTGTGAGCTCAACGTACATAAGCAATGTGCCCCCTGTAATGATCACAAGAGCGGAAACATCATCGAATATCGAATTAATCTCGTCAATAAAATCGGTGCGGATAAGGTAGCTTGGTTAGAACGGCAAGACCACGAACCGAAGAAATACACCATTGAAGATTGCAAGGCGATGATTAAGCATTACAAGGCGAAAAAAGGAGAGTAGAATGTCGTATAGCGTTGAGAGAGTGTTGGTAAAGAGGGGTAATTGCTGGGGTAGAGACAGAATTGGCACAGAATACCCAAGCACCACAATTTCTATTCCTGTTTTACCTACCGTGCGCAAGGCTCACATTCCATTCTTAACTGATGACGAATGCTTAAAAATTGAGGAGCAGATTATGAACCTTCATAAGGATAGTTTGCTGCAATACCAAATTTTAATGGCGCTATACGTTCAGCAAGCAAATGAACGAGATATTTGTACCGCACTTCATATTTCCCCTGCTTATATGTATCGTGAGCGTGTTAAGGGCGTAAGATTCCTAAAAGGTGCATTTACTGGGGCGAAGATTAAGTTCATGTTTTTAGGGTAGGGAAGTGCGGTCGATTTTGACCGCATTTTTCTTACATTCATTCTTGATTTGTGTGTATTTGTGTATTATAATTCGTTTTGATTAAGACAAAGGAGGATGCATGCACTCAGGTGACTTAATCAAGGAACTTAAAGCAAATGGTTGTTATTTTGTTAGGCATGGAAAAGGTGATCATCAAATTTGGTTCTCGCCGAAAACTGGAAAACGATTTCCAGTTCCGCACCCAAAACAAGATTTAGCAATCGGAACTTTAAAATCCATTAAAAAATCGGCAGGGCTTTAAGCTCTGCCGAGCTTAGTAGGAGGAGTATTAAATGATTTTTACCGTAGGTGTTGAAACCCCAGAAAATGAAAACCAAGCATACGGAATGATTGTCCCTGCACTTTGCCAATTAGATTATGGTTGTTTTAGCGGTGCTGATGATGTCGATGATTTATTACCAATGGTAACAGAAGCCATTACAATGATGCTTGAAGCGATGGTTGAAGATGGTTTTGATCTTACCACGCTAAAGGATAAAGGCGTAACACACTATAAAGCCGATCCTGAATATGCTTATTTTGATACTTGGCTTTTAGTTGATGTCGATATTTCAGAATACTTAGGTAAGAAACAGCGTATTAATGTATCTTTACCTGAATATTTATTAACGCGCATTGATCGCCGTGTTGCAGCGATGGGTAACTACTATAAAGATCGTAGCCATTTCTTAGCAAATGCGGCGCACCGCGAATTGCATGCGCATTCAGATAAAGAAATGTAATCTCTGACTACCCTTGACAATCTCCTATTTCAAGGGTAGTTCTTTTATTTATAGTTTTTCTCCATCGCTAAAATCCCTTCCGTTACAATCGCCGTTTTAGATTTGCCTGTTTTCTCGGAAAGTTCAGCAAGCAATTTGATAATATCTTCGTGTAGTTTGTAAGATTGTAGGCGTACACCACGTTTTTTATCGCTTTTGGCGTTAATTTCTGCGCGAGTCATTGCCATAGAAAAGTCCTTGCATTTTGTTTTTTGTTTGATTATAGTGAAGGACATCGGGGGACATCTGACCTTCCCCCTTTGTTCATCTAGCTAATTACTGTACCATTACAGCAAGTTAGCATTAAAACGATGATTAAGATAATGATTTGATAGGGTTTCATTATCTAATCCCTTAAGTAAGCCCCACTCTAGACAGCTTGGGGTTTGCTGTATCTAAAGCACCTTGCCTTAGATGTTGTTGTAGTATTAATTACAAATTAACGCAAGTTTTTATCGTATTTATTACATTATTCTTCTTTACATTCTCCAAATTTTCCTCTACTATTTTATTCAAGGTGTCGAAACCTTAAACCAAAAGCGGAAGTCCGCACCCGATAGTATAGCGGTTTTTTTTTATGCGCAAAATTTGTGATCTCGTTTAGTTTTATTGCCATTAAGACTTAACACGCATAAATCCAATTTCATCTATGTCGGGCGGGCGGAGAATACAACACCCGAAAGGGGAATAATCCCAGCCGTTTCTTTTGGTCGGCTTTCGAACCACCCGGTGCCCCTATGGGGTCAAATCTTAATATCGAAAATAAACCAAAGGAGATATTCTATGTCTAATCAAACCCAACTCTCTACATTCAACTTTGAATCAAAATCTATCCGCACTTTAGCTATTAACAATGAGCCTTGGTTTGTTGCTAAGGACGTTTGTGATGCAATAGGTATTGATAACAATCGTAAGGCATTATTGGCATTAGATGAAGACGAAAAGGGTGTAACTTTAAGTTACACCCCTGGTGGACAACAAGAAATGAATATCATCAGCGAAAGCGGGATGTACACTTTGATCTTACGTTGTCGTGATGCTGTGAAAAAAGGATCTATTCCACACCGTTTTAGAAAATGGGTTACAGCAGAAGTATTACCTACTATTCGTAAAACAGGAAAATATGAAAGCAAAACATCCGTCAATGACAGAACAGGTTTACGCAATGCCGTGAATATGCTCGTGAGCAGAAAAGGATTAATTTATTCCGATGCCTATCATTTAATCCACCAACGCTTTAATGTGGAAAGCATCGAAGATTTAACCCTTGAACAACTCCCTCAAGCAGTAGAGTATGTTCACAAAATAATTTTAGAAGGGGAATTAATCACTGAGGCTGAATTGCCTAACCGTGAAAAGAAATTCTCTTTTGAATTTACTGAGTACGAGCTCCAACAGCTTATTTGGTTATGGTTTGCTTTCAAACGTGGCGTCGGCACATTCCAATACATAGAAAAAGCCTTTAAGACGCTAGGCTCAAATATGAGCTGGCAAATCTACGGACAGGCTTACGAATATTTAAGCGTGCTACGCTCAACAAACCAAATCTTAAATCGCATTACACAAGAGTTTGAGATTGATCCAATGACAAATTGGCGAGCATTAGAACACTTGCGCCAGTTTGATCCGAAAGCCATTAGAGTAGATTTTTAAAAAGGCTTTCAACTGTAAAGCAGATTGACATTAGCCAAAAACTGCACTAGAATTTCCCATAATAGCCAAAGTGTAATACATTTACATTTTGGCTTTTTTATATGTAAAAGAAAAGCCGAGGTGAGGGAAACACTTCGGCTTTTTTCATTCCTGTTAAGCTCAATTTAAAGGAACGAATTTATGATTAAGTGTAACAGAACGAAACTAAAAATACATCCAAAAGAAGGATTAAATATGGAAACTTATTCAACACATATTATTCGTGGTGCGATTGCCTTTGCGATTGTAGCTTTAGCTGTGGGAATTTGTCTTCTTTTTGCAACGTCTTTTATTAGTGCTGTTCGTTGGTGGTAGTCGTTATATTGAGTTATGTAAAAATCCCTACTTGTTGATACTGTTAGGGTATTTCATAAGGGCGTAGTCTAATGGTAAGACAGCGGTCTCCAAAACCGCTAATTGAGGTTCGATTCCTTGCGCCTTTGCCACATCACAAGCTCACGTTAATACGTGGGCTTTTTTATTGCCTAAAGAACAGGCGGGAGAAAATATATGCCAATTAAAGAGCCTGATGTGTGGGCGTTAATATGGTCTTGGTTGCAAACAAATCTTAGTTCTAGCTCAGCACAGAGTGCTTTTTGGGCGTTATTTATTTCTCTTTTAAGATTTGGGTTTATGCGTAAAAAGCCAGCTATTCGTTATGTTTTAATTGATGCGGCTATGTGTGCCTCTATTGTGGGTGTTGCGGTGCCAATTTGTACACATTTATTTGGGCATACTGAATATTCTTCATTTCTCGGTACGATGATTGGTTTTGTTGGTACTGAAAAAATTCGCGAATTCTTATTTAAATTCATTAATCGGAGAATTGAAAAAGATGACAATGATGATTTCCGAAGTGACATTTAATAAAATTTTTCCACACGCAGTTAAAGGTGTTTATCAAGCTATTTCGGCGCAGATAGAAAAAGCAGGTTGTGTGAATAAGATGCAGCAAGCGATGTTTTTAGCTCAATGTGGACATGAAAGTGGCGGATTTACAAGATTTAAAGAAAATTTAAATTATTCTTGGCTTGGGCTTTCTAAAACTTTCCGTAAATATTTCCCAGACCCTCTTATAGCGAAGAAATATGAGCGCAAGCCTGAACTTATTGCCAATCGTGTTTATGCTAATCGTCTAGGTAATGGCGATGAGAAAAGTGGAGATGGTTGGACGTATCGTGGTCGTGGACTAATTCAGATTACAGGTAAGGATAATTATGCCGCATTTAGAAAATGGTTAGGTAGAGATATTGAGCCAGAAGATGTAGCAGGGAATTTAGATTTATCTGTTAAAACTGCTGTGTGGTATTGGAAGTGCTATGAGTTGGCTGAGCTTAATTCTGTCGAAAAAGTCACGCGAAGAATTAATGGTGGACTAAATGGCATTGATGAGCGTTGCAAGCTCTATCGAGCATTAATGGTAACGGATAATGACTAAGTACATTTACATAGCGTTAGCGGGTGTTGTCGTGGTTTTGATTGGTGCATTGCGTTACCAGTCTGGCGTTATAGATGAATTGAACATAACCACAAAGCAACAAGCCCAAACCATCCAACAACAAGAAAATGCGAACAAGGCATTGACCATTGCTCTACAACAAGAGCGTTATGCCGTTATTGAGCAACAAGAGCGTAATAATGAAATAGAAAGGATAGCAACAGAAAATGCTGAATCAGTTAAAACAATCATTAAGACTCAACCTTGCGCTCACACTCGTTTGCCTCAGTCTGTTCTTGACCGCTTGCACGAATAAAATCACGACTAAAGCAGAATATATTTACCCGCCTCAAGCCTATACTGCACCTTGTGTCAAAACAGCATTTACTGGGGAAACATACGGCGATGTAGTCATACAGCTTGTTAAGGTAACCGCAGAGCGAGACAAGTGTGCAAGCCAAGTAGATCATCTCAATAAGTGGATTAATCAAGCAAAAGGCGGCAAATAGGGCTTATAAGTTTTATTCAAGTATTTTAAGGATTTCCTATGTCAGACGTGAAAGGAAAATCCACGTCTGGTCGTGGATTAACACCTAAACAAGAAAAATTTTGCCAGCTTTATATTGAGCTGGGGAATGCCAGTGAAGCATATCGGCAGAGTTATGATTGCCAAGATATGAAGTCCGAAAGTATAAACCGATTAGCTAAAAAAGAATTAGATAAGATCAAGATTAGATCAAGGGTTGATGTGCTTCAACAAGAGCACCGACAACGCCATAATCTTACCCTAGATAATATCATTGCGGACTTGCAAGAGTATCGTGATATTTGTATGGGAAGAAAGCCACTTACTATTACCACTGTGGTAAAAAATGCTCAAGAAGGAACGGCACAAAGCGTTAATACCGAATGTTTCGTTTTTGAACCGACAGGTGCAAATAAAGCCCTTGAATTGCTTGGGAAGCATTTAGGGATGTTTACCAATAAAGTTGATGTAACAACCGATGGCAAGCCATTACCTACTGTGATTAATGTGACATTTAGCGATGAGCCAGCTTAATATTCAATTTCCTACGAAATTCCGACCGCTCTTTGAATCTATTTGGCGGTTTATTATTTTCTACGGTGGGCGAGGTTCAGGTAAAAGTTTTAGTATCGCTAGAGCATTAGTATTGCGAGCCTATCAATCGCCTGTTCGAGTTTTGTGTTGTCGTGAAATTCAGAAATCCATTTCCGATTCTGTTATTCAGATGTTGGCAGACCAAATTGAAATGTTAGGTCTGCAAGATTTTTTCGATGTTCAGAAAACGCAAATTATCGGGCAAAACGGTTCACGCTTCACGTTTGCTGGGCTGAAAACTAACATTACTTCGATTAAGTCGATGACGGGCATTGATGTAGTTTGGGTAGAAGAAGGCGAGAATGTTTAAAAAGAAAGTTGGGATATATTGATTCCAACAATTCATGAAGACGGTTCGCAGATTATTGTGAGCTTTAACCCTAAAAATATTCTTGATGACACCTATCAACGTTTTGTGATTCATCCGCCAGAGCGGTGCAAATCTGTTTTAGTAAACTGGCAAGATAATCCATATTTCCCGAAAGAATTAATGGAAGATATGGAGCAGATGCGTGAGCGTGATTATGAACTTTATCGTCACGTTTATGAGGGCGAGCCTGTGGCTGATTCCGTAGCCATTATTAAGCCTGTATGGATTGAATCTGCGGTGGATGCGCATCTCAAACTTGGTTTTACTACTAAAGGAATGAAGAAGGTTGGTTTTGATGTGGCAGATGAGGGGGCAGATGCGAACGCGAATGCCTTTGTTCACGGTTCTGTGGTGCTTGACATTGAGGTTTGGAAGACTGGCGATGTGATTGATTCCGCCAACCGAACAAATCAAAGTGCGGTCAAATTTAAAGCTGATTTGATTATATTCGATAGTATTGGCGTGGGGGCGGGAGTAAAAGCTCACTTTAAACGCTTGCCAAAATCTTTACAAGTGGAAGGATTTAATGCTGGTGGTGGAGTTGATTATCCCGAGCGTGAATATATCAAAGGCAAAAAGAATCAAGATATGTTTTCGAACATTAAAGCCCAATCTTGGTGGGCGTTAAGAGATAGATTCTATAAAACCTATCGAGCAGTAAAGTATGGGGATGTTTATCCTGACGATGAACTGATAAGCCTATCGAGCAAAATCAAAGAGCTTGAGTATTTGAAAGCAGAATTATCACGTCCTCGTGTTGATTATGACAATAACGGGCGGGTAAAGGTTGAAAGCAAAAAGGATATGAAAAAACGTGGCATACCTTCTCCAAATATGGCGGATGCTTTAGTCATGTGCTACGCCCCGACAAAACCTAAATCACTACTGGATTTATAAGATGAATATTTTAGATGGTATCAAATCACTTGCGCTAAAGTTAGGCAGTAAACAAGACCAGACGTATTATGCTCGCGGGCTTAGTTTAACCGATGACTTAATGCAGATTGAAGCATTATGGCGTGATAATTGGATTGCAAATAAGGTTTGTATTAAACGTTCGGAAGATATGGTGCGTAATTGGCGCGATATTTTCTCGAATGACTTGAAATCTGAACAGCTAGACGAGTTTGCTAAGCTCGAGCGTAGATTAAAACTGCGTGAAACATTAACTAAAGCGTTGCAATGGTCTAGTTTGTATGGGGCGGTGGGTTTATTGGTTGTTACTGACACAATTAACATCACTTCGCCATTGCAGCCTAAAGAACGATTAAAGCGGTTGATTATCTTACCTAAATGGAAAATCTCACCTACAGGACAACGAGATGACGATGTATTTTCGCCAAACTTTGGTCGATACAGTGAATATACCATTACTGGCGGCACACAATCTGTTTTAGTGCATCATTCTCGCTTGTTAATCATTAATGCCAATGATGCACCTTTATCTGATAATGATGTTTGGGGTGTGTCAGACCTTGAAAAGATTATTGATGTACTTAAACGCTTTGATAGTGCCTCAGCGAATGTCGGCGACCTTATTTTTGAAAGTAAAATCGATATTTTCAAAATTGCAGGGTTATCTGACAAGATTTCAGCTGGGTTAGAAAATGATGTGGCTCATGTCATTTCAGCGGTGCAGTCGATTAAATCAGCAACCAATAGTCTGTTGCTTGATGCGGAAAATGAGTACGACCGAAAAGAATTATCTTTTGGTGGGTTAAAAGATTTACTGACAGAGTTTCGCAATGCGGTGGCAGGTGCGGCAGATATGCCAGTCACCATTTTTTTGGGCAATCTGTTTCGGGATTGGCAAGTGGAGATGAGGATATTCAAAACTATCACGAATCCATTCATCGATTACAAGAAACAAGATTGCGCCCTGTGCTTGAGGTGCTTGATACATTACTATGCAATGAATTATTTGGTGGGCAGCCTGATGACTGGTGGTTTGAATTTTTACCATTGACGGTGGTTAAACAAGAACAACAAGTCAATATGCTTAATACCTTTGCTACAGCGGCAAATACGTTAATTCAAAATGGCGTAGTAAATGAATATCAAGTGGCAAACGAACTCCGAGAAAGCGGGTTATTTGCCAATATCTCTGCTGATGACATTGAGGAAATGAAAAATGCTGATGAACTTGCCAGAAATTTTGAAGAACCAGAAGGCGAAAGCACGCAAGTTCAAGCCAGTGAAGATGAGCAAGAGAACGGAGCTTTGGTATAGACAACAGCTTAAGCAGTTCGTCAAAACGATGACCGATGATGTAGAAAGAGCCCTGCAACAACCGCAAGGCTCTTTTTTTATGGATGATGCAAAAGGATTTCAGGCGATTAGTGCAAGAGCGTTGATGAAAGTATTAGAAAAGTACGAAAAATCTGACCGCACTTCTCAAGCTGAAAATATCGCCAATGGCTTCGTTGGTCGTGGTGATGCACAAAACCATGCTGAAGTATCAACCAATTTGAAAAACCAAACTGGCATCGATTTATCCGCCTATTTACGCAATAGTCCAAATATTGCTGAAAGAGTGAATGCATTGACCGCTGGTAATATCCAGTTAATTAAGTCTATTCGCTCACAATATCTTGATAAGGTGCAAAATGCCGTCATGCAAGCAATGGTTCAGGGGTCATTGAATAAAGACTTAGCCGAACAGCTCAAAAAAACTAGGGAAAGATGCAGAAAGTCGTGCAATGCTTATTGCTCGAGACCAATCCTCAAAATTAAATGCAGCATTAACTCGAGCACGCCATGAAGAGGTTGGCGTAAAAAAATACATGTGGTCAACATCGGGTGATGAGCGTGTGCGTGCAAGCCATGCTGAAAAGGATGGGCAGATATTCGAATATGCCAATCCGCCTGCCGATACTGGTCACCCTGGTCATGATGTTAATTGTCGATGCGTTCAGATTCCAGCGCTTGATGATGTAGTTAACTTAAAATCAGAAGAAACCGAATTAAGCTACCAGGCCGCAGAACCTAATAAGACAGGGAAAATGGATCTCGATGAGTTATTTGAAAGCTCTATCGGTGGAGGTGGTAATAAGTCATTTTCTAACTTTGGTGGGGTTAATTCTGAATTAATTACATTAGCGAAAGAGAGTATTGGTTTGGATATTACAGATTGGCAACACAGTATTGATGAATCAAGCATCCGACACATATTGAAACAACATGGAAACGAAAAAGCGGAAAATAAACGAGGGCAAAGAGCCGTTACAAAAAAAGACATTTTATTATTGCCTTTGGTTGTCTCCGCATTTGATAGCATTGAGTACACTGGGACAAGCGATTCAGGGAATGAAACGTTTTTGATTAAAAAAGAGATTGATGACGAAATATTCAGCGTGCAGGAAGTTAGGAAGAGACACAAGAAGATTGCAGTTAAAACAATGTGGATTAAAAGGAAAAAGAAAGCCACAAGCTCCGCATAGTGCTTGACTCACAAATGGCGTCTGCTTAACGTCCGAAACGTGCTATGCCCTATTGCCTGTGGCTTGGCTTATTTTATCACTCTTAAGATACTAAATTCAACTCGGCCTGAAATTGCCGAATTTTTTATTGGGGTAAATAAATGAAATTTACAGAAAAAACAAATTGAGGAAGAAGAAAAGTCTGGTAGTGAAGAAGGTAAAGAGCCAAAAGGTGAACAACCAACCGAACCAAAAGAAAAACAATCTAAACCCGAAGATAAAAAGGATGAAGAAGTGAATAAAGAAGAGTTTGAAAAACAACTTAAAGCCAACGATGCAGAAATTCAACAGCTAAAAGATGCACAAGCAAAACGTGACGCAGAAGTAAAACAAGCCGCTGTGTTGGCTGATGCTAAAACTGCATTTAAAGAAGTCAATTTTGCGGATAACGCGACTGTGCGTGAAATCCAAGAAAGTGCGGTAGTTGCGCAGGGCATTTTTACTAAAGATGAGGCAGCCAAATTATCCGATGAGGAAATTTCGGGTGCATATCAAACAGCAAAAGCGGTCGTGGCGAAATTAGCGGATGAACGTTAAATCGCTCGGCAATATTTTGCTTGGTGATGCGGAGCCTAAAGCTGCACCAAAAATAGATTTCAACAAAACTTACAACAGTTAGGAGAATAATGAAATGAGTTATGCTTACGAACAAGCGCCTGCTCGTGCAGGCGAAGTAGGTAAACACGTCGGGCAATTTTGGGTTATTAATGGCTATCAATTACGTAAATTTTTTGGTTTCCGCAATTCGCCCAATACACTGGGATTTAGCCAAAAAAGACTAGGTGGTGCGCAATGGTATCGAAAACGAGATCCGTTGTCTGATTCTGTCAGATTATCCGATGATGATTATCGGTTCCTGATTAAATGCAGAATCCTTAAAAACTACCAAATAGGCACGCTACCAAACTTAATTGTATTTTCGGAGAAGGTTGTCACATTGTGGATAACTACGATATGACCGTCTCTATCTCTGTTCCAAGTGCGAGCACATCTGATTTTAAGAAATTCTTTAGATATATTGCCACGCCAAGCAGGTGTGCAATATCTTTTCAACCTAATATAGAGGTCACATATGGCATTAGTAAATAAGCCAGATGAAAGCATTTTTGCATCATCTGCAAAACAAGGTGAAGTTGATAATTTCCCTGACTTATTGCGTGGATGGGGAATTTGCCTTAAATGAAATTGCACGGGCAACGTTACAACAATATGGGATCGTGCAACTAAGCTCAGCCACTAACAGCGACAGCGAAACCGAAGCTGCAACATCAAAAGCCGTGAAAACCGCCTATGACAAAGCAGTAGAAGCCAAAACTACCGCGGATGGAAAGGTTGGTTTAAATGGTAACGAAAGCATTAATGGCGAGAAAACCTTTGAAAATCGTATTGTGGCAAAAAGAAATATCCGTATTTCAGACAGCCCGCATTATGCTTCACGCGGAGACTATTTAAATATCGGGGCAAACAATGGCGATTGTTGGTTCGAATATAAATTAAGCAACCAAGAGATTGGCACACTTCGTATGCACGCTAACGGCGATTTAACCTACAAACGCCAAAAAATCTACCTAAAAATGGATTGCTGGCAGGCTATCCACAAACGGAAATTGAAAGTTTTTACCGCCAAGAGAAAGAAGCGTTAGCGTGGCAGGCGGATAATTCAACAGAAACCTCAATGCTCACACAAATTGCCCGAAATCGTGGTGTGCCGTTTGAAATATTGGTAGAAAAAGTGATTGAAAAATCCGCTCAGTTTGCCGTCGTGATTGGCATCATTATCGGGCAACGTCAAGCATTTGAAGACCGCTTACTGACATTTAAAACCCCCGAAAAATTAACCGCACTTGAACAGGAGATTGAACAATGGCAATTCCCAACATAAAGAGAAAGACCCTAGGCACCATAAAAATAAAACTAGCCGTTTTTTATACATAATTAAAATGTATTAATGATCGTGTAGAGCTTAATTTTACAATATTTTCCATTAATTATTTCTTTATTATTTGCACATCATTTTTGTTCCTCGTAGAATACGAGCAACCTTACCTTTAAAGTGCGGTGAAAATTAACCGCACTTTTCTTACAGTAAACTATCCTGAGAGATAAACGAGTATGTATCAATTATTCCGTCACGGCATTTTCCAAATGGATGCTGAAAAGGCTCATGATTTCACGATTCAATGCTTGAAATTAGCCAGTAATCCTTTATTTCAACCGATCTTAAAATCTCTTATTCATGCTCCCAAAGGCTTTCCGAAAACGGTAATGGGTGTAAATTTTCCTAATCCCATTGGATTGGCGGCAGGGGCAGATAAAAATGGCGATGCGATTGACGGCTTTGGTACATTGGGTTTCGGTTTTCTCGAGGTAGGAACAGTCACGCCCGTTGCACAAGATGGGAATGCAAAGCCACGTCAGTTTCGTTTGATTGAAGCTGAAGGCATTATTAACCGTAATGGTTTTAATAATAATGGTATTGACTATCTTATAGAAAATGTGAAAAACGCCCGTTATAAAGGTGTGATAGGCATCAATATTGGTAAGAATAAATTTACATCTTTGGAACAAGGCAAAGATGATTATATTTTCTGTTTGAACAAAGCCTATAACTACGCAGGTTATATTACGGTGAATATTTCATCTCCCAATACACCAGATTTGCGTCAATTACAATATGGTGATTATTTCGATGATTTATTGCGAAGCATCAAGGATCGTCAGGCTATTTTGGCAAACCAATACAATAAATATGTGCCGATTGCGGTAAAAATTGCACCAGATTTAACGGAAAGTGAATTAGTGCAAATTGCGGATACATTGGTTCGTCACAAAATGGATGGCGTTATTGCAACGAATACTACAATTTCTCGTGATACTGTGATGGGGATGAAAAATGCCGAACAGCAAGGCGGATTAAGTGGAAAGCCGTTGCAGCATAAAAGCACAGAGATTATTAAACGATTACATCAAGAACTGAAAGGTCAGATTCCGATTATTGGTAGCGGCGGCATTGATGGTTTGCAAAATGCGCAAGAGAAAATTGAGGCTGGAGCAGAGTTGTTGCAAGTTTATTCAGGATTGATTTATCACGGACCAAAATTAGTAAAAGAATTAGTAAAAAATATTAAATAATGACAAAAAAATACGACTTACATTGCCACAGCACCGCATCAGATGGAGTGTTGAGTCCAACCGAATTAGTGCATCGTGCTTATGCGCAAGGCGTGAACGTGTTGGCATTATGCGATCACGATACGATTGCAGGTATTGATGAAGCTGAGATTGCAGCGAAAGAAGTAGGCATTGAATTAATTACTGGAGTAGAAATCTCCACAAATTGGGAAGGGCGAGGGATCCATATTGTAGGATTAAACTTCGATAAAACTCATCCCAAAATGACCGCACTTTTGCAAAGCCAAAAAGCATTACGTGAAAAAAGAGCGGTGGAAATTGGCGATAAATTAGAAAAAGCAGGTATTCCTAATGCTTATGAAGGTGCGAAAGCTTTAGCCAATGGCGAAGTGACGCGTGCTCATTACGCACGTTATTTGGTGCAGATTGGTAAGGTATCTAATGATGGTCAGGCCTTTAAACGCTATTTAGGGCAAGGAAAATCGGCATTTGTCAAAGCAGAATGGACTGATATTCCCACGGCGATTGAGACAATCCATGCAGCAGGCGGTATAGCCGTTATTGCGCATCCATTACGTTATAACATGACGGGGAAATGGGTGCGTAAGCTGATAACCGATTTTAAAGCTTGGGGCGGTGATGGCATGGAAATGGCGGATTGTGGTCAGACAAAAGATCAACGTCAAATGCTTGCTCGTTGGGCAAAAGAATTTGATCTACTGGGATCGGTTGGTTCTGATTTCCATTTCCCTTGTGGCTGGATTGAGTTAGGAAAAAATTTAGATTTAGTTGATGGCGTCATCCCAGTTTGGGAAAAATTTTAACAAGCCATAATGTATAAATACCTGTTTCCTTGATTATAAAATTTATTTGGAAACAGGTATTTTTTACGTTTTAACAGATGGATGAAAGATAAATTTTAGCTTTGAGAGTTTTTTTGACTATCTAATAAATAATGTGGCGGCAACTCAGGCATTGAATCTTGTTCATCAACGGATTCACTTTCAGGTTTGAGATAAAATTCAGCCGCTTCATGATTGCTTTTCGTTTTGCCTAATAATTGTGGCTGAAGTTTTACAAAAGTGCTATTCGGTGCAAGCCAAATGCCGATAAATGCTTGATTAAATTTAGCATCAAAATCGTGTTCCAAAACTGTATCATTTAATACAAAGTAACCTTTATCGGGTAAAGCAATATAGTTCAATATATCGTTTGGGGAAAAATCAGGAAAGGTCTCTTGCATTTCTTTAAGCCAGTTTTGAGTATCGCCATCATTAAGTTTTAAGGTTTCGATTTCTTTAATGAGCGTAATCGCAAAATTTTTTCCTTCAATGGGTTTTTCATATTTGAACGAGAGCATTAATGGACGTTCATTTTCTTGATAAGTGCCAGTTTCAGAAAATAAACCAATGGTATAAACATGGAACGGCCCCCAAGTATATTCGGCATTTCCGATAGGTTGCCAATGGGCAAAAGGTGCGGTAGAAAAAAACGTTATCATTGCCACAAAAAGGGATTTCATTTTCATAATAAATTGCCGTGAATAAAATTGTGTTGATTATAACAAACCGCATCAAAAAACAAATGATAAACGAGTAAAAAGGCGAGTAATTTTACTCGCCTTTAATATTACTGATGTTAATTTGTGCGGTGGATTATTTTAGGCTACCCACCATATCTTCTGGGCGAACCCATTTATCAAAATCTTCGGCAGACACTAAACCTAAATTAATCGCTTCTTCACGTAATGTGGTGCCATTTTTGTGTGCGGTTTTGGCAATTTTAGCGGCATTTTCATAACCGATATGCGTATTAAGTGCGGTCACCAGCATCAATGAATTTTCAAGTTGTTGTTTAATGCGTGGATAGTTTGGCTCAATACCCACTGCACAGTGTTCATCGAAAGATACGCAAGCATCACCCAATAATTGAGCAGATTGTAAGAAGTTGGCAATCATCACAGGGTTGAACACATTTAATTGGAAGTGACCTTGTGAACCCACAAATGCGATTGTAGTGTCATTACCAAATACTTGTGCGCAGACCATTGTCATCGCTTCGCATTGAGTTGGGTTTACTTTACCTGGCATAATTGAAGAACCTGGTTCATTTTCAGGAATTAAAATTTCGCCAATTCCCGAACGAGGGCCTGATGCTAATAGACGAATATCGTTCGCAATTTTAAATAAACTCATTGCTAATTGACGTAATGCACCGTGAGTTTCAACAATCGCATCATGAGCGGCTAATGCTTCAAATTTATTATCTGCTGTGACAAACGGAAGTGCGGTGAATTTTGCAATGTAATCTGCCACTTTCACATCATAGCCTTTCGGCGTGTTCAAACCTGTGCCAACCGCAGTTCCACCCAATGCTAATTGGCTTAAATGTGGCAGCGTATTTTTTAATGCTTTTAAGCCGAAATCTAATTGAGCCGCATAAGCCGAAAATTCTTGACCTAATGTGAGTGGCGTTGCATCCATTAAGTGAGTGCGGCCAATTTTTACCACGTTTTTGAAGGCTTCAGATTTTGCCGCAAAAGTTTTTTGTAAACGTTCAACACAAGGAATGGTGTGCTCAACTACTTTTTTATATGCCGCAATGTGCATTGCCGTTGGGAAAGTATCGTTTGAGGATTGTGATTTATTCACATCATCATTTGGATGAATGATTGATTTTTCGCCTAATTTCCCACCGTTTAACACGTGAGCACGATTGGCAACCACTTCATTTACATTCATATTAGATTGTGTACCAGAACCAGTTTGCCAAATAACAAGTGGGAATTGATCATCTAATTTATTTGCTAAAATTTCGTCACAAGCCTGTGCAATTAAATCACGTTTTTCAAGAGGTAATACACCTAAATCATGATTAGCAAATGCGGCTGCTTTTTTCAAATAACCAAAAGCTTCGATAATTTCATGTGGCATTGATGCGGCAGGACCAATTTTAAAGTTATTACGTGAACGTTCAGTTTGTGCAGCCCAGTATTTATCTGCGGGAACTTGAACTTCACCCATTGTGTCTTTTTCAATACGAAATGCCATTCTGTACTCCTATGAATTGAATGAAAATTAAAACTGGATTGATTTTAACACTTCAGAGTTATGAGTGGAACGTAACAAAAACGTTAAAAATCAGTTTTGTGACATAGATCATAAAAGCGCGGTGGATTTTCAGACATTTGTAATAATGCATATTTAATTATTTATTTTTTAGGGTTTTTTCGTTAAAATTTTACCCCTTTTATAGGGCAAGATTGAGAAAATAACGGGGCTAAAATGGCAAAAACTGCACAATTTTATATTCTTACGGAAAATTGTACTTTAACTGTCGAAGAAATAGCCTGTAATCTTGCTGCTTCAATATGGCGTTCAGGGAAAAAAGTACTAATTAGTTGCGAAAGTGAGAGCCAAGCATTAGAAATTGATGAACTTTTGTGGCAACGAGATCCCAGTGAATTTGTTCCGCATAATTTATCAGGTGAAGCAACACAATATCCCACACCGATTGAAATTTCATGGCTTGGGAAACGAAATTTACAACGCCGTGATGTGTTAATTAATTTGCAACAAGAAATTCCAGATTTTAGCCATAGTTTTACCCAAATTATTGATTTTGTGCCAAAAGATGACGTCTTAAAAACACAAGCCCGAGAACGTTATAAACAATTACGTCTGCAAAGTTGGAATCTTTCTACTGAAAACGTGGGTTAATAAATGAACGATATTACCTTTTATCAACGCTTTGAAGCCGATATTCTCGCTGGGCGTAAAACGATTACCATTCGGGATGACTCCGAAAGCCATTTTAAAGCGGGCGATATTTTGCGAGTGGGGAGATTTGAAGATAATCAATATTTCTGCACGATTGAAGTGTTAAGTGTATCGCCGATTACCCCTGATGAGCTAACGGAACAACATGCCAAGCAGGAGAATATGTGTTTGGCAGAATTGCTAGAAGTGATTAAAGCAATTTATCCAAATGAAAGTGAGTTCTGGGTGATTGAAATTAAGTTAGTAAACTAAAACAAGTAACAATGGGATGATGATAATGTATAAATTTGCTATTTTTTTAAGAAAGGATGCACAACCGAATTTTTTTAGAAACATTATTTTATCTACATTGAACAATAATTATTTTGATAAATATGTCTTATGTAGTGCATTTTTTCAGGAAAATAAATTTAGTACTAGTTCAGAGGTAATAAGTGCAGTTAATTCTACTCGAACAGTTAACATAGATATATATGGTTTATATAGAGGAACATGGAATAAACAATTTAATCAGTTCTGTAGTAATATGAAAAACTACTATCAGAACTCCAGTTGTTCAACTAATTTTTATAAATTTAAACCGAATTCCCATGCGAAAATTTTTATAGCAAGAAAAAAAGGTCTTCCTTTAATTTCAATAATCGGTAGTAGTAATTTAAGTGCAGGAGCATTTGCAGATAGAACGAGTAAAGATAAATGGAATCAAGAGTGCGATATTGTAATTTGGGACGATAGTGATCCTTCAAGTAAAGGAATCATACAAGATATACTGGAAAATGTCCCAGAACAATTAAAAAGTTTTATTTATATAGCTAATTATGAGCAAACTTATATCTCATCAGATATATCTTGTTTAGATAAGATTAATAGATTAGAAGAGTTAATGAAAAATAATTCTGTTACATATTCTGTATAATTAGTGCGAATATATAGCAATATGAATTTTATATAAAGAGAGCAACAATGACACAAAAATTCGAAATGGTAGACCGTTTTAATCCGTCTGCGGTAGAGCAAGCCCTTTATCAACATTGGGAAGAGAGCGGTTATTTTAAACCGTCTGAAAATGAAAATGCGCCGAGCTATTGCATTGCAATTCCGCCGCCGAACGTAACAGGTTCTTTACATATGGGACACGCATTCCAACAAACCTTAATGGATACCTTAATCCGTTTTAACCGTATGGAAGGGCATAACACCTTATGGCAAGCGGGGACAGACCACGCAGGTATTGCAACCCAAATGGTGGTGGAACGTAAAATTGCGGCTGAAGAAGGCAAAACTCGCCACGATTATGGTCGTGAAGCGTTCATCAACAAAATTTGGGATTGGAAAGCTTATTCAGGTGGCACAATCAGCCAACAAATGCGCCGTTTAGGGAACTCAATCGACTGGGAACGTGAGCGTTTCACGATGGACGATGGTTTATCGAATGCAGTAAAAGAAGTGTTTGTTCGTTTGCACGAAGAAGGTTTGATTTACCGTGGCAAACGCTTAGTAAACTGGGATCCAAAACTTCACACCGCAATTTCTGATTTAGAAGTTGAAAATAAAGAGAGCAAAGGTTCCCTTTGGCATTTCCGCTATCCGTTAGCTAACGATGCAAAAACGGCAGATGGTAAAGATTATTTAGTGGTGGCAACCACACGTCCAGAAACTATGTTGGGCGATACGGCGGTTGCAGTGCATCCTGAAGATGAGCGTTATCAATCTTTAATCGGTAAAACTGTGGTTCTGCCGTTGGCTAATCGTGAAATTCCGATTATTGCCGATGAATATGTGGATCGTGAATTCGGTACAGGTGTCGTGAAAATCACCCCAGCACACGATTTCAACGACTATGAAGTGGGTAAACGTCATAATTTACCAATGGTAAATGTATTGACGCTGAACGCAAATATTCGTGATGAAGCGGAAATTATCGGTACTGACGGCAAACCACTTGCTGGCTATGAAGCGACAATTCCTGCGGATTACCGTGGCTTAGAACGTTTTGCTGCACGCAAGAAAATCGTGGCAGATTTTGAAGCACTGGGTTTATTAGACGAAATTAAACCACACGATCTCAAAGTGCCTTATGGCGACCGTGGTGGTGTGCCAATCGAGCCGATGCTAACTGACCAATGGTATGTGAGCGTGAAACCGCTTGCTGATGTAGCGATCAAAGCGGTGGAAGATGGCGAAATCCAATTTGTGCCGAAACAATATGAAAACCTTTATTTCTCTTGGATGCGTGATATTCAAGACTGGTGTATTTCTCGCCAACTTTGGTGGGGACACCGCATTCCAGCGTGGTATGACGCGGAAGGCAATGTTTATGTCGCACGTAATGAAGAAGAAGTGCGGTCAAAATATAACTTAGATTCTGCGGTTGAACTCAAACAAGATGAAGACGTATTAGACACGTGGTTCTCATCAGGTTTATGGACGTTCTCTACTTTAGGTTGGCCAGAGCAAACTAAAGAGCTCAAAATGTTCCATCCAACGGATGTGTTAATCACTGGTTTTGATATCATCTTCTTCTGGGTTGCACGTATGATTATGTTTACGATGCACTTCATAAAAGATGAAAACGGCAAACCACAAGTGCCATTCAAAACCGTGTATGTAACAGGCTTGATCCGTGATGAACAAGGTCAAAAAATGTCGAAATCGAAAGGCAACGTGCTTGATCCGATCGATATGATTGACGGTATTAGCCTTGAAGATTTACTTGAAAAACGTACTGGCAACATGATGCAGCCGCAATTAGCAGAGAAAATTGCTAAAGCAACGCGCAAAGAATTTGCTGAAGGTATTGCGGCTCACGGTACAGATGCATTGCGTTTCACATTAGCGGCATTGGCCTCAAACGGTCGTGACATTAACTGGGATATGAAACGTTTAGAGGGCTACCGTAACTTCTGTAACAAATTATGGAATGCAAGCCGTTTCGTCTTAACGAATGAAAAATTAGATTTAAGCCAAGGCGAGATCGAATTCTCATTAGCGGATCGTTGGATTCAATCTGAATTCAATCGCACAGTGGAAACTTTCCGTAATTCATTAAGCCAATATCGTTTCGACCTTTGTGCCAATGCGATTTATGAGTTTACTTGGAACCAATTCTGCGACTGGTATTTAGAATTGACTAAACCAGTATTTGCAAATGGCAATGCAGCACAAATCCGTGCGGCAAGCCAAACTTTGGTTCACGTGTTAGAGAAATTATTACGTTTAGCCCATCCGCTCATTCCATTTATTACCGAAGAAATTTGGCAAAAAGTAAAAGGATTTGTGAGCATTACTGCTGACAGCATTATGTTACAACCTTTCCCACAAGTGGAAGAGAGCGGCTTTGATCCAGAAGCAGAAGCTGAAATTGAGTGGTTAAAAGAAGTGATTGTTGCGGTACGTAATATTCGTGCAGAAAGCAACATCGCACCAAGTAAAGGTTTAGATCTGCTATTTCGTAATTTAAGTGCAGAAAATGCAAAAATTCTCGAAAAACAGACCGCTCTTTTAAAAGCCATGGCGAAATTAGACAACGTTCAAGTGTTAGCCGCAAACGAAACCGCACCACTTGCCGTAGCGAAATTAGTCGGCAATGCTGAATTGCTTGTGCCAATGGCTGGATTTATCAATAAAGAAGCAGAGCTTGCCCGTTTAACCAAAGAGATTGAAAAATATCAAAATGAAGTTAAACGTATCGAGAACAAACTCAGCAACGAAGCTTTTGTGGCTAAAGCACCTGAAGCAGTGATTGCGAAAGAACGTGAAAAACAAGCGGAATACCAATCTGGATTAGAAAAAATCCAAGAGCAGTATAAAGCGATTGAGGCGTTGTAACAAAACATAAAAAGTAGGCATTATGCCTACTTTTTATTTTTGATTTAGTCCTAAAAAATCTCCAACTTCATGTTCGAGTTGGCTCATTGTGATCAGAGCCTCTTGGGTTTTCTTAGCTTCATCTTCATCAATAACACTCATTGCAAAGCCCACATGAACAAGCACCCATTTGCCAAGTAAATCGGCTGGATTTCCCGTGCAGATTAGTGAAATATTTACTTCACGTTGTACGCCACATACATCTACTGTGGTAAGTTGAAGAGAATTTTCATCAATTTTGACAATTTGACCGGAACGCCTAAACACATAATATTTTTACTCCTATTAGTATTTAAGCTGAAATTTAGTGATTTCTATGTTATTAAAATTAATAAATATTATTAAAAACTAACCGCACTTTTTCTTGATCTTTTACGCCCGCAGAACTTTCCACTCCAGAATTAATATCCAAGCCTAAGCAATTTTGTTGAATGGCTTGTTCCACATTATTTGGTGAAATGCCGCCAGCTAAAATAATCTTGTGTTTAAGATTTTCAGGAATTAATGACCAATCAAAAGTTTTCCCCGTGCCACCTTGCTGGTTCGATGTTTGGCTATCAAAAATATAACGATCCACATTCAAATCATCTGTAAAATCGACCGCACTTTGGGCTTCGATATTGACTGAAATCGCTTTCCAGATTTGCGTGTTTTTTGGTAGTTGTTGGCGAAGTGCGGTAATAAATGCCTCAGTTTCTGCACCATGTAATTGCACCGCATAAAGCTGTAATTGGTTGGCTATTTTGACGATAAAGTCAATTTCTTGATTCTGAAAAACACCAACAAATCGAAGTGGAGCAGCGGTTACTAATTCTTGCGCTTGGCGTAAACTCACACAACGTTTTGAATGTTCTACGAAGATTAATCCGCCGTAAAGTGCCCCGTTTTCGTAAACGATTTTGACATCTTGTGCGCGTGTTAAACCGCATACTTTATTTTCTCCAAAAATTACCGAGCGAACCGCATTATTCAAATCTTGGTTGCTCATTAAGCTGCTCCCAATTAAGAAACCATGTGCCACTTTTTGTAATTGATGAATTTGCTTGTGATTGTAAATGCCTGATTCGCTAATAATACGTACATCAGCAGGAATACAGTCGGCGTATTTTTCAGTGAGTTCAACAACACGATTTAAATCCACAGTTAAATCGTGCAAGTTACGATTATTGACACCAATAATTTTTGCACCCAGTGCAAGGGCGCGTTCAAATTCTTCTTCATTGCTGGTTTCTGTCAATACACCCATACCAAGAGAATGTGCAAGCTCTGCCAGCACACGATAAGTTTCATCATTTACCACAGAAAGCATTAATAAAATTGCATCCGCTTGATAGTAGCGAGCAAGGTAAACTTGATATTCGCTAATCATAAAATCTTTGCAAAGCACAGGTTGGCTTACGATATCGCGAACTAAAGGCAAGAATTCAAAATTCCCTTGAAAGTATTTTTCATCTGTCAGAACAGATACAGCGGACGCATAATGTTTATAGACATTGGCGATTTCTTCCAAATTAAATTCAGCACGAATTAATCCCTTAGAAGGGGAGGCTTTTTTACATTCCAAAATGTAAGTGGGCTTTTGATGCGTACCTTTTGCTAACGCATCATAAAAAGAGCGGTCAGAGTTTTGAATGTTTTGTTTAAATTGTGAAAGGGGAAATTCCTTTTCTTTTGCTTTAACCCATTGCGCTTTGTCTAAGATGATTTTTTGTAGCACCGTAGCGGAATCAATGGGTTTAGTAAAATCTTGAGTAATCATCATTTTCTTCTTATTGTGGCGTATAAAATTAGCTTTTATTAATATGTGGTTAATTTCTGTAATGTTTCAAAGGCTTTACCTGATACAAGATGCGCCAGTACATTTTGCACATTTTGTTTTAAATCATCGTAACCGAATAATTTCAATAATAATGCCGTATTTGCAGCCACCGCATTAGCATGTTCAGCCTTTCCTTTGCCTTGTAAAAGTGCGGTCAGATATTGGGCATTTTCTTGTGGTTCACCACCGCGAAGACTTTCGAGGGATTGCGTTTTTAAGCCAAAATCTTCAGGCGTTAAAGTGAAATATTCAATTTTGCCATTTTTAATTTCTGCCACTTGTGTTTCGCCGTGCAATGCGACTTCATCTAAGCCAGAACCATGTACAACAAAGGAATGTTGATGTTTTAAGGCAACTGCGGTTTCAGCATAGGTTTTTACTAATTCAGGCGCATATACGCCAAGTAAATGATAAGTTGGGTGAGCAGGATTGATAAGCGGACCTAAAATATTAAAGATAGTGCGCGTTTTTAAAGTGGCACGGACTGGCGCAACATGACGGAAACCAGAATGATATTGTTGAGCAAATAAAAAACAGACACCAATTTCATCTAACGCTTGTCGAGCTTGCTCTGGTGTGACGTTCACATTAACGCCAAGTGCGGTAAGCACATCGCTAGCACCTGATTTACTCGACACGCTACGATTGCCATGTTTTGCTATTTTTACTCCCATTGATGCCGCAACAATCGCACTGGTAGTGGAAATATTAATAGTGTTTTGACCATTGCCTCCTGTTCCTACAATATCCGCAAAAGGATAATTTGGATATGGAAATGCTTTGGCATTTTGTAATGAGGCGGCAACGGCACCCGAAATTTCCTCAGTATTTGCTCCCCGCACTTTTAAAGCAATAAGCATTGCAGCAATTTGTTCATTGGAAAGCTCACCTTGGATGACTGCATTAAAAAGAGCGGTGCTTTCTGAGGTTGAAAGTGAATGCCCGCTATAAAGTTGTTCTAATAATGGGTTGTGTTGCATAGTCTATTCCTGTTTTTCTTTGTATGTGGATTTATTAATTTTCTATATTTTATTAAACATAAATATCGTAATCTAAATCGCGCGCCTCATCACCTGTCATTCCTCGGAAACCCCAGCAATGGGCAGGCTGTTCTTTAATCGTAATTTCCACATCGTGAGCTCGAATGCCAAGTTTGTACTCTAATTCGCTAAACAACATTTTTATCAAGCGTTTTTTCGTGCCTTCCATACGACCAGCCATTAGATTAATTTCGATGACCGTGTAATCATCGCTACGATCAAAAGGGTAGTAAAAATCTTCTTTTTCTAAACACAAAAAGCGAATCGCGTGCTTGCCTTTTGGAATGTCTAATCCGAGATGAAGACTGTTATAAATTACTTCTGCGAGTTTTTCACGACGTGGTGCGAGTTTGGATTTAAGTCCGAATACAGTAATCATTTTTTCTCCTTTAAAGTGCGGTTAAAAATCACCGCACTTTTTTCTGTCTTATCTATTTAACAACCATTCAATTGATTGTTGTAATAATTGCGAACCTTGCACAGTTAAAATACTTTCAGGGTGAAATTGGAATGCGCAAATGGGTAAATCACGATGACGAATTGCCATGATAATGCCATTATATTCCGCATTGACGATAAATTCTTTTGGTAAATCTTGTCCCATTAAAGAATGATAACGCGCCACAGGCATTGGATTTGCAAGATCTTTAAACATCGCTTCGTTATCATGGGATATACGAGAAACTTTACCATGCAACACTTCGCCAGCGTGAACAACCTTACCACCAAAGGCTTGAATCAACGCTTGATGACCTAAACAAATTCCAATAATCGGCACTTTATTTTTTAAGCGTTCGATCAATGGCAGTAAAATCCCCGCTTCTGATGGCGTTCCTGGCCCTGGAGAAAGTGCAAGAATGGTATCAGGTGTATTGAGTGCGGTTTCTACCAGTTTTTCTAAATCGCAGTCATTACGATAAATTGTGACGTTGTGACCTAATACACGAAATTGATCCACAAGATTGTAAGTGAAGGAATCGAAGTTATCTAAAAATAAAATATTAGCCATAATAATTCTTCCTTATTTTGCTTGTGTATTAACTTGACGAATTGCTTTTAAGACAGCCGCGGCTTTGTGGCGTGTTTCATCGGCTTCCATTTGTGGATCAGAATCCAATACTTCACCGCAACCTGCTTGTACATGGGCTATCCCATTTTGTACGAAAGCAGAACGAATTACGATACAGGTATCAAAATGTCCATCGGAAGTGAGATAACCCACCGCACCACCGTAACTATGGCGTTTTTGCTGCTCAAATTGATAAATAAGTTGCATTGCTTTGATTTTTGGCGCACCAGTTAATGTGCCCATATTCATACAGGCTTGATAGGCGTGAAGTGCATCTAATTCAGGGCGTAATTTACCCACCACGCGAGAGACCAAATGCATAATGTGAGAATAGCGATCCACCTGCATTAACTCAGCCACTTTACGGGTACCGCTTTGGCAAACTCGAGCAATGTCGTTACGTGCTAAATCAACTAACATTAAATGTTCTGCTTGTTCTTTATGATCAAGGCGAAGTTCTAGTTCTAAACGTGCATCTAATTCAGGATCAATGTTGCCGTGAGCATTAAAACCACGAGGGCGTGAACCTGCGATTGGGTAAATTTCTAACTGACGATTTTCTGGCGCATATTTCAGCGCACTTTCTGGCGATGCACCAAACAAAATAAAGTCTTCATCATTCATATAGAACATATAAGGGCTTGGATTATTTTGTTTGAGTTGGGCATAACTGGCTAATGTATTCGGGCAAGCAAGGGAGAAACGGCGAGAAGGCACAATTTGGAAAACATCTCCAATATTAATATGGTGTTTTAAGGCTTTTACGATACCAGTAAATTCAGGATCGTCAAAGTTTGTTTTAACTTCATCACTTGCCGATTTAATAGAAAGAACGTGATCAATATTTTTTAGTTTTTGTGCGATAGAAAGTGAGGTTTTCGCAATATTGACTTGTTCTTCTTGAGCAAAACAGAAACTTTTAAGTGTTGCTTGTTGATTTTGATGATCGATGGTAATGAGATGTTCGGCAAGATAGAAACTGTAATCAGGGCAGTTGATACCATCATTTTGCAATGTAATGCCATCCATTGGAATGAAATTTGCGACGAGATCGTAAGCAAATAATCCGCCTAAGAAAATAGGCGTTTGGCTATGTTGATAAAGAGTAGAAACAACACGTAATCCATCAAAAATAGTTGCAGACTGTAATTTACTATCTTCATCGAGTTGATTATCAAGTGGTGAAAATTGTACAGAAAATTCGTCTTCAAAATTGACCGCACTTATTTTTCCAAGTGCGGTTAATTTTGGATAAATTTCTTTTAAAACTTGTTTTCCATTCTTATTTAAAGCTTTAAATGTGACGTTGTGACCTAAACAAGTTATCTTAACTGCAGCATTAACTAAAATAAGACTTTGTAAACTATTTTTACTCCCGATTTCGGCAGAGTCGAGTAGAAGAGAATTTGAATTAGGTTGGCAAAGTGTATTAAAAATAGCGGTGGTGTCAGCATAATAGGGAATGGGTTGAGCTGTCACTGCAATAAAGGCTTGAGTTTGAATGTTCATATTTATTTATCCTTTTGGAAAATTTTGTACTATTAAACTAGTGCAAAAGGAATAAGTCAAGCCTGATTTTTATTTTTTATACTTTTTGATTAAAAATTGTATTTTTTATTCCTTTGCCCAAGGGCGACCTCCATAATATTCTATAAATATAGATTTGGCTTTATCCCAGAAAATATTGCCATCAACAAATATATAATGTTTACATGGATAAGTTTGATTTTGTACGCTTTTAATAGACAAAGATAATTCTGGACGACCAATTGTTGAAGTCACTACCGCAACGGTTTTACCATCTGGTTGGTTGGTTGGTTGGTTGGTTGGTTCATCAGTATAGATCCTTTTCATTTTTATAATACCTTGATTAACTCAAAATATGCAATAGAAAATATTTTGGAAAATTTGGAATAAAATAATCTGGCAGACACATTGTTTTAAATAAAAGATCTGCCAGATTTGATAATCTATAATTAGGCTTTAGTAGAGAGATTACCTAAATCCTTATCGATTAGGAACAAGCCTTTGCCATCTTCTCCAAGAAAATTTAATTTATCTAAAATACTACTAAATAATTTTTCTTCTTCATGTTGTTCTTCCACATACCATTGTAAGAAATTAAATGCAGAGTAGTCTTTTTCTTCAAAGGTTTTACCTACTAATTCATTGATTTTACTGGTAATTAATTTTTCATGCTCATAGGTAGTTTCAATTATTTCTTTTAATGATTTATATTCATGTGCAGGTGCTTCAATTGCAGAAATTACAGCAAGTGAGCCAGTTTCATTTAAATAAGTAAATAATTTACGCATATGTTGCATTTCTTCAGCAGCATGAACTGATAAAAATTTTGCAGTGCCTTCAAAGCCTTGCTGATCGCACCAAGCACTCATTTGTAAATATAAATTAGAAGAATAAAATTCTAAATTCATTTGATCGTTTAATAGTTTTACTACATTTTCTGATAACATACTATTTTCTCCTATCTATTCCAAAGTTGCGAGTTCACGATCAATAAAGAATAATCCTTTACCATCTTCGCCAACAAGATTAAATCTATCAATAATTCCACTAAATAATTTTTCTTCTTCATGCTGTTCTGCTACATACCACTGCAGGAAGTTAAAAGTAGAGTAGTCTTTGCTTTCAAAAGTAACTTCAACTAATTCATTGATTTTTGACGTGACTAATTTTTCATGTTCTAAAGTTATTTCAAAAACTTCTCTTAATGAAGAATAATCATGTTTAGGAGCATCAATTTTTCCTAAAATAGGCATACCACTAGTTTCACTTACATAATTAAACAGTTTTTGCATATGTTCTAATTCTTCATCAGCATGACGAAGTAAGAAGGTAGCAGCCCCCTCATAACCGTGTTTTGAACACCATGCACTCATTTGTAAATAAACATTAGAAGAGTAGAACTCTAAGTTAATTTGGTCGTTCAGCTTGTTTATGATTATTTGATTAAGCATAACTAATTCCTTTCCATTTTGATTGATAAAATGCAATAAAGCGTAATTTGCGGCAATCATTTTAAATTCACAAATGATAATTGCAAGTTTTTTTATCAAAAATTTTGATATAACTAATTAATTTTAAAAAGAAAAATAAAAAACAATTATTATCATTTACATAATTCTATAAATTAAATATGACGTTGTCACAATAAAACTAACAAATTTTAAATTAGTATTAGATATGTCTTTACTTTCCTCCTTAGATTTGGATGAAAATTTAGATTATCGAGTAAACATGAAAACTTACCAACTTTTATTAAACCTAAAGATCGTTATCAATTAATTGACAAATGTAATATCATTCTGCTAGAAAAACACGGTCAAATTTACCTGTACTTTTCTTATAACTACTTTCTTTTGATTATCCATTTAAAATTTTTCATATTGTCATCAAACTGTCACAATTATTTTCTACACTTCGCTACGCAATCTAAATAACACTCAAGGAGAATTTGTTATGTTTATGCATAAAATGAAAAAAAATCTTATTATCGTTTTAACCTTAGGTACGTTACCTTTTGCTCAAGCTAATAGCATCACTGGTGCTGGAGCGTCTTTCCCTTATCCAATTTATGCGAAGTGGGCGTCTTTATATGAGAAAGAAACTGGGAATAAAGTTAATTATCAATCCATCGGTTCGGGCGGCGGACAACAGCAAATTATTGCAAAAACGGTTGATTTTGGTGCCTCTGACGATCCAATGAAATCCGAATTATTACAACAACACCAACTAGTCCAATTCCCTGCGGTTATCGGTGGTATAGTGCCTGTTGTTAATTTGCCTGAAATTAAACCTGGTAAATTAAAGTTATCAGGTAAGCTGTTAGCAGAAATCTTCCTTGGTAAGATTAAAAAATGGAACGATCCTGACTTAGTTGCATTAAATCCAACGCTTCCTTTACCAAATAAAAACATTATTGTGATTCATCGTTCAGACGGTTCTGGAACAACATTTGGCTTCACTAATTATCTATCTAAAATTTCGAACGATTGGAAAAATCAAGTTGGTGAAGGTAAATCAGTGAAGTGGTTAACAGGTCAAGGTGGAAAGGGGAATGAGGGAGTTGCTTCTTATGTTCGCCAAATGAAATACAGCATTGGTTATGTAGAGTATGCCTATGCCAAACAAAATCAGCTTGCTTGGATTTCATTACAAAATCAAGCAGGGCAATTTGTACAGCCTTCTAATGAAAGTTTCATGGCAGCTGCAAGTCACGCAAAATGGCACGAAAAGGCGGGAATGGGTGTTATATTAACCAATGAAACGGGGGAAAAATCTTGGCCAATTACGGCAGCGAGTTTTATTTTATTAAATAAATATTCTGACAATCCTGAAACAACTAAAAATGTATTAGCCTTTTTTGATTGGGCATTCTCAAGAGGGCAAGATGCGGCAACTGAATTAGATTATGTGCCAATTCCAGCTGATGTGGTATCTACCATTAAAAGTCAATGGAAAACAGAGCTAAAACAATAAAATCTCTTTATTTTATACCGCACTTTATACAAAACCTAGCATTTAACATTAATAAAGTGCGGTTATCTTAAATAATTTTGGAAAATACTTATGCTCACAAAAAGTCGGAAATATTTTAATCAAACATGGATTGAATCATTATTCAAACAGACTACGGCATTGTTTGCTTTGCTTGTGTTTATTTTACTTGCTGCTATTTTAATTTCTTTAGTCATAGGAAGCTGGGAAAGTATTAAACGTTTTGGTGGGAGTTTTCTATTAGAAACATATTGGGATCCTGTACAAGAACAATATGGGGCAATTATTCCTATTTTAGGTACGCTTATTACGGCGGGTATCGCATTATTTATCGCAGTACCCATTTCATTTGGTATTGCTATTTTTTTAACGGAGCTAGCTCCCAATTGGCTAAAACGTCCTATAAGCATTGCAATTGAAATGCTAGCTGCAATTCCTTCTATTATTTACGGAATGTGGGGGTTGTTTGTTTTCGTTCCATTATTTCAAGAACATATTCAGCCAGTACTAATTGACAATTTGGGTAGTTTACCTGGATTAGAATTATTTTTTTCTGGCGTACCTTTTGGTGTTGGTTTATTTACGGCAGGATTAGTGCTTGCCATAATGATCATTCCTTTTATTGCATCCGTAATGCGGGATGTCTTTAGTATAGTACCACCAATGTTAAAAGAAGGTGCTTATGGATTAGGTGCAACCACTTGGGAAGTGGTTCGACAAGTGATTGTACCACACACTAGAATAGGGCTTGTTGGGAGTGTGATGCTAGGATTGGGAAGAGCATTGGGCGAAACAATGGCTATCACTTTTATTATAGGTAATTCGTTTCAATTGCCTAATTCCTTATTTTCACCTTCTACCTCAATCGCATCTGCTATTGCTAACGAATTTAATGAAGCAGGTGGATTACAAAAATCTGCATTGATGGAATTAGGATTACTTCTCTTTGTTATCACAACTATGGTATTGATTTTATCAAGATTAATGATTACAAAAATGCAACAAACAAAAGGGAAATAAGATGAAAACTAATCAAAACTTGCGTTTTTATTGGCGTAAAACACACAATAAATTAATGTTAGGGCTTTCCTATATTTCAGTCATTATCGGCTTATTTTGGTTGTGTTGGATATTATTCACTCTAATTACCAAAGGCATTCCAGCTTTATCAATTGATTTATTCACACAATCTACCCCTGCCCCTAATGAAAAAGGGGGATTGTTAAATGCACTGATTGGTTCGTTTTTTATTGTCGGTGCGGGTACATTGATAGGCACTCCTATAGGGGTATTGGCAGGAACGTATTTGGCAGAATATGGTCGTTATAGCCGTTTCGCACAAATTACCCGTTTTCTTAATGATATTCTTCTTTCTGCCCCTTCTATTATTATTGGTTTGTTTGTTTACAGCTTATATGTATCAAAAATCGAGCATTTTTCAGGGTGGGCTGGAGCATTCGCATTAGCTTTATTGCTTATTCCTATCGTGGTACGCACTACGGACAATATGTTATTACTTGTACCAAATAATTTACGTGAAGCAGCGGCAGCTCTTGGTTGCTCTCAATGGCAAGTTATTATGATGATTTGTTATCGAGCAGCTAAATCAGGGATTTTAACTGGCGTGCTATTAGCAGTTGCTCGAATTTCAGGAGAAACTGCACCGCTATTATTTACCGCTCTGTCTAATCAATTTCTATCTTGGAATATGAATGAACCTATCGCAAATTTACCTGTAGTTATTTATCAATATGCAGCAAGTCCTTTTACAGATTGGAATAATCTAGCTTGGGCAGGTGCAGCTCTAATAACATTATTTGTGCTTTGCTTAAACATTTTCACTCGACTCTTCTTTCAACATAAAAAATAATGAGGCAATATGATTAGTCTACAAGAAACCAAAATAGCTGTGCAAAATCTAAATTTCTACTATGAGGATTTTCATGCATTAAAAAACATTAATTTACGTATCGCTAAGAATAAAGTAACCGCCTTTATTGGTCCTTCAGGTTGCGGTAAATCTACTTTATTGCGGAGTTTTAATCGGATGTTTGAACTATATCCAAATCAAAAAGCTACTGGTGAAATTAATTTAGACGGTGAAAATTTACTCACAACAAAGATGGATATTTCTCTGATTCGTGCTAAGGTTGGTATGGTTTTCCAAAAACCAACGCCATTTCCAATGTCGATTTATGATAATATTGCATTCGGTGTTCGTTTGTTTGAAAAATTATCAAAAGAAAAGATGAATGAACGAGTAGAATGGGCATTGACTAAGGCCGCTCTTTGGAATGAAGTGAAAGATAAATTACATAAAAGCGGAGATAGTTTATCTGGCGGACAACAGCAACGCTTGTGCATTGCTCGAGGGATTGCTATTAAACCTAGTGTGTTGTTGTTAGATGAACCTTGTTCGGCATTAGATCCTATTTCGACTATGAAAATTGAAGAACTCATTACGGAGTTAAAACAAGATTATACTGTGGTTATAGTAACTCATAATATGCAACAAGCTACACGTTGCTCCGACTATACGGCATTTATGTATTTGGGTGAATTAGTTGAATTTGGTCAAACACAACAAATTTTTGATAAACCCAAGATACAACGTACAGAAGATTATATTCGCGGTAAAATGGGGTAGTTATTTTGAGCTCACTCTTATTAAAAAGTAAAAGTTTGGTGAGAATGTATTATTTCTCACTTCACTTTTATGCCATAAATCAAATGAAGGAGTATTATGACGAGAAAAATTCTGATAGTTGAAGATGAATGTGCAATCCGTGAAATGATCACACTGTTTTTATCTCAAAAATACTATGATGTGATTGAAGCGAGCGATTTCAAAACAGCGATAAACAAGATAAAAGAAAATCCTAAACTAATATTATTGGATTGGATGCTACCTGGTCGTTCAGGTATACAATTTATACAGTATATTAAAAAGCAAGAAAGCTATGCTGCGATTCCCATTATTATGCTCACAGCTAAAAGTACAGAAGAAGATTGTATTGCCTGTTTAAATGCAGGGGCTGATGACTACATCACTAAACCCTTTTCACCTCAAATTTTATTAGCTCGCATTGAGGCAGTATGGAGGAGAATTTATGAACAACAAAGTCAATTTATACAAATCGATGAACTTTCCATTGATGAAAATGCTCAGAGAGTGTTTTTCCAACAGCAGGAAATTAATTTAAGTAGTACAGAATTTAAATTGTTACATTTTTTTATGAGGCACCCTGAAAAAGTTTATTCTAGAGAACAATTGTTAAATCGTATTTGGCATAATGATCTAGAAGTTGAATATCGCACTGTTGATAGCTATATTCGCCGTTTACGCCGTAATTTAGCCCCTTTTCAATGTGAACATTACATCCAAACAGTTCGAGGATCTGGTTATCGATTTTCTAGTTATTTACGAGATAAACAATGAAAAAAATATTGAATTTTATTGTTGAAATAAATTTGGCAATCATTATTTCCTTATTTACTTCTGATTTTATTCTTTGGTTTGCAATAATACTTTTATTAATTTTAGCTTGGCATCATATTAATGAATATCGTTTACTCAAATATCTCAATTTAAAGCAAGATAATAAATTCTCTTTATTACAATTAGGAACATTCTCTCAAACTGAAGCCTACCATCGTCATCAAATTTACAAAGAAAAATGTGCAAGTTTACGTTTGTTATCTCAAATAAATAAAAATATTAAGTATTTACCAGATGCAATTATTATCTGTCAGCATAATGGTAATATTTCTTGGTGTAATTCAATTGCGCAACAGATGTTTGATTTTTGTTGGAATAAAAAAGTCCAGAAAAATATTTTTGATGTTATTTTTTATGAACAATTTAAACATTATTTTTTCAGTCAAAAAAAAAGACGACCGTTAGTACTATTAACTTATAATCAACGTTATATTGAGGTGCAGTCGCACGCTTATAATTCTCATATGATTTTAGTTATCGCTCGAGATATTACAGATATGATTCATTTACTTAATTCACGCCAAAAATTCTTGAGTAATATTAATCACGAGCTACGTACTCCATTAACCGTATTACAAGGTTACTTAGAAATTCTTGCAGATAATAATATTCAGAACCCTCTACAAAAAAAGGCTATTTTTGCAATGCAAGAGCAAAGCCAACGAATGGAACATCTATTACAACAATTTAATTTTTTAGCAAAAATAGAAACAACTTCAGATAAGGATTTTCGTACATTTGATATGTCAGCCATGATAAATTCTTTAAGAAAAGATACAGATATATTAAATACTTATAATCATCACATTGAATTTATTATTCAGCCTAATATCATTATTTTTGGAAATGAATCTCAACTAAGAAGTGCCGTTTCAAATTTAATTTATAATGCTATTAAGCATTCTGGTAAACAGTGTCATATTCAAATTCAATGGGAAACTTGTGAACAGGGTATTAAATTTAACGTGATAGATAATGGTGTTGGCATATCACCACAGCATATTCCACATTTAACAGAACGTTTTTATAGAGTTGATGAATCTCGTAGCCATTTAACTGGTGGAAGTGGTTTAGGACTAGCTATTGTGAAGCATACTTTATTACAATATCATTCTCATTTAAATATTGAAAGTACTGAAACGAAGGGTAGTAGTTTTTCGTTTATCATACCTAAACGCTTTGTCATATCAAAAAATAATAAAGAAATTCAATGATAATACACGTTGCAAGTATTAGCTGACACGGTAGTAAAACACATCAGAAAATCGAAAATAGCGGGCTAGTGGAGAGCTTAGATACATAAAAAACACAGCTTGGTAGTTTTTCACCCATCTAAACTTATATTATTTAGATTATGTAGCAGTTGCTAAATCACCTAAATCTTTATCAATCAAGCATAAATCTTTAAATGCTGCAGTACTTTCACACCCATGAATCGAACACTGTAAATAAACGTCATAGTATGGCTCTAAATTAATTTACTCGTTCATCTTATTTAATTAAGTATAACTAATTAAGAGAGGAGAAATAATCTCTTTATAACCTATAATTAAAGTTACTTTGTATTTTTTACAATTTAACATAATATACATTATGCGAAATTAGTTATCAGGTTAGCGAAAACTACGGATTAAATAAATCACACAGTTATGCACAAGTCACAGGCACTAGTAAAACAAGACAAAACAAGGCTGGATAACACTTTGTAACGTATTATTTTATAGAGTTATTGAATGGATGAATTGAAATGTAAAGGAAATGTAAAGTAAAATAAATCTATGTGATTACGCTACGTAAAATCTGGAGAATTTATTGGATATTTTCTTCCCAGAAAAACAACAAAAAAAGCACGTTTTTATTAAAACGTGCTTTTTGACAAAATGTGACAACGTATCGACTAACCTAGTAATTTTATACCATATTCATATACTTGTTGTAGCAAAGATAGTTTTTCAGAATTATCTGAATGTTCCTCTACTAAACGTTGTAAACTTGCTTCAAACTCTACCGCACTTTTTTCAAGTTTATTTTGTCGGTATTTTTTCCATTTAATTTGTTCAGCGCGTGTGAGGGTTTTATAAAAATGACGAGCGCGATAATGGAACAATAATTCAAGGATACGTTTATCTTCAAAAGCTAAACCATGTTCAGATAATTTTTCTGCAGGTAAACTACGTAAAATAGCCATATTATTTTTATCAGCATTGCTAAAAAAGCCATTGTATAGCTCAGTTTCTACATTATCATTCGATGCAAATTGACGTTCTTCATTAAAAATATCCGCCACTTTTTCACGAATATCAAAAGATGCTCGTAATTTTGCAAGATTATCCAAGCATAATTGTCGATCAATACCCAATCGATTTGCTGTTTCTGGTAACAAAGTTTTAGCTGGTGCTAAAATAGGACATTTATTGATATGCACAAGTTTTAACGGAACGGATGAAACTCCCCTTTCTTCTAATTCCAATTTTTTTGTATATAAATCTGCTCGTAATTCATCCGCACTTTTGGCTAATAAATTATCGATATCGCCAGTTAAATCACAAACAATGAGTGCATTTTGATTTGTCGGATGCCAAGCTAAAGGTGCAACCCAAGTGCAATTTCCACGATAATTCCCTAGCATTCCAGAAACATGCACTAAAGGTGTCATTGCGCCTGTATCAACTAATTTTTCGATTTCTTTTTTACCTCGGTTTTCAAAGAAATATTGGAATAATTTAGGCTGTTTTTCTTTAATTAATTTCGCCATAGCAATAGTTGCATATACATCCGCCATGGCATCGTGAGCATTTTCATGCTCAATACCATTTGCTTTAGTGAGTTTTTCTAAGCGGAAACTTGGCATTCCATCATCGTCATAAGCCCAATTAATTCCTTCTGGACGCAAGGCATAACAGGCTCGCACTAAATCTAACAAATCCCAGCGTGAATTCCCGTTTTTCCAGCTGTATTCATAAGGATCAATGAAATTACGATAAAACGTATAACGCATCATTTCATCATCATAGCGAATATTGTTATAACCCATGACACAAGTATTGGGTTGGGAAAATTCTGCTAAGATATTTGCGGCGAATTCAGGCTCAGAAAGCCCCTTTTCATTACATTCTTGAGGCGTAATTCCTGTGACCATTACGGCTTCAGGAGCCGGTAAATAATCGTTGGTTTGTTTACAATAAAACATTATTGGTTCGCCAATGATATTAAAATCAGCATCTGTACGAATACCCGCAAATTGCGCAGGGCGATCTGTTGCTGGATTTACACCAAAACTTTCATAATCGTAAATAAAAAAGCTGAAATCTTTTGCCATGACTAGTCTCTTTTACGCGATGATTTTATCTAAATAATATAGGCAAAAAATAGCCGACAAACTGAAAATAATACCTAGCCAATTTAGCTTGCTAATTCTTTCTTTAAAAACTAATGCACCAGTTATCGTGCCTAAACAAATCACGCCAATGTTCATTCCAGCGAAAACAAGCGTTGGATTTCCAGCAAAACTTTGATGTGCTTTTATATAGAATAAAATATTAAAGAAATTCAATACACCTAAAACGATGCCGCCAATTACACTTGATGATGTCCATTGCGCACGTTTTAAGAATAAATAGATAAACATAACGCAGGCTGCCAGCGAGAAGGAAATAAACAATGTTGCAGGAAATGCACCGCCGCTTTTCGCTACTTGCTTGAATAAAATATCAATGATGCCGTAACCAAACCACACACCGATTAATCCTAAAACACCTTTAAAATTGACCGCACTTTGCCCTTGAGTTGGCTTAGTTAATAAACAAAATAAACCAATAAAGGCTAATACAACGCCAATGATTTTAGATTGGCTTAGTGTTTCATGAAAAATTAAAAACGCAGCTAAAATGGGAAGAAACAACGAAAGACGTTGCGCTGCGTCAGAACGTACAATTCCAGCAAACTCCACTGCTTTTGACATAATAATAAATACGCTAGGTAGCAATAAACCTAGTGCTAAAAAAATGGGTGAATTTTCGCTTTGTGCAATGTAATCAGTAAATTCTAAGCCTTTAAAATCAGGTTTAAGTAAGAAATAACTGAAAGTGATAGCCGTGATGTAGTTGAATGCGATAGCTTGTTCAATAATGATATTTTTTTTACGGGCAATTTTCAGTAAAACTGAAACTGCTACGCTACAAAGAATGGCAAGAATAAGATTGTGCATTTTTAATCCTTAATAGCTTGTTTAATTAAACTCATAACGTATTCAAGATATTGGGTACTTTCAACAGCAATTTCATAATCTCCATTTCCCCAGTGACCAGTATTAGATACATTTTTGGCTAAATTTTTAGGATCATCTAATTCTCCATAAGGAAGATTAATCCAAATTTTTAAATTCTTTTGTTGAATACGAATATCTGCAATATTTCGATCTTTTTTAAATGCAATGTAAAGTTTACGTACATTAATTTCTATATTTTGATCTAAGTTTAAAATTGCTTGCCTAAATGACTCATATAATTCCTGAATAAAATCAGTTTTATCAGCTAAGTGATCAGATTCTTGATAAACTTTTATTTCTTTTAATATTGAGAGTTCCTCTCTCTTTTCATTAGAAACTGCTTTAATATTAGGTGCTGATTTTAATTTATTAATAATATTGAGCGTAATAATATCATTATCAAAGCGATTAACTTCCCATAATTCAATAGGTAAATCTTTAAAATTCGTGGCTTGAATTTGGAAATCATTAAAAGCAGGTGAAACAAAAATCACCTTAGATTGTGACCAATCCACATCATTTCTTTTAAGTGGGACTTTTTGCTTTTCATTATATTCCACAATAAAATCAGCTTTATATTCAAGCATCAAATTAAGATAAGAAATCCCTTGATCAACCACACTAGAATTTTGTTGTCTTTTATATTCAATAATGACAAAGGCTTGAGTTTCAGGATCAAAAGCTAAGGTATCAATACGTGAATTTTTAATAGAAAATTCCGAACGAATAAAGATATAGCCACTTAATAAGGTAAGATTTTCTTCAAATAAACGCTGAATATCCTTTTCCAGCTTAAATTTTTGCTGCTTCAGCTGTGATAATTGTCCTTTTTTTGATGTAAAGATTTTCATTATTCCTTCCTTAAAGGCTTAAGTGCGGTCAAAAACACCGAAGTTTTTAACCGCACTTCCCTTCTATTTTTTATTCTGTCGCACCGAATCCGCGTAAACCAACAACGTGTACGTGTTCTTGGTTGCCTGCGATTTTACGCACGAGTTTATAAGTGGTGCCTTTTTCCGGGCTGATATTTTCAGGTGCAGCGATAAGCAACTGCATATCCAAACGTTCGCAAAGTTCGAATAAGGTAGAAATAGATTTACCATCTAAACGCGCCGCTTCATCTAAGAACAACAAGCGACAAGGCACAATATCTTTACCACGAATTCGACGGCTTTCTTCTTCCCAACTTTGAACAACCATTAAGAGAATTGACATACCTGTACCGATAGCTTCACCAGTAGAAAGTGCGCCACTTTCTGCACGTAACCAGCCATCAGCACCACGGAATACTTCCACTTCAAGCTCAAGATAATTACGGTAATCTAACAATTCTTCACCAATTGTTTGCGCTGTGCGTTGTCCCATATCAATATGTGGATTAATGCGTTGATAGAGCTTCGCCATAGCTTCAGAAAAAGTGATGCGATTATCGTTGAATAAATCTTGATATTCATTTTGCTGACCAGAAAGTGCATCCAGCAACATGGCATGGGTATCACGAATATTCACTACTAAACGAACAGATTTTACCTGACCAAACGCAATGTTTTGTAAGCCTTGGTTAAGCATACGAATACGATTTTGTTCACGCTGAATCGTTTTACGCATAATATTTGCAACACTTTCAGAGCTGATTGCCAATTTTTTCTCACGGCCAGTTAATTCAGCCGTTAAACGAGAAAGCTCAATTTCCATTTGTTCAATGGCATCAATTGGATCATCCGTTTTAATAATGTCTTGGCGAATACGTTCACGTAGATGCTGATATACCGCAATAAAGAACCGCACTTTATTTTCAGGTTTGCGACTATCTTCAGACACTCTTAGGCTATCACGTAAATATTCATTATCCGCCACTGCTGTACGCAATGCACCTAATGCTTTATCTGACATTGAACGTAACTCATCTGCAGATAAATAAGCGAGCTCTCGGCGATTAAGGCGTTTTTCCATATCGGAATTTCGTGATAAACGTAAAACCACACACCAACTCACTTTCGCTGCTACAACTAATTCACGTTGAGTTTTGTAATCACGTTCAGTTTTGCGGATTAGACGATTTAAGTTGTCCGCTTCGCTTTCAATTAATGTGAGTTGTTTTTCTACATAAGAACGACGCTGACGGCTTGTTGAAAGTTGTTGATGTAATTCATCACGACGGATACGCGCGCGTTCTTCAGCACCATCATCAGCTCTCACGCCAAGATCGCTAATTTCACCAATCAATTCATTTAAGAGTTGATATTTACTATCGTAAGAGCTTTGTAACTGAATCAATACGCGATTATATTCAGCAAATTGACTTTGTTTTTGACGAACTTGCTCACGTTGTGTATCGCGTTGTGCTTGCATTTGTTCTAAACGTTGGCGAAGTTTTTCATTGAGTTCAGAAGTTTCAGCCTGCCCTGCATCTTCATAACCAAAATGCGGTTTACGTTGTACAACATCAGCTAACGCAAATACACGTTGTTGAACTTGTTTTTGACGCTCAATCGCTTGAGTTAATTCATTTTTTAAGCCTTCGTAATTTTCTGGATCACTTTGTAAACTATTGGCTATAGGCTCTAATTGTGACAACGTTACGCCATATTGACGAATAAAATATTCATCTTGCTCTGCAATATCTAATTGCTCACGACATTCTTCAATACGATCAATTAAATCTTCATCAGCTAATACATTGAGTTGTGGAATTAACTTGTTGAGTAACTGCAGTTTTTCTTTTGCATTATCTAATTGAATGCGTAATTGTTGTTCGCCGCTATTAAATTGGTTTAATTCACGATCAATTTCATTGCGTTCGCGATTAATTTCAGACATTAACTCTTCTGGATTTGGCTGGAACGCCAGTGCTAAATGTAACCCAACAAATTGGCTGAAATGTTCGTGTAAACGTTGGCATTTTTGTACATCAAACGCAATTTGGGCATGTTGTTCTGCCACTTCATCACGTTCAATTTGCAATTCTTCTAAACGTTTTTCACGTGCTGCACGCCCAAATAACGGGATTTCAGGGAATCTTGAATAGCGTAATTCACGATCTGAAACTTGCACTACAACACCCAGCTCAAGTTCTTGTGCAGATAATACGCTGTCGTCAAATGCGGTAGGATCGCCTTCAATTAAATACAAATCATCAGGGCAATCTTCTAATTGCGCAAGTTGTTCACGCACGGCATTGAGATCACGCACAACAATAGCATGACGTGCAGGCCCGTAAAGTGCGGAGAAATAAGGCGCATCTTCAATGGTTACATCATCGTAAAGCTCTGAAAGCAGTACTCCACCAAAACGTTCTGCCAGCATATTTAAGCGTGGATCTTCTGAACCATCTGGCTGACTTAAACGAGAAATTTGTTCATCTAAATGCAAACGTTTTTGTTCAAGTTGATCACGTTGCATCGTGAGTTCACGTTCTTTCACAAGTTGTGATTGCATAAAATTCATCACATCTTGGCTATGTTCAAACGTCTCGCCACTTTGTTGCTCTAAACGTTCTAATGCAGCTTGAGCCGTCAGCCATGCTGGGGCTTTACGCGCATTTTCATCATAAAGTGCGGTTAAATTTTCACGTTTTTGACGAAGCGTAGAACGGTTTTCCACTTGTTCTGAAAGTCTTGCTGAAATGCCTTCAATTAACGCTTCTTGCTCTGCGTGATAATCCTCTAATTCTTCTGCTGTTTGTAAACTTAAATTAGCACGTTGATTAAAATCATTAAGTAATTTGACCGCACTTTGTTGTTGTGCATAACGTTGCTCAAGTTCATGTAATTTTGTGCGAAGTTGTGGCGTTTGTTGTGCCTGCAATTTTTGGCTTGGATATTCACGTAATAATTCTTTCGCACTTTCCCACGCCGCAGAACGAGGCATTTCACCCGCAATTTTACATACTAATTGGTACGCTTTATCGAACTGAGATTTTGCCGCTTCAGAAATAGACATTTTGTGCTCGAGTTCAAGCACAGTTTCCGTTAAACTTTCAGCGTGAGCTTCAAATTCTGCGTGATAATCTTCTACATTTTTAACACTTAAATCCGCTAAACCGCATAATGTTTTCGCTTTTTCAAGGGCTGCAATAGCTTGTTGATATTGAAGTGCGCGAGTTTGTTGGGCATCTAATGCTTGTTGATAGTCAGCTAATTGGGATCGTACAGCGTCAATTTCAATTTCAGTTTGCTCAAATTGGGCTTGGCTTTCTTCTAATGCATCATTCGCATCTTCAACCACCATTTTTTGTTCTTCTAAACGCTCGGTGAGTTCTGCAATATCTTCTTGATAGCGCGTGATTTTTTCTTGATGACGTAAAGCATTTAACACTAAATTAAGATGATCAACCGCACTTTGGTGATCAACTTCTAAAGTCCGTTCACTTTCTGTCAATTCAGCCACTTCTCGACTTAAATCAACCAAACGATGTTGAGATAAATTCTGCTCTGCTTTTGCTTTATACCACTCACGACGAGATTCTAATGCAGCCTCAATATTGCCACGGCGTTCATTCGCATTACGCATATAATCCGAAGCAACATAGTTGGTGGTTTCAGTAATTAAATGTTTGAATAAATCGCGATCTGATTGCGTGACCTTAATCGCTTCTAAAGTCATACGGTTCTCACGCAATGCACCTTCCATATCTTGGAACGCTTTACGTACACCTAAATTTTCTGGCAATAAATAGTCACGTAAAGAGCGTGTGATTGTGCTGGAAATACCACCGTATAAAGACGCTTCGATAAGTTTATAGAATTTGCTTCGGTCTGATGCTGAACGTAAACGTTTCGGAATAATACCTAAATCGAACATCATGCCGTGATAATCAGTGATGGAATGATATTGTTTAAATTGAGCACCAATATTTTCAATTTTATCTTTGAGTTCGTTTAAATTAAGGACGCGTGCTTGACGTTCGCCCATGGTTTCAGTGAAAAGTGCGGTTGGATTTTGAGATAATTCGACACCTTGAATTGAGAACGTTTTTAAATCAACCTTTTTATCACGACCCGCAATTTGTTGCAGACGCACACCAACAAGAATACGTTGATGACGTGAGTTAATGGTATCTAATACCGCGTAACAAACACCTGGACGCAATTTACCATGTAAACCTTTATCGCGAGAACCGCCTGTGGAGCCAGCCTCTGTTGTATTACGGAAATGTAAAAGGGTTAAATCGGGAATTAATGCTGTCACAAATCCAGCCATTGTAGTTGATTTACCTGCACCGTTACCACCAGAAAGCGTGGTAACTAATTCGTCTAAATCGAAAGTACGGGCAAAAAAACCATTCCAGTTAATTAAGGTTAAAGAACGAAATTTACCACGCTCTACACCATTGTTTGCAGTCATGCTAAAAGGTATAGGTGCATCAACGATTTCTTCGACGTTTTCATTTTCCATAATGACTTCATCGCTCTCTAATTCGATTTCATTTTCTAATTCAAAAACATCAGACATTATTCTTGTTCTCCGTCAAATTCTTCGTCAATTTCATCCGCACTTTCCGTATCGTTTTCCATTAATTGTGCTTGTTTTTCCAACGCTAAGGATTCAGGTGTTGCCGCTTCCCCATCACGAATAAGTCGAGCTTGTGCTTCTAATGGATCATCTCCGCTACGCACTTCTGCACCAAAACGAAATACAGATTCAGAAATCGTAAATTTCCCACTATTTTGTTCGCCAACGGTTTGAATCATACCTAAACGACGTAAACGACCAATTGCAGCCCGCACTTTTTCTGCCAATTTTTGTTTATCTAAGTCAGAACCACTTGAACGCTGATTAACTGCTTTTAATAATTTTCCTTCATCAGCAAGATTTAATAATTCATCATACACTTCTTGCGTACTAAAAATGCCCTGTTGAGCTAAACGTTCTGGGCTTAAATAAAGATAACAAAGCACTTTACCAACAAGCATTTCCAACTCAGAAAGTACTGAACGCGCAATTAATGTTGTTGCTTTCGGGCGAAGATAGAAAAATCCTTCTGGAGCACGAATTAGTTCCACGTTATAGCGACGATAAAATCCGTCTAATTCATTTTGGAAATCCATTAAAAATGCGTGATTATCTAAATGCTCCGTGCTGATATGGCGACCCGAGCGCAATAGACTATCCACCGCTGGAAATATTGGATTTGCAATCGCCACAGCGAGTTTTGGGGAAATTACATCTTGAATATCTGTCATGGTTAATTTCTCATTTTATAAATTCGTTTTTTAATAAGCCACGAAATCAATACTTATCAATCACATGCGCTTGCACTTCTGCGCCACGTTTATTAATTGCTTGCCAATCTGGATAAATACCCGATAAATCATCATTTGCCATACCAAGGCGCACTGCTTGATCAACAATGATTCGAGCCACATCAAAATGACGAGAAAGTGGATAATTTTCCAGTTGTTCTTTTAACACTAAACTCAAATCAATCGGACGGTTATTTTCACGATAAGCAATCAGTAAGCCTTGCATATGCTCTACAATTTGATCGTGTAAATCAGAAAGGGATTCGTATTGCAATTCTTCTGGTAATTCACCTAAAGCATCATCTTCACGCAACACCATTTCTTCATCGCGCAGATCGACTAAACGCTCAGCTTGCGCTGTCCATAAGAACCAAGGATGATCAAAATAATGATGAATAGAATTACGTAAACGTTGTGAAAACACGCGATTTTTATCCATATCAATGGCTGTACGAATAAATTTATGTACATGGCGGTCATAACCAATCCATAAATCGATGGCTTGTTGTCCCCAGCTAATAATTCGATCAAGTTTAGATTGTAAATCTGTAATTAATTGATCGATAAAATACAAGTCATCACGCCCGATCACACAATCTTGAATACGTAATAATTGTGCTTGCAATTTATCGCCTGCGGCGTTTAGTGTATCTTGCAATTCGCGTAAATTCCCAGATGTTTCATCTAATAAACGTTCACAGCTTGAAATCGCAGCTTGCCAATCTTTAGTAAGAAGCTCTGCAATTTCATCTTTAATACTTTGCTGGTTTTCATCCATAATGCGTTGTGAAAGATCGATGCTATCAAAAATTTCTGCCACGGAATATTTTAATGGCGCAAACACATTACGACGCCAATAATGTTCATTTTCATTATTCTCCACGCCCTCTTCTGCAGAGTCAGAAGCACGTTGAATTTCATCTGCCACAATGGAAAGCTGTACAGAAAGACGCAATGCGGAAAATTCACGCTGACGAATATAATAATCAGACACGCCAACACCTAATGGCGTTAAACGATAAATCGCCAAACCCTCAGTAAATTCGCTACTAAAACGATTTAACAAACGTTGTTTCACTAATTCATTAATTGCATTATTCGCTCGTGTTGCAATGGCATCCGTGGATTGCTCAAAAGCATTCATCGTGTGACGAAAAATATCTACAAGATCAGCTTCTAACATTTCGCCGTCTAAACGTTCGTTGTTATAAATTGCAATCGCTAGCAGGAAAACCAAGCGCTCGGTAGGTAAATTCAAAGAAAACTCGCGATCTTTTGCCCAAGAGACGAGTTCAGGAATAGTTTGGGATGTTTCAATCATTGAATTGCAAAGCGTTAAAATTGAACAAAAAATTGGAAAGATTATACAGGATTTTTTGCGGATCTTAAAAATCTTCTTTTGAATTGACCGCACTTTTCCTCTTTTTCACGTATAATGTGCACCTTTCATGAATAACTAAAGATAACAGAATGAGCGAATTAACCCAGTTAGCCCAACAAGAAAAAAAACAAACCTATAATTTCAATAAATTACAAAAACGTCTTCGCCGTAATGTAGGCAACGCTATTGCAGATTTTGGAATGATCGAAGATGGCGATAAAGTCATGGTCTGTTTATCCGGAGGCAAAGACAGTTATACGCTTCTCGATATTTTGTTGAATTTACAGCAAAGCGCACCGATTAAATTTGATATTGTGGCAGTAAATCTCGATCAAAAACAACCAGGTTTTCCAGAACACGTATTGCCCGAATATTTAGAAAGCATTGGCGTAGATTACAAAATCGTACAAGAAAATACTTACGGAATTGTGAAAGAAAAAATTCCAGAAGGAAAAACCACTTGTTCACTCTGCTCTCGCCTACGCCGTGGAATTTTATATCGTACCGCCACAGAACTTGGTGCAACCAAAATCGCTTTAGGACACCACCGAGACGATATGTTAGCGACACTATTTTTAAATATGTTTTATGGCGGCAAAATGAAATCCATGCCACCTAAATTGATTTCTGACGATGGTAAACAAATTGTGATTCGTCCGCTTGCTTATTGCAAAGAAAAAGATATTGAAAAATATGCCATCGCGAAAGAATTTCCGATTATTCCTTGTAACCTATGTGGCTCACAACCAAATCTTCAACGCCAAGTGGTGAAAGAAATGCTTAATACTTGGGATCGTCAATATCCTGGACGCTTAGAAACTATGTTTAGCGCAATGCAAAACATTACATTGTCACATATGTGTGATCCGAAATTATTTGATTTCAAAGGCATCAAACATGGGCAACTAATTGATGGCATTGAAGGCGATACCGCATTTGATGAAGAACGAATCACGCCAATGCAATTTGAGGACGAAGATCAAACCGATTTTTCAAACAAGGAAATGATTAACTTTAAAGAAGTAAATTAATATGTTGAATATCAATGGAATTGAAGTTGAAACTGACAAAGACGGTTATTTGCTCCATAGCCAACAATGGAACGAAGATGTCGCTCAAGCTATTGCACAGTTAGAAAGTATTGAATTAACTGATGCACATTGGGAAGTGATTTATTTTGTGCGAGACTTTTATCAAGAATATAACACCTCCCCAGCCATCCGTATGTTGGTAAAAGCCATGGCGGAAAAGCTTGGTGCGGATAAAGGTAACAGCCGTTATTTGCAACGCTTATTTCCTGAAGGCCCAGCAAAACAAGCTACCAAATTAGCAGGCTTGCCGAAACCTGCAAAATGCCTATAAAAGTGCGGTCAATTTTTTGAAAGTTTTAAACGCTTAGTTTATTTACGACTTGTTTTTGTAAGATAAAATACAGGCTCTTTTAAACCCTAACTAACAAGGAAATATTATGAAAATTAGTGCAAGAAACCAATTAAAAGGTAAAGTTGTTTCAATCGAAAATGGTTCAGTAAATGCAATCGTTCACATTGATATCGGTGGCGGTAACGTGCTTTCTTCAACTGTGTCTTTAGCAGCAGTTAAAGAATTAAACTTAGAAGTTGGTAAAGAAGCATACGCAATCATCAAAGCAACTTCTGTAATGGTTGGCGTAGAATAATTTCTTCCATACAAACAGAATTGAATATAACCGCACTTTTAAAGTGCGGTTTTTATTTATTTGATACCTATTTTAAGTCGAATTCCCCTTGCATTCATAAATTTTAAAAATACAATGATAATCATTCTTATTTGTATTTTTATTTTAGGGAACTATACTATGTATCAAAAAAAGCCATTAATGTTGTTATTCTGCTCAACATTTGTCAGTCCATTTGTTATGGGGAAAACTATTGAAACAACCAATAAAAATATATTGCCCGAAATCGTTGTTTATGGCGACAATAATAAATCGCTTTCTTCCGTTAAAACTCTTTCTTCTGATGAGATAAGTAAAACGCCTACATCAAACGGTAACATCACTGATTATCTTCGTTCCAATCCCCATATTCGTTATGAAAATAGCGACCAAAATGGTTCTCAACGTGGTGAAATCAAGCCTGAAAATATTTCAATTAACGGCGCCGATCCAAATCAAACCGCCTACTTTGTTGATAATGTCAATATAAATAATGATCTTGCTATTGATAGCAGTATTTTTGACGGTGCTATGCAAGTTGTGCCAGGAATTAGTCATACTCAAGCTTATTTTTTTGATGCAACTATGCTTTCTAAAGTGGAAGTACAAGATAGTAATATTTCTGCTAGCTTAGGTGGCTTTATGGGTGGTGCCGTTATCGCTAAAACGAAACAATATAGTGGCACTGATAGCATAAAACTTAAATATCGCACGACAAATTCCTCTTGGGCAAAAATGGAAGCTGGAGACTCAGTACAAAAAATACTGAAGTTGGTACGTCCAGATGATATCGGAGTGGCAGAGTTACAACCTAAATACAATAAACAAACATTCAATATTTTGGCTGAAAAAAGGCTAAATGATAATTTAGGAATGGTTTTTGGCTATAGCCGTAGAACATCATCTATTGAACAAAATCGTTTAATTGGCTTTGATAAAAATGCCAATAATAAAGCACAGTTAGACAAACAAAATCATCAACGACTTTCCGATAATCTTTTATTAAATTTCAATTGGACACCGCAAGAAAAAGAACGTATTGAACTCGGTTTACGTTATTCAAATTATAAAGAACTGAAATATTTTAGGGAAAATATAGGTAACAATGTAAGCGATTATCATCAAGCATTGGGATCAACGCTTGCTTGGGTGCATTCATTCAACTCTGGCGTTTGGACAAATACTTTAGCATACGATCGTTTTAAAGATAAGCGTAAATCATCCTCGAATAATGTTGAAACAACATCTGTGTCAGATGAAGATGGTGAGCTACTGTATAATTTCGAAAAAGGTGGGTATGGTAATAGCCGTTTAACCCAAGATAATTTACATTTTTCTACTGAATATGTAATGGATCCTTTTTATTTAGCTTCCACGGAGCATTCTATTTCTATTGGCGGAATTTATCAGGCAACTAAATATCAATTCTATCGTCCACAAGATGTTCATTCAAAAATAATATTATCTACTTTGAAAAATGATAGGACTATAGATCGTTCATCTCCTATAGAAAGTACAACATCAAAAGGTCGTGTAAAAACCACCTATCAGAATATCGTGGCTTATGCTGAAGATTTAATTAAATGGAATAAATTTGAATTGCGTCCTGGTATTCGCATTGAACGTGATGATTATTTAAAAAATAATAATATCGCCCCGCGCTTTGTTGCACGTTATCACCCTTGGGATGATACAGGATTTACACTAGGTTTAAATCGTTATTACGGTCGTTCTTTTGCTTCTTTAAAATTAGCGAATGGTATTTTAAAGCTCAATAATGATCAAACACGCCAGCATCAAAACTTTTCATCCCTAAAAAGCCCTTATGCAGATGAATTAAGTTTAAGTTTTGACCAAAATATGGGTAATTTAGCACTCAAACTCGGCTATATTCATCGTGATAATAAAAATCGTATCATATTGAAACGAAAACCTATAAGTGGAAAAAGAAAAACTAGTTATATCAATGGGCGTCCGTTTGGTGTTGATATTTATACTTTCCAACTCAATAACATTGAACCTTGGAAATTAGGTAAAACTTATTGGACAACATCACTCGGTTTTGATTGGCTAAATACAAAACGAGCAGATGTAAGTAATGAATTTGATCCAAATGAACTCGTCTATTTAGACGGAAAATTAATGACTCGTAGTCAAATGCTACAACAAGTTAATAGCAGTACAGAAGATTGGATTGCTCGTCTAGGTATTGATATGACGATACCAGATTACGATATTACTTGGTCAAATAAAGTGTATATGAAAGCACCAATTCGTAGCTATGAGGAACTTGATAACAATGATGATGACACTCCACGCTATCGTAGCTATCACTATGGCAGACATACACAATGGGATAGTAGCATTCGTTGGCAACCAACCATTCGTGGTAAACATAGTGTCTATTTGCAAGTAGATATTTTAAATGTACTTAATAAAACACGTAAAAATAAAGTCGCTACTATTTCTACTAGCGATGAATACGGTGTCTATACGCCTGGGCGTGAATTTTGGCTAGAAGTTGGCTATCAATTCTAATATTCTTCAATGTATAGGGCTTGTGGGCTTTTGAAATATCCACCAGCCCTACTCTACGCTCGTTTTACTTAGCGTAGATTTTTCTTTTTTCTAGGTAAAAATAATGAAAAAAACAACCGCACTTTTTTTGCTTATCTTTTCACTAATTGCTTGTCAATCCTTGGAACTATCGCCCAATAATAATTTACCTTTTGATCCAAATATTCAGCACGGTAAACTATCAAATGGTCTGCAATATTTTGTATTAAAAAATACTGAACCTAAAGAACGCATTTATATTCGATTAGTGATCAATGCTGGATCTATGCACGAAGATGACGATCAGAAAGGCATTGCTCATTTAGTTGAACATATGGCATTTAATGGCTCAAAGAAATATCCAGAGAATCAAATTATTAATGCGTTAGAAAAACTTGGAATGAAATTTGCACGAGATATTAATGCTTTTACCGATTTTGAAAATACAGTCTATACTTTAAATTTAGATAGCAACAATCAGCAAAAATTAGAATTGGCGTTTGATGTCATCAATGAATGGATGAATAATATTACTTTTTTGCCTAAAGATGTGGATGGCGAACGTGGTGTCGTACAAGAAGAATGGCGGAGACGTTTAAGCCCAATGCTACGTATTGGTAATAAGAAAAGTGCTATTGAAATGGCGGGTTCTCGTTATGTATTGCGTGATCCTATTGGAGATATGGATATTATTAAAACAATTTCAGCTAAACGCGTCGCTGATTTTTACCACAAATGGTATCGACCAGATAATATGTCAGTAATTATTGTAGGCGATATTGATACAAAACAAGTAATAAAATTATTAAAACAAAACCTATCCCAAGAAAACCCAATTACTAAAACAACATTGGAAAAAATTGATTTTAATATTCCTCTTATCAAAAAATGGCGATTAGATTCTATTTCTGAACAAGGCACAACAATTCCGAGTATTGAATTAAGTTTTTTTGAAAATACAATTGAAACCAATACATTAGCGAGTTATAAACAAGAATTAATTCAGCAAATTACCACTCGATTGCTTAACTTACGTTTACAGCAATGGGAAAAGGAAACAGAAAATGGCGTAGATTCTGCAAATTTTTATCGTACTCATTTAGGTAAAGAAACACTACAAAGCATTTTTTCTCTCCAGCTTATAGATACACAATATTCAAAAACGATAGATAAATTATTTGCCTTTATTGCCAGTATAAAACAACAAGGTTTTACTCAAAATGAATTAAACGGCGAAATTAAACGCTTAACTCAACTCAATGAAAAACAATTAAATATTCGTTCTGGTAGCTTAAAAATTGCCGATGATCTCATTACTTCTGTGGCAAATAAGCAAGTGGTATTGAGCGTGAATGATCGTTATGAACTCAATAAACGTTTTTTATCTCAAATTACATTAGCTGATTTACAACGCACGTTAAATCAAACCTTAGCATTAAAAGTAAAATTACTATTAATCACTCAACCTTTGCCACAAAAAGCCTTGCCTTTTGATGTAGTAGAAATAGAAACTCGTTGGAACAATGCAATGGAAATGCAACAACACCAATGGGATGAAAAAAAACAACTCGAAAAATTACCGCACTTAACATTTAACACAGGCTCACTTTCTCAAGAAAAATATTGGGATCGTGGCGATATTTATGAATTTCGTTTAAGTAACGGAAGTAAATTGATCTATCACTATAGTGACAAAACTCCAAATCAAGTACATTTTCGTGCTGTTACTCAAGGTGGTTTACGTTCTATCCCAGATAAGGACTATCACTTATTGCGTGCTGCCGTTAGTGTAGTTGATGAAACAGGTGTTGGAGAACTTTCTCTTTCTGCGGTTAATCAAATTTTTTCGCATGATCCATTGGTAATTGCAACTGTGATTGATGATGATAAACAAGGTTTTACTGGTGTATCTAAACCTAAAGATTTGGAAAATTTACTAACATTGTTCCGCTTAAAATTACGTTCTTCGCCTATATCCGATCTTGCCTTAGAAAAATATCGACGTGAAACCCGTGATTATTTCAAACAAATTGATTTAGAAACACAATTTATGCAAGCCGTTTCAAAACTGCGCTTTCCAAATATTGAAACTGTCTATAGTCAAAAACAAGCACAGCAATTAGCATTTGATAAAAACCAATTAAGTAACGCTTATCAACGTTATATTTTAAATAAAACAGATTTTACCTATTTTATTATTGGCGATATTGAACTTAATCAAGTAAAGAAATTGGCAGAACGTTATTTAGCTTCAGTTGAATCAAAAACTCAGATACGTCACTTTGTCCCAACTATTATTCATACACCAACTCAATCATTTATTATGAATGGCTTGAAAGAACCGAGAGCTGATGTAGAAATATACCTTACCGCAGATAATACTTGGCGAGCGGAACAAAAATATTTATTCAATATTCTTGCGGATATTGTGCAAGAAAAATTACGCTTAATTCTACGTGAGAAAGTTTCAGGTGTTTATTCTGTAAATAGTTGGTTTATGCAAGATGTTCATACACCACAAATTGAGGGAAAAATTGAATTTAGTTGCGATCCTCACCGCGTAGAGGAACTTACGCATCTTACAAATCAGGTGCTAGATGATATTGTAAAAAATGGCATTGATGAAAATTTATTACGTAAAAAACTAGCGGAACAACATACTCAGATTCGACGTGAATTTGATTCTTTAGTTTCAGTTGCTTCGATTATTGAAGAAAGTTACTGGCAACAAGATAATCCAGATGCTATTTACACCTATCAACATTTAGATCAGTTAGCGATAAAAGCCACAATAGATGCGTTGGCGCAAAAAGCCCTAAAAAAATCAGGCAGATTTGTCAGCGTATTAAAAGCAACTACTTATTAGAAAATAAATGAAATCTCAATAGATCTGAAACAGATAAAAATAACGGCGATCGCTTAAACGATCACCGTTAAATTGAAATTACTATTTAAACAGTAAATTATATTGGTTATTTTTGAGAAGTATTACTCTTCATTCAATAACTTTAATTCACGGCTTCTTACTTGATTTTTCAAGATTTCTGCAAATTCTTCCACTGTAAATGAGCCTAAATCTGCACCTTTACGGGTACGTACAGCGATTTTACCTTCAGCGATTTCTTTATCGCCACAAACGAGCATATAAGGCACGCGACGTAAAGTATGTTCACGGATTTTGAAGCCCACTTTTTCGTTACGTAAATCAGTTTTCACGCGTAAACCTACATCGGAAAGCTGTTTCGCGACTTTCTGTACATAGTCTGCTTGGCTATCAGTGATATTCATTACAACTGCTTGGGTTGGTGCTAACCATGCAGGGAAGAAACCTGCATATTCTTCAGTAATAATACCAATGAAACGCTCAATAGAACCTAAAATCGCACGGTGAATCATAACAGGGGTTTTACGGCTATTATCTTCAGCCACATAAGTTGCATCTAAACGACCTGGTAATGCGAAGTCTAATTGCACTGTACCACATTGCCATTCACGACCTAAACAATCTCGTAGTGCAAACTCAATTTTTGGACCATAGAATGCACCTTCACCTTCTTGAATTTCATATTCAAGACCGTTGTGTGCTAAGGCTGCAGCAAGACCTGCTTCCGCACGATCCCACATTTCATCTGAACCGATACGATTTTCAGGGCGAGTAGAAAGTTTTACTGCGATATTAGTGAAACCAAAGGTGCTATAAATGTCGTACACCATTTTGATACAGCTAGTTACTTCGCTCTCAATTTGATCTTCAGTACAGAAAATGTGAGCATCATCTTGAGTAAAGCCACGAACACGCATTAAACCGTGCAAAGAACCTGATGGTTCATTACGATGGCAAGAACCAAATTCCGCCATACGGATTGGTAAATCACGGTAAGATTTTAAACCTTGATTAAAAATTTGAACGTGGCCTGGGCAGTTCATCGGTTTAATTGCATATTCACGGTTTTCAGATTGAGTTGTGAACATTAAATCTGCGTAATTTTGCCAGTGACCTGTTTTTTCCCACAATACGCGATCCATCATAAATGGGCCTTTCACTTCTTGGTAATCGTATTGTTTTAATTTAGTACGCACGAACGTTTCAAGCTCACGGAAAATTGTCCAGCCATCATTGTGCCAGAACACCATACCCGGTGCTTCTTCTTGCATATGATATAAATCTAATGCTTTGCCAATTTTACGATGGTCACGTTTTGCCGCTTCTTCTAAGCGTGTTAAGTATTCAGCAAGTTGTTTTTTATCCGCCCAAGCCGTACCATAGATACGTTGTAACATTTTGTTTTTGCTGTCGCCACGCCAGTACGCACCAGCAACTTTTTGTAATTTGAAATGCTGACAGAAACGCATATTTGGCACGTGTGGACCACGGCACATGTCAATGTATTCTAAATGATGATATAACGCAGGCGTTGCGGTACGTTCAATGTTTTCATCTAAAATTGCCATTTTGTATGGCTCACCGCGTTTTTCAAAGGTATCACGAGCTTCTTGCCAAGTAACACGTTTTTTCACGACGTCATAATTGGTTTTTGCCAATTCCAACATACGTTTTTCGATTGCATCAATATCTTCTTGGGTTAAAGAGCGATCTAAATCTACATCATAATAGAAGCCGTTTTCAATAGTTGGACCAATTGCCATTTTTACATTTGGGAATAATTGTTTAATAGCGTGTCCGAGCAAGTGAGCACAAGAATGGCGGATAATCTCTAAACCGTCTTCATCTTTTGCAGTAATGATTTCAAGTGTTGCATCTTGCTCGATAACATCGCACGCATCGCGACGTTCTCCGTTTACACGGCCTGCGATAGTGGCTTTAGCAAGACCCGCACCAATATCTTGTGCGACTTCAAGAACAGAAACAGGACGATCGAATTGACGTTGGGAACCGTCAGGTAAAGTAATAATTGGCATTGTTTTTTCCTTATACAGTGGTCACCCATACGAAAGGTGACGTGTTCATTTAAAATTCTATAAAAATTAACCGCACTTTTGCCCAACTTGGCTTCATTCCTACCATTGAACGAGCGAAATTAGGCAAAAAATGCGTGGCGAATTCTATCACTTTCTTAAGGTATTGTTAAATAAATGCCCATATTTTACAAAAAGGAAATAATGTTTTTCTGACTAAAGGCTTTATCTCTTAAAAATAAAGACTAGAATAACCGCACTTTTAACTAGGTAGCAAGGAATAAAAATGAGCAACGTATTAGTATTAAAATCTAGCATTTCAGGAAATAACTCGCAAACTAATCAATTAGCTGATTATGTTATCGAAAAATTACAAGGTAATAACATTGTAGTACGCAATTTATCCCAACAACCTCTTCCATATTTTGATACCGCAGCCGCAATTGCTGTGCGTGGAGAACCAAAAACAACAGAAGAAAAACAACTTCTAGCGTTGTCTGATAAACTAATCGAAGAATTAAAAAACGCACAAACATTGATAATTGGTGCGCCGATGTATAATTTAAACGTTCCAACACAATTAAAAAGCTATTTTGATTTTATCGCACGTCCGCGCGTTACTTTCCAATATACAGCAAACGGCTCTGAGGGTTTATTAAAAGGCAAAAAAGCCATTGTGTTATGTGCATTTGGTGGATTGTATGATGAAGAAAATCTAGTGACACAATATATGAAATCAATTTTAGGTTTTATCGGTATCACAGATGTGCAATTTGTTTATGCACAAGGCATTGGATTCGGGCCAGAGGCGATTGAAAAAGCCCAAGCGTCCGCAAAAAATAAAATTAATGAAATTGTAGCAAACCTTTAATCCTCAGATAATCTACAAAACATAAGAAAATGTATTACAAACAAAAAAGTGCGGTGATTTTACCGCACTTTTTTTCTTATTTCTTTCGTTCAACCCATTTTCCATTGGTGAAATCAACAATCCATTTAGTCGCTTTTCCCTCTTTTTCAGAAGTCACATATTGTTTTTTCTCTTTGCGACTAAAACGAACAATCGCTTCATTCTCTTCTGGGTCTTTTTGTGGAGCATCGGCTAAATAAGCTAATTTTTCAGGTAAACGCTCGCGATATTGCACTAGTTCAGCGATTTTAACTGGGCGTGTTTCGCGTGATTTAGGGAAGTTATGGGCTGACATAAATACACCACTCGCACCATCACGCAATACAAAATATGCATCAGATTTTTCGCATTTTAACTCAGGGAAATGTACTGGCTCTTCTTTCGGTGGTGCGACCTCGCCATTTTTCAAAATTTTGCGCGTGTTATCACAATTTGTACATCCCATATACTTGCCAAAACGACCAAGTTTTAGATGCATATCCGCACCGCATTTATCACACTCAACAACAGGGCCATCATAACCTTTAATTTTGAATGAGCCTTCTTCAATTAAATATCCATCACAATTTGGATTATTACCGCAAATATGGATTTTACGATGGGCATCGATTACATAGCTGTCCATTGCCGTACCACATTTTGTACAACGTTTACGATCCATTAATGCTTTAGTTTCTGAAGATTCATCTAAAACATTCAGTAATTCCGCTTCAGGAATTAAATTAATCGTTGTTTTGCACCGCTCTTTTGGCGGCAATGCATAACCCGAGCATCCTAAAAATACGCCCGTACTTGCCGTACGAATGGCCATATTTCTGTCACAGGTTGGGCATTTAATATCGGTTTCCACGAGATTATTCGGGCGCATACCGCCTTCAAGTTCATCTAATTCAGCTTTAGAAAGCTGGCTAGAAAAATCCTTAAAGAATTGATTCAATTCAGTTTTCCAATTTACTGAACCAGAGGCAATTTTATCTAAAGTATCTTCCATATTCGCGGTGAAATCGTAATTCATTAATTCACCAAAAGACTCATTGAGGCGATCAGTCACAATTTCGCCCATTTTTTCTGCATAGAAACGACGATTTTCAGTACGAACATAACCACGTTCTTGAATAGTGGAAATAATTGCCGCATAAGTGGAAGGTCTGCCAATACCACGTTTTTCCAATTCTTTTACTAAAGCCGCTTCAGTAAAACGAGCAGGTGGTTTGGTAAAGTGTTGTGTTGGTTGCACTTCTTTTAAAGCAAGTTTTTCTGACACAGTAACTGAAGGCAATTCTTGATCTTCAGGATTTTTACCTATCTGTGGCAATACTTTTGTCCAACCATCAAAACGTAAAATTCTGCCTTTTGCTTTCAAGGTATAATCGCCTGCGGAAACAGTCAATGTACTACTATCATATTGTGCTGGCGGCATTTGACATGCTAAAAATTGACGCCAAATTAAATCATAAAGGCGTACTGCGTCTTTTTCCATTCCCTCTAAGGATTCAGGCAATGCTCGAATATCTGATGGACGAATAGCCTCATGCGCCTCTTGCGCATTTTCTTTACTAGAATAAAAATTTGGTTTTTCTGGTAAATATTGTGCACCAAAATGATTTTCAATATAGCTACGCGCCATATTCAGCGCATCTTGACTCAAATTGGTTGAATCCGTACGCATATAAGTAATGTAACCCGCTTCATATAAACGTTGGGCTAACATCATTGTCTTCTTAACGCCAAATCCCAAGCGAGTACTTGCCGTTTGTTGAAGTGTTGATGTAATAAATGGTGCTCGAGGGCGAGAACTTGTTGGCTTAGTTTCCAAATCTGTGACAACGTAATCTGAAACATTCAGAAAATCTACCGCACTTTGTGCTTCTTTTTGATTTTTTGGATCAAATTTTTTGCCTTTATAATCCGTAACGTCCAAGCGTATAGCTTGTTTATTTTGATTATTCGTAAGGACGGCAACTTCCCAATATTCTTCAGGCTGGAACGCTTTAATTTCACGCTCCCGTTCGACTAATAATTTAACCGCAACCGATTGAACTCGACCAGCAGAAAGCCCGCGTGCCACTTTTTTCCAAAGTAATGGTGACACCATAAAGCCCACTACTCTATCTAAAAAACGACGAGTTTGTTGGGCATTAACTCGATCCATATTTAATTGTTCAGGCTTTTCAAAAGCCTGTTTAATGGCATTTTTAGTGATTTCGTTAAACACCACGCGACTAAAACGATCATCGTTACCACCAATCACTTCACGTAAATGCCACGCAATCGCTTCCCCTTCTCTATCCAAGTCGGTTGCGAGATAAATGTGATCTGCTTTTTTAGCAAGCGACTTTAATTCGGAAACCACTTTTTCTTTACCAGGCAGAATCTGATAATTTGCTTTCCAATCGTGATAAGGATCAATACCCATACGTTTAACTAAGGCGTTACGTTCCTTTTCTGCCTTAATTTTTGCTTTTTCTTCGGCATCCATACCTTTGGTTGAAATTGGTTTAGCTTTTTCACCTGTACTAGAACCAACCGTCGGCAAATCACGAATATGTCCAACGCTCGATTTCACGACATATTGGCTACCTAAATACTTATTAATAGTTTTTGCTTTTGCTGGCGACTCCACAATCACCAAGGATTTACTCATTTGATTACCTAATATCACTAGAATTTTGTAAAATTGGCGGTATAGTGCAAAGTTATGTTAGCAAAATCAAGCATTTTTTCAAAAAAGGTCTATAAATGGATAAACTCAACGCGATTTCTATTTTCTGCAAAGTCATTGAAACCCAAAGTTTTACATTGGCAGCAAAGCAACAAAATATTTCTGTGGCGATGGCAAGCAAATTAGTTTCACAATTAGAAGAACATTTAAAAACACGATTGTTACAACGTACCACCAGAAAAATTATGCCTACTGAAGCTGGAATGATGTATTATCAACGCTGCCAAGGCATTTTGCTTGATTTAGATGAAGCAGATTCCAGTATTACCCACCTTACCAGTTCATTACAAGGAAATTTACTGATTTCCGTTCCTCGTGATTTTGGTTTACTTTTTATTGCACCAAATTTACCCACTTTTATGGCTAAGCATCCTCATTTGCATATTGAAGTTGAATTTAATGATAAGAAAATCGATTTATTATCCGAAAGCTATGATCTTGCTCTTCGTATTGGTTATATGGAAGATAGCTCGTTGGTTTCACGTAAAATAGGAACTACTACTGTTCATTTTGCAGCGTCGCCTAATTATCTTGAAACGAATGGTATTCCACAAACGCCTGATGATTTAGAACATCACAATGGCTTGCTTTATAAAAATGCAATGAATCAGGTAAATTGGGTTGGTTCACGTATAAATCAAACCCAACGTTTCAAAATCCAATCCAAAGTGGTAAGCAATAGCGGTTTTGCCTTATTAAATATGGCAAAAGCGGGACTAGGTATTGCTAATTTACCAAAATTTATTTTAGGTAGAGCCTTTGAAAAAGGCGAGCTTATTGAAATATTACCAGAATATAAACAACAAAAATTAGAAATTCATGTGGTCTATCCAAACAGAAGACATTTACCAATAAAAGTACGGGCATTTATTGAATTTTTATCTGGCTTAGGCTTGTGTTCAGAAATTTTGGAAAATCATGAAGATAATATTTAAATGCTATAAATAAAAATACCGCACTTAAGCAACCCCAAGTGCGGTTATTTTTATACGTGTTTTTTATAATGCTTTTAAGATATCTTCAACGCGATCTTTTGCATCACCAAAGAGCATTTGCGTATTCTCTTTGAAGAATAATGGATTTTGTACGCCAGCGTAACCCACTGCCATTGAACGTTTGAACACAATCACATTTTGTGCTTTCCATACTTCTAACACAGGCATTCCCGCGATTGGGCTATTTGGATCTTCCATCGCCGCTGGGTTTACCGTATCGTTCGCACCTATAACCAATACCACATCGGTATCAGCAAAATCATCATTGATTTCATCCATTTCAAGTACGACATCGTAAGGTACTTTCGCTTCAGCTAAAAGCACGTTCATGTGGCCCGGTAAACGTCCTGCAACAGGGTGAATACCAAAACGAACGTTCACACCACGTTCACGCAATTTTGCCGTAATATCAGCGACTGGATATTGTGCTTGTGCAACAGCCATACCATATCCCGGCGTGATAATCACAGAACTTGCATTTTTCAACAATTCAGCTACTTCTTCCGCTGTGGTTTCACGGTGTTCGCCTTGTTCTTCGCTTGAAGAAACTTGAACATCGTTACCAAAACCACCTGCAATGACGCTCACAAATGAACGGTTCATCGCTTTACACATAATGTAAGAAAGAATTGCACCAGAAGAACCAACAAGCGCACCAGTAACGATGAGCAAATCATTATTCAACATAAAACCTGCTGCAGCTGCTGCCCAACCAGAATATGAGTTAAGCATTGATACCACAACTGGCATATCTGCCCCACCGATTGATGCCACTAAGTGCCATCCAAATGCAAGCGCAATCGCTGTCATTAATAACACAGGGAAAATGCTTTCTGGATTATTCAAGAATGCAACCATCAATAATGCAGATACCACAAGCGCGGCTAAATTTAATTTATGGCGATGCGGTAACATTAATGCTTTTGAATTAATTTTTCCGCTTAATTTACCAAATGCAACAACAGAACCAGTGAAAGTGACTGCACCGATAAAAATACCTAAAAATACTTCGACATTATGAATATTCGTTAATACTGCTTGTTCAGCTACAAATGCGGCTTGTGCTGCTGCATCTAATCCTTCTGGCATTAACGCCTCGTGGTGTAAACCATAGCTATTAAAGCCAACGAGTACAGCCGCTAAACCGACGAAACTGTGAAGAATCGCCACAAGTTCTGGCATTTCAGTCATTTCTACTTTTAATGCACGTTGAACACCGATTACTCCACCAATGATCATCGCAATAATGATCCAAAATGTTCCTTCAGAATGAGGTCCAAAAATGGTTGCGATAAGGGCAATGGTCATACCAACAATACCGAACCAACAACCTGCTTTAGCAGTTTCATGTTTAGAAAGTCCTGCCAAGCTCATAATGAAAAGTAATGCTGCTAAAATATACGCAGCCTGTACTAAACCTTCAGACATTGTGCGCTCCTTAACCTTTTCTAAACATTGCTAACATACGTTGTGTGACACGGAAACCACCAAAAATATTGATGCTTGCCACCAAAATCGCCACAAAAGCTAACGCATCGATAAATAGATTGCCTGTTGGCTGACGAATTTGTAATAACGCACCTACAATAATAATGCCTGAAATTGCATTTGTTACTGCCATTAATGGTGTGTGAAGTGCATGGCTAACATTCCAAACCACGTAATAACCCACCACACAAGCTAAAACAAATACGGTGAAATGTGATAAAAATGCAGCTGGCGCCACAGAAGCTAACCAAAGGAATAACACGCCAACACCAGCCATCACACCGTATTTCACACGAGGATCTGTTGGTTTAGATTCTTTTTTCTCTGCCACTGGTGCAGCTTTGGTTTCTTGTTTTGGTTGTGCTGACACTTGAATTTGTGCTGGTGGAATTTCTTCCCCATCACGAACAACGGTTACACCACGAAGAACCACATCTTCAAAATCAATATTGATATTGCCATCTTTCTCTTTGCACAAAAGTTTTAATAAATTGACTAAGTTTGTGCCATAAAGTTGAGAAGATTGCGTTGGTAAACGGCTTGGGAAATCTGTATAACCAATCACTTTCACTTGGTTTTCAGTTGTAACAACTTTCCCTGCTTGCGTATATTCACAGTTACCGCCAGTTGCAGCGGCTAAATCCACAATCACCGAACCTGGTTTCATTGAATCTACCATTTCTTTGGTGATTAAACGAGGCGCTGGTTTACCTGGAATGGCTGCCGTAGTAATAATAATATCGACTTCTTTAGCTTGTTCTGCGTAAAGCTCCATCGCACGACGGTTAAATTCTTCCGACATCACTTTCGCATAACCATCGCCACTGCCACCTTCTTCTTTGAAATCAATTTCTAAGAAGCTCGCACCCATACTTTGAACTTGCTCTTTCACTTCAGGACGAGAGTCAAAAGCACGAACAATCGCCCCAAGGCTATTTGCTGCACCAATTGCCGCCAAACCAGCCACACCCGCACCAATAACCAACACTTTTGCTGGTGGAACTTTACCTGCAGCAGTAATTTGCCCAGTAAAGAAGCTACCAAATTCATGCGCAGCTTCAATGACAGCACGATAACCAGAAATATTCGCCATAGAAGAAAGTGCATCCAATGCTTGCGCACGAGAAATACGAGGCACCGCATCCATTGCTAACACATTAATTTTTTTCGCAGTGAGTTTTTTCATTAACTCAGGATTTTGCATGCGCCAAATAAAGCTCACGAGAGTTGCCCCTTCCTTCATTTGAGCGATTTCTTCATCTGTCGGTGCATTTACTTTGAAGATAATATCCGATTGCCAAATTTCAGCCGACGTACCGATCTTCGCGCCCGCTTCTAAAAATGCTTGATCTTCAAAACTAGCTTTAAAACCTGCATCGTGTTCCACGATCACGTCAAAGCCCAATTTCAATATTTGCTGAACCGTTTTCGGCGTTGCCGCCACACGGCTCTCATTCTCAAGCGGCTCTCTAGGTACACCAATTAACATACTGTTTCCCTCTGATTGATGATTGGGTTGATGAGATTAATGAACAAACCTTCGCCTATTCATCGTTAAAATGACAAAAAGTCAAACGGATGCAAATGTATCATTAATTGAATGAAAATAGGTAACGTTTTTAAGTGGTTTTACAAGATATTGTGATAGGGATCACGAAAAATCCCACATAAAAACATCTCAAAAATTTACCGCACTTTCCATAAAAAAACACCACAAGTAAAAAACTTGTGGTGCTTTTAATTTTATTATTAATCACCTAATTGAACTGGCTCAACTTTCCAAATTCTCTCCGCATACTCTTTAATTGTGCGGTCAGATGAGAAGAAGCCCATATTCACGATATTTTGAATAGTGCTTTCAATCCATTGGTCGCGTTGTTTGTATTTTTCATCTACGGCTTTTTGGGTTTCTACATAACTACGGAAATCAGCAAAAGCTTGATAATAATCGTGGTATTGCAAGCCTTGTAATAGTTGATGATAACGTTGAGCTTCTTCTGGCGAGAATTTACCCTCAATAATTTGATCCACGACTGTGCGTAATTGAGCATCGTTTTGATAGTATTCAAATGAACGATAGCCGTCTCGACGAAGTTGTTCCACTTGTTCTACCGTATTACCGAAGATGAAAATGTGATTTTCGCCCACGTTTTCCAAGATCTCTACGTTCGCACCGTCAAGTGTACCGAGTGTCAATGCACCGTTAAGGGCAAATTTCATATTACTAGTTCCAGAAGCCTCTGTGCCGGCAAGGGATATTTGCTCAGAAATATCTGCTGCAGGAATAATCAACTGTGCAAGGCTTACGCTGTAGTTCGGGATAAACACTACTTTCAAGCGACCTTTCAAACGTTCATCGTTGTTGATTACATTTGCCACATCATTGATTAAGTGAATGGTTTGTTTCGCAGCATAATAAGCCGAAGCCGCTTTACCTGCTAAAATAAATACGCGAGGTTGCCAATCTTTTTCAGGGTTGGCAAGCATTTCATTGTAGCGAGCGATAATATGTAATACGTTCAACATTTGGCGTTTGTATTCGTGAATACGTTTTACTTGCACGTCAAATAAGGCGTGCGGATCAAGCTCTACCCCTAACTCGCGTTTTACGTATTCCGCTAATTTCACTTTATTAGCAAATTTAATGTCAGCAACAGCCTCTTTAAATGCTTTTTCTTGTGCGAACGGTTTGAGTTTTTCGATTTGGCTTAAATCGCAACGCCATTCTGAGCCGATATATTTATCAAACAATGCGGCTAATTGTGAGTTCGCCACCGCTAACCAACGACGCGGTGTGATACCGTTTGTTACGTTGGTAAAGCGTTCTGGGAAAATGCGAGCAAAATCTGCGAAAGTGGATGTTACCATTAAATCGGAATGGATTTCGGCAACCCCGTTGATTTTGTGTGAACCTACAACAGACAACCAGCCCATACGCACTTTGCGTTGGTAGCCTTCTTCGATAAGAGAAACACGGCGGATAAAATCGTTGTCAGTTGTCACATAAGTGCGGACATATTCTAAGAAATGATCATTGATTTCAAAAATCATCTGTAAATGACGCGGTAAGATTTTCGCCATCATTTCCACAGGCCAAGTTTCTAACGCTTCGGACATTAAAGTATGGCAGGTGTAAGAGAAAATGTTACGCGTCATCTCCCACGCTTTTTTCCACTCGAAACCTTCATCATCCACTAAAATTCGCATTAATTCAGGAATTGCTAATGCTGGGTGGGTATCGTTTAAGTGGATCGCCACTTTATCCGCCAAGTTTTCAAGGCTGTCGTGGGTGCGTTTGTGACGGCGTAAAATATCTTGAAGCGATGCAGAGACTAAGAAATACTCTTGACGTAAACGCAATTCGCGACCATTCCAAGTAGAATCATCAGGGTAAAGTACACGTGATAAATTTTTATTTGCGGAGTGCTCTTCTAATGCGGCTAAATGTTCGCCACGGTTGAAGTCAGCAAGGTTAAACACTTCGCCTGCGTGTGCCGACCATAAACGTAATGTCGCAGCAGAATTATTTTGATAACCCGGGATCATTTGGTCGTAAGCAAGTGCGGTCACTTTTTCGGTATCTTGCCAAATGCATTTTTTACCCTCGAAATGAATGTTTCCACCAAATTCTACGGTAAAGCGTTTAGATGGACGAATGAACTCCCAAGGTGCCCCTTTTTCAAGCCATGCATCAGGACGCTCGACTTGCTGACCATTTTCAATTTTTTGGCGGAACATACCATATTCATAACGAATACCGTAGCCCATACCCGGTAAACCAAGGGTCGCAATAGAATCCATAAAACAAGCGGCTAAACGACCTAAACCACCATTACCCAAGCCAGGATCAACTTCTTTTTCTAAAACCTCTTCTAAATCCACATTTAATTCAGAAAGTGCTTCCTGTGCTAATCCATAAATGCCTTCTGCAATCATCGCATTAGAAAGGGTACGCCCGATTAAAAATTCCATTGAAAGATAGTAAACACGGCGAGAATCTTCTGATCGAGTTTGGCGAGCAGTAGTGATCCAACCCTCTGTTACTAAATCACGCACAGCGTGAAGTGTTGCATTGAGCCAATCGCGTTGGCTGGCTTCACGTGGAGAGCGACCGATTAAGAAAATGAGTTTGTAAACGATTGATTTTTTAATCGCTTCAACGGTCATTTCAGGACGATTATATTGGAATGGAGAATCAAAGTTATCCATTATCATAGGTAAAACCTCTATTAGAATGCTAAGAAATGATTAACGTAGGGTGTGTGAATTTGCAAAATTCACGCACGTTTGCAAAAATCAATCAAAATTTGACCGCTCTTTGAGTGCGTGAATGTTGTTTACACAGCCGACAAAAGTAGTTCGAATTTTATGCTTATCTTTGTAAAAAACAAGCACAATCACACCGCTTGCAAAATATTCTTTCACAAGCGGTGTGATTGTTAAGAAAGTTTACGAATAAAACTACAAGCGTTCATAAAGTGTTCTATATTGCTCTGCAGCCTTACGCCAGCTGAAGTCTTGTTCCATTGCATCGGTGCGAACCATCGTCCATGCACGCGGTTTTTGCCATAAGGCAAAGGCACGTTGCAAGCAATGGCGGAGAGCTTCAGGCGTTGCATTTTCAAACACAAAACCTGTTGCGGTGCGAGCTTTGATGCTTTCTGAAGCGCTATCCACCACCGTATCCGCCAAACCACCCGTTTTACGAACTAGTGGCAGAGTGCCATATTGCAAACCATAAAGTTGGGTTAAGCCACAAGGCTCAAAACGGCTTGGCACTAAAATCACATCACCACCTGCCACCATTAAATGCGAAAGGGCTTCATCATAGCCGATTTTTACTGCAATATTTTCTGGATATTGGGCGGCAAGCTCACGAATACCTTGTTCCAAGTGCGGTGCACCAGAGCCTAAAATCATCAACTGACCGCCTTGTTTGACGATTTCGTCTGCACTTTCGATTAATAAATCAACACCTTTTTGCTCGGTTAAACGGGTAACCATCACAAATGCCAAGGCAGATTCATCTTGTGGCAAATTGAAATAGGCTTGCAGTTCAGCTTTGTTTTTCTTTTTACCTGTCATATATTTCAGCTTGTAATGGTGTGGGATGTATTGATCCACGTTCGGATGCCAAATATTTTCGTCCACGCCGTTTAATATCCCCACCAAACGACCTTGAGCTTTTAAGCCTGAAAGTAAACCTTGCAAGCCGTAGGCAAATTCTGGTGTCGTGATTTCTTCTGCATAAGTTGGGCTAACTGCCGTGCTTGCATCGGAATAGAACAAGCCTGATTTCAAGTAAGAAATCTGCCCAAATAATTCCAAGCCTTCTACGTGGAACATTCCTGTTGGCAAGCCGATTTCATACAAATGATGATAAGAAAACTGCCCTTGATACGCTAAGTTATGAATAGTGAACACCGATTTCGCAGGGCGACCTTTGTTGAACAGATAAGCTGCACAAAGCCCTGCGTGCCAATCATGAGCGTGTACCACTTCTGCACGCCACCAGCTATCTAAACCTGTGGCTAATTCTGCCCCCACCCAACCGAGCAAAGCAAAACGTTTGTAGTTGTCGCCGTAGTCGTTGTAATAGGTATCGTGATAAGGATTGCCTTCGCGACCGTATAAGTGCGGTGCGTCAATCAAATAGATCCCGACATCATTATATTCTCCATAACGCAACACCACGTGCCCAGCGAAGTTGTCAAATTCGGCAACCACTTGGGTATTCGGAATACCTGCTGTAATTGCAGGATAAGCAGGCAATAAAACGCGAGCATCTAGCCCAATTTGGTTCTGTGCTTGGGGTAATGCCCCTAAAACATCGGCAAGCCCGCCTGTTTTTAAGAGCGGATAGAGTTCCGAACAAACGTGTAGTATTTTCATTGAGTTTTTTATTTTCCCTATAAATATGAATAATGCTTGATCAGCCCCCCTCTTTGCTAAAGAGGGGGTTCAGAAAGTGCGGTCAATTTTGACCGCATTTTTCCTAACTAATCTAAATGCCCATCTTCTTCAATCTCGTGTCCCTCAAGTTTCTTTAACATTTTCGGGGTTACAAGAATGACTTTGCCTGTTGAGCTAATACGGAAGCGTTTTTTATCTTCTTCTATATCTACACCAATTTGCATACCATCAGGAATTTCGCATTCGCGGTCGATAATACAATTTTTCAACACGCAATTTTTACCGATTTTAACTTGTGGTAACACCACGCAGTGATCCACTTTTGAAAACGCATCAATTTTAATGTGGTCGAATAACACAGAATTGCTGATCGACGCATCGGTAATCACGCAACCGCCACCGATAAGTGAGTTATCTACAGGGTGCACATTGGAGTGTTTGTAGAAAAATTTTGATGGATAAGCCTGAATAGGATTGCCACGAATTGGCCAGCTTTGGTCGTAAATATCTAATTGTGGATTTTCAGAGACTAAGTCGATATTAGATTGCCAGAAGCTATCAAGTGTCCCTACATCACGCCAGTAAATTTCGCCCTCGGTGTTGCGTCCCATGCAAGAACGGCTAAATGGGTGAGCATAAAGCGCGCCTTCTTCTAAACATTTTGGCAATACATCTTTACCGAAATCATGGCTAGTTTGTGGGGTATTAACTTCCTGCTCAAGCATTTTATAAAGATAATCCGCATCAAATACATAAATCCCCATTGAGGCAAGCGAAACATCAGGTTTACCCACCATTGCTGGCGGATCTTTTGGTTTTTCCACGAAAGCTTTTACTTTCAAGTTTTCGTTCACTGCTATTACACCAAATTCGTGTGCTTCAGAACGGGGCACTTCAATGCAACCTACGGTACATTTTGCACCGCTATTCACGTGATCCATCAACATCACGCTATAATCTTGTTTGTAAATATGGTCGCCCGCTAAGATCAAAATATATTTCGGGCGATAGTGATTTTTAATAATAGCCATATTTTGATATACCGCATCCGCCGTACCGCGATACCAAGTAGAATCGTCAATTTGCTGACGAGCTGGCAACATATCGACAAATTCGCCACGCTCTTGCGGTAAGAAAGACCAGCCTGTTTGCAAATGACGAAGCAAGGAGTGTGCCGCATATTGAGTCACGACCCCAATTCGGTTTAAACCTGAGTTAATACAATTAGAAAGTGCGAAATCGATAATGCGACGATTACCACCAAAATAAAGCGCAGGTTTTGCACGTTTATCTGTCAATTCGTGTAAACGTGAACCTCGTCCACCTGCGAGAACAAGCACCAAAGTGTTTTTAACTAAATCATATTTGTTAAGGTCGCCAGATTTCATAAGGATCTCCATAGTCTTATTGTTATTCGTCATTCAGCATACAAAAGCCCATTGAACTAAGTTCGGCTTGTTCTTCAAGGGTTACATTATGTGTGCCGATTTGGGGCTTCCATTTCCCATTAGGCAAGTGAAACACCTGACCTTCGGCTTTGGCATTAATCAACAAAAGCCAACGATTGTCTAAAACCACCTGTAATGCTTTGGTTTGTTGATTTTGCCAATCTTCAACTGTCATCGGTTCGCCTGCAATGTTAAGCCATTGCACATTCTCATCCGACCACCATTGATCTCGGTTTAAACTGCCAATTTGCTTACGAAGTGCAATCGTTTGTTTGGTCAGTTCAAATAATTCTTCGTTAAAATTTGCCCATTTCAGCCAAGTAATCTCGTTATCTTGGCAATAAGCATTATTGTTACCATATTGAGTGTTGCCGAACTCATCGCCAGCTAACAACATAGGTGTACCATTCGCCAGCAATAAACTCATTAATAATCCGCTTTGTGCAAAAGTGCGGTTATTTTCCACCGCACTTTTTTGTGGCTCAGCAAGATTCTCAGTCGAACCCTCTATGCCGTGGTTGTAGCTGTAGTTTTCGTTTCTGCCGTCGTGATTTTCTTCGCCGTTCGCTTCATTATGTTTTTGGTTGTAACTCACTAAATCTTTAAGCGTAAAACCATCGTGAGCGGTAATAAAATTAAGTGTAGTATGTGGCAAGCGGTCATTTTTCTTAAATAAATCGCTAGAACCTGCAAAACGTTCTGCAAATGCACCAATTTCGCCACTTTTCCATAGCCAGAAACGGCAGAGATCATCGCGGAATCGGTCGTTCCATTCGGCAAAATAACTTGGGAAATTGCCGACTTGATAACCGTAATGTCCAATATCCCACGGCTCGGCAATCAATTTAATATTTTGTAAGCTGGGCTCATTTTTAATATCTGTAAAAAGCTGAGCTGACGAATTGAAATCAGGTGTATCACGCCCTAAAACAGTGGCTAAATCAAAACGGAAGCCATCAATGTGGCATTGCTCCACCCAATAACGCAGGCAATCTACGACCCATTTTCGCCCTACATCAGAGGATAAATTGAGCATATTGCCGCAGCCTGTCCAATTGATATAACGCCCTTGATCGTTGCGCCAATAGTAAGTTTGATCATCAATACCACGCTGGCTGAATGTTGGGTAAGTTTGCTCTGATTCTGCGGAATGGTTAAACACCACATCTAAAATAACTTCAATGCCCGCATTGTGAAACGCCTTTACCATCGCTTTAAATTCAGCTAATGGATTATTTGTTGCCGCATATTTAGGTTCTACCGCAAACATCGCTAAGGGATTGTATCCCCAATAATTTTGTAAGCCTCGTGCCTGTAAGTGCGGTTCATTTATATGGAAATTTACAGGCAGCAACTCCACCGCAGTTACGCCTAATTCTTTAAAATACGCCAAATTCACAGGATGTGCTAATCCAGTATAAGTACCACGCAACGCCGCAGGGATTTTCTCGTTTAGCTGGCTAAACCCTTTAACATGTAATTCATACACAATGGTTTCAGCCCAAGGCGTATTGGGGGAAGTATCATTTTCCCAATTAAAATCTTCCGAAATCACACCCGCTCTTGGGGCAAGATGCGCGTTGTCGCGATTATCCGAAAGCAAGAACCAAGAACAACTTTCTTCGCTACTTAAATCAGGTTTACCATTCACGGCTTTCGCATAGGGATCGAGCATTAATTTATTCGGGTTGGCATATTCGCCGTGAATACGAAATCCATATTCTGTACCAGTTTTCACGCCAGTTACCGCCAAATGCCACACATTTTCAGAACGCACCATCGGCAAGCGTGTTTCTTGATTTTGTTCGTCAAAAAGGCAAAGTTCTACGCCTATTGCTGTAGCGGAAAACAGGGCGAAATTGGTAATTTGCACGTTGTTTTCGACCGCTTGTGAGTATCCCATTGGAATAGGATTGCCGTTGTTGTAGATTTTGAACATATTTTTATCGCTTTTGTAGGGGCAAATTACATTTGCCCAAAAACATCGGTGGTTTATCAGGGCGAATGTAATTCGCCCCTACAATTTATCTATTCGGATTATTTCGTCTTCAATCTCAAATAAACTGTTGCTAACGGCGGAATGGACACTGAAATCGAATTTTCTCGTCCGTGGCTTTCAATGTTTTCACTTGCGACACAACCAAAATTGCCCACGTTTGAACCTTCGTAATACATCGAATCGGTATTTAAAATTTCTTCGTATTTTCCTGCAACATTCACGCCGATGCGGTAATTATGGCGAGGCACAGGGGTAAAGTTACTGACGACAATAATACGTTCTCCGTTTGAACTGCGACGTTCAAAGGCGAACACAGAATTTGCCGCATCATCAACGACAAGCCAATCGAAACCCTCTGGGGAGTTGTCGAGCTCAAAGAGCGGTCGATTTTTTTGATAAATTTGATTGAGGTCTTTAACCAGCTTCAATACGCCTTTGTGCCAGCCTCCGCCAATATTTTCATCAAGCAAGAACCAGTCCAAACTTTCTTCGTAATTCCACTCACGACCTTGGGCAAATTCATTCCCCATAAAGAGCAATTTTTTGCCTGGGTAGCCCCACATATAACCGTAATATGCACGCAAGTTAGCGAATTTTTGCCACGTATCGCCTGGCATCTTGCCAAGAAGTGAATATTTACCGTGAACCACTTCATCGTGAGAAAGTGGTAGCACAAAATTTTCGCTGTATTGATATACCATTCCAAAGGTCATTTTGTTGTGATGATATTGGCGGTCAATGGGGTCAAGCTTCATATAGGCGAGCGTATCGTTCATCCAGCCCATATTCCATTTGAAATTGAAGCCCAAGCCGCCGTTTTCGCTTGGGTGGGTTACGCCTGCAAAAGAGGTAGATTCCTCCGCAATAGAAATTGCACCCGCCATTTCGCTGTGAATTTTCCAGTTGGTGTGTTTTAGAAACTCGATGGCTTCTAAATTTTCACGTCCGCCGTATTGGTTTGGAATCCACTCGCCCTCCGCACGGCTGTAATCGCGGTAGATCATTGAAGCCACAGCATCCATGCGAATACCATCTACGCCAAAACGTTCAAGCCAATACAGTGCATTACTGGATAAGAAATTTTTGACCTCATTACGCCCATAGTTATAAATCAAGGTATTCCAATCTTGATGATAGCCTTCGCGAGGGTCTTCATGCTCATACAAAGCTGTGCCATCAAATGCGACTAAACCATGCGTATCACTTGGGAAATGCCCTGGCACCCAATCTAAAATCACGTTGATGCCTGCTTCGTGAGCACGTTTTACTAAACGGCGAAATGCCTCAGGTGAGCCAAAACGACTGGTTGGCGAATAAAGTCCAAGTGGTTGATAGCCCCAAGAACCATCAAACGGAAATTCAGAAAGCGGTAAAAATTCTATATGGGTGAAGCCCATCTCTTTTACATAAGGAATTAATTCATCAGCAATTTGATCGTAATCTAGCCAAAAATTGTTTTCTAAATTACGACGCCAAGATCCTAAATGCACTTCATAAATAGAAATTGGTTGGTTGCCTTGGTTTGCTTTTTTGCGTGCTTCAGTCATTTCCACTACATTTGGCAAGGCACTGACTTGCGAAGCTGTATCAGGGCGAAGTTGCGAACTAAAGGCAAATGGATCGGCCTTCAAACGAAGATTGCCATGGCAATCAATTAATTCAAACTTATAGAGCTGTCCTAAACTGGCTTTTGGTAAAAAGAGCTCCCAAACACCACTTTTCGAGTGGAAACGCATCGGGTGGCGACGACCATCCCAATAGTTGAAATCGCCCACAATAGAAACTCGTCTTGCATTAGGTGCCCACAAGCGGAAATTCACCCCGCTCACACCATCACATTCCATAAAATGCGCCCCAAGCACTTCATATGGGCGAAGCATAGAACCTTCAGAAAGTAGCCATTGTTCTAAATCGTCAATCATTGGATGAAAACGATAAGGATCTTCGATAATTTGTGCTTCATTACCCCAAAAAACCTGTAATTGATAAGCAAAAAATTGACGACAATTTGGAATAACACCAACAAAAAATCCACGCTCATCGACACAATCCAGTTCCGTTATTTCTTTACCACTTTCACGCTCAATCACCACCACTCGATTGGCATCTGGCAATAACGTACGAATTTCAATTCCGCGCTCAGTTTCGTGCATACCTAGCGTAGCAAAAGGATCACCATTGCTCGCATCAAAAAAACCATCAATAATTGCTTGTGTTACTGCGGTTGTCATATTTACTCCTTATACATTTCGCCCTTGGTTAATTTGCACAAAGAACGTTTTTAAAGCTTCATTGCTAAAAATAAACGCTAACGGTTGAGCAAGTTTCTTGCACCAGTTTGGGTATTCATTTGAGGTGCCCGGTAAATTAAAACTGATTTCTTGGCTAAGTAAATTTTCTAATTGCACACCAATCAATCGGCTGTTACTTTCCGCTAAATAATAATGGATCATTCGGTTTAAATGATCGTGCATCGCCATAGAAAGCGCATCGCCTTCATAATGCGGCGGTAAATAATTATCACGATGTAAACTATTTAATAAAGCTTGTTTATCCATGACACGTTGATCATATTTTTGCTTGAGCACTTCCCCATTCAGAATACCGAGTTGATTAAATAATTCTAAATCACGGCAATGCCAAAAACTTTGTAATGAGGGAACATCATGTGTACCAATAGTGGCATAAGCATTTCGAGGATAATCAGATATACGAGGAAATTCGCCATTTCGTTGGGAAAAATACAATACAAAATAAGAGAAAATTTGAAACTCGTTTAATTTCCACCGCACTTCATCAGGCACGGTGCCGAGATCTTCACCAATAATCAAACATTCATTGCGAACACTTTCAATGGCAAGAATCGCCATTAATTCATCAAAAGGATAATGCACATAAGCACCGTCAGCCGCAGTTTTTCCTTTTGGAATCCACCACAAACGAAATAAGCCCATAACATGATCGATGCGAAGCACACCGAAATATTGCATATTGGCACGTAGCATATCGATAAATGGTGTAAAGCCACGTGCTTTTAGCACTGTTGGATTATAAGGTGGCAAATTCCAATTTTGCCCGACTGGACCTAACGGATCAGGCGGCGCACCAATAGAGGCATTTACACAATATAAATCAGGATCGCTCCATACATCAGCACTGCCACGAGAACTATTTACGGCTAAATCGCCATAAATACCCAATTTCATACCAGACTGTTTACAAAGATTTTGTAATGCGGAAAGCTGTTCTTCTGTAAGCCATTGCAACCAAGCAAAAAATTGGATTTGCTCATGGTGTATTTTTAATAGAGCTTTTCTTTTTGCCGCACTTAAATGTTGCCATTCCCTACGCCAGCCAAGCCAACCAATGGTATTTTCTTCTGCTTGATGATCGGCGTGTTCTTGCAAATCCAAGACATTAAATAAACCCTGTAACAACAAAGGTTCACCTTTGTTTTTTAAATAATCAGCAAAGATTTTTCGACGTGTCACAATTTCAGCGGATTGACTACGCTGAAAGAAATCAAACAGGGACTCAAGTGCGGTTAATTTTAAAGCCAATATTGAAGAATAATCGACGCAATCACTTTCACGTAAAGCAGCAATTTTTGCTTGAATATCCTCACGCTTAAACCAATTTTGTACTGAACGGCAACGCTTAAATTCGGGTAAATCAGGAATGTCCAAATATAAGAAATTCAACCAACGACGAGAGGATGAACTATAAGGACTAGCCCAATTTGGCACAGCAGGATATGGCAAATGTAATGGATTAATTCCCACATAATCCGCCCCTTGTTTTGCACTTTGTTCAATCAAAGCAGCCAAATCGCCAAAATCGCCAATCCCCCAGTTTTGTTCTGAGCGTAAACTGTAAAGTTGCACATTCACGCCCCACACTTTTTTATTTTTTAATACGGATGGTTGAAAAGCTGTTTTAGGAGAAATAAGTAAACGAACGCGATACTGTTCAGTGTCAGAAAAAATAGATAATTGATAATAGCCAAAAGAAAGTGGAGGCAAAGAAAGTGCAGATAAATTTGAAAGTATTTTTTCTAACAGAATAGCATTAGATTCATCAATCAGCTGATAACGATATTCCGCAGATGGTGGCAAATCTAGACGATTGAGTCGATAATCAATCGGTTCATTTTCAAACGCAGTCAGAACATCATCAAACTGTCCTTTCGCTTTTGGCGGAGGCTGCAAAAGCTCAACAAAAGTTAAAACCGTCTTTTCATCCGCGAAAATAAGATGTCCATCAATATCATAGTGAGAAAGCGCGATACCGCATTTTTCTGCTTTTTGTTTGAGAGAATCCGAGATTTGCATAGACACCACATGACAACTGTATAACTCTTGTTAGGGATTATAACCAAGCTGAAATTGATGACAACCGGCTTTATTTAAAAGTGTGATCTTCGTCAATAATAAATTCAAACCAATCAATCACATCGCGTTCGTGGATACCATTTTTAATCAAAATATCCGCATTTTTTACAGAATGGGGAGAGCCAGAAATAAGCGGATGCCATTCAGGGAGTGTTTTTCCTTCATAAAGCAAACGATAGGCACAAGTATCAGGCAGCCAATGAAAATCAGGTAAATTCTTTTTGGTGAGTTTGGTGCAATCGGTTTCAATGTTAAAACGCTCTGAATAATTACCGCACTTTCCTGTTTCCACATCTAAAAGATTACAAGCAATTCGGGTGTAATAGAGTTTTTGGCGTTTACCTCGCCCTTGAATATATTTGCGATAACAGCATTTGCCGCAGCCATCACATAAGGCTTCCCATTCAGATTCAGTCATTTCAAGGAGGGATTTGGTTTGCCAGAAATTGGGTTCAAGTTGCATACTGGATTGCATAGTTGATACAAATAAAAAGTGCGGTCAAAATCACGTTTGTTTTGACCGCACTTGGTTGATTAAAATTAGAAGCCTTCTTTTAAGCTTACTGTTAAGTTAAATACCAAATGTTCAGGTCGGCTATCTTTACTATCTGCACAGAAATAACCCTCACGTTCAAATTGGTAACCTTTCTCTGCTTCTGCATTTGCGAGGCTTTGCTCTACAAAACCTTGTTTTATAACTAAAGAATTTGGGTTTAACACGCTTTCGATATCATCTTCAACACCTGGATTTGGCACGGTAAATAAGCGATCATACAAACGGAATTCAGCCAGATGATTATGCACAGCAGAAACCCAGTGAATAACACCTTTTACTTTACGTCCATCCGCTGGATTTTTACCTAAAGTTTCAGGATCGTAAGTACAGAAGATCGTGGTGATTTCACCATTTGCATCTTTTTCTACACGTTCCGCTTTAATCACATAAGCGTTACGCAAACGCACTTCTTTACCTAATACTAAACGTTTATATTGTTTGTTCGCTTCCTCACGGAAGTCAGCTCGATCAATATAAAGTTCTTTCGTAAACGGCAATTGACGCTCCCCTAATTCAGGACGATTTGGATGATTTGGGGTAGTTAAAACCGCTTCGCTTTCAAAGTTTTCAATTACCACACGAACAGGATCAATCACTGCCATTGCACGTGGTGCATTTTCATTTAAATCCTCACGAATACAGGCTTCAAGTGCAGAATATTCCACCACGTTATCTTGTTTAGTCACACCAATACGGCGACAAAATTCACGTAACGAAGCTGGTGTATAACCACGACGGCGTAAACCTGAAATGGTTGGCATACGTGGATCGTTCCAACCATCCACGATTTCATCATTTACCAATTTCAATAATTTACGTTTAGAGGTTAAAGTGCCTTCTAAATTTAAACGTGAGAATTCATATTGATGCGGTAATGGACGCTCAATACTGATATTTTCCAATACCCAGTCATATAAACGACGGTTATCTTGGAATTCTAATGTACAGATTGAGTGTGTAATACGCTCAATGGCATCAGAGATACAGTGCGTGAAATCGTACATTGGGTAAATGCACCATTTGTCGCCTGTTTGATGATGGCTGGCAAATTTAATACGATAAATTACTGGATCACGCATGACCATAAATGGCGATGCCATATCAATTTTTGCACGTAAACTTGCTTTCCCCTCTGCAAACTCACCGTTCTTCATTTTTTCAAATAACGCTAAGTTTTCTTCAATAGTGCGGTCACGATATGGGCTGTTTTTACCAGGCTCGGTTAAGGTACCACGATATTCACGCATTTCTTCTGGCGAAAGTTCATCAACATAAGCCAAACCTTTTTTAATCAATTCAATCGCATAGCCATAAAGCGCATCAAAATAATCAGATGCATAACGCGGTTCGCCCTCCCATTTAAAACCTAACCATTCCACATCCGCTTTGATAGAATCTACATATTCCACGTCTTCTTTTACTGGATTGGTATCATCAAAACGTAGGTTACATAAACCTTGGTATTCTTTTGCCAAGCCAAAATTCAAGCAAATAGACTTTGCGTGACCAATATGCAAATAGCCATTCGGCTCTGGCGGAAAACGGGTATGAACGCTTTTATGTTTACCCGAAGCTAAATCTTCATCAATAATTTGGGTAATAAAATTGTGAGTGCGAGTATTTTCTGCACCCAAAGATGTCTCTGTATGGCTCATCATTTTCTCTCGTTAAAATAAAAATATTCGGCTATTCTATACAAATCTAAGGGAAAATAAAGGTTCATCTCCTGTTCTTGCCATAGAAATACTAGATTTAAATAAAAGATTGTAAAAATTTGCCATAAAAAACCGCCACGAAATTATCGTGGCGATGTATAAATGCACAAAGTGCGGTAAGTTTTTTGAATGTTTAGCTTACCAAACCCAGCCAGCTCCCATTTGATAGGAAATTTTGCTGTTTTTGCCTGCATTCACGGCGATACCGCTTTTTAACGTGATATTGGCAATTGGTGTATAGCCTACACCAATCGCCACTGCCATAATCCTTTCCCGTTACAGTATTACTAAGCCCTACAACCACCGTGCTATTCCCCGTTAGCTCGTTATTATTTCCCACAATTAAATTATTAGTTGCGTGAGATAATTTAGGATTAGAAGTATCAGTATCTTTAACATCATTAATTTTATTGGTTTCTAAATTACCGATAATGATATTGTTATTGCTCGTACTCTCAGATGTACTAATATCTTTCATTCCAAAATTATTGGAGAAGTTGGGATTTGATGTAGTGGAGGGAGGCGTATCAGCTAAAGCTGGATTAGTGAATATTCCACCAATAATGGAGAGAGCCGTAGTTATTGTGCAAGATGGGAAGAAAAGACTAGTGTTGTTTGTTTACAGAATTATATAAAAACATATTATATCCTCACTATATTAAATAAAAGCTACCTAGTTCTACATCATATAGATTAAGATATAAATTTTATAAATAAAAAGTGCGGTGAAAATCTCAAAAATTTTTACCGCACTTTATTGAAATAGAGTTTACATTACAACCACATCAAACTGTTCTTGGTTATAAAACTGTTCTGTTTTTACTTTTACTCGTTTTCCAATAAACATTTCCACTTCTGGCAGTAAACCGTGAGATTCTTCATTAATAAGATATTCGGAAACTGCTGGCGAGGCATAAACAACAAATTGTTCACTACTGAATAAATGATACACCCGAATAATTTCACGCATAATTTCGTAGCAAACTGTCTCAACAGTTTTCACCCGACCTCGTCCGTGACAAGTTGTACATTCATCGCATAGCACGTGTTCAAGGCTTTCGCGGGTTCTTTTACGAGTCATTTCTACAAGGCCTAATTGCGTAAAGCCATTCACATTAGTTTTCATACGATCTTTAGAAAGTGCATCACATAAAGATTGCAATACTCGATTGCGATGTTCATCTGTTTGCATATCAATAAAATCAATAATGATTATGCCACCAAGATTACGTAGTTGTAATTGCTGCGCAATGGCTTTAGTTGCTTCAATATTGGTATTGAAGATGGTTTCTTCTAGATTACGATGCCCCACAAATGCGCCTGTATTAATATCAATGGTGGTCATGGCTTCTGTTTGCTCGATAATTAAATAGCCGCCCGATTTGAGATTAACACGTTTATCTAAGGCTGTTTGGATCGCATTTTCAACCCCATACACATCAAAGATAGGTTGATTGCCAGAATAAAGAACAAGTTTATCGCTTAATTCAGGCATAAATTCATCGGTAAACTCTTTTACTTCGCCAAAACAAAGTTTAGAGTCGATACGAATTTTTTCTAAGTTTGTGCCGATAAAATCGCGCAAAATACGTTGTGGAAGTGCTGGCTCGCCGTAAATTTTTGATTTGGTTGGATATTTAGATTTACGTTCTAAAACTTTACGCCATAAGCGTTTTAAAAATTCAGCGTCTTGACGTAATTCTTCTTCGCTTGCCCCTTCTGTGGCGGTACGAATAATAAAACCGCCGAGTTCATCACAAAAAGGTTCAACTAATGCTTTTAAACGGGTGCGTTCTTCTTCGCTTTCAATACGTTGTGAAACGCCTACGTGGCTATTTTCAGGCATAAAAACAAGATGACGCGATGGCAATGTGATATCCGTTGTTAAACGTGCACCTTTTGTACCTAGCGGCTCTTTCACCACTTGTACAACAATATCCTGCCCTTCTCGTACTAATTCTGAAATGCTCTTAACTTTAAATTGCTTTTGTTCATTTTCATCTACACATTCCGTGTGAGATACAATATCAGCGGCGTGTAAAAAAGCCGCTTTTTCCAAACCAATATCAACAAAAGCAGACTGCATTCCTGGTAACACTCGAGTCACACGACCTTTATAAATATTTCCGACAATTCCTCGTTTAGCTTGGCGTTCAATATGCACTTCGCGCAACATTCCTGTTTCTACTAGCGCAATGCGTGTTTCATTAGGCGTTACGTTCATCAATAACTCGACAGCATCCATTTTATATTCCTAATTTCTTAAATTTCATCAAATATTTAGTCTAAATAGAATAATAGCCCGAAATAAGGTAAAATGCACCCTTTCTGAAATTTTTAACCCATTTTGGACTTATAAAATGTTTGGATTCGACCCAAGTCTTATTACTTTTACTATTTATATTTTCGGGATGTTGCTGATTGGCGTACTTGCCTATTATTACACGAATAATTTATCAGATTACATTCTCGGTGGACGTCGTTTAGGCAGTTTTGTGACCGCAATGTCTGCTGGTGCTTCAGATATGTCTGGTTGGCTTTTAATGGGCTTGCCTGGTGCGGTATATTTATCAGGCTTAGTTGAAGGCTGGATTGCTATTGGTTTAACTATCGGGGCTTATTTTAACTGGCTTTTAGTGGCTGGTCGTTTGCGTGTTTATACAGAATTAAATAATAACGCGCTCACTCTCCCAGAATATTTTCACAATCGTTTTGGTTCATCACACAAATTATTAAAACTTGTTTCTGCTACGATTATTTTAGTGTTTTTTACTATTTATTGTGCTTCTGGTGTCGTGGCTGGCGCAAAATTATTCCAAAATATATTTTCTGTGGAATATTCCACCGCACTTTGGTACGGTGCAGCGGCAACCATTGCTTACACGTTCATCGGAGGTTTCCTTGCGGTAAGCTGGACAGATACCATTCAAGCCACATTAATGATTTTTGCATTAATTTTAACCCCTGTTTTTGTGTTATTGAGTTTCACTGATACCGCTCAATTTTCCGCAGTACTAGAACAAGCTGAGGCTGCCGTAAATAAAGATTTCACGGATTTATTTACTTCTACCACACCACTTGGTTTATTAAGTCTTGCGGCTTGGGGATTAGGCTATTTCGGGCAACCGCATATTTTAGCACGCTTTATGGCTGCGGATTCTGTCAAATCACTTATCAAAGCACGCCGTATTAGTATGACATGGATGGTGCTTTGCTTGGGTGGTGCAATTGGCATTGGCTTATTCGCTATTCCGTATTTCTTTGCCAATCCAGCTATTGCAGGCACAGTTAATCGCGAACCAGAACAGGTTTTTATTGAATTAGCTAAACTTTTATTTAATCCTTGGATCGCGGGCATATTACTTTCCGCTATTTTAGCCGCTGTAATGAGTACATTAAGCGCGCAATTATTAATTTCGTCTAGCTCAATCACAGAAGATTTCTACAAAGGTTTTATTCGCCCTAACGCATCTGAAAAAGAGCTCGTATGGCTTGGAAGAATTATGGTGTTAGTTATTGCCGCACTTGCTATCTGGATCGCACAAGATGAAAACAGCAAAGTATTAAAACTTGTCGAATTTGCTTGGGCTGGTTTTGGTAGTGCATTTGGCCCTGTTGTACTTTTCTCTCTTTTCTGGAAACGAATGACATCATCAGGTGCAATGGCGGGTATGCTTGTAGGTGCAGTGACAGTATTTGCTTGGAAAGAAGTTTTTCCAGCTGATACTGATTGGTTTAAAGTATATGAAATGATCCCAGGCTTTGCTTTCGCCAGCCTTGCAATTATTGTTATTTCATTACTTTCCAATAAACCAGAACAAGATATTCTTAATACCTTTGATAAAGCAGAAAAGGCTTATAAGGAAGCAAAATGATCGACTTTCGCCCTTTTTATCAACAAATTGCTACTACAAATTTATCGGACTGGTTAGAAACCTTACCACTCCAATTGAAAGAATGGGAAACTCAAACTCATGGCGATTATGCGAAATGGAGCAAAATTGTTGATTTTCTACCTGATTTACATGCTGATGAAATCGATCTAAAAAGTGCGGTGAAATCTGACCGCACTTCTCCCCTTTCAGAAGGTGAAAAACAACGAATTATCCATCATTTAAAACAATTAATGCCGTGGCGAAAAGGGCCTTATCATCTTTTCGGCATTCATGTAGATTGTGAATGGCGTTCAGATTTTAAATGGGATCGTGTTCTTCCTCACTTGTCGCCTTTGCAAGGGCGCACTATTTTAGACGTGGGTTGTGGCAGCGGTTATCATATGTGGAGAATGGTAGGCGAAGGCGCAAAAATGGTGGTCGGGATTGATCCTACCGAGCTTTTCCTTTGCCAATTTGAAGCTGTACGCAAACTGCTTAATAATGATCGTCGAGCAAATCTTATCCCGCTAGGTATTGAGCAGATGCAACCATTAGCGGCATTTGACACTGTATTTTCAATGGGCGTACTCTATCATCGTAAATCCCCATTAGATCATTTAAGCCAATTGAAAAATCAATTGGTAAAAGGTGGCGAATTGGTATTAGAAACATTAGTGGTGGATGGCGATGTAAATACTGTGCTCGTACCAGCAGATCGCTATGCGAAAATGAAAAATGTTTATTTTATCCCCTCTGTCGCCGCACTAATTAACTGGCTAGAAAAAGTTGGCTTTACTAACGTACGTTGTGTGGATGTAGCGACAACTACATTAGAAGAACAGCGTAAAACTGATTGGTTGGAAAATGAAAGCCTGATTGATTTTTTAGATCCAAATGATCACAGTAAAACCATTGAAGGTTATCAAGCACCGAAAAGAGCGGTAATTTTAGCGAACAAATAAAAAAGGGAAATTATTCCCTTTTTATTTTACTCGCGTTTCATATTTACAAAGAATAATACTCTAATTCTACTGAAGTTAATGTGGATAATAAGGTTTCAGCCATCGTTTTATGGCTCAATTTTAATGCTTTTTCAGCCATCACAATTCGCTCAATATCACTCAATTTTTTATCATTTAAATACGCAAAATTAAGTGCGGTTTGCAACGCTGGCAAACTCGGATTAAATGCGGCGTTTTCTGCATAACGTCCTGTCACCACATCACCATTTTTAAATAAAATCGCAATGCCGTGCGGACTATTTGAATAAGGACAATGAGATTGATTTGCCGCTAAAATAGCTTGATTAACCAAATCATCTTGATGATCAGCAACTAAATCATGATTTTCTTCCGCCAAAAGATGCGCTGCAATATCGAGATCTTTTGGCCCAAACGCATCCGGTAAATAAGAATGTAATGGATTATTTTGGCTATGCGGCAAATGAATTGAAATTTTTTCAGCACCGTGCAATTCATTCATAAATTGACGACAATGTCCGCACGGCGTGTAATTGACCACCATATCTGAAATACGGCGTTCATTACGCAACCAAGCGTGAGAAATTGCACTTTGTTCCGCGTGAATCGTTTGCTGAATGGCTGAATTAGCAAATTCTTGATTCGCGCCGAAATAAAAATCCCCTTGTTCGCCAATAGCAATTGCCCCCACATTAAAATGAGAAATAGCAGTATGACTATAACTTGCAGCAAGTGGCAACAAGTGCATAGCCAATTTTAGTGGGGTAAGTTCAAAATTATGACAAAGCTGCTGCACTTGGGAATAATTTAAAAAACCAGCCCAATTTTGTGAACGAAGTTCATTCACAATAGCTTGATTAAGTGCATCATCTTGTGGCAAGGTGCGCTTAATAAGTTCTTGCATAACATATCCTTAGAAAAAATATTAAAAATTATAACTGTACTTATTAAATCAAAATTTATTGTTAGCTGCGATAGTTTGATTAAATATTCATTAAAACTGTGATCTTGATCACTTATTTGATAGCTTCTATTTATTACAATTTCTTAACAAATAAGGCTAAGACTATCAATTATATTGAATAGAACAATTTCACTTCAAATTATAGAAACGTATAATACCCATATCAAAGGGAGGGCATTAGCTCAATTATTCAACTAGAAAAAGGAAATTATTATGTCAAAAACATCAATCGGACTAGATAAAGTTCAATCAGCAGAATTAGCCGATAAACTTAACGAATTACTTGCAACCTACCAAGTTTTCTATACTAATGTACGGGGCTACCACTGGAACATTAAAGGCGTAAACTTCTTTGCATTACACGCAAAATTTGAAGAAATTTATACTAATTTAGTTGCTAGAGTAGATGAGGTGGCTGAACGTATTTTAACTTTAGGTTACACACCAAATAATGCTTACAGCCAATACTTAAAAATATCTCGAATTAAAGAAGATATTGCAGTAAGTGAGGCACAAGAATGTTTATCAGGCACATTACAAGGTCTAAAAACATTACTAGATCAACAACGTGAAATTCTTGCTTTTGCAAATAACGCTAATGATGAAGGTACTGCATCACAAATGAGTGACTATATTAAAGAACAAGAAAAATTAGTATGGATGTTCCAAGCAGCTTGCCAAACTTGCCATAATTAATGAATAAATTTCAACGCTAACGAAAACTAACCTGCAATTAATCTAACTCAATAAAGTTAGATTAATTTAATTTGTCTAAGATCAAATTTGATCTAGCAAATTACCTCAAAAGTAAGAGTTTCCTATTTAGAATAGGAATGTCAAATTCAGTCTGAATAAAGGAAACTCTTATACCTATTATTCACAGTGATCTCTTTAAACTAATTTAGTTAATTTAGCCACTAAATTTAACGTTTTTTAAATCAGTAAATAAATCTATAGAAATAAATATTGTAGAGCGTTAAAAATTGTGATTATTAACTATTTTTTTAGTTGATAAAATATATTCTTGAGAATTTAGAGTTAAATTAATAGGATAAAAAATAATTTAAAATGAAGAAATATTAAATTTATTAGCTATTTTATTATTTCTTGTCCAATTAGATAAAAAAAGCCCCTAAATAATTAGGGGCATTAAAAAGGAATTTATGAATAAAATCTCTAAAGTTTAGCTTCATCAAAGGAATCTCGATAAAACGCCACCATTATATTGAGTAATCTAAAGAATAGCAAGAAAAATCTTTACAAATCTTTACATTTCAGCATTTCGATAATTACTTGGACAGTATTTTCCATGCCTTGTAAAGAAACCAACTCGTGTTTACTATGGAAATTATAGCCGCCAGTAAAAATATTTGGGCATGCTAAACCTTTAGAGGCTAAAAATGCCCCATCTGTACCGCCTCGAATCGGCTTATGATTTGGTTTAATTCCCACCGCTTTCATTGCGCGATCAGCAAGTTCAATTGATTGAGGAACGTTTTTTACCACATCATACATATTTTGGTAGCTATCTTGAATTTCTAACTCTATAGGCTTTTTCAAACCTTTTTTAGCATTAAATTTTTCCACCTGATTTTTAATAAAAGCTTTTCTTTGTGCGAAATTCTGTTCGTCAAAATCACGAATCAAATAGGTAAGCTCTACTTGCTCAATATCGCCAGAAAAATCTTCTAAATGATAAAAGCCCGCTTTCCCATCGGTTTTTTCTGGTACTTCATCAACAGGAAAAACTTGCTGAAATTCACAAGCTAAAGTCAGCGCATTCAGCATTTTTCCTTTTGCATAACCTGTGTGAATATTTCGCCCGAAAAACCGCACTTTTGCCGTTGCAGCATTAAAGTTTTCGTATTCTAATTCCCCTACTTCTCCCCCATCAATGGTATATGCCCAATCACAGGAAAACTTTTCCATTGGGAAATAATGGATTCCCAAACCAATTTCTTCATCAGGCGTAAAAGCAACACGAATATTGCAATGGGGAATATTCTCTTTTTGAAGAATGGAAAGTGCGGTCATAATTTCTGCAATTCCTGCCTTATTATCCGCCCCAAGCAAAGTGGTTCCATCAGTAACAATAAGCGTTTGTCCGACTAATTTTTGCATAAAAGAATAATAAACAGGGCTAATAAATTCCTCGCCAATACCTAATGCAATATCTCCGCCACGATATTCTTCTATCACTTCTGGACGTACATTTTTACCACTACATTGCGGAGATGTATCAAGATGCGCAACTAAACCAATGGTTTTCGTTAAGTTAGGATCATTAGCGGGTAAAAATGCTGTTACCACTGCATATTTACTTACTTCAACATTCTCCAAACCAAATTGGATTAATTCTTTTTGTAACTGCATGGCTAACTTCATTTGCCCAACAGAGCTGGGGGAATGCTTCGCATTAGGTTTTGATTGGGTGTGAAAAGACACATAATGTAAAAATCGTTCTAAAAGTTCTGTTTTATCTATTTGAGAAATCATATTCTCGCTCCTTTTAAAAATATCTTTTTTAGTTTAACGAGAAAAATAGAAAACATCTTGATATATAACAATATTTATAAAATTAACGAAGTAAAATTCATCGAAAGTGCGGTTAAATTTCTCGTTATTTTTATGAACGGCAGTTTTTTACTTTCTAAGGCATTAAGTCCTTTTCATTATTAACAATTCACTATATCATAGGCGTCTATTTTTATATGTCGCCCCTGCAGTCTTGCAGGTTTTATTTCTACTCAGTACCAAATCATTGGTGAAATTAGGGAGAAAACCAAAGCTAGTGGAAAATCAGCTTCAAAACAAGCCTATTATTGAGCTTCGTTCAATCAAAAAATCCTATGGTTCTAACACCATTATTAACGATTTCAATCTTACAATTAATAACGGTGAGTTTGTCACTATTCTTGGCCCTTCAGGCTGTGGTAAGACCACAGTTTTACGCTTACTTGCAGGCTTAGAAGAATTGGATTCAGGTAACATTATTTTAGATGGTGAAGATATCACCAATGTACCAGCGGAAAAACGTCATATTAATACGGTATTCCAAAGCTATGCGCTATTTCCACATATGACAATTTTTGAGAACGTGGCTTTCGGTTTGCGTATGCAAAAAGTACCAAACGACGAAATTAAACCGCATGTTTTAGAAGCCTTGCGTATGGTACAACTAGAAGAAATGGCGGATCGTAAGCCAACTCAACTTTCTGGCGGACAACAACAACGTATTGCCATCGCTCGTGCCGTAGTAAATAAACCAAAAGTGTTGTTACTTGATGAGTCTTTATCTGCATTGGATTACAAATTGCGTAAACAAATGCAACAAGAACTCAAAATGTTACAACGTCAGCTTGGCATTACCTTTATTTTCGTCACCCACGATCAAGAAGAAGCGATTACAATGTCTGATCGTATTGTATTATTGCGTAAAGGTAAAATCGCACAGGATGGTTCTCCACGTGAAATCTATGAAGATCCAGCTAACTTATTCGTTGCTCGTTTCATTGGCGAAATTAACGTATTTGAAGCCACTGTGATTGAACGAAAATCAGAACAAGTTGTACTGGCAAATGTTGAAGGTCGTATTTGTGATATTTATACGGATATGCCTGTGGAAAAAGATCAAAAACTTCAAGTACTCCTTCGCCCTGAAGATATTGTGATTGAAGAATTAGATGAAAATGAACATTCTAAAGCAATTATCGGTCATATTATTGACCGCACTTATAAAGGAATGACATTAGAATCAACGGTAGAGTTTGATCATAACGGAATGCGTGTCCTTGTAAGTGAATTCTTTAATGAAGATGATCCACATATGGATCATAGCATAGGACAACGCGTAGGTATCACATGGCACGAAGGCTGGGAGGTTGTACTCAACGATGAAGATAATCAATAATAAATTCCAGAAAATTACTGTTGCGATTATCTTCAGTTGGCTAATCTTCTTTGTGCTGATTCCAAACTTATTGGTACTTGCCGTAAGTTTTCTGACTCGAGATGGTAGCAACTTTTATGCATTCCCAATTACTATTGAAAACTATACAAACTTGTTTAATCCGCTTTATGCACAAGTTGTGTGGAATTCATTGTCTATGTCGAGCATCGCCACCACTATTTGCTTACTAATAGGTTATCCATTTGCTTTTATGATGAGTAAAATTCATCCTAAATATCGACCGCTCTTATTGTTCCTTGTGGTTTTACCATTTTGGACAAACTCGTTAATTCGTATTTATGGAATGAAAGTATTTCTTGGCGTGAAAGGCATACTTAACACGATGTTAATTGATATGGGAATTTTGAGTGCGCCAATTCGTATTTTGAATACCGAAATTGCGGTAATCATTGGCTTAGTTTATTTACTATTGCCATTTATGATTTTGCCACTCTACTCTGCCATTGAAAAACTAGATAATCGTTTATTAGAAGCAGCACGAGATTTAGGAGCAAATACGTTCCAACGTTTCTTCCGAGTGATTTTACCATTGACTATGCCAGGCATTATCGCAGGTTGTTTATTGGTATTATTGCCAGCAATGGGAATGTTTTATGTAGCAGACCTACTCGGTGGAGCAAAAGTCTTGCTTGTTGGTAACGTAATTAAGAGCGAATTCTTAATTTCTCGTAACTGGCCATTTGGTTCTGCAGTCAGTATTGGTTTAACTGTTCTAATGGCATTGTTGATTTTCGTGTACTACCGCGCGAATAAACTATTAAATAAGAAAGTGGAGTTAGAATAATGAGTCGTTTACTACGTAATGCATTTATGTTTGTGGTATACGCTTATTTGTATATCCCAATTATTATTTTAGTCACTAATTCCTTTAACAAAGATCGTTATGGTTTGAGTTGGAAAGGTTTTAGCTGGAACTGGTACGAGCGTTTATTTAATAACGACACCTTAATACAAGCTGCGATTCATTCGGTAACTATTGCATTTTTTGCGGCTACCCTAGCTACTATTGTAGGTGGATTAACTGCAATCGCACTTTATCGCTATCGATTCCGCGGTAAACAAGCAGTAAGCGGTATGCTATTTATCGTTATGATGTCTCCAGATATTGTAATGGCAGTATCTTTACTTGCATTATTTATGGTTGTGGGTATTTCATTGGGCTTCTGGTCTTTACTACTTGCCCACGTAACTTTCTGTTTACCGTATGTGACCGTAACTATCTTCTCTCGCTTAAATGGCTTTGATTCCAGAATGTTAGAAGCGGCGAAAGACTTAGGTGCAAGCGAAGTGACGATTTTACGTAAAATTATCCTTCCTTTAGCATTACCTGCAGTTGTATCTGGTTGGTTATTAAGTTTCACTATTTCATTAGATGATGTTGTGGTTTCATCATTTGTCAGTGGTGTAAGTTATGAAATCTTACCATTGAGAATATTCTCTCTAGTGAAAACTGGTGTAACACCTGAAGTTAATGCTTTAGCAACGATTATGATCGTGCTTTCATTAGCTCTTGTCGTTTTAAGCCAGCTAATTACACGAAAAAATAACCATTAATTAACAAAAGGTTTCACAAACCTTTGAATTTAAAATAGAATACGCCTTGACGCACAATCAAGGCGTTTTTTTATGCCTGTCATTCGACAGGTGGTTTTTTTACGACTCTTTAACAGGAGAACAAACAAAAATGAAAAAATTTGCAGGTTTAATTACTGCCAGCTTCGTAGCTGCAACTTTAACCGCTTGCAACGATAAAGATGCTAAGCAAGAAACTGCAAAAGCTACGGCTGCTGCTAATGACACTGTGTATCTCTACACTTGGACAGAATATGTCCCAGATGGTCTTTTAGATGAGTTTACTAAAGAAACTGGCATAAAAGTTATCGTTTCAAGCCTAGAATCAAACGAAACAATGTACGCTAAACTCAAAACTCAAGGCGAGTCTGGTGGCTATGATGTTATCGCACCTTCTAACTACTTCGTTTCTAAAATGGCACGCGAAGGAATGTTAAAAGAACTTGATCACAGCAAATTACCTGTTCTTAAAGAATTAGATCCTGATTGGCTCAATAAACCTTATGATAAAGGTAACAAATACTCTCTTCCGCAACTTTTAGGTGCGCCGGGTATCGCATTCAATACCAACACTTACAAAGGCGAAGAATTCACTTCTTGGGCAGACTTATGGAAACCTGAATTTGCAAACAAAGTTCAATTATTAGACGATGCGCGCGAAGTATTCAACATCGCTTTATTGAAAATTGGTCAAGATCCAAATACTCAAGATCCAGCCATTATCAAACAAGCCTATGAAGAATTATTGAAATTACGTCCAAATGTACTTTCTTTCAATTCCGATAACCCAGCTAACTCGTTCATCTCAGGCGAAGTGGAAGTGGGTCAATTATGGAATGGTTCGGTACGTATTGCTAAAAAAGAAAAAGCACCTTTAAATATGGTATTCCCAAAAGAGGGTCCTGTACTTTGGGTTGATACTCTTGCAATTCCTGCAACAGCTAAAAATTCTGAAGGCGCACACAAGCTGATTAACTACATGTTAGGGAAAAAAACAGCTGAAAAATTAACCTTAGCTATCGGTTACCCAACCTCAAATATTGAAGCGAAAAAAGCATTACCAAAAGAAATCACTGAAGATCCAGCGATTTATCCGTCAGCTGATATATTAAAAAATAGTCACTGGCAAGATGACGTTGGCGATGCAATTCAATTCTATGAACAATATTATCAAGAATTAAAAGCAGCAAAATAATTGGTCAATTAGCAAAGAATTAAAATCTGATTCTGTGCAATATTTCCTCTAAATAAAAACGCCCTTTCGGGCGTTATTTTTTAAGCTTTACCTTCAGACAAATTTTTCTTTTCTTCCAATTCTTCCCAGCGTAAAAATGCTGTTTCTAATTCGGCTTCAGTATCCGCCAATTCTTTTAATTTAGCATCGGTAATATCATGAGCCTGTTGGAAAAATGCTGGATCGGCTATTTCAGCTTGAAGTACGGTGATTTTAGTTTCCAACTCTTCCAATAGTTGTGGAAGTTGTTCTAGCTCTCGTTGTTCTTTATAAGAAAGTTTCACGGATTTCGGCTTAGAAGTGCGGTCATTTTTCACCGCACTTTCTTCTTTTAGCGGTTCAGTTTTCTTCGCCTTAGCCTGCTCTTCCACTGCTTTGCTTGCCCAGAAATTGGCTTGTTGCTGTTTCGCATCAAAGAATCCTCCCACATACTTATTCAAACGCCCTTCACCTTCGAATAAATAACATTCTGTCGCAGTATTATCGATAAATTGACGGTCGTGACTCACAATTAACAATGTGCCTTGATCAAAGACAGTTTTGCCAGAACGACTTGAGGTATCTAACTGTAATTTGGCTGTTCCCATTACCTCACGGCGTTGGCGGCGTTCCTCACGCATCGCTTTTAATGCTCGCACTCGCCCTTCATTTCTTGTGCGGCGAGCCTTGATACCTTGGCGAATCCATACTTCTTCCTGTGCTAGACGTTTATCAAATAATTCATTTTGCAAGGCTTCAACGCGTAGATTTTCTTCTTTCGTGGTTAAATATAAATCGTAATTGCCTAGATAAGACTGCAATTGACCGCGATCTAAATCCACAATACAAGCGGTCGGATTTGCAGAAAAATTTGACAATGAAAAACATATAAATCCAAATTAAGCCTAATACTATTTTCCTCTTTCGTAAAGGGGATATTTAAAACCAATACACTAAGGAGCTTATCATGCTCAACGAAAACGACATCGAACAACTCACTCTTCAACGCCTGCAATCCCTCGGTTGGGAATATCGCTATGGTAAAGACTTGCCTGTTCATTAGATAACTGAGTTAGATCCTGTTGCAAGATCGATGATGCGGAAAATTAACGCGGTAGGTTTCACAATATACTGGCTCTAACTCAATGGAAAGTAACTGGCGAAATCCAGCATAATCAAATCCTAGAGAAAGACCGCCAGCACCAGAAAATAAATCGAGATAAGTTAATGACATATAAAATTAAAATAATAAAAAACGAGAGATATTGTATTTCAGATAGAGCCTTTAACACAAGCAACCAAGCTTACTTAAAAAACACTAAACTAATTTTAATCCACGAAACTGTGGATAACCATCTGGTTATATCCCACTTCCCATTATATTTCGTTGTTTTTTATGATAAACAAGTTGCCCCCAACCTTTCACTTAATCTTTCAATAATTTAATTTTTTCAATCACGTTTGTTGTTGAACAACCATTTTCAAAGTTTAGTACTTTAACATCACCGCCGTTTGCCCAAACTTCTTTACTGCCTGCAATCTCTTCGGGTTTGTAATCTCCACCTTTGACTAAAAGATCTGGTAGAATTTCGCCGATTAAACGTTGTGGTGTGTCTTTGGTGAACGGCACCAACCAGTCCACTGATGCCAAACCAGCCAATACCGCCATACGGTTTTCAAGATTATTAATTGGACGACTTTCGCCTTTTAAGCGTTTAACAGAATCGTCGCTGTTTACCGCAACAATTAAACGATCGCCCAATTTGCGTGCATTTTCTAAATAAGAAATATGCCCTGGATGCAAAATATCGAAACAGCCATTAGTCATCACAATTTTTTCACCGCGTGCTTTAGCTTGTGCGACAGCATCTTTTAATTCAGCTTCGCTCATAATACCAAATCCCGTTTCAGGGCGAGCATGAATCGCATTTTCAAGTTCCACGGTCGAAACCGTTGAAGTCCCCAATTTACCCACCACAATTCCTGCGGCAACATTGGCTAGGTAACAAGATTCTTCGAAAGAACGTCCATCTGCTAATGCTGTTGCTAATACGCTAATGACAGTGTCACCGGCTCCCGTCACATCAAACACTTCTTTTGCAACGGTTGGCAAATGATAAGGTTCTTGATTTGGGCGTAATAATGTCATGCCTTTTTCAGAACGCGTTACCAAAAGTGCGGTTAATTCAATATCAGAAATTAATTTTAAACCTTTCTCAATAATCTCTTCTTCTGTATTACATTTACCCACAACAGCTTCAAATTCAGACATATTGGGTGTCAATAATGTAGCCCCACGATAACGTTCAAAATCAGTTCCCTTTGGATCGATCAACACAGGCACATTCGCTTTGCGTGCAATTTGAATCATTTTCTGAACATCTTTAAGCGTGCCTTTACCATAATCAGAAAGAATCAAAGCACCGTAATTTTTCACCGCACTTTCTAACTTCGCTAATAAATCCTTGCAATCTACATTATTGAAATCTTCTTCAAAATCAAGGCGAAGTAACTGTTGGTGACGAGATAAAATACGTAATTTAGTAATAGTTGGATGGGTTTCTAATGCAACAAAATTACAATCAATTTTTTGTTTTTCTAATAAGAGGGAAAGTGCAGAACCAGTTTCATCTTGTCCAATTAATCCCATTAACTGAACGGGTACATTAAGTGAAGCAATATTCATCGCCACATTTGCAGCTCCACCTGGGCGTTCTTCATTTTCTTGTACACGAACCACTGGCACTGGTGCTTCTGGTGAAATACGATTGGTTGTGCCGAACCAATAACGATCAAGCATCACGTCGCCTAATACAAGTACTTTTGCTTGCTTAAATTCTGCTGAATATTGAGCCATTTTAAAATCTCTCTATTTGAATAACCAAAATTGTGGCGATTTTACCACAACTCAAATTTACGATAAACTACGCCCCTAACTTACGTGGAAAGAACAATGAAAAACGAAAAACTCCCTCAATTTCAACCGCACTTTTTAGCCCCAAAATACTGGCTTTTTTGGCTAGGCGTGGCAATTTGGCGAAGTATTTTATGTCTTCCCTATCCTATTTTGCGCCATATTGGTAATGCTCTCGGTTGGCTGTTTTCACATTTAAAAGTGGGTAAACGTCGAGCTGCCATTGCACGCCGTAATCTTGAACTTTGTTTCCCTGATATGCCTGAAAACGACCGTGAGGCGATTTTGCAAGAAAATCTCCGCTCAGTAGGCATGGCAATTATCGAAACAGGTATGGCTTGGTTTTGGTCGGATTCACGTATCAAAAAATGGTCAAAAGTTGAAGGCTTACATTATCTAAAAGAAAATCAAAAAGATGGAATTGTTCTCGTTGGTGTTCATTTCTTAACGCTAGAACTTGGCGCGCGCATTCTTGGTTTGCATCATCCCGGCATTGGCGTTTATCGTCCAAATGATAATCCTTTGCTTGATTGGCTACAAACGCAAGGTCGTTTACGCTCTAATAAAGATATGCTTGATCGTAAAGATTTACGCGGAATGATCAAAGCTTTACGCCACGAAGAAACCATTTGGTATGCGCCTGATCACGATTACGGCAGAAAAAATGCCGTTTTTGTTCCCTTTTTTGCGGTACCCGATGCTTGCACAACCACTGGTAGTTATTATTTATTGAAATCCTCACAAAACAGCAAAGTGATTCCATTTGCGCCATTACGCAATAAAGATGGTTCAGGCTATACCGTGAGTATTTCAGCGCCTGTTGATTTTACGGATTTACAAGATGAAACGGCGATTGCTACGCGAATGAATCAAATCGTAGAAAAGGAAATCATGAAGGGGATATCACAATATATGTGGCTACATCGCCGTTTTAAAACGCGCCCCGATGAAAAGACGCCTAGTTTATACGATTAAAAGTGCGGTCGAATATCACCGCACTTTTTGATAGAATTTTCTCAAATTTAAAAAATTAACGAATAACCTCACCATGACAACCAATTATTCAGCTCAAGAAATTACCGTTCTTAAAGATCTCGAACCAGTGCAAATTCGCCCGGGAATGTACACTGACACTACTCGCCCTAATCATTTAGCACAAGAAGTTATTGATAACAGCGTAGATGAAGCCCTTGCCGGTTTTGCCACAAAAATTGAAGTAATTTTACACCCTGATCAATCCATTGAAGTAACGGACAATGGTCGCGGTATGCCTGTGGATATTCATCCTACGGAAGGCGTTTCTGGCGTAGAAGTAATCCTGACTAAACTGCATGCTGGTGGTAAATTCTCCAATAAAAATTATGAATTTGCGGGAGGTTTACACGGTGTGGGGATTTCTGTGGTGAATGCGCTTTCTGAACGCGTGGATATTCAAGTTAAACGCAATGGTGAAGTGTATAAAATTGCCTTTGAAAACGGCAGTAAAGTAGAAGAATTAGAAGTTATCGGGACTTGTGGCAGACGCACAACTGGAACAACTGTTCACTTCAAACCGAATCCAAAATATTTTGACAGCGCAAAATTTTCCGTTAGCCGCCTACGCCATTTATTAAGAGCGAAAGCGGTACTCTGCTCAGGGCTTGAAATCAAATTCATTGATAAAGTAAACAATACTCAAGATATTTGGTTATATGAAGATGGGCTTTCCGATTACCTTATCGAAGCAGTAAATGGCTTTGAAACCCTTCCGGAAAAACCATTTGTTGGCGAATTTAAAGGAACAAATGAAGCGGTTAGCTGGGCATTACTTTGGTTGCCAGAAGGTGGTGAACTGATTGGCGAAAGCTACGTAAACTTAATTCCAACAATTCAAGGCGGAACGCATGTTAATGGCCTACGCCAAGGTTTATTAGATGCCATTCGTGAATTTTGCGAATTTAGAAATCTATTACCACGCGGGGTAAAACTTACCGCCGATGATATTTGGGATCGCTGTTCTTACATTCTTTCCCTTAAAATGCAGGATGCGCAATTCGCAGGGCAAACAAAGGAACGCTTATCATCACGCCAAAGTGCGGTGTTTGTCAGCGGTGTTTTAAAAGATGCGTTCAGCCTATGGCTAAATCAAAATGTACAAGATGCTGAAAAATTGGCAGAAATTGCTATTAGTTCTGCACAACGCCGATTACGCGCCGCCAAAAAAGTCGTGCGAAAAAAACTCGTTAGTGGCCCTGCATTACCAGGAAAATTAGCTGATTGTGGCTCGCAGGATTTAGAAAAAACGGAATTATTTTTAGTGGAGGGCGACTCTGCGGGCGGTTCAGCAAAACAAGCGCGTGATCGCGAATATCAAGCGATTTTGCCGTTACGTGGGAAAATCTTAAACACATGGGAAGTTTCCCCTGATCAAGTATTAGGTTCAACCGAAATTCACGATATCGCCGTGGCTCTAGGGATCGACCCTGACAGCAATGATTTATCACAACTTCGCTATGGTAAAGTCTGTATTCTAGCGGATGCTGACTCCGATGGCCTGCATATTGCCACCTTACTCTGCGCCCTGTTCTTACGCCATTTTCCGAAATTGGTACAAGACGGTCACGTTTATGTGGCTATGCCACCGCTTTATCGTATTGACTTAAATAAGGAAGTCTTCTACGCATTAGATGAAAATGAAAAAGAGGCGATTTTAGATCGGTTGAAAAATAAAAAAGGCAAACCAAATGTTCAACGTTTTAAAGGTTTAGGCGAAATGAACCCATCGCAATTGCGTGAAACAACAATGGATCCTAATACTCGTCGCCTTGTTCAATTAACTTATGATTTAGGGGAAGATCAAAGCTCAGATACATTAGAACTGATGGATATGTTATTAGCGAAAAAACGTTCCGAAGACCGTAAAAATTGGTTGCAAGCGAAAGGCGATCAGGTTGATTTATCTGTTTAGACTAAATTAATCTCAGCAAATCCGAATTTTAATAAATTAAGAATATATCAATTAACAGAAACAAAAATGACAAATATCAACTATGAAGGCATTGAGCAAATGCCTCTACGTACTTTCACTGAAAAGGCTTATCTCAACTATTCTATGTATGTCATCATGGATCGTGCGCTGCCTTTTATCGGCGATGGTTTAAAACCCGTTCAACGCCGTATTGTATATGCGATGTCTGAACTTGGCTTAAATGCCACAGCAAAATACAAAAAATCAGCCCGTACCGTCGGTGATGTACTCGGTAAATTCCATCCACATGGCGACAGTGCTTGTTATGAAGCCATGGTATTAATGGCACAACCATTCTCTTATCGCTATCCGCTGGTAGATGGTCAAGGTAACTGGGGAGCGCCAGATGATCCAAAATCTTTCGCTGCAATGCGTTATACGGAATCACGCCTCTCTAAAATCGCTGAAATCTTGTTAAGTGAACTCGGGCAAGGAACAGTAGATTATCAACCAAACTTTGATGGAACATTGGCTGAACCACAATATTTACCTGCTCGTTTACCGCATATTTTATTGAACGGCACAACAGGTATTGCGGTGGGGATGGCGACAGATATTCCACCACACAATATTAACGAAATTGCTGATGCAGCAGTAATGTTGCTAGATAATCCAAAAGCGAGATTAGATGATGTACTTGAAATTGTTCAAGGCCCAGATTTTCCAACAGAAGCGGAAATTATTTCGCCAAAATCAGAAATTCGTAAAATTTATGAGCAAGGTCGTGGCTCAATAAAAATGCGTTCAACTTGGAAAAAAGAAGACGGAGAGATCATTATTTCTGCGCTTCCACATCAATCTTCGCCATCCAAAGTCATTGCACAAATAGCCGAACAAATGACGGCAAAAAAACTGCCAATGCTAGAAGATATTCGTGATGAAGCCGATCACGAAAACCCAATTAGAATTGTACTAGTCCCTCGCTCAAATCGCGTAGATACTGATGCCTTAATGGCACATTTATTTGCGACCACAGATCTTGAAAAAAGCTACCGTGTAAATATGAATATGATCGGGCTTGATCATAAACCAGCGGTAAAAGGCTTATTAGAAATCTTAAATGAATGGCTTGACTTCCGTCGCACAACGGTCACTCGTCGCCTTCAATATCGCCTAGATAAAGTACTCTCTCGCTTGCATATTTTAGAAGGCTTGATGATAGCCTTTTTAAATATTGATGAAGTTATCGAAATTATACGCCAAGAAGATGATCCAAAAGCAGAGCTTATGGCACGCTTTAATTTAAGCGATGAACAAGCCGATGCCATTTTAAATTTACGCTTACGTCATTTAGCGAAATTAGAAGAAAACCAGCTCAAAGCTGAACAAGATGAACTTGAAAAAGAGCGGTTAAATTTAGAAGCAATTTTAGGATCAGAACGCCGTTTGAATACGCTTATCAAAAAAGAAATTCAAGAAGATGCGAAAAAATATGCGAGTCCACGTATGTCTCAACTGGTCGAACGTGAAGAAGCCAAAATGATCTCTGAAAGTGAGATGACGCCAGCAGAACCAGTTACTGTCATCTTATCAGAAATGGGCTGGGTACGTTGCGCCAAAGGACACGATATCGATCCTAAATCATTAAACTACAAAGCTGGCGATAGCTATCGGGCTCACGCTTGTGGCAAGAGTAATCAAGCCGTTGTATTCATTGATAGTACGGGGCGGAGTTATGCACTCGATCCGCTTTCCTTGCCTTCCGCCCGCTCCCAAGGCGAACCTCTCACAGGAAAACTCAATTTACCAGCTGGTGCGACCATTGAATATGTTGTAATGGCAGGCGAACAACAAGAATTATTGATGGCTTCTGATGCGGGATATGGTTTTATTTGTAAATTTGAAGATTTAATTGCACGTAACAAGGCTGGAAAAGCCTTGATTTCTTTACCAGAAAATGCCAAAGTGTTGAAGCCTAAAAAACTGATAAATTCTACCGCATTTGTTGTCGCGATCACATCAGCAGGCAGAATGTTGATTTTTCCAGCACAAGATTTACCGGTATTATCAAAAGGTAAAGGCAATAAAATTATCACTATTCCCGCAGCGAATGCAAAAGATCGTAGCGAGTTATTGACAAAATTATTGCTTATTTCAGATCAAGCAAGTCTTGAATTTTATTCTGGAAAACGAAAAATTGTATTAAAACCAGAAGATCTGCAAAAGTTCCGCACAGAACGAGGCAGAAAAGGTTCGACATTACCACGTGGATTACATACCAATCTTGAAATTATGGTAGTCGAGCCGTAACACAACACATCACTTAAACATAACTTAGGGAGATCCAATTTATGAGCTATACTTTTAGCACGTATGAAACCCTTGCATTAGCAAGCTTAGTTTTGCTATTGGGCTATTTTTTGGTTAAACGCATTAATGTATTAAAAACATTTAACATTCCAGAGCCAGTTGTTGGCGGCTTTATTGTTGCCATTGGTCTTTTAATTTGGCACAAAATTGATGGAACATCCTTTAACTTCGATAAAAATCTACAAACCACAATGATGTTAGTGTTTTTTACTTCTATCGGTTTAAGTGCCAACTTTTCCCGTCTAATTAAAGGCGGAAAGCCACTCGTTGTATTTCTATTCATTGCTGCATTATTAATCTTCGGACAAAACGTTATTGGCATTGCAAGTTCAATGGCATTAGGAATCCATCCCGCTTATGGTTTACTTGCAGGTTCAGTAACCTTAACAGGTGGTCACGGCACTGGAGCTGCTTGGGCGGATACATTTGCACATCAATTTAATCTACAAGGTGCAACTGAAATTGCCATTGCCTGTGCAACTTTCGGTTTAGTATTCGGTGGTATCATCGGTGGTCCTGTCGCTCGTTTCTTATTAAATCGCCAAAAACAAGGCGAAAATCCTGAAAATGATGAAGTTGATGACATTCAAGAAGCATTTGAACACCCAACTTATAAACGTAAAATTACTGCACGTTCATTAATTGAAACAATTGCAATGATTTCAGTATGTTTATTAATTGGTCAATATTTAGATGTACAAACAAAAGGTACTGCACTCCAATTACCAACTTTCGTATGGTGTTTATTCACTGGTGTTATTGTCCGCAATATTTTAACCAACATTTTCCGTTTCCAAGTAGCAGAATCCGCTATTGACGTATTAGGTAGCGTAGGCTTATCCATCTTTTTAGCAATTGCTTTAATGTCATTAAGACTTTGGGAACTTGCAGGTTTAGCAATTGACGTATTAATTGTTCTGGCTATTCAAGTAGCATTTATGGCTGCCTTTGCAATTTTCATTACTTATCGAGCAATGGGTAAAGATTACGATGCCGTCGTATTAAGTGCTGGACACTGTGGTTTTGGTTTAGGTGCAACCCCAACAGCAATCGCAAATATGCAAGCTGTCACCAGCCGTTTTGGGCCATCGCACAAAGCATTTTTAATCGTTCCAATGGTCGGAGCATTCTTTATCGACTTAATCAACGCTGCGCTATTAAAAGTTTCATTTGCAGTTGTAAATATGCTCGCGTAAAGTGCGGTTGAAATTGACAATGTTTTAGAGAAATGCCTTTATCTTGAATTGATAAAGGCATTTATTTCAATATAATCAATTATTTCAGCTGCAATATCAATCCCACTTGTTTTTTCAATCATTTCTAAGCCTGGGCTTGCATTCACTTCTAAAACCAATAATCCATTTTTTGAACGAATTAAATCCACGCCAGCTACATCTAAACCGATAGCTTTTGTAGCTCGAATAGCTATCTGTTTCTCGTCATCGCTTAGGGTAATTTTTTCGGTTTTTCCGCCACGATGACAATTCGCTCGAAACTCACCATTTTGCCCAATTCTCTGCATCGTTGCTACCACTTGATCACCCATCACAAAACAACGAATATCCGCATTGCCCGCTTCTTCGATGAAATCTTGCTGTAGCATAGATATATTGGTTTGCTTAAAAGCTTCCATAATGCTCACCGCACTTTGTGGCTTTTCAGCTAAAATTACCCCAATTCCTTGTGAACCATTTAGCGTTTTTAAAATTGTCGGCGAACTGATATGAGGTATCGTCGCCTGAGCTTGTACTTCACCACCACTTAAAAGTGAATTGGGAACAGGAACACCAGCCTTCAGCAAAAGTTGCAAACTTTTCCACTTATCACGTGCATTTAAAAATGCCTGAGATGAATTTAAACAAAAAGTCCCTTTGCCTTCAAAATGCTGTAAGACTGAACATCCCATTTGCGTACTCGTTGTGCCAAATCGAGGCAAAACTGCATCATAATCAAACAATAAATAAGGTTTCGACTCAGAATTTTCTTGATAAAAAATCTGAAAGTGCGGTGGATTTTGCGAGAGTTTTAAGAAACAGTGATTCGGATCTAAAATATCCATCTCATGCCCTTGATGTTTAGCCGCTTCTTTTAAGCGTTGGCAACTATAAAGACGAGGTTCTCGGCAAAGCATTAATAATTTCATAACATTTAATTTATTATCTACGATGTTCCGTATATTACACGAATAAAAACGCTTTATGTAGATGATAAAAATCAGTAGAATTACCTAGAATTTTAACTCAAAAAAGGAAATCTTATGTTCGTTGTTATTTTTGGTCGTCCTGGCTGCCCTTACTGCGTACGAGCAAAAAACCTTGCTGAAAAATTAAAAGGCGAAGTTGCTGATTTTGACTATCGTTATGTGGATATTCACGCAGAAGGCATTACTAAGGAAGATTTATCAAAATCTGTTGGTAAACCAGTAGAAACCGTACCACAAATTTTTATTGATGAAAAACCAATTGGTGGTTGCACTGATTTTGAAGCATTAATGAAAGAACAATTTGGTATCGTTGCTTAATTTTTCTTTTTAATTTATACAAAAAAGCCACTTTCAATCGAAAGTGGCTTTTTTCATAGAAGAGTTTTAACCGTTATAACGTTTAAAAATTAATGTCGCATTTGTACCACCAAAACCAAAGCTGTTTGACATGACAGTTTGTAATCCTGCATTTTCTTTCGTCTCAGTAACGATGTTACAGCCTTCAGCGGCTTCATCTAAGGTTTCGATATTAATACTTGGTGCAATAAAATCATTATCCAACATTAATAACGTGTAAATTGCTTCGTGTGCACCCGCCGCACCTAAAGAGTGACCAGTCATTGATTTAGTTGAAGAAATCGCTGGAATTTTGTCACCAAATACATTTTTGATTGCACCTAATTCTTTCACGTCACCTACTGGTGTAGATGTGCCATGTACGTTGATGTAATCAATTGGGGTATCGACAGTTGCCATTGCTTGTTTCATACAACGCTCTGCACCTTCACCACTTGGTGCAACCATATCGTAACCATCAGAAGTTGCGCCATAACCTACAATTTCAGCGTAGATTTTTGCACCACGAGCAAGTGCATGTTCTAATTCTTCCACAACCACAACAGCACCACCACCTGCAATAACGAAACCGTCACGATTTGCGTCATAAGCACGAGATGCTTTTTCTGGCGTTTCATTGTATTTAGTTGAAACTGCACCCATTGCATCAAACTCAGTAGCACATTCCCAAGATAATTCTTCTGCACCACCAGCAAAAACGATATCTTGTTTGCCTAATTGAATTAATTCAACCGCATGACCAATACAATGTGCAGAGGTTGCACAAGCAGAACTCATAGAATAATTCACACCACGAATTTTATAAGGTGTTGCTAAACAAGCTGAAACACTTGATGCCATGGTTTTCGTTACAGCGTAAGGACCAATCGCTTTTACACCGCGAGGGCCACGAACCGCATCACAAGCCACTAATTGATTATGTGCAGAGCCCGTACCTGCACCAATCACTAAACCAGTACGATCATTAGAAACTTGATCTTCTGTTAAGCCTGCATCTTCAATCGCTTCACGCATAGAAAGATAAGCATAAGCCGCTGCATCACCCATAAAACGGAACACTTTACGATCAATGTGCTCGCTTGGGTTTAATTTGATTGTTCCGGCAACATGGCTACGCATATTCATTTCTACAAACTCAGGCACAACTTCAATACCTGATTTCCCTGCTTTTAATGAAGCCAATACTTCTTCTTTGTTGTTACCGATACTTGAAATAATCCCAAAGCCTGTAATTACAGTTCTTCTCATTGCTTCTTCCTTATTGTTTTATATGTAAAAATAACGACTCAAAATTACTATGAAATAAAAATATTTCAAGCAATAATTCATTTGTTCGACCAGTTCAGAAAATCGCGTTATTATACGCAAATTTCATTAGGCAAGAAAGGAATAAAAAATGACCTTTAGCGTCCAACATGCAGAGATTCACTTCAACCAAAACCATATTCCCGTCTCAGATCAATTCGATGATGTCTATTTTTCTAACGAAAATGGATTGGCAGAAACCGATTATGTTTTTCTACAAGGTAATCAACTTTGGGAACGTTGGATAACACACAAAGAAGCTAATTTTGTCATCGCTGAAACAGGATTTGGTACAGGATTAAATTTCTTTGCGGTAACCAAATTGTTCCGTGAATTTCGCCAGCAACACGAGAATCATCCTTTAAAACGCCTAAATTTTATTTCCTTTGAAAAATATCCGCTAAAAATCACCGCACTTTTGCAAGCGCATCTTGCCTATCCGCAGTTTGAAGATTTAAGTGCTCATTTGCAACGTTATTGGCCTTCATTGATTCTAGGTTGTCATCGTATTCATTTTGAAGAGACAACCTTAGATTTATGGTTTGGTGATGTATCAGAAAACTTGCCACAACTTGGCGATTATATGAATGAACGTATTAATGCTTGGTTTTTAGATGGCTTTGCGCCGAGTAAAAATCCTGAAATGTGGAATGATGATCTCTATAACTTAATGTTTCGTTTCACGAAACCCAATGGTTCTTTTGCTACCTTCACCGCAGCAAGTGCGGTCAGAAAAGGACTTGAATCCGCAGGCTTTAATGTGACAAAACGTAAAGGCTTCGGCAAAAAACGGGAATGTTTAAGTGGGCTAAAAATACAATCAAAATCTACCGCACTTTCCACACCTTGGTATCTTGCTCAGCCTGCGAAAATGGAAAAACAAGATGTCGCTATTATCGGCGGTGGTATTGCTTCTCTTTGTGCAGCCATTTCCTTAGTAAAACGCGGGGCAAAAGTCACTATTTATTGTGAAGATGATGCGCTCGCTCTCAATGCCTCAGGCAATAAACAAGGCGCATTTTATCCGCAACTTAGCGATGATAATGCGCTCACCGTTGATTTTTACCTACACGCTTTCAGTTACGGTCGCCAATTACTTGATTGGGCAATCGCACAAAACATAGCGTTTGAACACGAATTTTGTGGCGTGGCACTATGTGCTTACAACGAAAAAAGTGCGGTCAAATTAGCAAAGATTTCTCAGCTTGGTTTGCCGAACGAAATCTTCCAAATGCTGAATGCTGAACAACTCAGTGAAAAAGTGGGATTACCGCTTAATTGCGAAGGCGGTTGGATTGAACAAGGGGCTTGGCTTGCACCAAGACAATTTGTTCAAAATGCCTTTTCATTTCTTGAAAAGCAGGGTGTCATCATTAAAACCTCACAAAAAATTACCGCACTTTCTCAGCTAGAAAAAGGTTGGGAACTAAAAAATATGCAAGGTCAAAAATACTGTCATGAAGTCGTCATTCTGGCGAACGGATATAAAATTACTGATTTTGTTCAAACAGAAAAGCTACCGCTCTACCCTATCCGCGGGCAAGTCAGCCAAATTCCAACATCAGAAAACTTACTCAAACTGAAATCTGTGCTTTGTTATGATGGCTATCTTACTCCAGCCAATCAATTAAAAACCTCACATTGCATCGGCGCAAGCCATGTTCGTGATAATGTTGATCGCCACTTTAGTGAACAAGAACAACAAGAAAACCAACAAAAACTCCAACAAAATATCGCCCAACCTTGGACTCAAGATGTGAATACATCAGATAATCTCGCTCGTGTAGGCATCCGCTGCTCTGTAAGAGATCTTGCCCCAATGGTGGGAAACGTGCCTCATTTTGAACAGCAACAAGCGGATTATTACAATCTATTTAACCTCCGCCGCCGTAAACAACCTATCCAAAGTGCGGCCAATTTTCAGAATATTTTCTTAATCGCAGCCTTAGGTTCTCGCGGGCTTACCTCTGCTCCACTATTAGGCGAAACCTTAGCTTCAATCATTTATGGCGAGCCATTACCAATAAGCGAAGGCATATTACATAATCTTTCAGCTAACCGAGCTTGGGTAAAAAAGTGGTTGAAAGGTTCAAAAGTTGAATAAATTCATAAGATTCAGAGCCTTACAAAAATAACTTTAACGTGTTAAAATCAAACAAAATTTAAATATAAAAATGAATACAAAAATGCTATGCAATCAATCAATCAATCAATCAATCAATCAATCAATCAATCAATCAATCAATCAATCA
>ERZ1023485.49-NODE-49-length-48222-cov-6.064484_pt1 | contig 48222 bp, 38 predicted proteins | sample MGYA00380538_ERZ1023485 | MGnify/ENA primary metagenome ERZ1023485 (study PRJEB33173, sample SAMEA4830343) | metagenome | study: EMG produced TPA metagenomics assembly of the PRJEB25223 data set...
CAACGAATGTCAGGATCAAAACCTGATGCCTTACCAACTTGGCGATACCCCTGTAGGTACTGATTAAATCATCAGTAAAAGAACCATTTGATCGGATTCTTTGGTTCGGTGCGATGACCGAGAGTCTGATGCAATGCATCGGACAAAAATGGCAGAGGTAGCTGGACTCGAACCAACGAATGTCAGGATCAAAACCTGATGCCTTACCAACTTGGCGATACCCCTGTATAGGGCAAAAATTATACCAAATTTTAAAATGAATGCAACCATTTTTGCATAATTTGTCTTAAAATTTATGCAACTCATTGAAAATTATATAATTTTTTAATATAAATTTTGTGCAATGACCGTGGGGCATGGTGCAGCAGCTTGCCAGTGTTTGAGCATTGCGTCATCTATGTTGTCAGGAATGGGCAAAAATACCGTGCTACCAGTACCTGTTAAGCGTGCGGTCGTGCCAGTGGATATTTGTAGTGATTTTAGATATTGAAGTGCCAAGGCAACGGCGGGCGAGTGCATGACGGCAATCGGCTCAAAGACATTAACAAATGCATCGGTCATGGTATTGCCGTAGTCATCATAGCGATTGCCAATATTTGGTATGGGCGAGCAGTTTTTTTGTAAGTCAGGGTGCGAAAAAAACTGAGCTGTGGACAGATGTGCCTGAGGAAATAAGAGCAAATAATGCGCCGAGGGCAGCTTAAGCGGTGTTAAAATCTCACCGATGCCACAGACAATCGCATCTTGTTGGTGAAAGTGGCTAAAAATAAAAAATGGTACATCTGCACCAAGCTGCTGACCAAAATCAATCAACGCTTGAAGCGATAAATCAAGCGACCACAGCTGATTGAGTGCGATGAGTGTCGTAGCACAGTTGCTGGAGCCGCCGCCTAAGCCTGCACCTGTTGGGATATGTTTTTGTAAATCAATCACTATGGGTTTGGCTTGGTTTGGAAAGTGTTTGGCAAGTAAGGTGATGGCTTTAACGATCAAATTTTGATCAAGCTCTTTGGTTAAGCCTTCGGCACCTGTCAGCGTGATTAAAGGCTTTTTTGTATCCGTCAGATCAAAGCTCAACCAATCACCAAAATCCAGCGTACGAAAGACGCTTTGTAGATCGTGGTAGCCGTCGGGACGCTTGCCAATGATATGCAAAAATAAATTAATTTTTGCTGGAGAAAAAATCTTTAACGCCATATTCTTATTGATGTGCTACTGTCATGGTTATGTTGTGCTGGTTGGTATGCGTGATGCGAAGGCGTGATGGCAAAGAGGTTTTGTCATAATCAAATTGGGCATGCCATGCACCATTGGCAGCAGACACCAGCCGACCTAAGTGATCATAGTCAGCTGTGCTGTCATCAGGAGCACTGCGTCCTAAGATCCAGTGTGGTAGCTGAGAGATTGGTGCTTGCCAGCCTGTTGCGGTCAATAAAAGCGCTTCTGGCGTGTCGGCGGTTATCGTGCCTGTGCGTTCACTGTCCAAGGCGGCAGTTGTCCCATTATAACGGATTTGGGTTGCACCAATACCGAGCATACCTGTCAATTCAATAGCGAAGCGATCATCTTCTTGTGTCCAAGCATAAAAGGCACTACCTGCTTGCCTGCCTTCGGGGGTGGTGGTAACCACGCCGATTTTACCTGTGACCGCAAATTTAAGAGGGGTGTCCGCAGTAGGCAGGGTGGTAGGCGTTTGGGTACTTGGTTGTATGTTGGTACAAGCACTTAATAAAAGTACGGATACGCTCAAAGCAGCAAATGCAATTTTTTTCACAATCTGTCTCCTAGATGCTTAAGAGTTTTTAATAAATTTGGCTATCGTCAGCAATGGCACTAGAGTTGGCAAAACGAGACTGTAAGTCAGCCAAAAGATTTGCTACTGCTTCATTATTACCAAGCCCTTGATAAGCTCGAAGCAGCGTAATACCAACATTAAGATTGGGCATCACTTCATAAGGTGCTTGCAGATAATCAATGACTGCTTCATAATTTTGTGCAGCCAGTGCGTGATTACCAAGAACAAGCAGAGCATCCAACTGAAGCTGGCTGTCATACTCTGGATCATCAAAGCTGATATTGCTAATCTCTGAGGCGGTATTGAGTGCATCATCATCATTGGCGTTTTGACTGAGGCGAAGTTTGGCATCTGCCAAGCGATAGCGAGGATTGTATTCATCAATCTCAAGCAGTCGATTGATAGCTTGGCGTTTATCTTGTGGCTCAAGTTCATTTTCGAGCAATTGAAAGCTGGCATACAGCAAGCGGTCATCATCAGGATATTCACGGTTTGCGACCGTCAGCAGGTCTTTGGCTTTTTGTTGATTGTTTTGACGCAAATAAATCTCAGCTTGGAGGATATAGCTGTCGGTGGCGTAATTTTCAAATTCATCACGCAGGCGAATCAGTGTTTTGATGGCATCAGTCGTGTTATTATCCGCCAAATAAAAACCAACGACTTTATTGGTGGCATCAAGCACATGTTCATAATGATGTACTTTTTCAAAGTTTTCTCGTGCTTGTTGGGGATTGCCTAGGCGTTCATAACCAATACCGATATAATAATGTGCTTGACTTGCTATCTCTGTATTCTTAGTCAAAGGTTTAAGTATCTCAATGGCATCGGCATAACGACCGCTGTCAAGTCCAACCAGTCCTGCCAAGAGTATAATGTCCTTATCTTGAGTATTTTTGATAGCTTGTGTCAAAAGTTGCCAAGCTTGACTAAGGTCACCCACTTCAATCAGATGCCGAGCTTCGTACAAATAAAGCTCTTTTTCTTTGGGCAGTTGTTTGCGTGCTTGATGTAGATAGCTCCAAAGTTCATCCAGCTGATTGGCAGCACGCAAGATATCTAATTTTAGGGTAATAAACGCCAAATTGTTTGGCTCAATGCTTAAGGCTTGATTGACATGCAGGCGTGCCGCTTGATAATCCGCCAATCCCATCAAGATCCCCGCTCTGAGCACCGAGATAGATGCATTGTTTTCACCAAGACCCTGTAAAGCGTATAATAAAGCTCGCTTATCTTCTCGTTTGGGTGGTATGATACCAGTCAAGATTTGCCCTAAATCTGAGCGTGGATCGTAGTGTAAGATGGTTGATATCATTGCGGCGGCTTGGTTGTATTCACCCGCTTTTAGTGCTAAGTGGGTCACATAAAACCAAGCAGGAATATGGTCAGGATTGCGATCTTGCCAAGCGGTGGCAAACGCCAATGACTGAGCAGGCGTTTCATATTCAATGGATAAAGATAAGGCCCGCTCAAACACATTGGTGGCGTTTTTTTTAAAAGATTCTGCTTTATAAATATTCAACGCTCGTCTGATATCACCTCGATCAGCAGCAAATTCAGCGTCCATCAGTGCATATAAATCAGGCGTGTTGAGTATAGGCTCAATACTTTCGGCGATCAGTGTGTCTTCGAGCAAAATCTCAGGAATGTTGGCATATCGCTTTGTTGTATCAGCTTGGGATATGGCTACGGAGGGTGATTCTTTGGTTGCATGCGTATGAGCGGGCGTCTGAATAATATCGTCTTTTAAAGGCTCTTTGGGTAAAGGCTCTTTGGGTTCTGCCTCAGCTTTTGGTACTTTTTTATAAAATGGCAACAAAATGCGTAACAAAGGATCAAAGATATTGGCGTGCGTCGGTAGAGCGGTGGCTACCATCAAGCCTGTGAGTATTGAAGCGGTCAGAATGGACTTGGATAATTTTAAGGTTTTGTCAGAACTTTTGGGTGCAGGTGTACCTTGATGTGCCAATTTTGAGACATCGTGTGAGTGATACCGCCGTTTACGCCAAAGCCAATTCATAACTTACCAAACACCTCCTGAGTGTTAGATGATTAAACCAACTTAATTTAAAGATACAATACGCTCTATTATAAAAGTATTTTTGATAAGTGCAAACAAAACTGTCTAAATATTCAAAACTAAATTGAATAACATTGTCTAAAATCGTGATTAGGCTTTAATTTTTGTATCCTTTTGACCAAAGCGTATCATAAATACCTGATATAAAAGTATCAAAGGCTAAAATTTAAAATAATCAATAAAATAAACTTGTAATTTATTGGCGATGATAGCATCAAAGCTGTTATAATAGTGAGTTTTTAACTGGCAAGATCTTTGGCTGTTTGGTTGTTTGTATGAAATTAGCTGTCATCGGAGTCAATCATAAGACTGCCCCCGTTTCATTGCGGGAGCGGCTTTCGTTTGGCTCGGATATGCCTCAGGCAATTGAGCAATTATCAACATTGGCAAACGGCTGTACCATCGTCTCAACTTGCAATCGTAGCGAGCTTTATGTCGGTATCGGTGATGATGTGGGCAGTCAGCATGAGTCTCAAGATGAGCAATCAGGCGGGCTAATTTCTGCTAAGCTTCAGGCGATTGGTGAATGGTTGGCAGAGTTTAAGGGCGTATCATTTGATGAGATTTCTCCTTATTTGTATACTTATGAAGACTCACGCGCACTTAATCATTGGCTGAGAGTGGCGGCAGGTCTGGACTCAATGATTCTTGGTGAGCCACAGATTTTAGGCCAGATTCGCCAAGCGGTTACACTGTCTCGAGAGTATGGCGGTGTAGACAGTGATTTTGGGTGGCTGACTCAGCAGGTTTTTGCTGCAGCACGGACGGTACGCCGTGATACCAAAGTTGGACAGCAAGCGGTAACATTAGGTTTTGCAACTGCTCGTCTTGCTACGCAGATTTTTGATGACCCAAGTGAGTTGACCTTCTTATTGGTCGCAGCAGGCGAGATGAATCGATTGGTTGCACATAATGTCGCCGCTTTGGGCGTTAAAAAAATCATCATTTGCAACCGAAGCCCTGAGCGAGCCCAAGCACTGTCTGATGAGTTATCCGAGATGGCTCAGCAGGCGGGGCGTTTTCTTGAGATTGAGCTTGCAGGTTTGGACAGATTGGGCGAAGTTTTACCACAAGCAGACATTGTCAGTAGTTGCAGTGGGAGCATGCAGGCACTCATAGATACCGCCATGGTCAAACATGCGCTCAAGATACGCCGTCATCAGCCGATGTTGCTTGTTGATTTGGCAGTGCCAAGAGATATCGATCCTTTGGTTGGGCAGTTTGATAATATCTACCTATATTCGGTGGATGATCTACAGCATGTCATCGCAGGTAACATCGCTGAGCGTAAGCAAGCAGCAGTTGAAGCGGAGCTTTTGGTCGGTCAGCTGGTCGCAGATATCGAAGCGCAGATGCAAGGACAGGTTGCCCGCACGCATATCCGAGATTATCGGCAAATGGCTGAGGCACGCACTCAAGTTTTACTTGCACGGGCGATGGCACAGATTGATCAAGGTGATGATGCCAAAGCGGTGTTAAGCGAGTTTTCGCATACGCTCAGTCAAGCACTCATGCATAGCCCTTCAAGGCTGATTCGTCAAATTGCCAAAACATACGATGCAGATACCCTAGATTTGGTGTCGCATGAACTCATTCATAGTTATCGTAAGCCAATTTAAATATTGTATTAAGATAGTTTTTAGTTTAACTGGTATACTTTAAAATTAAAAAATACAATTAAAAAACGCTTCATGATTTGATGAAGCGTTTTTTAATATTTATCACATATTCGGATAGTTAGGACCACCACCGCCCTCAGGTGTTACCCAAGTAATATTTTGCGATGGGTCTTTGATATCGCAGGTTTTACAATGGACACAGTTTTGGCTGTTAATCACAAATTTGGGCGTCTCACCTTCTTTTTGTACAATCTCATAGACACCTGCTGGGCAATAGCGTTGCGCTGGTTCGGCATAAAGCGGTAAATTGAGTGAAACAGGCACTGCTGGATCTGTCAGACGCAGATGATTTGGTTGATCTTCGGCGTGATTGGTATTTGAGATAAACACGCTTGATAATTTATCAAAAGTCAGTTTACCGTCAGGCTTTGGATAGTTGGGCTTATAGGCATGGTCAGCCTTATCAAGTGTTGAGTAATCTGGGGTGTTGTCATGAATGGTCAATGGCATTTTACCGCCAAATAAGTTTTGCTCAACAAAAGTGAACACACCGCCCATCCAAGTACCCATGCGATGTAATGATGGTGAGAAGTTGCGAGCTTGATGAGCATCTTCAAATAGCCAAGAATTCTCAAAAGCAGTTTGGTATTCGGTTACCTCATCAGCGTTGCGTCCTATCTGAATGGCATTAAAGATACTTTCGGCGGCAAGCATACCTGATTTCATTGAAGTGTGAGTGCCTTTGATTTTGGCAGGGTTTAAAAAGCCTGCATCGTCTCCCACCAGCACACCGCCTGCAAAGGTTAATTTTGGCAAGCTGTTTAGGCCGCCTTTGGTTAGGGCTCGTGCGCCATATGACAGACGCTTACCACCTTCTAAAATAGGGCGAATGATTGGGTGAAGCTTAAGACGCTGAAGTTCATCAAATGGTGAGACATATGGATTATGGTAAGATAAATCAACCACCAAACCAAAGCTGACTTGATTGTCTTCGGCAAAATACAGCCACCAGCCACCTGTAGTACCAGTTTCTGACAGTGGCCAGCCTGAGCCATGCATGATGACGCCTTGTTCGTGCTTGTCGGCATCAATCTCCCAAAGCTCTTTGAGACCGATGCCATAGTGCTGCGGATCTTTGTCTTTGTCCAAATGAAAACGGCTGATCAGACGCTTACCAAGATGTCCACGGCAGCCTTCAGCAAAGATGGTGTATTTGGCAAGTAGTTCATAGCCAGGCTCAAAGCTGTTTTTTGGTTCGCCTTGTGCATTTAGACCCATATCACCCGTCACCACACCACGCACTGAGCCATCTTCATGATATAAAACATCGCTTGCTGCAAAGCTTGGGAACATCATCACCTCTAAGCTTTCTGCTTGCTCAGCCAGCCAGCGAACCACATTGCCAAGCGATACGATATAATTACCATCATTATGCATACTGCTTGGTACAATTGAGCTAGGCAGGGCGGTGCTGCCCTTTTCGCTGGTCAACATATACACACGGTCTTCTTTGGCTTCTACTGTGATCGGTGCGCCCCGCTCTTTCCAGTCAGGAATCAGCTCATCAAGTGCGCGCGTTTCTATCACCGCACCTGATAAGGTGTGCGCCCCAAACTCTGAGCCTTTTTCGATGACGCAGACGGTGAACTCATCCATTCCAGCAGCGATTGCCAATTGGCGTAAGCGGATTGCAGCGGATAGACCAGCAGGTCCACCGCCCACGATGACAACATCAAATTCCATAGAGTCTCGTTCGATTTGCATGAATTATCCTTAAAAAATAGGTCAAATATCAAAAACAGGCGAGCGGCAAAAGCAGCTGGCAAATCAGACGGCAAGATTCTTGCCAAAATATTTCAATAACATCTATTGTAACAAGCTTCACTAATTAGGCAAGTTTTTTTGAAGGGTCTGTATCGGTCAATTTACGATAAATAATCGCCAATCTGCTAAAAATTTTTGATAAATTTGGATAAAATGGCTTGGATTATGACCAAATACCGCCAAAAAATTCCCTTGTAATTCCCTCTAAAAACTGCCATGATAAGGCAAATTGACAAAATAATTGAGCAAAAATCAGGCTAAATTTTGCTAATTTGGTATGATTTTGGTCAAATAATAGGAATAAAATGATGATGGATAAAGATAATATTAATAATAAAAACAATGACTTAAAAAATTCACTCATCCAAGAGCTGACAACTATCCAAACCAAGCAGGTCGGCAAGATCCGTAAAATTCCACCATTACAAAGCTGGCAGCCAAGACGAACGACACCTTTAAATATCGAAATCCGTGATAATGGTGAATGGTGGCATGAAGGTCAGAAAATGACTCGTCAGTCACTTGTGGATCTATTTGCCAGTGTGCTGTGGGTGGAGTGGCATGATGATCAAGCCATTCATTATCTTAAAACCCCAACTGATAAGTATCAAATTCATGTGACCGATGCCCCATTATTTATCAATCAAGTCACTCAAGTCACGGATGCTGATGGTGAGTGGATAGAATTTGGTACAACAAATGGCGATGTCATTCGCTTGGATGAAGATCATCCATTATATTTTAAGCGATTTGGTGATGAAGAACGGGTATATATTGATACACGCTTTGGGTTGACTGCACGCTTGATGAATAATGCCATGTATCATTTGATCCAAATGGGCAGGCTTAGCCAAATCCAAGAAAGTGGACAGAATAAAACCGTGCTAAAACTCAGTAGCGGTGGTAAAATTTATCAAATTGAACAGCACGGTTAGGCTTGCTGAGTGCTTTATTAAAATAAAAGCGTCTGTGATGAGCCTAAAGTTATAAGGCTTCCAACATGATATATCCGCATTTTGATTCAATAAATCCCCAAAAATCTGCACCCATCGGTATTTTTGATTCTGGCGTTGGTGGTTTGTCGGTGTATCGGCATTTGTCAGAACTTATGCCCAAAGAGCGATATGTTTATTATGCAGATACCCAAAATCTGCCTTATGGCAACAAATCAGGCGATGAGATCTTATTTTTGACTCTGCAGGCGGTGGATTGGCTGTGTCGTCAAGGCTGTAAGCTGATTGTCATCGCATGTAACAGTGCTTCGGCGTATTCATTGACAACGCTTCGTACTCGTTGCCGTATTCCCATTGTGGGCTTGGTGCCTGCAGTCAAGCCTGCTTGTGAGATGAGTCGAACACGCCAAATTGCTTTACTTGCGACGCAAGCAACACTTCAAGGGCAACTGCTTGCCGAAGTCATTCATGAGGTGGCAACATCCAAAGGTGTAACGGTACATAAGCACTTTGAGCCAATGCTTGTGCCGTGGGTCGAGTCGGGGATGCCAATCGATCATCATGTCGCTGATCTTTTGATCAAACAAACTCAAGCATGGTATCAGCAGGGCGTGGATATACTTGTTTTGGGTTGCACGCATTACCCATTTTTTCGGCAATTTTTGCAAGATTGGATTGATGAACAACACATTGCGATGACCTTGCTTGATTCGGGTGCTGCCATCGCCCAAAGAGTCAAGTCTTTGCTTGAATGTTTTGGGATAAGTGCCGATGGTGATGTGCTTGATGAGCCGCTGACATTCTATGCATCTGATTTAACAGATAATATACCCACCACAGCACGCAGACTCTCACAGGTGCCGATTAGCTTTGTTGATGGCAACTTTTTACCCATCAATGTTTAATCAAACTTTTGTCCAAAGCTTTATCCAACTGTGGGTTTTGTGTAAAATACGCTTGATAGATTTGCAATTTTGATTAAATTTGATTAAAATTTGGTGTAATAATTTTAAGAATTTAATGGTTAAATTAACCACCAAAATGGAGCTTGTGATGACAACCGATACCAAAAAAAGTGCCTTGCGTGAAAAAATTGAACAATTTGATCAATTAAGTGACACCATGCATGATGCCGAGAAAAAACGCACGCTAGAAGAGCAGGTGGAGTATCTTAAAGGTCAAGGGATTGATCCTTCAAAAACCTATGCCAAATGGGATGATGATAAAAAAGAAGAGTGATTTTCAATTTGACATAGCATAATTTGATATGCCATATTGAGATAAAAAGCTTAACAGCAAAATAGCCCAAGATAACTCTTGGGCTTTTACTTGGACTATTTAACTAATATCCAAGATGAGCTGCCATCGGCATTGATGACACGCCGATAGGTCGTCCCTGTGGTAGGCGTAGTATTTGCTGGCTTGACAATTACCGCCCTCGCTGCAGTGGCTTGCGTACTGACAGTTGGCTGTACTGAGTGATACTGGGGTGCAGGCGTATTCATGGCTTGGGCTGGTGTTTGGGCAGGTTGGATAGAAGCAGTGCGACCAGTAATTAATCGGTGAAACTTTTGACCTGCGCGACCATCAGGCGTAACACCAACTTTTCGCTGATAATCCATGATCGCTCGGCGTGTATTATCACCGATGATACCATCGACCGCACCGATGTCATAGCCAGCATTGATGAGTGCTTGCTGGATTTCTTTGGATTCACGGCGACCGATACCAGGGTCGTCTGTCGGCCAAGGTGTGTCAAAGTTGGTATTGGTATTTTCATCACGCACAAGATCAGACAGCTGAGCGATGGCTAACGCATAGCTTTCTGAGGCATTATAAGAATAAAAAGTATCAAAGTTCTTACCAACTAAGAATGCAGGACCCTGCCTACCAGCGGGCAGTAGTAAACCTGCTGATGCCATATTATTTGGGATAGGTTGCCCATTTGGCAAGGTGATGCCTTGAGCGCGCCAGTGGTTGATTGATTGCTTATTGCGGCGACCGCTTGAGCCATTATAGCCATTAAGACGCACTTCATAGCCCCAAGGTTCGCCTAGGCGATAGCCTCGTTTCACCAAGAAATTGGCAGTACTTGCCAATGCATCGGCTTTTGAGTTGACCAAATCTTTACGCCCATCACCATCAAAATCCACCGCAAGCTCCAAAAAGGTGCTCGGCATAAACTGTGTCTGACCAAATGCTCCCGCCCAAGAACCTGTCATATCCTCAGGGTGAATATCACCATTTTGGACAATTTTTAGTGCATTGGCATATTCACCACGAAAATAACTTTGGCGACGATCAAAACAAGACAAAGTCGCTAGACTGTCAAATAAATTTTTTTTACCCAGCGTCTGACCAAAATTACTCTCGACGCCCCAGACGCCCAGTACATGCTCAGGCTTGACGCCATAGTAGCTCTCAATGCGGCGTAGTACATCTGCTTGCTCATACTTGGCACGGATACCATCTTGGACACGCTCGCTGTCTACCAAAGACGCCAAATAATCCCAAACATCTTTTTTAAATTCAGGCTGATAATTGAGCGAGCGAATGACGCTAGGATCAGGCTGCGATGGGCGATATTTTTCAAATGTCGCCCCAGAGACACTCCGAAAGGTACTACTGTTTTTTAAAGTGCTAAGACACTGCTGAAATTCGCTGTTGCTAAGGTTGGGAGAATCATTGGAAAATGCCGTTTGTGATAGCATGATACCAGCCATAGCCAGCACTAGGGCGGATGTGTGTAATTTCATAATATTCCTTAAAGTGTTTTGATGAATACTGTACATCTTATAACCAAGCCAACTGCCTTATCTTTTGATGTATCTTGTATCCCAAAAACACCGCCAAATTTTATGTATTTTGATTGTCTTTTAATAAATGTGCAAAATTTGTACGCAACTTGGCAAGCTTGGGCGGAATGGCAAAATTGCAATAGGCTTGCGTAGGGTTATTGGCATAGTAATTTTGGTGATAGTCCTCAGCGGGGTAAAATGTTGGTGCAGGCTCAAGTTTTGTGACCACATTTACGCCTTCTGAGCGTAATGATTCAATCATCGCTTTAGCCACTTTGGCTTGCTCATCATCGGTATAAAAAATCACTGATGCGTACTGCGTACCAATGTCATTGCCTTGACGGTTGAGCGTTGTTGGATCATGCGTGGCAAAAAATACCGACAAAATCGCATCAGTACCAAGTATTGAGTCATCATAGCTCACTTCAATGACCTCAACATGTCCCGTCTCACCTGTACAGACAGCCTGATAATTTGCTGTATCACTTGCACCGCCAGCATAACCACTGACGACAGAGTTGATGCCTTTTAATGAATCAAATACCGACTCGGTGCACCAAAAGCAGCCACCGCCTAATAAAATAGTTTTCATATTTTTATCCTAATCAATGCTATAATAACACCTTTTTAAGTCTATCATAAGTCATGCCAAATACCAACCACGATACTTTATTTACCACACCGCTTGATAAGTCGGCTCGCTTTAGTTTTGATGAAGAAGTGGTGGCGTGTTTTCCTGATATGATTCGCCGTAGTGTGCCAGGCTATGGGCAAGTGCTTGCGATGCTACCGATTTTGGCACGCCGCCATTGTTTGTTGCGTCAAGTTGGTGATCGTGGAGCGCGTGTGAGCCGTGTCTATGACTTAGGAACATCACTTGGGGCGGTGAGCTTTGCTTTGGCGGATAAATTTGCTCCTGATGAGCTTGAGATTCATGCTATTGATATCTCAGCACCAATGATTGAGCGGGCCAAATCGGTCGTGGGTGAGCATTATCCTGATCATGATATTCGCTTTTGGTTGGATGATGTTTGTCAAGTGGATTTGTTACCCTGTGATTTGATTATTATTAATCTAACCTTACAGTTTTTACCACCAGATCAGCGATTATTATTACTCCAAAAATGCCATCACGCTTTGGCAGAAGGCGGTATTTTGATTTTGACCGAAAAAACTCACCTAACTGATGAACAAGATGATGCGTGGCGAGTTGAGCGGTATTATGATTTTAAGCGTGCCAATGGCTACAGCGATATGGAGATCAGCAGTAAGCGTAACGCACTTGAAAATGTGCTCATCACCGACACGCTGCCCAAGCACCATGAACGCTTGGCACAGGCAGGTTTTGAGCGTAGCTTGACTTGGTTTATGTTTTTAAATTTTGCGTCCATTGTGGCTTTTAAATGATGATAAGTTAATCACCAGCTGCCAAGTTTTTAGTACCAAATTTTGCCCAATGATGAAGACCGATGACCTTATGAATACAATCACTCGTGCCGAAAAAGACCTTTATCAAACTCTATTTGACCTAGCTCAGCATCATCCGATGGCGTATGACTGGCTCAAATTATTACCAGATTGGTTAGCTGGCATTAAAAATAAAGATCGCTATGCACACGCGCCATATTATGAATCAATCATTGATAAGCTGCCTGATGCTGTGCCTAATGAAATTAATCTGAATGCCGCTTGTATTACTTCACAGATTGATTTTACTCACAGCGATTATCGCCGTAGTGAAGCTTTGTTAAAAAATCTCATGCCATGGCGAAAAGGTGGATTTAAATTTGGGCAAGGCGATCGGCTAATCCATATTGATACAGAATGGCGTAGCGATTTAAAATGGGACAGAATATTGCCATATATTGGCGACTTGACTGGTAAGCGAGTGTTGGATGTTGGCGGAAGTTCGGGTTATCATGGTTTTCGTATGGTTGGGGCGGGTGCCAGTACGGTGATTGTTATCGATCCGTCTTGCTTATTTTACCATCAGTTTATGGCGACCCGGCACTTTCTTGGCAACATAAAAAACCATTATGAGCAGTCGCCCATTCATTTCATTCCTGTGGGGTTAGAGGAGCTGCCCCAAGATAAAAATCAGTCAGGATTGTTTCACAGTGTTTTTTGTATGGGTGTATTATATCACCGAGCATCACCATTTGATTGTTTATTACAATTAAAAAATCAGCTGACAAAAGGCGGTGAGCTGATACTTGAGACTTTGGTGGTGGACGGTGATGAAAATACGGTACTTGTTCCCAAAAATCGCTATGCGATGATGAATAATGTTTATTTTTTACCCTCAGTATCTGCCCTAAAACTGTGGCTAGACAAAATAGGCTTTGCTCAGGTTCGCTGTGTTGATATTAATATCACAACCAATGATGAACAGCGAACCACGGAGTGGATGACTTATCATTCTTTAGATGATTTTTTGGATACCAAAGATCCTTCAAAAACTGCCGAGGGATATCCTAGACCTAAGCGTGCGGTGCTGATCGCCAAAAAACCATAATAAGTAAGTCTGACTGAAGTATAATATCATAATACTGGCTAATCGCTTGACATGATTTGTGAGGCATTTAATAAAAAGGTGAAACTATGGCAGGTGGTAGTTTATTAATGCTGCTTGATGACATCGCAGCGATACTTGATGATGTCTCGGTAATGACGAAGGTGGCAGCCAAAAAAACCGCAGGCGTTTTAGGCGATGATTTGGCACTAAATGCTCAGCAGGTTACTGGCGTGCGTGCTGACCGAGAGTTGGCTGTGGTGTGGGGGGTTGCTAAAGGATCATTGATTAATAAACTGATTTTGGTGCCTGCTGCATTACTTATCAGTGCCATTGCAGCTTGGCTAATCACACCTTTATTGATGCTTGGTGGTGCTTTTTTGTGCTATGAAGGTGCTGAAAAGGTAGTTCATAAATTTGCCCCCAATCTGTTGCCACACGAGATGGATGATGAAATGGCACATACCAAAAGACTCAAAGCCAATGCTGATGAAAGCATCGATTTGGCCGCCTTTGAAAAAGATAAAATTCGTGGTGCTGTTCGGACGGATTTTATTTTATCCGCTGAGATTGTGGTGATTTCATTGGGTGTGATGACGGCAGCAACCTTTATGACAAAAGCGGCGGCATTATCTGCCATTGCTATTATGATGACAGTTGGGGTGTATGGCTTGGTTGCCTTAATTGTCAAACTCGATGATATGGGTATTTATTTGGTTAATCAGCCCTCGGCATGCCGCCAAGCGATGGGTCGTACCATTTTGGCATTTGCCCCAAGGCTTATGAAATTTTTATCCTTTGCAGGTACGCTTGCCATGTTCTTGGTCGGTGGCGGGATTTTGGTGCATGGTGTTGGCATCTTACATCATCAAGCTCAAGATTTGGCAGCGTTATCGGGTATTTTTGGTGGTCTGACCGAAGCTTTATATAATGGTGTGGCAGGCTTGATTGCAGGTTTGATGATTTTGGCGGGTGTGATCGGTGTTAAAAAAGTCATAAAACAATAGTCAAATTTATTTAACCTAAGCTATCAATAAAAAGTGTTCAATCAATATGGACACTTTTTATTTTGGCATGATGAAATGATGATCGTTATTTGGGTTATTTGGGCGTAGGACGCTGTTCGATAAGCAAAGCGTCAATACCATTATTACGCAGGCGTACACTGGCGGCAGAGGCTTCTTTTTGAGTCATGGGCGTTGAGATAACTTGATACACATAGCCATTTTTTGCATCTTGGCGTACCACAATGGCATCCACGCCTGCCATGAGTACTTCAGCACGCTTTAGGTCAGCATCTTTGGCCTTTTCATAGCTTTTGATTTGGAGTATGTATTGGCTTTGGTGATTAGGCTCATCATCAGCGGTATTTTCTTCGACGATTGAAATGTCAGCTGGCTGGTCAGTACCCGCTTTTGTGCTGTGATTGATGATCACATCGGTTGATGGCTTGGGCAAGATATTATCTTCTCGGTCTTGGATACTGACACCCTCAGGAATGCTTTGAAATTTTTGTTCGGGCAGAACTTCATAAAATTCAAATTCAATTTCAGGTTCACTGGCGGTAATGGGTTCAACCAAAGCGTCAGGTTTGGGATCTGTACTTTGACCAAAACCATCAAATAAAGGTGACATATACAAAAAAACCGCCAGCATTGCTGCTACCAATAGCCCCACGACAATCCAAAGCAAGCTACTTAAACCTAAGCTTTGATTATGCACTTCATCTTTATAGACGGCAGAAGGCTGTTTTTGGGGTCTTTGAGCCATAAGAATATCCTGTATGGTTTTTATGCAAAATTAGGGTAGTAATCAAATACCAAATTAAGGTGAGTGTTTCATTTGGTGAGCGTTAATTGACCCAAGCGACGGCTATTTTAGCAAATTTTTATAAAAATATCGTGCTTATTCTTGCCTGATGGTTGGTAGTTGGGATAAATATTGTTATAATGTGTGGATAAATAATCATAAAGGTGCTTGGTATGTCTGCAATGGCGACGCTGTTTTTGGTATCGGCTGAGACGATTACCACATTGGGTCTGTATGTTTTATTGCCTATTTTCATCGGGTTTTTAATTTTTATCATGTGGGATATCTCAAAAAAATCAGATGCTGGCCGAGCGGGAACTTTTTGGATTTTTGTCGCTTTGGGCATGGGTTTTTTTGGTTTTCTTGCCAAACTTGTGATTGAATTTGTGCTTGGAAAATGGGTATTGTAACTTAATTTGAGCATTTTAAAAGTTAGCGGCTGACTTGATAGTTTAAAACAGTCTTTAATTTTGGAGTAAGGGTATGAAAATTTTTGCAGTAACTGCCTTAGCATTTGTCACTTTGATGTTAACCGCTTGCGGTCACGGTCATGAAAAAGTACATGCCGTTGACCGTGTTGAAGAAGCACAAGCAGCCGCTTTGGCCAATGCCCCAAAAGCCGAAGACATGGTTTTTGGTGATGAAAGTGTATCTACAATGACGACCGAGACAGCTCAAGCAGATGTAAGTGCTGATGCCGCAGCTCAAGAAGATACCCAAATGGCGGATACTAATGCAACCGTAGAGCCTGCCGCAGAAGCCCAAGAGCCTACCGAAACTCAAGCCAACTGATATCCTCTTTGGTCAAATTTTGATTAGATTGAAATGGGGCGGTTTGGATGAATAATAAAACCTTGGTCTTAATAAAAGCCAAGGTTTTTTTGTTTATAAAGCCAGTTTGGGTATTTAAATAAAGCGACGGCTTAAGTGCTTACTTAGGTGCTTAGAAGATCAAAAGACCCAGCTTAAATCAGCGGAAGTGGCTTGATTTTTTGAGTTTTGCTTGATACATTAGTGGCTACTGATCGCATAAATAAGGAAATGATTATGCCAGCACTTAGAAAAGATATTGACCCTGAAGGATTATTGGAATTTTCTGTTGTTTATACTGATCGCGCGCTTAACCATATGTCGGTGCAGTTCCAGCAGGTGATGAAGGATTTGTCTTTTGAGTTAAAGTCACTGTTTCAAGCCGATGCACTTGCCATCGTGCCAGGTTCTGGCACGGCAGGGATGGAAGCAGTTGCACGAGCTTTGGCGACTGATAAAGATGCTGTTATTGTCAGAAATGGCTGGTTTAGTTATCGTTGGACACAGATATTAGAAGCGACTGGCGTTGCCAAATCTAGCCATGTATTTAAGGCATGTCTTCAAGAGGGCGAGAACGGCCAGTTTGTGCCTGCTGATATTAATGAGGTGACTGCCTATATCAAAACACATCGGCCGGGCGTTGTGTTCGCCCCTCATGTTGAAACTGCCTCTGGCATGATGTTATCAGATGATTATATTCGTGCACTTGCTGAGGCTGTGCATTTGGTCGGTGGCCTGCTTGTCATCGATTGTATTGCTTCTGGATGTATTTGGCTGGATATGAAAGCGCTTGGTATCGATGTGCTTTTATCAGCACCTCAAAAGGGATTATCAAGCACGCCATGTGCTGGCTTGGTGATGCTGTCACAGGCCGCCAAAGAAGCTGTATTATCAAGCACGCCATCAAGTTTTGCTTTGGGTCTAAAAGCTTGGTTAAATATCATGATGGCTTATGAAAATGGTGGTCATGCGTATCATGCCACCATGCCAACCGATGGTCTAAAGCAGCTGCGGGATACTTTGCTTGAGGCAAAGCAGGTCGGCTACGATAACCTAAAACAAGCCCAAATCAAGCTTGGTCAAGAGATTTTGGCAACACTTCATAAAAAAGGCGTCCACAGTGTCGCCGATCCATCAGCTCAAGCGTATGGCGTGATCGTTTGCCATGCTTTAAGCGATGAGATTCACAAAGGTGCCGCCTTTGCCAAGGCAGGTGTCCAAATCGCTGCTGGCACACCGCTTCAGGTTGGTGAGCCAAGCGATTATAAGAGCTTTCGTATCGGTTTGTTTGGGCTTGATAAATTGACCGATATTGAAGGTACGGTTGAACGCTTTAAGCATGCAGCCGATCAAGTGTTTGTTTAATCCAAATACTCATAAAATAGGCGATGTGCTTAATGCCTAGCCTATTTTTATTTTGGTAATTTGGAGAATGATGTTAAATGAGATTGACTGATACTTTAAAATTATCATATTAAGGAAATAAGATGGCTTTGAATTTGGTAGCTTATGAAGACAACCTAACTGTTGTCAAAGATTTTGAACCTGCATTATTATGGCGTTGGTTTAGTCGTATCAGTGCGACACCGCATCCAAGTTTTCATGAAGAAGCTTTGGCGACTGATATCATCGAGTGGGCGACGGCACATGGGCTGGCTGCTCGCCGAGATGGCATTGGTAATGTGATTATTAACAAGCGGGCAACCAAAGGCTATGAAAATCATGAGCCAATCGCCCTACAGGCACACTTAGATATGGTACCCCAAGCAAATGAAGGGGTATTACATGACTTTGCCACAGATCCGATTCGTCTGCGTCTTCGCCCTGATGATCATGCATGGCTGATGGCGACAGGCACAACTTTGGGGGCGGATAATGGCATTGGCATGGCAAGCTGCCTTGCGGTGCTTGAAGATGATTCACTGGTGCATCCTGAGCTTGAGGTGCTACTGACGATGACCGAAGAGACGGGCATGGTTGGGGTAGTTGGCCTAAAAGCCAATGAGCTGACTTCAAAAATCATGGTTAATACTGACACCGAAGAAATCGGTGAGGTGTATATTGGCTGTGCTGGTGGTATTGATGCAGATCTAAGCCTGCCACTGACATGGCAAAAAAATCCCTTTGATGCGACGCTAAGCTTAACCATTAAAGGGCTGCGTGGTGGACATTCAGGGCTGGATATTGACAAAAATCGTGGCAATGCCATTAAATTAATGGCAAGAGTGTTGGCTAAGCTTTTGGGTCGGTTTGATGGACAATTTGCCATCAGTCACATCAAAGGTGGCACGCTAAGAAATGCCATTCCACGAGAAGCTCAAGTCGTTATCAGTTGCCAACAGTCATCTTTATCTACACTGACAGATGCCATCAATGATGCCACCGCTCAAATCTTTGACGAGTTAAAGCAGGCTGAGCCAAACTTGATAGCCGTTATCGATACCACCAAGCTTGGGCCTAAAGACAATGTGCTAACTTGGGCGTCATCTTGTCAAGCCATCCATCTGATCAATGCACTGCCTAGCGGTGTGGTGCGTCAAAGCGATATCGCCAAAGACACTGTGGAAACTTCATTATCCTTTGGACAGCTTAAGATGGATGATGATGTACTTAAATGCGTGCTGCTTATCCGCTCTTTGGTTGATTCAGGCAAAGAGGCAGTTTGTGATACGCTGTCAAGCATTGCCCATCTATCAGGCGCACAGATTGCTTTTGCTGGCGACTATGTGGGCTGGAATCCAGATACTGATTCTGTGATCACGCCTATCACTACCCAGCTTTATAGCCAGATTTTGGGTCACGAGCCTGATATTAAGGTTATCCACGCAGGGCTTGAGTGTGGCTTGATTAAGCAAAGCCATCCTGATATGGACATTGTCTCAATTGGCCCTACCATCAAAAATGCCCACTCGCCTGATGAGATGGTACACATTGAGTCGGTGGCGGTGTATTGGCGACTTTTGACCGAGATTTTGGCGAATGCACCACTTAAACGCTAAATCATCATTTGCCATTTAATAAAACCATCTGCTTACTCTTAAGCAGATGGTTTTATTTTAGTGATTGGGTTAATTAATCGTCATTTATAAGGCATCATTCATAAATGCAATCATTTTAGCCCAGCTTTGTTTGGTAGCTTGGGCATGATAGCCTAAGCCAATGAATGCCATTGCCACGAACTCGTTCATCAGCGTGTGGATTGCTAAAACCATGTTTTGCACCGTCATAGATGTCAATTTGGTATTGGTCTTTTTTAAATTAACAAGCAGTTTTTAGCAAGTCAAGGTTTTTATGCCTATTTTTTCAGATTTTAAGGTACAATAAAGCCAATTATTAATAATATGGTATTGTCATGATTTATGATGAATTGCGACCAAAATTTTGGGAAAATTATCCCTTAGATGCGTTAACAGATGCTGAATGGGAAGCGTTATGTGACGGATGTGGTGCGTGTTGTTTGGTGAAATTTCTGGATGATGACAATGTTAAATTTACCGAATATACCGATGTTGCCTGCCAGCTATTGGACTGCTCAACAGGATTTTGCCAAAACTATACCAAGCGTCAAACGATTGTGCCAGATTGTATTCGCTTAACACCTGATATGTTGCCTGATATGCTGTGGTTGCCACGCCATTGTGCCTATAAGCGATTGTATCTTGGGCAAAATCTGCCAGCATGGCACAGGCTTATTAAAAATAGCCAGAACCATGGCGTAGGATTTTCGAAAGTTTCAACTGCTGGGCGATGTGTGAGTGAGCTTGGCATGAGTGATGAAGACATAGAAAGGCGAGTGATTAAATGGGTTAAACCTTGACATTGTTGAAAGAAAATAAAAAATTGACAAGTTTAATAAAATGGGTGGATGTGTGTGATTTTATCAAAAGCACTTGAATAAAACCTAATGATACGCTAAATTGTAGCAAGGCAATCAATCCACCATAATTTTAATGAACACGAGGTTAAATTATACTGTCTATGTCTGATGACAATTCAAGCACTTGGTCGATGCGTGGTCTTAGGCGTTGGTTATCCACCGCACCTGAAACTCGAGATGATTTATTAAAGCTGGTTCAAGACTCTCGCCAGTTTTTAGAGCCTGATACGGTTGATATGCTTGAAGGGGTGCTTGATTTGCCAGCAACCCAAGTGCGTGAGATTATGACACCACGCCCACAGGTGCATGCGATTGCCAGCGATGATGATTTATCTGATATTTTATCGGTGGTACTTGAAACAGAGCATTCTCGCTATCCTGTTTTTGACAGTTTGGATGATGATGCTGTGGTTGGGATTTTGCTGATTAAGGACTTAATACCATACCTAAAAGCCAAAGCTGACGGTAAAGAGCAGCCGCTCAAATTGGCTGATATTGTACGAAAACCGTTGTATATTAGCGAGACGGCACGCTCAGATACACTGCTACGCTCGCTTCAAAAAGCCCAAGTGCATATGGCGATTGTGGTTGATGAATTTGGCTCGGTCTCTGGTGTGGCGACAATGGAGGATTTGCTTGAGGAGATTGTCGGTGATATTGTTGATGAACATGATGATATTGATGAGGACAGCGACATTAATAATATCATTCCACACCCTGATAAATCAGGCGTTTGGCTGGTACAAGCTTCCACACTCATCAGTGATTGTAACGAGATTTTAGGCAGTCATTTTGATGATACAGATGTTGATACAATGGGTGGTTTGGTTATGCAAGCATTGGGCTTTGTTAGCCATCTTCAAGGCGCGGTTGTGCAAATCGATGAATGGCAAATTACCGTGGTTGATGTTGAGGCACGATTTATTCATCTGTTGGAGCTTGTGCTGATACCACAGCTTGAGAATGCTGAATAAACAAAAACCGAATTGATGATTTCATTCGGTTTTTGTTGTGACTTGGTAGGCGTGATGAGGCCTATGTTAAAGCTAGTTGCGGCCAATGTCTTCTTGTAAGGCCTTGGGCAGGGGTAGAATCTCAACTGTCGTTAAATCCTCAGGGCGGGCGATGACCAAAGCCTCAAAACCTGTATCGGTTGCTATTGCATTAACGATACTCATACGCCCTATATCACTGCCAGCAGGTGGGACAGCACCCACCCCTAAAATACGGTGTAGATAGGCTTTTGGGCGAGCCTTAAAATATAGCCGTGCAATAATCTCTTGTCCCAAATAGCACCCTTTATCATAAGCCACACCCCCTTTTTGGTGTAGGCGAAGCTCTTGGGGTTGATACATCTCGCTGGTTTTGGCAGTCAGCCAATAATTACCTGTTTTGATGCTTAATTGCTCCCAAAGCTTGGTATCGGTTTGCTGGGTTTTATTAAAAGTGGGTATGTCATTGACCACATCAGGATAAATGGGGCTGGCTGATGATAGGGTAATTTTGGAAAATGCCCCATATTTTTTAATATGCATGATAAAATTATCTGCCATATCTGCACTCATAACAATATCAAAGCCTGCCAAAGTTCGTGCAATCCAAATCCCAAATTGTACACGCCCTTTTAAATTACAAATTGCTGTCGGCAAAAACTGCTCACCAATATCAGCGATATCAGCGGTAATTTGCCCTTGTAAGAATTTTTCACTGTCTGTACCAGTCATTTCAAAATAACAAAAATCAGTCATGGTTTGTCTCTTATTTAAAAGTTGTCATCATCAATATTGGGGCTGTTTCATCAAATTATAGGATAAATTTGATGGCAGATGTTAAATTTTTTGTACAAAATGCCTGCCAACATAACACTTAAACCCCAAAATCGGTTACAATAAGCAGTTAAGTTTTTTATCAAAAATCAATTTAAGGTGAAATCATGAACTTACCTGACTGTCCGCAATGTCATGAATCTTATACCTATGCTGATGGTATGCTGTTGATTTGCCCAATGTGTACTCACGAATGGCAAGAAGGCAGCGAGACCGAGGCACTGCCTATCATCAAAGATTCTGTCGGCAATATCCTAAATGATGGCGATGCGGTAACGGTGGTTAAAGATTTAAAAGTGAAAGGTTCAAGCACACCAATCAAAGTTGGCACAAAAGTCAAATCCATTCGTTTGATTTATGATGCGCCAGATGACCATGACATTGATTGTAAGATTGATGGTTTTGGTGCGATGAAACTTAAATCCTCGGTTGTCAAAAAAGCCTGATTCTCTCAATTTTAGTTCATTTATCATAAGGACGCAGTCATGACACATATCCGCCCAGCCAATGAAAAATTGTTTAATGATGCCAAACGCCATATTGCAGGCGGTGTAAATTCACCTGTGCGTGCATTTGCTGGTGTAGGGGGTGTGCCAGTATTTGTCCAGCGTGCAAAGGGTGCGTATATTTATGATACCGAAAATAACGCCTATATTGACTATGTTGGTTCATGGGGTCCGATGATTTTGGGTCATGCACATGATCAAGTCATCGATGCGGTGAAAGCTGCCGCTGAAGATGGCTTGTCTTTTGGAGCACCGACCCCATCTGAAACAACCATGGCGGATTTGATTTGTCAAATCATCCCAAGTGTTGATTTATTGCGTATGACAAGCTCAGGCACAGAAGCTACCATGAGTGCGATTCGATTGGCTCGTGGATATACAGGTCGTGATAAAATTGTCAAATTTGAAGGCTGTTATCATGGGCATTCAGACAGCCTGCTCGTCAAGGCAGGTTCGGGGATGCTAGATATCGGTGAACCAACATCCAAAGGTGTACCGATTGATTTTGCCAAGCATACTGTCACTTTACCTTATAATGATATTGAGGCATTGACAACATGTTTTAATGAATTTGGTCATGAGCTTGCGTGCGTGATTTTAGAGCCAATCGCAGGCAATATGAACATGATCATTCCAACCCAAGAATTTCATCAAACCTTGCGTCAATTATGTACCGAGTATGGTGTGGTGCTGATTTTTGATGAGGTGATGACAGGCTTTCGTGTGGGTCTTGGCGGTGCCCAAGCACATTTTGGTATTACGCCTGATTTGACGACTTTTGGCAAAATTATCGGTGCAGGATTACCTGTTGGTGCATTTGGCGGTAAGCGTGAAATTATGGAATGTATTGCACCACTTGGGGGCGTGTACCAAGCAGGCACACTGTCAGGCAATCCTTTGGCAATGCGTGCTGGCAAAGCGATGTTTGATGAGCTGATGGTTGATGGATTTTATGATACACTTGCCCAAAAAACCACTTATTTGATTGATGGCTTAAAAGCCGCTGCAGCCAAGCATCAAGTAGCTTTTCAGGCATGTTCGGTAGGTGGTATGTTTGGTATTTTCTTTTCAGACAGTTTGCCTAAGAATTTTAATGATGTGGCAAATCTTTGCGATGCCCAAAAATTTGCCAAGTTTTTTCATGGTATGTTGGATTTGGGTGTTTATCTTGCACCGTCGGCATTTGAAGCGGCATTTATGAGTGCAGCACATACTTATGAAGATTTGGATAAAACCATCAAAGCAGCAGAGCAAGTATTTTTACAGCTATCACAAGCGTCATGAGCGGTATCTTACCCTCAATCGTTAGAAGTGTTTTAACAAGGTATGCCCATCTTTTGTATTTGCAATAAAAATCAGTTTGGCTATTGTTTATGTATAAGTCATCATTTTATTTTTATCAATTTTAAAATGAAAATGATGTTATCAAGGACAGGCACATCTTAGATAAATTGGTCAAAATTCACACAAACATTGGTGGGGTATGCAGATGACTTTTATTGTTAAATGGTAAAAAGTCATCTAATCGCACTGCCCATTTACCCATTAGAATGGATTGTTTATCTATTCTTGACGGAATATTTAGTATGCTTACAAAAATTATCAGTACAGTCATTGGTACAAAAAACGACCGTGAATTAAAGCGTATGCGTAAAATTGTTACCAAAATAAACAGTTATGAATCAAGCATTCAAGCGTTATCTGATGATGAATTACGCCAAAAAACCGAAGAGTTTAAGCAGCGTCATCAAGCAGGCGAAAGCCTAGATAAGCTCTTGCCTGAGGCGTTTGCTGTTTGTCGTGAGGCATCTAAGCGTGTCAATGGCATGCGTCATTATGATGTGCAGTTAATTGGTGGCATGGCATTGCACGAGGGCAAAATCGCCGAGATGAAAACAGGTGAGGGTAAGACCTTGATGGCGACCTTGGCCATTTATCTCAATGCCATCAGTGGCAAAGGGGTTCATGTTGTTACAGTGAATGACTATTTGGCAAACCGTGATGCACAACTCAATCGCCCATTGTTTGATTTTTTGGGTTTGACAGTCGGTGTGATTTATAGCCAACAAGCCCCCCAAGAAAAATTTGCTGCCTATCGAGCTGATATTACTTATGGCACCAATAACGAATACGGTTTTGATTATCTGCGTGATAATATGGTGTTTAGAAAAAAAAAAAAAAAACAACGGCCATTAAACTATTGTATTATTGATGAAATTGACTCCATTTTAATTGATGAAGCTCGTACTCCGCTCATCATTTCAGGCCAAGCCGAAGACTCAGCACATCTGTATGCTTTGATTGATAATATCGTTGAGCGATTGGTGCGTTCCAAAGATGAAGAAGAAAATAAAAATAATACTGATGGCGACTTTTGGATTGATGAAAAAAACCGTACGATTGAGATTAGCGAAAAAGGCTATGAAAAAATCGAAAGCTTTTTGGTGGAAGTCGGTGAGCTTGGCGAAAATGAAAGCCTATACAGCCCAGCACGATTGCCATTATTAGCACATGCGCAAGCAGCGATACGCGCACATCATTTATTTGTCAAAAATATTCACTATATCGTTCAAGATGGCGAGGTGATCATCGTTGATGAAAATACAGGCCGTACCATGCCAGGTCGACGATGGTCAGATGGTTTGCATCAAGCGGTTGAAGCCAAAGAAGGGGTGGAAATTCAAGCTGAAAACCAAACGATGGCAACCACCACTTTCCAAAATTATTTCCGTCTGTACGATAAATTATCAGGCATGACAGGAACGGCAGATACTGAAGCTGCTGAGCTTAAGTCAACCTATGATTTAGATGTGGTCATCATTCCGACACATCGACCGATTGCACGGATTGATATGGATGACCAGATTTTTTTGACCAAGCTTGGCAAATATAAAGGCATCATTCGTGAGATTAAGCAAATCACCGAAAAAGGTGCGCCTGTTTTGGTGGGTACTGCGACGATTGAAGCATCCGAGGAGTTGTCTTATTTATTAAATCAAGAAGGTATTGCCCATAATGTCTTAAATGCCAAGCAGCACGAGCGTGAGGCAGATATTATCGCACAAGCGGGTCGCCCTCGTGCGGTGACCATCGCAACCAATATGGCAGGCCGTGGTACGGACATCATTTTGGGTGGTAATTGGCAGGCTGAGCTTGAAACACATGAAGTCATCACCGATGAGATGCGTCATGAGGCACTCACAGCTTGGCAGGCACGCCATGATAAGGTGTTGGCGGCAGGCGGCTTACATATCATTGGTTCTGAGCGTCATGAATCACGCCGCATTGACAATCAGTTGCGTGGACGGGCAGGGCGACAGGGTGACCCTGGGCAATCACGATTCTTTTTATCGCTTGAAGATGATTTGATGCGTATTTTTGCAGGCGATCGTATTACCAGTATGTTTCGTGCAGTGGGCTTAAAAGAAGATGAAGCCATTGAGCATAAGATGGTTTCTCGTGCAATTGAAAACGCTCAAGGCAAGGTTGAAGCTCGAGATTTTGATGCCCGTAAAAGCTTGCTTAAGTATGATGACATTGCCAATGAACAACGCAAGGTCATCTATTCACAACGAGATGATTTATTAGCAGAGATGGATTTACAAGCAGGTATTCAGGCGATGCACCATGAGGTATACCACGCCTTAATCAATCAATTTGTTCCGCCTGGCTCTATCGATGACCAATGGAATATTGATGGGCTAGAAGATGAAATCGAAGAAGCATTTCGTTTTTATATGCCAATTAATGATTGGCTTGATGCTGATCGCCGTTTGGATGAAGAGGGTCTTCGTGCCAAAATCATCGAAACTGCCATTGAGCGTTACCAGACTCGTCGTGAGCAAATGGGCGAACAAACAGCCGCCCAGCTTGAACGCCATTTCATGCTAACAAGCTTAGATAGGCATTGGAAAGAGCATTTAACCCAAATGGATCAGCTCAGAAAAGGCATTCATCTGCGTAGCTATGCCCAAAAAAATCCAGAACAAGAATATAAGCGTGAATCATTTGAGCTATTTCAATCGATGCTTGGTGCGATTAAGTCAGATTTGATTCAAGATTTGGCGCGTGTACATGTGCCAACGCCTGAAGAGCTTGCCGCTTTAGAAGAACAGCGTCGCCAGCAAGCTGAACAAATGCGTATGATGTTTGAGCAGCAGGCACAGCTTGACGATGCTCACAGCTTGGATAATCGTCCTGCTGAAGAAACACCACGCCCACTGGGTCGCATGACAGTGACTTTAGGCGCTACCTCTGCACCAGATAAAGCGGCTGATATAACAACGGATGAGGCATTGGTTATTCCCAAAAATATCCATCGCAATGCACCTTGCCCTTGCGGTTCTGGCCTGAAATATAAACAATGCCATGGCAAACTAAGCTAGTCTTTATCGGTGGTGATAAATTTTGGTTGTTGGGCATTTGGGTGTATCTATAAGATTAGGGCTTTATAAAAAACTATGCTATACTAAGCTAATTGTAAACCACTCTCATTTAAAGAATTTATCACTTCCTGAGTTTGGCTATTGACTTAAAAAGCGAGGGAATAACACCATGAAAAAACCCATTTGGCAAGCGTTGGTATTGTTAGCTATGATTATACTGTCTGCTTGTGCCCAAAAAACCGAAGAGGCAACCGCTGAGCCTGTTGAAGAAAAAGAAGTGCCTATGTCGGCTGAACCTGCCGAGCCAATAATCGTTGTACCGAGTGATTCACCTTCATCGATTGAGCAGGTAGTACCTGAAGCATTTGCTGAAGGCGATAGTACTCAAATCGCTGAAGTGGTAGAGATTGATGAGACCGCCAAAACTGCCACTCAGGATGCCGAAGTCCAAGAAGGGCAATAATAAGCTCTTAACATGGCTCAATTGCCTAACTATTTTAATCACCCAGCCCAATATATATGTATCATGGGCGTGAGGTGATTTAATTTCATCAAAACGACCCACTCACTTCTCACACTTTTACTATGAAATCTTAGCTTGTCATATGCGAACCGCTACCAATTCTATCCGACCCAAGACCACCACTCGCCAGTTGCCATTACCGATATCAGTGATGGTGGCTTTATCTGCTGGTGCAATCTTTAGTTTGGCACTTGCACCTTATTTTATTATCCCCATTGCGGTTCTTTCACCAATGCTGTTGTATGCACTTTTAAAAAAGTGCGATAGCCCTAAGCGGGCCTTTTGGTTGGGTGAACTCTACGGATTTGGGACTTGGGTGGTCGGTGCATTTTGGTTATATCACTCCATTCACCACTATGGCGGAGTACCAAGTTGGGCTGCACTTGTATTAATTGGGGTAATGTCGCTGATTATGGGGCTGTTTCATGCCTTGATGGCATGGGCATTTGTTCGATTTAGTGCCAAACAGCCGATATCTTTTGCAGGGTTTTGGATACTCCAAGAATGGCTAAAAACTTGGGTTTTATCAGGATTTCCTTGGCTTTTTGTGGGGTATGCATTTACAGATATCAGTTGGCTAAATGGCATTGCACCGATTTTTGGCGTGTTTGGCTTGTCGTTTTTGGCGGTATTTGTTGGGGCGGCTGTGATCGAGCTGTTTTATCGCAATATTGGGCATATCATTATTGGCGGTATGTTAACAACCGCTGTTATCATGATTTCATTGATAGGGATAAATTGGACAAAGCCAACAGGTAAACTGACTTCCGTTTCACTCATCCAAGGCAATATTCCACAAGACCTAAAATGGCAAGAGGGTTTTGGTGTACAAACCTTGGGGATTTATGCCGGATTATCACAATCTGAATGGGGGCGGGATTTGGTGGTTTGGCCAGAGGCTGCCATTCCGCTATTTCAAGACGAAGCCAGCGACCACATCAATGCTCTAGCAAAACAGGCAAACGCTGATGGCAGTGCATGGATAACGGGCATTATGTATCGCAAGACACCAAGTGATGAGTCGGATCAAGCCACATTTTATAACAGTGTGATGTTATACGATGCCAATCAAGTATCAGTTTATAAAAAACAGCAGCTTGTACCATTTGGTGAATATGTACCATTTGGCGGTGTGTTGGATATTTTACCAGGGCTTGAGGGTGTCGCTAGCCTAAGCCGTGGTGATGATAAGCAAACACCGCTCAAATTGGGCAGCGGTGTGGGTGATACGATTGGTGCGGCAATTTGTTATGAGGTAGCATATCCTGAGACTACTCGCAAAAATGCACTTGGCAGTAATTTTTTATTAACCGTCTCAAATGATGCTTGGTTTGGTACAACAGCAGGTCCTTTACAGCATTTACAAATGGTGCAAATGCGAAGCTTGGAGACGGGGCGATGGTTTGTGCGTGCAACAAACAACGGAGTGACTGCATTAATTGACCATCAAGGACGGATTATCAAGCAGATACCGCAGTTTCAGCGAGATATTTTGCGAGGTGATGTACCCAGTTATGTTGGACGCACGCCTTATATGATTTGGGGGCATTATCCCATGTTGGGGCTTTCTTTGGTGCTGATTTTTCTTAGTATCATGGCAAAGAAAATGAAAAATACCACGGCCAAACGAGAAAAATTTTATACCGCTGATGGTGTGGTAGACCGCTGAGTATTGATTGATATTAGCATATTTGCCGATTTTTGCCCCTTTGGGCGTGAGAGTATGAGCAGATTAGGCGTTGGGGTGGGCTTTGGCTATACCACTCATCAGCCTACCCTAAACCTGCCAAATATCACTGCCCAAAACCTAAACATACAATGGCAAAAATATCAGAAAATAACTTGCTAGATTGTAAATTTTTATGTTATCATGTGATAATAATTATCATTAGTACCAAGATATCCATTGCTAAACTTCATCCCCCGTCTTAACAGTTACCAAACGGTGAGCGGATTGTCCGATTGACAGCAAGCTTAGCTAGTGGCATCGGCTGATTGTGCTTTTTGCCTTGTTGTGTGTTTATGGGCGTTGATTGCATTTTTATTCGTGGTGGATGCTTGGGCTGATTTAATAAAGTGGTCTTCATAACACACCAAATGAGATATTACCATGAGTACTGTCAAAGCCTCCCATATTTTCTACCAAAAACGCACCTTAAGCCTTGCCATCGCCAGTATTTTTGCTGCCGTGGTGATGACAGGCTGCCGCTCTGATGACATCAGTGCCAATGCACCCAATGTTACCCAACTGCCCCAAGGCACAGTTTTACCAACGCCGAACACAGGTCATGACAACGCCAATAACGCCAACAATCAGGGCAACAACACGGATAACAACACCAGCACAACCGACCCAAATGGTGATAACAACCAACTGACACAATCACAAAAGACTGCCGCCGCCGCAGGGTTTTTTGTGATGGGTAAAATTCGTGATACCAGCCCAAAAAATGACCCAGATTATAACAATGATTTAATACAGCAGTGGATAAGCAAATTATATGCTGGTATTGATACCCATCGCCCAGATGGCATCGGAAAAGGTACAAACTTGCGTCAGCCCATCACCGCCAATGACATCAAACCCTTGTATTTTAACAAATTCCCTGCATTGTCTGATTTGCATTTAGACAGTGAACGCCATCGTTTTGACCCCAAAAATCTAAACACCATTAAAGTGTATGGTTATGGCAACTTAACAACGCCATCCAACAACAACACTCACATCAATCATCAGCAAGCTGATAATGCCAAAGATAAGAAAAATAAAAAGCCTGTTGACCCTTATGAAAATATCCGTTTTGGGTATCTTGAACTACAAGGAAGCAGTCTGACCCAAAAAAATGCCGATACTCGAGATGACCAAGACCGCATTCCCAAACCCATGCCCATTTTGTTTTATCATGGAGAAAACGCCAGCAGCCAGCTGCCCAGTGCTGGTAAATTTAAATACACAGGCAACTGGCTGTACCTAAGTGATGTCAAAAAACGCCCCGCCCTTTCAGCATCAGATGAGCGAGTGGGGGTCTATCTCAATGCCAGTGGCAAATCCAACGAAGGCGATGTCGTCAGTGCCGCCCACATTTATCTAAATGGCTTTCAATATAAGCACACGCCTGCCACTTATCAGGTGGATTTTGACACAAACTCATTAACAGGCAAACTGTCCTATTATGACAATCCCAATAAGAAAACCGCCCAAGGTCAATATATCAAAAGCCAATTTGATACCACCCAAAAAGTCAATGAAACCGATGTGTATCAAATTAATGCCAAAATCAAAGGCAACCGCTTTGTCGGTACGGCCAAATCTTTGATTAACGAGGACACACAAACCGCACCTTTTATCAAACAGCTGTTCTCTGCTGCTGCCAACCCAAACAACCCAAATCCCAACTCAGATACGCTAGAAGGCGGATTTTATGGTGAGTCGGGCGATGAGCTGGCGGGTAAATTTTTATCCAATGACAACGCAACTTATGTGGTCTTTGGTGGCAAACGAGACAAAACGACCGAGCCTGTCACCACAAAAACGGTGTATTTTAGTGCAGGCTTTGAAAAACCCAACACCAGTTTTGTGGATAATGAAACAATTGGTAAGATTATTGATGGTAAAGGGTTAAATGATGCGGCGGATGAGAAAATTTATAATGGTGAAATTACTCCCAGTGATTATAGCTATGATGAATATCGTTGGGGCAAACCACAAGCAGAGTTCACCAAAAAAGTCGGCAGCAGCACCCAAGTCGTGCCAGCTTATTTTGGGCAACATGATAAATTTTATTTTAATGGCAACTATTATGACCTATCAGCCAACAGTGTTGATAAATTAGCCCCTGCCGATGCGGTCAAAGCCAACCAATCCATTAAAGAAAAATACCCTGATGCCAAACTAAATAAAAACAACAATGTTACCAGCATCGTGTTACAAGATGCCAAAGATAAGCCTTATACCGCCATTCGTGCCAAAAGCTATCAGCACATCAGTTTTGGTGAGACACTGTATAACAATGCCAACCAAACCCCAACACGCAGCTATTTTGTGCAAGGCGGTAGGGCCGATGCCAGCACCACGCTGCCCACGGCAGGTAAATTCACCTACAATGGTCTTTGGGCAGGCTATCTTACCCAAAAAATGGATAAAGGTTATAGCAATAAAGAAGAAACCATTAAGGAAAAAGGCCATCAAGGTTATCTGTTAACCAAAGACTTCAACCCAGAAGATGAAGACGATGGCAGTTTGACCGCATCTGATGACTCCCAAGATGATGATGCAGGCGACGCTGATGATGACGCCGTAGAAAATGTGTATCAAAAAGGTGAGATTCGCCCTGAGTTTGCCGACAAGTACTTGCCCATTAATGAGCCTACTTATGAAAAAACTTTCTCCTTAGATGGTAAAAATAAGGCTAAGTTTGATGTAGATTTTGACACCAACAGGCTGACAGGTCATCTCAATGACAATAATGGTCATAGTGTTTTTAATATCAAAGATGGCAAGATTAATGGCACAGCCTTTACTGCCAAAGCCGATGTGTCCGATTATCGTCATGAGATAGGCAATAACAGCAGTGGCGGATTTTTATACAACATCAAAGACATTGATGTCAAGGGGCAATTTTTTGGCACAGATGGCGAAGAGTTGGCAGGACAGTTACAGTATGACAAAGGCGATGGCATCAATGACCCCGCCCAAAAAGCAGGGGCTGTCTTTGGGGCTGTTAAAGATAAAGAGATCAAATAAAGCCCCATCGTCGCTTAGTCGCTTGACCGACAGTTGATGACGCCCTTGGCAATGCCTTAAAACAGCACTTTGAAACAGTGGCTTAGAACAGTGCCTTGGGCGAATTCTTGGATAAATACACCAGATTTGCCTTGGGCTAATATCTTGATAAAACATCGCCAGAAAATAGAAAATAAAGTTTAGGATTTTTTATGTCAAAATCTATCACACACACACCATCAGTCCATACCATGACCACGCACCGCTTAAACCTTGCCATCAAAGCCGCGTTATTTGGGGTGGCAGTTTTACCCTTATCCGTTTGGGCGCAAGAAAACACTCAGACAGATACCAACTCTGATGCCAAAGACACAAAAACACCTGTCGTCTATTTAGATGCCATCACAGTAACCGCCGCCCCATCTGCCCCTGTTTCTCGGTTTGACACCGATGTAACAGGGCTTGGCAAAACCATCAAAACTGCTGACACACTGGCAAAAGAACAAGTGCAGGGCATTCGTGATTTGGTGCGTTATGAAACTGGGGTGAGTGTGGTTGAGCAGGGGCGTGGTGGCAGCAGCGGATTTGCCATTCATGGCGTGGATAAAAACCGAGTGGGCATTACCGTAGATGGCATTGCCCAAATTCAATCCTACAAAGACGAATCCACGAAGCGAGCTGGGGCAGGCTCTGGGGCGATGAATGAGATAGAGATTGAAAACATTGCCGCCGTTGCCATCAATAAAGGCGGTAACGCCCTAGAAGGAGGCTCTGGGGCGTTGGGCGGTTCGGTGGCGTTTCATACCAAAGATGTCAGCGATGTCTTAAAATCTGGTAACAATCTTGGCGCTCAAAGCAAAACCACTTATAACAGCAAAAATGACCATTTTAGTCAGACGCTGGCAGCGGCAGGTAAAACCGAGCGTGTGGAAGCGATGGTACAGTATACCTACCGTAAAGGCAAAGAAAACAAAGCACACAGCGACCTAAATGGCATTAACCAAAGCCTATATCGCTTGGGTGCATGGCAACAAAAATATGATTTAAGAAAACCCAATGAACTGTTTGCAGGCACAAGCTACATCACCGAAAGCTGTTTGGCAAGTGATGACCCAAAAAACTGCGTACAATATCCTTATGTCTACACCAAAGCCCGACCAGATGGCATCGGCAATCGCAATTTTTCTGAGTTAAATGATGCTGAAAAAGCACAATATTTAGCGTCCATGCACCCCCATGAGGTTGTCTCTGCCAAAGATTATACAGGCACTTATCGGCTATTGCCTGACCCCATGGACTATCGTTCAGACTCGTATTTGGCACGCCTTAACATCAAAATCACCCCAAATTTGGTCAGTAAACTGTTATTAGAAGACACCAAGCAAACATACAACATTCGTGATATGCGTCATTGTAGTTATCATGGGGCAAGATTGGGCAATGACGGTAAGCCTGCCAATGGCGGCTCTATTGTCCTTTGCGATGATTATCAAGAGTATCTAAATGCCAATGACGCATCACAAGCATCATTTAGACCGGGTGCTAATGATGCCCCCATTCCAAAACTGGCTTATGCCAGAAGCAGTGTGTTTAACCAAGAGCATGGCAAAACTCGCTATGGGTTAGGTTTTGAGTTTAAGCCTGACACGCCATGGTTTAAGCAAGCAAAATTAAACCTACACCAACAAAATATCCAAATCATTAACCATGACATTAAAAAATCGTGCAGCCAATATCCTAAGGTGGATTTAAATTGTGGCATCAGTGAAATTGGGCATTATGAATATCAAAATAATTACCGCTATAAAGAAGGGCGTACCAGCTTGACAGGCAAACTTGATTTTAATTTTGACCTGCTAGGTCAGCACGATTTGACGGTGTTGGCTGGTGCAGATAAAGTTAAGAGCCAATTTCGTGCCAACAACCCCAGACGCACAATCATTGACACCACCCAAGGCGATGCCATCATTGATGAAAGCACGCTGACAGCACAGGAGCAAGCCAAATTTAAGCAATCAGGGGCGGCATGGATTGTCAAAAATCGCCTTGGACGCTTAGAAGAAAAAGACGCCTGTGGCAATGCCAATGAATGTGAACGCGCTCCCATTCATGGCAGTAACCAATATGTGGGCATTAACAACCTTTATACACCAAATGATTATGTGGATTTAAGTTTTGGTGGACGCTTGGACAAACAACGCATTCACAGCACCGATTCAAACATCATCAACAAAACTTACACCAACAAAAGCTATAACTTTGGGGCGGCGGTTCATCTGACACCTGATTTTAGCCTGTTGTATAAAACTGCCAAAGGCTTTCGTACGCCAAGTTTTTATGAGTTATACAACTATAACAGCACCGCCGCCCAGCATAAAAATGACCCTGATGTGTCTTTTCCCAAACGAGCGGTTGATGTCAAACCTGAAACTTCAAATACCAACGAATATGGCTTTCGCTATCAGCACCCTTGGGGGGATATTGAGCTGAGCATGTTCAAAAGCCGTTACAAGGACATGTTAGATAAAGCCATACCGAACCTAACCAAATCCCAGCAAGAGTATTGTAAGGCTCATTTGGATTCAAACGAATGTGTTGGCAATCCGCCCACGCCCAAAACCAGTGATGAGGTATTTGCCAACTTATACAATGCCACCATCAAAGGGGTGAGCGTCAAAGGCAAACTGGATTTGCATGCCATGACATCAAAGCTGCCAGATGGTCTTGAAATGACCTTGGGTTATGGGCATACCAAATTGGGGAAATTTGATTACATTGCACCCAAAGATGCCGATGGTTGGTATCAGGCTCGCCCTGCTTTTTGGGATGCCATCACCCCAGCGCGCTATGTGGTTGGTCTAAACTATGACCACCCCAGTCAAGTATGGGGCATTGGCACAACTTTAACGCACAGCAAACAAAAAGATGAAAATGAGCTAAGTGCCCTTAGAATCAGAAATGGCAAAAGAGAAACACAAACCTTAACACACACAATACCCAAAGCCTATACTTTAATGGACATGACAGGCTATTATAGTCCAACTGAGAGCATCACCGCCCGCCTTGGCATCAACAATGTGTTAAACACCCGCTACACCACATGGGAGGCGGCACGCCAACTGCCCAGCGAAGCTGCAAGCAGCACCCAATCAACCCGTTACATTGCACCAGGTCGCAGTTACTTTGCCAGTCTTGAAATGAAGTTTTAATATGACCTGTTTATCAAAGACCAACCCTGCTTTAAAAGTCAAGCACAGACTTTTAAAGCAGCTGCTGTTATTGCTCTGTGTTGATACATTAACAGCACAGGCGTATGCCCACAGCCATCATATGCCCATTCATACGCCCACGCATGAGCTGCCATCTGCTGATGGTTTATCAGATGAAAGTTTGGGTAAAGATTTGGACAGTTTGGATAGCCCAGATGGTTTGGGTGATGGCTTAGGCGATGGTTTTACCAGTGATGGCTCAAAGAGTGATAAAAGCTCCTTACCCATCAATGCCTTGACCGTCCATCAGACCAATGAGAACCAATCTGCCCCACCGACCGTAGATGTCAATTTTTTACTTGCCCAGCCAGAGGCATTTTATCATGTCTTTCATCAAGCGATTGTGCAAGATGATGTGGCAACATTACGCTTGTTATTGCCATTTTATGACCGCCTGTCTGATGATTATCAAGATGATGTTTTGTTGTTATTTGCCCAAAGCAAACTTGCCCTAAGTGATGGTAATACCAAACTGGCATTGAATCTGCTGACCGATTTGAGCAACAAAGAGCCGACGCTTACGGCGGTGAAATTACAAATGGTCTCTTTGCTGCTGACCAAAAGGCACGATAAACACGCCCAAATGGTGCTAGATGAACTCAAAGATGATGCCCACTTTTTAAAATTAAGCAAAAAAGAACAAAGATGGGTGCTGTCGCAAAGTCGCCATTTGCATAAAAAATATAAAATGGGCTTGGATTTGGGCATCAACTATCTGCATTTGGACAATATCAATGCCGCCTCTACCATCACACAGCCCAACATTAAAAAAGACGCCCCAAAACCTGCTCATGGGCTTGCCTTATCGCTTGATGTGAATAAATACACGCCACTTAGTCATGGTATTAGTATTTATACAGCCCTAGATGTTGATGGTAAGTTTTATGATGACAAAAGCCACAATGAACTGGCGGTTTTTGCTCATGCTGGACTAAGAAAAGACCACCAAAAAGGTTATGTTGATATTGTGCCTTTTGTTGGGCGTATTTTTGCCACCAATCAGCAGCATGGCAGGTTATCCCCCAGAAAAGACAGTCAGGGCGTGGCATTTGGTAGCCATCATCGGATCAATGATAAATGGCAAAATGCGTTTTTTGTACGCATGGAAAAAGGTAATTATGCCGAGCGTTATCAAGGTTATGATGGCAAGCGTTATCATGTGAATGACACCATTTTGTTGCAAGATGGCCCAAATCGTCGTTATTCTTTGGGCGTGGGGTATCAGCTTAGTCATCTGCAAGATGCAACAAAAAGCAGTCATGCCACAAAGATACATTTTGGGGTATTGCAAAGATTACCAAATGGTCTGACCGTGCAAGGTAGGGTGAGTGCTGAGCGTGAGCGTTATCATGGTAAATTATTGCGTCTGGTCAATCCTAATGATGTGTATCGCACAGATAAAACCCTAACCCTACAAACCTCCATTTGGCACAAAGACATTCACTGGCTTGGATTAACGCCAAAGCTGACTTATCGTTACAGTAAAAATAACAGTAACTTGCCAGCACTTTATAGCCATAACAAACAAAATTTTTATTTGGAGCTTGGTCGGTCGTTTTAACTCAATTGTCTAAGAGTAGGTTAAGGTGGTTGGCGGTTTTTAATGGTTTTTAATCTTCAAAGCTGACTTGGTTGTGAATTTTGACATTTTGGGTTCAGACAACTTTGAATTGATAAAAGTCATTGTACAAAAAGCCATCGTTTGTTATATAATAAGGATAATTCATTTTAGGTTTCATCCTAAAGTAACTCATCACCCATCTTAGACTAAATTAGGCAGGTTACCCATGGCACACGATGCTTCAAATAATAACCCACTCAAAGAATCGCTAACAGCATTGATTGGCACTGTGCTATTACTTGTAATGATTGCAGGTATTGCAATTTCAGCATGGCTACGCCCAGCAGGCGAGCATCCAGCTCAAGCTGAACCTGCTGATGCTGAAGTCGCTGCACTGCAAAGTAACTGACTTTTTATGGCTTTTAGCCCTTGTGAGTATCACAAGGGTTTTTTATTTTATCGCCCTAAATCTTAAAGATTTATCAGGTGGATTGCCTTATTCATAGAATAATTGTTCAAACTTATGTTAAAATTAAACGCTTTAAGCGTATAATATAGGTTTACCATTATCAAGGAAAAGTTATGCTAAATTCGTCAAATAGATATCAAGAGCGTATCCGTCTTGCTCGTCAAATTCTGGCAGATGAAGGTGTGGATGCGTTAATTATCCCATCAGCCGATCCGCATATGTCGGAGTATTTGCCTAAATATTGGCAGGGCCGAGCTTGGGTATCTGGCTTTACAGGTTCTGTGGGAACACTGGTTGTCACTCAGACATTTGCAGGCTTATGGACAGATAGCCGCTATTGGGTACAAGCACCCATTCAGCTGGCAGGCACGGGCATTGAATTTCAAAAAATGCAGATCGGACAACCGACTTTTACACAATATTTGGCTGATACATTACCAGCTGGTTCTAAGGTTGCCATCGATGGCAATGTATTGTCTGTGAATGAATATGATAATTTAAAAACAGCATTTTCGGATAAAGACATTCAGTTAGTGACAGAATCAGATTTGTTGTCCAAAATTTGGACAGATCGACCACAGTTACCAGATGCCGCCATTTATGAGCATCCTGCTGAGTTTGTTGATACAACTGTTGCCGAAAAATTGGCACAGGTTCGTGCCCAAATCCAACAAAAACAAGCAGATGTTCATCTGATATCTAGCCTTGATGACATTGCTTGGTTATTAAATTTGCGTGGATCTGATGTGGAATTTAATCCTGTATTTTTATCACACTTGCTATTAGACGATACCAAGGCGACTTTATTTGTTGATATCAATAAGCTTGATGACAAAATACGCACCTCACTTGAGTCGATGGGCGTGCAAGTTGCTGAGTATCAAGCGATTGGCGATGCGATTGCTCAAGTTTCAGGCAAGCTGTTAATTGATCCATCACGCGTTGCAATTGGTACTTTAAAGCAGCTTTCTTCATCGGTTGAGCTGATTCGTGCGATGAATCCAAGTACAATCATCAAAGCCATCAAATCTGAGGCAGACATTGAGCATATTCGTGAAGCCATGCGTCAAGATGGTGCGGCGTTGTGTGAATTTTTTGCCGAATTTGAAGCCAAAACATCACTTGGCGAGTGTATCACCGAACTTGATATCGATCGTATGCTCATCGAGGCACGCAGTAAGCAAAAGCACTATGTTTCACCCAGTTTTGATACCATTGCAGGATTTCAGGCCAATGGAGCAATTGTGCATTATAGTGCAAGTGAAGATAACTACAGCGTGATCGAAGGTGATGGGCTGTTACTCATCGATTCAGGTGCACAGTATTATAATGGCACAACCGATATTACACGCATGGCAAGCGTGGGTCAGGTGAGCGATGATGAAAAACGCGATGTTACTTATGTGCTCAAAGCACATATCGGATTGGCACAAGCACAGTTTCCTGAAGGTCTGGCATCATCACAAGTAGATGCGTTAGCCCGAATCCATTTATGGCGTCAGGGTTTGGATTATAATCATGGCACAGGACATGGCGTGGGCTATTTTATGAATGTCCATGAAGGTCCGCAAGTGATTTCAGTATTTGCTCCAACAACGCCAGAGCGTGTGCTTAAGCGTGGCATGGTGACCACCAATGAACCTGGATTGTATCGTGAAGGTCAGTGGGGCATCCGTTTAGAAAATTGTGCTGTCTGTGTTGAGGCTGGTCGCAGTGAGTTTGGCACATTTTTAAAATTTGATGATTTGACTTTGTGTCCTTTTGATACTCGTCTCATTTTGCCCAGCCTTTTGACCGAAGATGAAAAATCTTGGCTAAATGACTATCATCAGCGTGTGCATGATGAGCTGATTGATCGTGTCAGCGGTGCAGCTAAAGACTGGCTGATCGAAAGAACCAAAGCCATCTAAGACTTAAATCAAGCACTATTTTGGCTTAGACACTTTTGCCAAAATAGTGCCAATTTTATCTTGGCATTCTTGATATTCATCATCAACATTTGATTTGATGGTAATGCCACCACCTGCCCAGATCTCGCATTCTTGCCATTTTTGTAGTGTGCGAATCAGTACATTCCAGCTGCCTGTACCATCAAAATTCATATAGCCCATCGTCCCACAGTAGGCACCACGAGGTGAGATTTCAAGCTCATGGATAACCTCGCATGCGCGTTTTTTGGGTGCACCCGTGATAGAGCCAGCTGGCAGTGAGCCGAATAAGACGGTAATTGGATGCGTATCACTGAGCGTCGCTGTAACAGTGCTGACCATGTGATGCACATTTTTAAAGCTTTCGATGGCGAAACGCTTGGGCGTTTTGACCGTACCAATTTGTGCATATTTACCCAAATCATTTCTGAGTAAATCCACAATCATCAGATTTTCGCTGATATCTTTTTCGCTGTTTGCAAGAGATTGTTTAAGCGTATCATCTATCATAGGGTCTGCATGGCGTGGGCGTGTGCCTTTGATGGGCTTGGTAATCAGATGGATTTTGCCGTTTGTTTTTTGAAATTCAAAAAATAGCTCTGGTGAGATAGACAGCAGTTCAAATTCTCCCAATTGTAAAAATCCTGCAAAAGGTGCATTCATTGTATCTTGTAAATTAGGCAAGTGGCTTGCCAAATGGTCTAAATGAGCATACCATTTTTGGGTTAGGTTGATTTGATAAGTATCGCCTGCTTTTAGATATTCTTGGGTTTGATAAAACGCTTTGGCATACTTTGCCTTTGTCCAAATAGGCTGAAAGTCGATAGGCGAAGCTGTGGGCAGGCAACGACATAATAAGCCAGATAACTGATGGGTAATACGCTGAAAAAATTCAGAACAAACTCCCATGCCAATTAAGTCATAGCCGCCTTTGATAGGCTGAAGATAAATGTCATAATGTGCCAAATAGCCACAAGGTTGATTTGGCTTGATGGCAATTTGATGATTTAACTGATGTGCTGATAAATCATAGCCAATAAATCCCATAAATCCATGCACATAGCTGCGATGAGTTGAGCCATTATGATAATCATCGAGATTCATTTGATTGGCATAGGCTATCAGCTCATGCTGCCAGTTGTCATAAGTAGATGGGTAGCGTTGTTCATTCGCACGCTTTGCTCCATGTACTTGACGAGTTTTTTTGTGAATGTACAGATTTTTATCAAAAGTGGCTGTCCATGCAACCTTAGGACAAATCCCAATCACAGGGCGATGTGCATTATTTAAAAAGCACACTTGCCAATCAGGATGATGTGTTGCGATGAGAGCTGTGATTTGACTTGGGGTGTATGTGGTGGCAAAGTGATGTTTTAGCATTATCAAATGGCAAATAAAAATGCAAATTGTAAAGCAAAATACAAAAAAAAGAAAGGGGGAGTGATCTGATTGTTTCAGTTTAGCTTGAAATACTTGAAAAGTTAAGCCGTTGGATTTGACAAGATGGCTGTTATGTTTAATAAGGTCACAGGGATACCGCCCCCATGACCTTGTTGTCTTAATTATTAAATTTTTGGATAACCAAAGCGGCGTTGGTACCCCCAAAGCCAAAGCTATTACTCATAACGCTATTGAGTGCTGTTGGACGAGTTTGGGTAACGATGTCAAAGTCTTTGGCAGCGTCATCTAAATTTTGGATATTAATCGTCGGAGCGATAAACTCATGGTTCATCATGAGCAGACAATAGATCAGCTCTTGGGTACCTACCGCACCCAAACTATGACCTGTCATGGATTTGGTTGAGCTGATGGGCGGTGTTTGCTTTGCCCCACCAAAGACGGTTGCGATGGCGTTAAGTTCTGTGATATCTCCAAGTGGTGTGCTGGTGCCGTGGCTATTGATGTAATCAACACTGGCTAATCCTGCTTGGGCAAGCGCGATTTGCATACATCTGACCGCACCTTCGCCACTTGGTGCGACCATTTCTGCACCGTCTGAAGTTGCACCATAGCCTGTAATCTCTGCCAAGATTGTTGCCCCACGGGACTGCGCTGATTCCAGACTTTCAACAACAACCATACCACCACCGCCTGCAATCACAAAGCCATCACGATCTTTATCATAGGGACGACTGGCAGATTGTGGAGTATCGCTGTACTGTGTACTCATTGCACCCATGGCATCAAACATACACGATTGCGTCCAATGCTCACTTTCACCGCCGCCTGCCAGTACGATATCAGCCTTACCAAGTTGAATCAGCTCCATGGCATGACCGACACAGTGGCTTGAAGTGGCACAGGCAGACGATAGCGAGTAAGATAAGCCCTTGATTTTTAGCCCCGTCGCTAAGGTGGCAGATACCGAGCTTGCCATGATTTTGGGAACTGCCATTGCACCTACGCCACGCAAGCCTTTTTCACGCATGGCATCCGCAGCTGCCACCACATCAGCAGTAGAAGCACCGCCCGACGCTGCAACCACCGAAACCCTAGGATTGTCAGCGATAGCGTCAATGCTAAGACCTGCGTTTTTGATTGCTGATAAAGCACTAATATACGCATAAAGGCTGGCGTTGCTCATAAAGCGCTTTAATTTACGATCGATGCCTGTGGTGTCCAAGTCATCATGATCTATACTACCTGCCACGCATGATTTAAATCCCAAATCGGCATATTCTTGCTTAAAGCGAATGCCTGAACGCCCATTTTCTAAGGCCTCCTTGACGGTATCTAAATCATTACCCAAGCAAGAAACAATGCCTGCACCTGTGATGACAACTCGTTTCATAATTTCATCCTAAAAAGTTTACAGTTGTAATCTTGCTATTGTAACAAATTATTCCAAAACTTAGGGAAATTTTCCCAAAATTTTCATAAAAATAGGTGAAAATGACCAAAGATAGACAAGGGTTGACCAAATATTTAGTTATTCATCAATTGGCAACGGTATTTATGAACATTTAATAACATTTATGTTGTATATTATCACTAGGCGTAGTTTAGTTTTTGTGATAATCTTTAGCATATAATTTTGACAATTTCACACAATTAATGAGGTTGGACATACGATAGATAAAAGTAAATTGACTTTTTGTATTTTATGTCAAAACCTGAATCTTAATACCAAAACCATGGAGTAACTGATGACAAAATCAACTCAAAAAACCACCAAACAAACACAACACAGTCATGATGATCAAGTCAAAGAGCTGGCTCAAGAAGTTGCTGAATATGATGATGTTGAAATTGTTGCTGAAGTAGATATCGACAATCAAGCTGTCTCTGATGTTTTGATTATTCGTGATACGGATACCAAAGCTGACCAAGCAGACCACACTGATGACGCATCTAAAGCAAATGATGAGACTGTGGTAGATGGCGTTAAACAAAAAGCTCAAGAGGTTCAAGAAGATTTTGAGAATAAAGTACAAGATCTTCAGGAAAAAGCCTCTAAAAAGCTTGAAGTCGCCAAAGAGGCTACCCAAGATAAGGTAGAAAAAGCTCAGAATTTGGTTGAAGATAAAGTTGAGGATATCAAGGGTAAAGCCCAATCTTTACAAGAAGATGCTGCCGATACAGTTGAAGCGTTAAAACAAGCGACCAGCGATAAGGTTGAGACCGCCAAAACTGAAGCTCAATCACTAAAAGATGATGCTACTCAAGCATTTGAATCAGCCAAACAAGCGGTTGAAGACAAAGTAGAAACCATCAAAGATAAAGTCTTAGATCAGGTTGATTCCCTAAAAGATGATACTGATCAAGATGATACTGATCAAGACGACACCGATCAAGATCAAGAAAAACAGACGCTAAAAGACAAGGCAGTGCAAGCTGCCGCCGCTGCTAAGCGTAAAGTTGAAGATGTGGTAGATGATGTCAAACACACCACCGAATCTTTCAAAAATACCGCAAGCGAAAAAATAGATGAGATTAAGCAAGCTGCTGTTGATAAAACAGAAGAGGTAAAATCTCAGCTTAGCCAAAAAGCTGATACCCTAAAATCTTCTGGCGAAGAGCTTAAACAAACAGCTCAAACCGCTGCTGATGATGCCATTACAGAAGCCCAAGCTGCCGTAGTAAGTGGCTCGGTCGCTGCCGCCGATTCGGTACAATCAACCGCTCAAAGTGCAAAAGATAAGCTCAATCAGCTCTTTGAACAAGGCAAGTCCGCTTTAGATGAGAAAGTTCAAGAATTGGGTGAGAAATTTGGTGCAACTGAAAAAATTAATACAGTCAGTGAAAATGTAGATTTGGCTACCCAAGTCATTAAAGAAGAAGCACAAGCACTACAAACCAATGCCCAAGAATCTCTACAAGCTGCCAAAGCAGCTGGCGAAGCGTATGATGCCACCCACGAAGATCAGGGTTTAACCGCTAAACTTGGTAAAGTGGGTGCTTATTTGTCTGGCATGTATGGTATTAGCGAAAATAAAAATAAACATTACCAAGGTGTTGACTTGCATCGTGAAAGTTTTGATAAAGATGCGTTTCATGCTCAAAGCGGTTTTTTTGCAGGGCAAGTATTTGGTGCCAAAGCAGTTGCGGCTAAGAATGTGGCGGCCAAAGTCGTTCCTCAATCTAAATTTGAAGCCATCAGTGAATCACTTTATAATAAAGTGGCTGAATGGTCGAATGCATGGGCAATTAAAGATCTTAAAAATGACCCAAGATTTGATTTAATCAATACCATGAACACCCAAGAGCGTAATGCTTTTGCCGAAGATATTGCCAATCAAAACCGTGCGTTGGCAACGCTTGGTGGTGTGGCAGGCTTAGCAGGCTTAAAAGGTGTGCTTGCTGATGCAGCTTGGCTATTGATGGTATCTTTGCGTACAGTTTATCAAGTGGCTGCCATTTATGATCAGCCGCTGACTGGCAAAGAAGGTGCTAAGAAAGCTTATGGTGTGCTGTCAGGTGCTAATCTTGAAAAACTCCAAGAAAAACAGGTGATTTTGACAGCGTTGGCTTTGGGTAGTAGCATGCTTGCTAATGCTCAACAAACAGGCATTAAAGCTCAGTTAGATAGTTTATCTGCTCGTTATCGTGAAAGCCAACCTTATGCCAAACAGTTTTTGGATTTGGATAAATTTGTTAATCTTGATAATTTAAATCCAAATTGGTTGCATAAAATTTTGCCAATATCTGCAGTAGCGGTGGGTGCTCATTATAATAATGAGCTGATTGATGAAGTCATCGGTACAGCGATGGCAACCTTTTCAGATGATTTTGAGCAAAGTCATCAATTGATTGCTAACTCAGGTGAAAATACTGAAAATCAAGAAGTAGAAAACACTGAAAATCAAGAAGCAACTACCGAAGAATAATCAAAAAACCGCTACCAATCAGTCATTTTTGATAGCGGCTTGAATTATTCTTATCAAAAACATAATTTATTTTATAGGGCTGCTTGAAGTTTTCTTGATTTAGCCCTATAATATATTGCCCTAAATGGGGATTTGCGTTATTGGTTGAAAGTACCAACTAAAATTGGTGCTTGATTGATGACGAATTTTTAACAACAACGGGAGAAAATTGCCCTATGGCAACTACAAACCAGCTTATCCGCAAGGGTCGCACAACCATCAAGGAAAAATCAAAAGTTCCTGCGTTGCAAGCGTGCCCACAGCGTCGTGGTGTGTGTACTCGTGTCTATACTACCACACCAAAAAAACCTAACTCAGCCATGCGTAAAGTTTGCCGTGTACGCCTAACTTCAGGTTATGAAGTTTCTAGCTATATCGGTGGTGAAGGTCACAACCTTCAAGAGCACAGTGTTGTATTAATCCGTGGCGGTCGTGTAAAAGACTTGCCAGGTGTGCGTTACCATACCGTGCGTGGTGCACTTGACTGTGCAGGCGTGAAAGATCGTAAGCAAGGCCGTTCTAAATACGGTGCTAAGCGTCCTAAGGCGTAATCATTTGCCTAAGACATTGTTGCGTGAATCAGGGTTTGGTGTGTCAGACCCAATCATGCAGTAAGGCTGGTTAAACCTAGCTTTATACCAGATAATCCTGAAGAGATAAGGAAAACTATTATGCCAAGACGTCGTGTCGTCGCTGCCCGTGAAATTCTACCAGATCCTAAATTCGGCAGCCAAACAATTGCTAAGTTCATTAACCATGTGATGGTTGATGGTAAAAAATCAGTCGCAGAAAAAATTGTTTATGGCGCACTAGAAGCGGTTGTTGCCAAAAAGAATATCCAAGACCCTGTGGCTTTTTTTGAAGAAGTGTTAGAAAATGTTCGCCCAACCGTTGAAGTTAAGGCTCGCCGTGTTGGTGGTGCTACCTATCAAGTACCCATGGAAGTACGCCCATCCCGTCGTACCGCCTTGGCTATGCGTTGGTTAGCTGATGCTGCTTCAAAGCGTTCTGAAAAATCTATGGCTCTACGCCTAGCTGGTGAGCTAAATGATGCTTCAGAAGGTAAAGGTGCAGCCATCAAGAAGCGTGATGATGTTCACCGCATGGCGGACGCAAACAAAGCATTTTCACACTACCGTTTCTAATTTTAGGTGCATTAACCAGCGTTTGGTGCATACTTTTCTTGCAATAATTGCAATTGTTTTTGGAAATTTATTTCCAAATAATACTCAAAAATCTGTTGGTTGTGATGGTTAATAGCCAACAGATTTACCAAATTAAACAGAATTTTTCTAGGAAAAATTATGGCTCGTACAACCCCTATTAGTCGCTACCGTAATATTGGTATCTCGGCACACATTGATGCAGGTAAAACCACTACCTCTGAGCGTATTTTGTTTTATACTGGTGTATCACATAAAATTGGTGAGGTACATGATGGTGCTGCTACCATGGACTGGATGGAACAAGAGCAAGAGCGTGGTATTACCATTACTTCTGCTGCGACCACCGCATTTTGGTCAGGCATGGGTAACCAGTTCAAAGAACATCGTATCAATGTTATTGACACCCCAGGCCATGTTGACTTCACTGTAGAAGTTGAGCGTTCTATGCGTGTTCTTGACGGTGCTTGTATGGTTTATTGTGCTGTTGGTGGCGTACAACCACAGTCTGAAACTGTATGGCGTCAGGCTAACAAATATAAAGTACCTCGCTTGGCATTTGTGAATAAAATGGACCGTACAGGTGCAAATTTCTTCCGTGTTGTTGAGCAGATGAAAACTCGCTTAGGTGCAAGCCCTGTACCAATCGTTATTCCTATTGGTTCAGAAGAAAACTTTACTGGTGTGGTTGACTTGATCGAGATGAAATCTATCATCTGGGACGAAGCGTCGCAAGGTATGAAGTTTGAATATGGCGAAATCCCAGCAGACTTGGTTGACACTGCCGAAGAATGGCGAACCAACATGATTGAAGCTGCCGCCGAGGCATCTGAAGAGCTGATGGATAAATACCTTGAAGAAGGTGAATTATCAAAAGAAGATATCGTTGCAGGTTTGCGTATCCGTACTTTGGCGAGCGAGATTCAGCCGATGCTATGTGGATCAGCATTCAAGAACAAAGGTGTACAGCGTATGCTAGATGCTGTCATCGAGTTCTTACCAGCACCTGATGATGTTGAAGCAATTAAAGGCATTTTGGATGATAAAGCCGAAACTGAAGCTTCTCGTGAAGCCTCTGATGATGCACCTTTTTCAGCATTGGCATTCAAAATCATGAATGATAAGTATGTTGGTAACTTGACATTCGTTCGTGTTTATTCTGGTGTTGTTAAGCAAGGCGATAGCGTTTATAACCCTGTTAAGATGAAGCGTGAGCGTATCGGTCGTATCGTACAGATGCACGCCAACGAACAAAAAGAAGTTGATGAGATTCGTGCAGGTGATATCGCAGCTTTAGTAGGTATGAAAGATGTAACCACTGGTGATACGCTGTGTGACAATGATAACATCATCACTCTAGAGCGTATGGAATTCCCAGAGCCAGTAATTTCTTTAGCGGTTGAGCCAAAAACAAAAGCTGACCAAGAAAAAATGTCAGTTGCTTTGGGTCGCCTAGCAAAAGAAGACCCTTCATTCCGTGTACGCACAGATGAAGAATCGGGTCAAACGATTATTTCAGGTATGGGTGAGCTTCACCTTGATATCATCGTTGATCGTATGAAGCGTGAATTTAATGTTGAAGCTAATATTGGTGCACCTCAGGTTGCTTATCGTGAAACTATTCGCCAATCGGTGGAAGTTGAAGGTAAGTTCGTTCGTCAAACAGGTGGTCGTGGTAAATTTGGTCATGTTTGGTTGCGTCTTGAACCACTTGATCCAACAGGCGATGTGGAATACGAATTTAACGAAGAAATTGTTGGCGGTGTAGTTCCAAAAGAATACCATGCAGCAGTTGACAAAGGTATCCAAGAGCGTATGAAAAATGGCGTTATCGCAGGATATCCAGTTGTTGGCATCAAGGCAACTTTATATGATGGTTCTTATCATGATGTTGACTCTGATGAGCTATAATTTAAGATCGCAGGTTCTATGGCGTTCAAAAAAGGCTTTCTACAAGCCAATCCAGCGCTACTTGAGCCTATCATGAAAGTTGAAGTAGAAACACCTGAAGACTACATGGGCGACATCATGGGCGACTTGAACCGTCGTCGTGGTATGGTTCAGGGTATGGATGATCTGCCTGGTGGCACCAAGTCTATTCGTGCAGAAGTACCATTGGCTGAAATGTTTGGCTATGCAACCCAAATGCGTTCAATGTCTCAAGGTCGTGCAACTTACTCAATGGAATTCTTGAAGTATCAAGAAACGCCAAAAAATGTTGCTGATGAGATCATCAAGAAATTTACAGCTAAAGATGATGATGAGTAATTAATCATCTATTAGCGGTAGTATAATCAGATACCGTCTGATACTCAGATGGTATCATGAATCAAATTTTAACAATGTTGCGATCTGTTTGTATGATCGCATATACTCGAGGAAACCATCATGGCAAAGGCCAAGTTTGAACGTGTAAAACCACACGTAAA
>ERZ1023485.64-NODE-64-length-37769-cov-1012.838283_pt1 | contig 37769 bp, 34 predicted proteins | sample MGYA00380538_ERZ1023485 | MGnify/ENA primary metagenome ERZ1023485 (study PRJEB33173, sample SAMEA4830343) | metagenome | study: EMG produced TPA metagenomics assembly of the PRJEB25223 data set...
CAACCAACCAACCAACCAACCAACCAACCAACCAACCAACCAACCAACCAACCAACCAACCAACCAACCAACCAACCAACCAACCAACCAACCAACCAACCAACCAACCAACCAACCAACCAACCAACCAACCAACCAACCAACCAACCAACCAACCAACCAACCAACCAACCAAGATAGTAATCTTTCTGAACAACTAGAGCAAATTAATGTATCTGGTTCTACCGAAAATAGTGATACAAAAACACCGCCAAAAATTGCTGAAACGGTAAAAACGGCTAAAACGCTGGAAAGAGAACAAGCAAACAATATTAAAGACATCGTTAAATACGAGACGGGCGTTACTGTTGTTGAAGCTGGGCGTTTTGGGCAAAGCGGTTTTGCCATTCGTGGTGTAGATGAAAATCGTGTAGCGATTAATATTGATGGATTACGTCAAGCTGAAACATTATCTTCTCAAGGCTTTAAAGAGCTTTTTGAGGGTTATGGTAACTTCAATAATACGCGTAATGGTGCAGAAATTGAAACTTTAAAAGAAGTAAATATTACAAAAGGGGCAAATTCAATCAAAAGTGGTAGTGGTTCCTTAGGTGGATCTGTAATTTATAAAACAAAAGATGCGAGAGATTATCTCCTTAACAAGGATTACTATGTAAGCTACAAAAAGGGATACGCTACAGAAAATAATCAATCATTCAATACACTAACTCTTGCAGGACGTTATAAAAAGTTCGATGTGCTAGTGGTTACAACAAGAAGAAATGGACACGAACTTGAAAACTATGATTACAAAAATGCAAATAGCCTTACTCAAGGTAAAAAAAGAGAAAAAGCAGATCCATATAAAATTGAACAAGATAGTACATTATTAAAATTATCTTTCAATCCTACAGAAAATCATCGTTTTACCCTTGCGGCAGATTTATATGAACATCGTTCTCGTGGGCAAGATTTATCCTATACATTAAAATATCTAAAAACAGATCCTGATTTACCCGAGGATGATTCTAGACACACCAATGATAAAACAAAGAGACGTAATATTTCCTTTAGCTATGAAAATTTCTCTCAAACGCCATTTTGGGATACATTAAAAATCACTTATTCAGATCAACGTATTAAAACTCGCGCACGCACAGATGATTATTGTGACGCCGGGGTAAGACATTGTAAGGGAACAGAAAATCCCGCAGGACTAACAGTAACAAATGGGAAAATAACACGTCGAGATGGTTCACCACTTAAATTTAAAGAAACTAACACCCTTGGAGAATATGACTTCGATACATTTATTGATACTAATGATCAAGAAATAAAAGGTAAAATTAAGCTAGGAAACCCCAATGACACTTGGTATGATTGTTCACTATTTGATTGTGAAAAAGATAAAAAAATCCAAGTTTTTGAAGGTGAAAATTCTTCTGGCTATGTTGGAAAATGGAAAGAATCTGAACTTGAAATAGAAGAATTAAATGGCAAAAAATTCGCTAGAATAAAGGATAGGGAGGATAAGGATGGTAAATATAATACGAAAATAAAATCTATTCTTCCCTCATCTCCGGGTTATTTAGAACGCCTCTGGCAAGAGCGAGATTTAGACACCAACACCCAACAATTAAATTTAGATTTAACCAAAGACTTCAAAACTTGGCGTGTTGAACATAATCTACAATATGGTAGCTCATATAATACAACGATGAAGCGAATGGTTAATCGTGCTGGCTATGATGCCACTGATGTTCAGTGGTGGACAACGCCTACACTTGGTAAAAGTATATATGATAAACCTCACACTTGTAAAACCACTTCTGGGTGGAATGCTAACCTTTGCCCTGTTGTAGATCCTGAATTTTCTTACTTATTACCCATTAAAACAAAAGAAAAATCAGTCTATCTCTTTGATAATGTTGTTATAACTGATTATTTATCATTTGATTTAGGATATCGTTATGACAACATTGGTTATAAACCACATTACATAGCCGGTTCAACGCCAAAATTACCAGACGATATAGTAAAAGGATTATATATCCCATTGCCTAAAGGCCCTGAGATTTGGTGGAACCGAGGGCATTACAGTGATCCAACAGAAGAGCAAATTAAACAAAATGCAATTGATAACATCAATTATATTGCGAATCAAAAGAAAAAATATAAAGCACATTCTTATAGTTTTGTTTCAACGATTGATCCAACGAGTTTTCTTCGTTTACAACTAAAATATTCAAAAGGTTTTAGAGCACCAACTTCAGATGAAATGTATTTCACCTTTAAACACCCTGATTTCACTATTTTGCCAAATACTAATCTAAAACCAGAGATAGCAAAAACAAAAGAAATTGCTTTTACATTACATAATGATGATTGGGGTTTTATCTCGACAAGTCTGTTTAAAACTAACTATAGAGACTTTATTGACTTAGTATATAAAGGAAAAAGAGAGTTTGAAGTAGGGAAACCTGATGACAAGGGTAAAATATCATTTTCTCTTTATCAAAATATTAATAGAGATATTGCGGTAGTAAAAGGAATAGAAATTAATTCAAAAGTATTCCTTGGTAAAATAGCAAAATTTATGGATGGATTTAACCTAAGCTATAAATATACCTATCAAAAAGGCAGAATAAATGGCAATATACCAATGAATGCAATTCAGCCTAAAACGATGGTGTATGGCTTAGGCTATGACCACCCAAGCCAAAAATTTGGATTTAATTTCTACACCACCCACGTAGCCACTAAAAATCCAGAAGATACTTATGATATTTATGCGGAAGATAAAAGACAAACCGACACTAGCATAAAATGGCGCAGTAAATCTTATACTATTCTAGATTTAATTGGATATGTGCAACCAATTAAAAACTTAACCATAAGAGCTGGCGTATATAATCTTACAAATCGTAAATACATCACTTGGGATTCTGCTCGTTCAATTCGTTCATTTGGTACAAGTAATGTTATAGAACAAACAACAGGATTAGGCATTAACCGCTTCTACGCACCAGGTAGAAATTATAAAATGTCAGTGCAGTTTGAATTTTAAACCTGTCTAAAATCAAAAGTGCGGTAAATTTTTACCGCACTTTTTCTTAAGAAAGGATCTACCTTTTACTCTCTCTTTCAAAGCCAATGTTCAAACATCGGCATTTGTGCAAAATCTCCTTGAAAATCAACCTCTTTTTACCATTTTTGCGATCTCGATCGAAAAATTGAAATGACTATCTCGCCAAATTTTTAGTTTCTATTTATGCTTACACATCAAAAACCAATAACTTATTAGTTATTGAAATAAATAAGTAAATAGGATAAATTATGTACGAGATTCTCTTTTACAGAGACCAAAATGACATTGAGCCAGTGAAAGAGTATCTGCTATCACTGGCTCAAAATGAAAGCAAAGATAGTCGAATTAAACTGAATAAAATTCGAGATTATGTAAAGTTATTAAGCGAACTCGGGACGTCTGTTGGTAAACCCTATGTTAAACATTTAGACGGTGAAATTTGGGAACTTCGTCCAATTAGGGATCGCATCTTGTTTGCAAGATTAATGGACGGTCGCTTTGTCTTACTACATCAATTTATGAAGAAAACACAAAAAACGCCAAAACGAGAAATCCAAACTGCCCAACAACGCTTAAGTGAATTAAAAGAGAGATTGAAAAATGAATAAAATCAGCCCATTAGGTTCAAATTGGAATGAGTTTGAACAGCAAATTTTCAATGAAGAAGAAATCCGCGAAAGTAATTTGCGTGTAGCCTTAATTAAAGAATTGATTACTTCTCGCCAACAACTTGGGATTTCCCAAAAACAACTTGAAACCTTAAGCGGTGTGAAGCAACCTATGATTGCACGCATTGAAAAAGGACAAACGAATCCTCAACTTGAAACGTTATTAAAATTGCTCGCTCCTTTAGGGAAAACCCTGTCGATTGTGCCTCTAAGGGTAAAAAATGCCTAAGGCATACCCATTGTTTTCATATTGATTTGTTACATTTTCGATAAAATCGGAATAGACTGTTTCGAGAAAAGAAAAAATATTGCAAAATAGCCTCAAATTAAGACCTATGTAGAAAAATGATTGTATTTAGTAACTTATCCCTAAAACGAGGGCAAACGGAGCTTCTCGAAAATGCGTCTGCTACCATTAATCCCAAGCAAAAAGTCGGTTTGGTGGGGAAGAATGGTTGTGGAAAATCTTCTCTTTTTGCCTTATTAAAAAAAGAATTAACGCCAGAGGGGGGCGAGGTAAATTACCCATCAAATTGGCGAGTATCTTGGGTAAATCAAGAAACACCTGCATTGGATATTTCAGCGATTGATTATGTAATTCAAGGGGATCGTGAATATTGCCGTTTGCAAGAAGAGCTTGAACAAGCAAATGAACGCAATGACGGTAACGCCATTGCGCGTATTCACGGGCAATTAGAAACCTTGGATGCGTGGACAATTCAATCTCGTGCCGCTTCGTTATTGAATGGTTTAGGATTTAGTCAAGAAGAAACAACGCAGCCAGTGAGGGCTTTTTCGGGCGGTTGGCGGATGCGTTTGAATTTGGCACAAGCATTGCTTTGTCCGTCAGATTTATTGTTACTTGATGAACCGACCAACCATTTGGATTTGGATACGGTTATTTGGTTGGAGCGTTGGCTAGTGCAATATCAAGGCACTTTGATATTAATTTCTCACGACCGTGATTTTCTCGATCCGATTGTGACAAAAATCCTCCATATCGAAAATCAGAAGCTCAACGAATACACGGGCGATTATTCTTCCTTTGAAGTGCAACGAGCGACTAAACTGGCACAACAAACAGCGATGTATCGTCAGCAACAACAAAAGATTTCCCATTTACAAAAATATATTGATCGCTTTAAAGCCAAAGCCACCAAAGCCAAACAGGCACAAAGCCGTATGAAAGCATTGGAAAGAATGGAGCTGATTGCGCCTGCTTATGTGGATAATCCTTTTACCTTTGAATTTCGTCCACCACAATCCTTGCCAAATCCCTTAGTGATGATTGAGCAGGCGAGTGCAGGTTATGGTTGCGGAGAAAGTGCGGTAGAAATTTTAAGTAAAATTAAACTGAATTTGGTGCCAGGTTCGCGGATTGGTTTGCTCGGGAAAAATGGTGCGGGAAAATCAACCTTGATTAAACTTTTAGCGGGAGAACTGACCGCACTTTCAGGCACAGTGCAGTTGGCAAAAGGCGTGCAGCTTGGCTATTTTGCCCAACATCAATTAGATACTTTACGCGCAGACGAATCTGCCCTGTGGCATATGCAAAAACTCGCACCAGAACAAACGGAGCAACAAGTTCGCGATTATTTGGGCAGTTTTGCGTTCCACGGCGATAAAGTAAATCAAGCAGTAAAATCTTTTTCTGGAGGCGAGAAAGCCCGCTTGGTGTTGGCTTTAATTGTTTGGCAACGACCGAATTTGCTATTACTTGATGAACCGACTAACCATTTGGATTTGGATATGCGTCAGGCATTAACGGAAGCGTTGGTGGATTACGAAGGTTCTTTGGTGGTGGTGTCGCACGATCGTCATTTATTACGCAATACCGTAGAAGAATTTTACTTAGTTCACGATAAAAAAGTGGAAGAATTTAAAGGCGATTTAGAAGACTATCAAAAATGGTTGAGTGAACAAAATAGCACATCTGAAAATAAAGTTTCGGAAAAAGTTGGCGATAATGAAAATTCGGTTCAAAATCGTAAGGAACAAAAACGTCGTGAAGCAGAGTTACGCCAACAAACTGCACCATTGCGTAAAAAAATCACGCAATTAGAAGAAAAAATGAATAAATTTTCTTCTGAGCTTGCGAGCATAGAAAATCAATTGGCAGATGCTGAATTATATAATGCCGAAAATAAAGAAAAATTGACCGCACTTTTGGCTCAACAAGTGGATGTGAAGAAAGCATTAGATGATGTAGAAACGGAATGGATGACCGCACAGGAAGAATTGGAAGAAATGCTTCAAGCATAAGGATAGATTATGAATCAAAGCCTTTTTCATCATAGCAAACAACAGGAATATTGCCCTCAATGTGGCGCACCTTTGCAAATTAAACAAGGCAAAAAAGGGCTATTTTTAGGTTGCTCTGCTTATCCTGAATGTGATTATTTGCGTCCTTTGCAACGAGTGGAACATAAAGTATTAAAAACACTTGATGAAATTTGCCCGAAGTGCGGTAATTTATTACAGTTGAAACAAGGCAGTTTTGGGATGTTTATTGGTTGTAGTCATTATCCTGAATGCGATTTTGTGGTGCGGGAAGAATCTGAATCAGAGGAAAAAATTGCTTGTCCTGAATGTAAAACGGGGCATTTGATTTCTCGTCGTGGTCGCCAAGGAAAAATTTTTTACGGCTGTGATAATTTCCCTAAATGTAAATTTTCTTTGCCTACCAAGCCTTATGCCGTGTCTTGCCCAACCTGCCATTTCCCACTTTCTTTGTTAAAAAGTGAAGATGGGGAAAAACAAATTTTCCAGTGTGCAAATAAAACTTGCCGTCATATTTTTAAGCAGTAAAAGTAAAAGAGTGAAATGAATAGAGAACAAATCGCCGAAGCGCTTCGACAAAATCAAGTGGTTGCTTATCCCACTGAAGCTGTGTTTGGCTTGGGCTGTAATCCGCAAAGTGAAAGTGCGGTAAAAAAATTACTTGATTTGAAGCAACGTCCAGTGGAAAAAGGGTTGATTTTAGTGGCACCGAGCTTGGATTTTTTCCGTCCTTTTGTCGATTTTGAGAAGATTAACGATGAACAGCTTTCTCGCCTGCAAGGTAAATATGAACGTCCAACGACTTGGATTGTGCCATCTAAATCGACCACCCCGCATTTTCTCACAGGCAAATTTGATAGCATTGCGGTACGTTTGTGCGATCACCCTTCCGTAAAAGCCTTATGCGAACTCACGGGGTTTGCATTAACTTCAACGAGTGCAAATCTAACAGGAGAGCCACCTTGTCGCATCGCTGATGAAGTGCGGTCTCAATTCGGTGCAGATTTTCCTGTATTAGATGAAACTGTGGGAGATGCACGCAATCCATCGGAAATTCGAGACTTACGCACAAATCAACTTTTTAGACAGGGATAATTTATGGATCTTTATGCTGTGTGGGGCAATCCGATTGCACAAAGTAAATCGCCATTGATTCAAAGTAAGTTAGCAGCGCAAACCCATCAAACTATGGAATACATTGCAAAATTAGGCGATCTTGATTCTTTTGAACAACAGCTTTTGGCATTTTTTGAGGAGGGTGCGAAAGGTTGCAATATTACTTCGCCTTTTAAAGATCGTGCCTATCAACTGGCAGACGAATATAGCCAACGAGCAAAATTGGCGGAAGCCTGTAATACTCTCAAAAAACTCGATGATGGAAAACTTTATGCGGATAACACTGATGGGATCGGTTTAGTGACAGATTTACAACGTTTAAATTGGCTTCATCCAAATCAACGCATATTAATTCTAGGAGCAGGCGGAGCGACAAAAGGCGTATTATTGCCACTTTTACAAGCTCAACAAAATATTGTGCTTGCCAACCGCACTTTTTCGAAAGCCAAAGAATTAGCTGAAAGATTTAAGCCTTACGGCAATATTCAAGCCGCCTCAATGGATTCTATTCCACTACAAACTTATGATGTAGTGATTAATGCAACTTCTGCTGGATTAAGTGGTGGAACGGCTTCAGTTGATGCTGAAATTTTAAAATTAGGCTCAGCTTTTTACGATATGCAATATGCGAAAGGCACAGACACGCCATTTATTGCATTATGCAAAAGTTTAGGTTTAACCAATGTTAGCGATGGCTTTGGAATGCTGGTCGCACAAGCAGCACATTCTTTCCATTTATGGCGAGGCGTAATGCCAGATTTTGTCGCGGTTTATGAACAATTAAAATAAGGTAATTGGCAATGGAAAATAAATACAGCGATTTTAATATTTTCACTTCTCGTGAACAGCGTGAAGGTTTTATGGAACGTATTTCATCTATTTCCTTAGCCCTAAAAAGCGAAAAGCCTCAATGAAACTCACTGAAGCTATGACACCGACCAAGCACCCTCGATCCACTTGGCTCGGAATATATCAAAACGTTTTATTTTGTCAAGTTTTAAATATGCAACAAATAACCAGATGCCCTTGGGTTGGCGAACAACCTATTTATATTGATTATCATGATAAGGAATGGGGAAAGCCTGAATTCGACAGCCAAAAGCTATTTGAAAAAATCTGTTTGGAAGGGCAGCAAGCGGGGCTTTCGTGGATTACGGTTTTGAAAAAACGTGAATCTTACCGTGTAGCTTTTCATCAATTTGATCCGAAAAAAATCGCAACAATGACCGCACTTGATATTGATGATTGTATGAAAAATACGGGATTAATTCGCCATCGAGCCAAGTTAGAAGCCATTGTCAAAAATGCGAAAGCTTATTTAGAGATGGAAAAGTGCGGTGAAAATTTCAGTGATTTTATTTGGTCATTTGTGAATCATAAACCGATTGTTAATGATGTGCCTGATTTGCGATCTGTGCCAGCTAAAACAGAAGCATCGAAAGCACTTTCTAAAGCCTTAAAAAAACGTGGTTTCGTCTTTGTTGGCGAAACCACGTGCTATGCGTTTATGCAATCTATGGGGCTGGTGGACGATCATTTAAATGATTGTCCTTGCAAAACTCGCTAGTGTTTATGCTGATCTCGCTCCCATAAATCGGCGTATTTTACAAAGGTTGAATGCGCTGATAACACCGCTAATAAAAATCCTTGTTTACCATCTAAAAAACCTGCTTTTAACAAATACATCTTCACAAAACAACCGATCGCGTGGGTAATTCCTTGCCAAAGTGTGGCTTTTTTTCCTTTAGCTTGGCGTTGGTCTGCCCACGCTTTTGCATAACCTGCGGATTTCACTAGATAATGATGAATGCTTTTATAAGTGAAATGCTCTAAATCCCCTGTTAATTTTTCTACTTTTGTCCCAGCTGGAAATTCCACTTTTTCATGTACAAGTGAATCATTATATTGCGCATAGTTTGTGCGATAGAGACGAACCACATAATCGGGATACCAGCCTGAATGGCGAATTTCACGTCCAAAGACTTCACTCACTCGTGGAATTTCATAAACGGTATTTTCTCGATCATTTTTAACCGCACTTAAGATAGCCTGTTGCAGCTTTGGCGTAACGCGTTCATCTGCATCTAGCCAAAGTACATAATCACTGGTTACATATTGTTGGGCTAATTGGCGTTGTTTACCAAAGCCCGGCCAGTTGCTATTTTCATAGAATTTCGCCCCATAACTGAGCGCAATTTCTTTAGTGTTATCTGTGCTGCCAGAATCTAGAATGATAATCTCATCCACCCAATCTTTTACGGTATCTAAGCAATTCGCTAAATCTTGTGCTTCATTTTTTACAATCATCGCAACGCTAATTGTAGGCATATTTTCAATCCTTTTTTTGCTATACTAGCCGAAATTTTTTCAAGTATAACCGAATTTCATTTATGTGGCGTTTTTTTTATACCAGCTTGCTTTTAATTTGCCAGCCGTTGATATTGTGTTTTATTGGCTTGCTCAGTGTTAAATCTCCACGTTATCGTCAGCGTTTGACTGAACGTTATGGTTTTTATGGCAATACGCCTTGTCCACCACCACAAGGAATCTTTATCCACGCAGCCTCCGTAGGAGAAGTGATTGCTGCGACACCGCTGGTTCGTCAATTGCAACAAGATTATCCGCATTTATCCATTACTTTTACGACTTTTACGCCCACAGGTTCAGAGCGCGTCAAAGCCACTTTTGGAGACAGCGTTTTTCATTATTATTTACCCCTTGATTTACCTTTTTCGATCCATCGTTTTATTAATTTTGTACAACCTAAATTATGTATCGTGATGGAAACAGAACTTTGGCCTAATCTTATTCATCAATTATTTTTACGCAATATTCCATTTGTTATCGCTAATGCACGTTTATCTGCACGTTCTGCGCATCGTTACGGAAAAATAAAAGCGCGCTTACAAACAATGTGGTCACAAATTAGCTTGATTGCAGCACAGGATAACATTAGTGGAAAACGCTATGCCACTTTGGGCTATCCAAAGGAAAAATTGAATATCACGGGCAATATTAAATATGATCTCAATACGAATGATGAACTATTACGTAAAATTGATTCATTGCGCACCCTTTGGAAGCAAGATCGCCCAATATGGATTGCTGCCAGCACGCATAATGGAGAAGATGAAATCATTTTAAAATCTCACCGCGCTTTGTTAGCAAAATACCCAAATTTATTGTTATTGCTCGTTCCACGCCATCCAGAGCGTTTTAATATGGTGGCTGATTTACTTAAAAAGGAAAAATTTCAATTTATTCGTCGTTCCACAAATGAATTACCAAATGAAAATACCCAAGTGATTTTGGGAGACTGTATGGGCGAACTGATGTTGATGTATGGCATTTCCGATATTGCTTTTGTGGGTGGAAGCCTTGTGAAACACGGGGGGCATAATCCACTGGAACCTCTTGCATTTAAAATGCCTGTAATTACTGGCAAGCATACTTTTAATTTCCCTGAGATATTTCGAATGTTGGTGGAAGTGCAAGGTGTGTTGGAAGTTAATTCAACCGCAGATGCCTTAGAACGTGCAGTAGAAGCCTTATTAAACTCAAAAGAAGCCCGCGAACGTTTAGGCAATGCTGGCTATGAAGTGCTGATGGAAAACCGAGGGGCATTACAGCGTTTGTTAGATTTATTAAAACCTTATTTGGAGCGCAATGTATGACGAGCGTGATTTATCCTGGTACTTTTGATCCGATTACGAACGGTCATTTAGACATTATTGAAAGAAGTGCGGTAATTTTTCCTCGTGTTTTAGTGGCGGTGGCGAATAGCCCAAGTAAAAAGCCACTATTTTCTTTGGAGGAACGCGTGGAGCTTGTTCGTCAATCTGTTGCACATTTATCCAATGTGGAAGTGTTTGGCTTTTCTGATTTGTTGGCCAATGTGATTAAACAGCACAATATTTCTGCCATTATTCGCGGCGTACGCACAACAACAGATTTTGAATATGAACTTCAATTGGCTGCCCTTAATCGTTTACTCACAAAAGGCGTAGATAGTCTGTTTTTCCCACCAGTAGAAAAATGGGCGTTTGTTTCTTCCTCCATTGTGCGTGAAATTTATTTACATGGCGGCGATGTGGCTGAGCTAGTGCCTGTGCCAGTGTTCAATGCGTTAAAAGCACGATGATAAAAATCTTTATCTTTTTAACCGCACTTATCGTTTTATCTGGTTGTGGTTCCGTGGTCAAACTTATCGATCCAACAGAAAAATATACCGCCTATGCAGGGGCGGCTTATGATCTTGAAATGGCCCAACAATGGGGATTGCCAATCTTAGATTTGCCTCTCTCATTTTTATTAGACACTGTATTACTGCCCTATGCGTGGGCTCAATAATTCTTATGAAACTCAATCCTCAACAACAACAAGCCGTTGAATATGTGACAGGCCCTTGTCTTGTGCTTGCTGGCGCAGGCTCTGGCAAAACTCGCGTCATTATTAATAAAATCGCCCATTTAATTGAAAAGTGCGGTTATTCTCCGAAACAAATTGCTGCTGTTACTTTTACGAATAAAGCCGCACGCGAGATGAAAGAGCGTGTGGCTCATTCCATTGGCAAAGAGCAATCTAAAGGCTTGCTTGTTTCCACTTTTCATACGCTCGGTTTTGACATTATTAAGCGTGAATATAAAGCGTTGGGCTTTAAATCAAATATGACCTTGTTTGACGAACAGGATCAATTTGCGTTGTTAAAAGAGCTAACCGCCGATGTGTTAAAAGAAGATAAGGATTTATTGTGTGAGTTAATTTCAGTGATCTCTAACTGGAAGAATGATTTGATTTCGCCAAAACAGGCGTTTGCGTTGGCGCGTGATGCTAAATATCAAACTTTCGCAAAATGTTATGAGCGTTATGCCACACAAATTCGAGCTTACAATGCCCTTGATTTTGATGATTTAATTATGTTGCCGACATTGTTGTTCAAGCAAAATGAAGAAGTGCGGTCAAAATGGCAAGCAAAAATTCGTTATTTGTTGGTGGATGAATATCAAGATACCAATACCAGTCAATATGAACTGATTAAACTTTTAGTGGGGGATCGTGCTTGTTTTACTGTGGTGGGCGATGATGACCAATCTATTTATTCGTGGCGTGGCGCACGACCAGAAAATATGGTGCGTTTACGCGATGATTTCCCTCGTTTGAACGTGATTAAGCTAGAGCAAAATTATCGTTCAACCCAACGTATTTTGCATTGTGCCAATATTTTAATTGATAACAATGACCACGTGTTTGATAAGAAACTTTTTTCAACCATTGGTGAAGGGGAAAAATTGCTTATTATCGAAGCAAAAAATGAAGAACACGAAGCAGAGCGGATTGTCGCCGAGTTGATCGCCCATCGTTTTAGTCGTAAAACCAAATATAAAGATTATGCGATTTTATATCGAGGCAATCATCAATCCCGATTACTCGAAAAAGTACTGATGCAAAACCGTATTCCTTACAAAATTTCGGGCGGTACTTCTTTTTTCTCTCGTGCAGAAATCAAAGATATGATGGCGTATTTACGCTTGGTCGTAAATCAAGATGATGATGCCGCATTCTTGCGTATTGTGAATACACCGAAACGTGAAATTGGCACCGCGACGTTACAAAAACTTGGAGAGTTGGCTCAAGAAAAACATATCAGTTTGTTTGAGGCTATTTTTGAGTTTGAACTTATTCAACGCATCACGCCAAAAGCCTATGATTCATTGCAAAAATTTGGTCGCTGGATTGTAGAACTTCATGATGAAATTCAACGTTCTGAACCAGAACGCGCGCTACGTTCTATGTTATCTACAATTCATTATGAAGAATATTTGTACGAATACGCAACAAGCCCTAAAGCGGCAGAAATGCAAAGTAAGAATGTCGCCACGTTATTTGACTGGGTTGCGGATATGTTAAAAGGCGATGAAACCAATGAGCCAATGAACCTTAATCAAGTGGTAACCCGTCTGACATTACGTGATATGTTGGAGCGAGGCGAAGACGATGATGAGAGCGATCAAGTTCAACTGATGACATTGCACGCCTCTAAAGGATTGGAATTTCCTTATGTTTATTTGATTGGTATGGAAGAGGGCATTTTGCCCCACCAAACTAGCATTGATGAAGACAACGTGGAAGAAGAACGCCGCTTGGCTTATGTGGGTATCACAAGAGCGCAAAAAGAGCTCACTTTTTCCTTGTGTAGAGAACGCCGTCAATATGGAGAATTAATTCATCCAGAACCAAGCAGATTTTTAGCTGAATTACCCAATGACGATGTGTTATGGGAACGCGATAAACCAAAACTAACCACCGAGCAAAAACAAGAAAAAACACAAAACCAACTTGATCGATTAAGAGCGATTTTGAAAGGGGGTTAGAAAACCTAGTTTTGAATGAAAAATAATGTAATGAGGTTTAGCTTGTTTGTTTTGATATTCTGCCCATACGCACTTTACCACTGACATTTTATTCTGCATATTGAATTCCTGTGTTATTGACGAAATTCATTTTTGATAAGCTAAATAAAGCCAAGCCAACCATTCAATTGGATACACCAAAGGAAGGCATCACCATTAATATGAACGTGGTGGTGGGACCACAATATTAAAGTGGAGAAAAATCCCAGAAAGCCGTGGGTGAAATCGAGCCTGTGAAGAAATAATCGAATAAAAAAGACAATCTGAAAAGGTTGTCTTTTTTATGTCTAATTGTGGATGAAACATAAACCCCCTATTACTACATTTAAATTGTAGATAATTACAAAAAAAATATTGACGTTTAATTTTTTTTATATAAAATACAAATAAAGAATTTAAACAACAAGGTGAATTTATGAATATTACAAACCATATCCAGCAAAGAATGAGCCAAAGAGGTATTACTAAAGCCATGATTGACTGTGTGATGAATTTTGGCGATTTGGAACAAGATAGATATGTCATTAACAAAAAAATGGCTAATGCTTATATCTATTCAATTCAACAAGAATTAATGAGACGTCAACATCAGGAGTAATCGATGAAAAAGATAAAACATTCGTTATGTACATTATCGGACTTTACACAATTCACAACGGATCAGCTGATGGATTTACTTAAACAGATGAAGAAAATTGCGGATAAGCAAGGTGTAAGTATGATTATGGCAGATAATACTCTGATTACAACTTACAATACTTGTAGTTATAAACGTAAATCATTCAAACATTATCACTGAGAAATATTATGATTTCATTAAATTATCAAACATTAAGTAGCTTTCAAGAAGCATTAAGAAATAAAGGGCTCCCACTAGAGGAAGTCAATGAATTAGCATTAAAAGCACTTGCTTTAGTCGTGCTTCATCCTCACCAAGTTTTAAATAAAAAAGAGGATATATTTCAAGCGATAGGGTCAGTTGAAAAGAATTATCCTACTGTTTTTATTGAAAATAGTCGTAATTCTTTAAGCCAATATTTGGAGTCTCCTGTATTAGACTTGATTGCGTACCTTAGCGAAAGCCAAGAAAAAGGTTTATTAACAGCAGAAAATAAGTATCAATGGATTCAGAAGCTACTTTATCAAATAGAGACTAGACCTCATTTTTCTAGCCTAATTTTTGATACCAGTTTTTATGATCTATGCAACAGATTATTGCTTGAAGTAAATCATGAAAGTGTTTACATCCCTTTTGAATCAATGGGATATCACAGCATTATGTTGGGACGAGCTCAAGAGGTGATGGCAGAGGGAAGGATGCAAACAGCATTAACTGCATTACTAACATGTATTTTAGGAAGTATTCACTACAAGATTGGAGATGCGGTACGAGATCCCGCCTATCTACAAGATGGGAAACTTAAAATATTTAGTAAAGGTTTCTTATCTGACCCGTGGGGAATGAAAGATAATTTATTTGAGCAAGAAACCCAGAGGTTTGCTATAAAAAGTAATAACTACCAAAATTACTTAATTCAGCATCTTTTCAGTCAGGTAAGTGATTTTGCTTTAGTTGTAGTACCTGTGAATAGTTTGTTTTCAGCTGTAAAAAGTGAAGAAAATATGCGTCAGTGGTTAGTAGAGCTCGGGCATTTAAAAGCTGTGGTGACGTTACCTAGTGGCATTATACAAACAAGCAATATCAATTCTGCACTTTTAATATTTGATCTACGCCAGAAATATTCACAGGTTCGTTTTTTTGATCTCAAAGATAGCGAATTTATAGAAAAACAAGGAAGAACGGTGCAGCTTTGCCGTTTAGATAAGCTTATTGATTGCATTAATGGTAAAGATAAACACGATAATATGGTTGTTATCAGTCACCAAACTTTATCGCAAAATAATTATGTTCTCTCACCTGAACGTTATCTAATTAATGATGAGTTAAAAAGTGCTTTAGACTTATTAAAAAAATATCCTAGTAAAGCATTATCTAATGTCGTCAGTATTATTCGCCCAGAAGCTATTACTAAATTTAAAGATGAAGGTAAAGAACCTGTTTTTGAAATACAGGGGGGAGATTTATCTGACTTTGGTTATATTGATGAAGCCAGTAAACAAAGTTTAGTTAGCGAAAATAATTTATCAGAGCTACAAAAAGGATTTTTACAAGCTGATGATATTTTGCTGACTGTGAGAGGAACAGTTGGCAAGGTAGGCTTAGTATCTCAACAATTAATTGACGCTTATCAAGGACGAATTCTTGCTGGGCAAGCGAGCCTCGTTCTGCGCATTAAAAATAAAACCAAGACTAATCCTATCGGATTGCTAATGCAACTTCGCTCTACATTTTGCCAAGCAAGATTACAGCAATTGACTGGAGGTGCAACCATTGCGACGCTTTCCTCTAAAGATTTAAAAAACTTCGAAATTGTGGAACTAACACTTGAAGAACAATCAAAATTAATCGCTGATTTTGAAGAACAAACTCAGATCAAACAACAAATTCAGTTGCTGCAAAATCAGCAACATCAACTTACAAACGCCTTTTGGCAACAATACTAAAATAAGAGAGTTCTTTTATGGCAAAAGCACCTAAAAAAAGCAAAATTGAAGAAATTTCACTAGAAAGTGTAATGATGAATTGTCGCAATGCCTTGCGTGGCAAGGTTGGAGGCAATGAAAAGAACCGCGATACTGTTATGGGCTTAGTTTTCTTAAAATTTGTAGGCGACAAGTTTTCCGCTCGTCGAGCTGAAATTATGGCTCAATACCCAGAGATTTTTTGGGAAAATGAAGCTTTTTATCGTAGTGAAAATGTGTTTTATATTAATGAATCTTCTCGCTGGGATTATATAGTTCAGCAAGCTAGTAGTGATGATATCGCCATCAAACTAGATCGAGCGATGGCGAATATTGAAGAACGAAATCCACCGTTAAAAGGTGCATTACCACAAAACTTTTATGCCACTCTTGGTATTGGCAAAAAAGAAATTAAAAGCCTAATTGATGAAGTCAATAAGTTAGACAATAACCGTTTTCATGAAAAAGATTTGATTGGACGAGTGCAAGAGTATTTCTTGCAGGTGTTTGCTATTGATTCTGGTGTTGGTAAAGAAAAAGGCGAATTCTACACACCAAGTAGCATCGTTACACTCATAGCGGAACTGATAGAGCCTTACAACGGCACAGTCTATGATCCTTGTTGTGGAACTGGCGGTATGTTCGTTCAATCACTCAAATTTGTTGAAAATCATCAAGGCAATAAGAAAAATATTTCAATAATTGGCCAAGAAAGCAATCCAGATACGTGGCGATTATCAAAGATGAATCTTGCTTTGCGTGGCATCGCACATACCTTAGGCGATATTGCCGAGTCAACTTTTATCCATGATCAGCATCCAGATTTAAAAGCACATTACATCATGGCAAATCCCCCATTCAACTTAAAAGCCTGGCGAGAAGAAGATCAACTTACAGATGATCCACGCTTTGCAGGTTATTCCTTACCGCCAAAATCGAATGCTAATTATGCTTGGATTTTGCATATATTATCTAAGCTTGATGAAACAAATGGTATTGCAGGTTTCTTATTGGCTAATGGTGCGTTGAATGCTGGTGGCGATAAGCCAGATACTGACCCTGAATATGCCATTAGAAAGCAATTAATTGAGAATGACAAAGTGGAAGCCATTATTGTTTTGCCACGAGAAATGTTTTACTCCACCGACATTTCAGTAACATTATGGATTCTTAATAACAATAAAAAAGAAAGAGAATTAAATGGCAGAACATTGAGAAATCGCCAAAATCAAGTGTTATTTATGGATTTACGTACTTTTAATAGCAATATCTATGAGAAAAAATATGTTCAATTAACAGAGCAAGATATTGTAAACATAAGAGATATTTATTTTAACTGGCAGACAGGGCAAGATTATCAAAATATTCCTGAATTTTGTCGTTCAGTAAGCCTCGATGAGATCCGTAGCCGTAACTATTCCCTTGCACCAAGTCAATATATTGAATTTATTGATAAAGATTTAGGGATTGATTACCAAACTGAAATGCAAAGAATTCAATCAGAAATGACCGCACTTTTAGCTCAAGAGAAAGCATCGCAAGTGATGTTAGAAGAGGCATTTGCTGGAATTGGATTTAACATTGGGGTAGAAGAATGAATTACAAACTCGGCGATTTAATAGAAAGTTATACTCAAGCCTGTAATATAGATAATCTAACAGTAAATGACGTATCTGGTATTAACCGTGATAAAGAATTTTTCTCACCAGCTAAACAAGTTGGAGCAAATACAAGTAAATATAAAATTGTACCTCCTAAATATTTTGCTTGTAATTTGATGCACGTAGGACGAGATATTGTTTTGCCTATATCGTTAAATACAACTAGCGAAAATAAAATTGTTAGCCCTGCTTATACCATTTTTAAAGTTAAAGATGAAAAAAATTTATTAAGTGAATACCTATTTATGTGGTTAAAGTCTGATGAAAAAGACCGTTTTTTTTGGTTATATACAGACAGTAGTGTACGCGATGGTTTAGCTTGGGAAGATTTATGCAATATTGAAATTAACTTGCCACCACTCACAGTTCAACAAAAATATGTTGCTGTTTATCAAGCGATGCTGGCTAATCAACAAGCTTATGAACGTGGTTTAGATGATTTAAAATTGGTGTGTGATGGTTATATTGAACATCTGCAGAAGACAGAGCCATTGCAAAGAATTGGATTGTTTATTAAACATGAAGATAGCACTAATCAAAATAATTTGTATGGTATTAATGATGTAAAAGGCATATCTATTCAAAAGAAGTTTATTGAATCTAAAGCTAATCTGGAAAATGTATCTTTAAAGCCATATTTGTTAGTTAAACCAGGTCATTTCTCCTATGTAACGGTTACGTCAAGAAATGGAGAAAAGATCAGTATCGCTCATAATTGTACAAGAGACACTTATCTCGTTTCATCAAGTTATGAAGTATTTTCAGTTAACGATGAAAGCCTCTTATTACCCGAATATTTAGCGTTATTTTTTAATCGTACTGAGTTTGACCGTTATGCCCGTTTTCATTCTTGGGGAAGCGCTCGCGAAGTATTTTCGTGGAATGATTTGTGTGATGTTCAAATTCCTATCCCTTCTATTGACGTACAGCAAGCCATCGTCAATATTTACACGGTATTGCTACACAGACGAGCAATTAACGAACAACTTAAAAAACAAATTAAAGATATTTGCCCTGTTTTAGTCCGTGGCTCGATTGGAGAGATGACGAATGACAAAGTTTTATGAATCTGAATTAGAGAAAGCAGTGGTGGAGCTGCTTATTCAAGCAGGCTTTGAATACTGTATTGGTGACGATATCAAGCGGTCAGAAAAAGATGTTTTATTGCAAGATGATTTACGTGATTATTTAGAGTCGCAATATACGGATTTAACATCTAGTGAAATTCAAAAAATTATCAGTCAATTAGAGTTGGTACCGTCTGAACCTTTATATACAGGAAGTAAGTTAGCCTTTTCCATCATAAATGAGGGAATTACCTTAGTACGGGATCAGGCAAATTTACCAGCACGACACATTCGCTTAATTGATTTTGATTGTGCGGAAAATAATCGATTTCGAGTTGTTAATCAATTCAAAGTGATTGGCGAGCATGAGCGAATTCCAGATGTTATTTTGTTTATTAATGGCATTCCTATCACCATTATGGAGCTAAAAAGCCCCATCAATGAAGATGTGAATATCTATGATGCTTGGAAGCAAATTCATATTCGTTATCGTCGAGATATTCCGAAACTTCTCAAATACACATTTTTGAGTGTGATTAGTGATGGCGCGAATAACCGTTTAGGATCTGTATTCACCCCTTACGACTATTATTACACTTGGAATCGTGTAGATGATGAAAAATCCTCTGTTCAAAATGGTATTGGTACGCTACTTTCCTTAATTGAAGGGGCGTTAACACCAAAACGGCTTTTAGCGTTATTAAGGGATTTTATCTATTATCCTGATAAAAGTGATAATCAAACCGTTGTTGTAGCACGCTATCCACAGTTTTTTGCGGCAAACAAGATTTTTGACCATATCAAGGCTCATTTACGCCCAATGGGTGATGGCAAAGGTGGTACCTACTTTGGTGCAACTGGGTGTGGCAAAACATATACTATGTTGTATTTAGCAAGACTTTTGATACAGCGAGATCAGGATTGTTTTCATAATCCGACAGTAATTATTATTACAGACCGAGAAGACTTAGATAGTCAAGCCGCTAAAATTTTCACTAATGCAAAAAATTTCCTCGGAGAGGAAGAAATCCTCAGTATTGAGTCTCGTCAAGATTTAGCCAATAAATTAAAAGCAAAACCAAGTGGCGGTGTTTATTTGACGACAATTCAAAAGTTTGCTGAATACACGGGGCTACTTTCTGATAGAAATAATATTATCTGTATTTCAGATGAGGCTCATCGTACACAGACGGGTGTAGAGGGAACAGTTCAGATAGATGAGTATGGCGTAAGAGTCAAATATGGCTTTGCGAAATATTTACGCGATGCATTTCCAAATGCAACTTATGTTGGTTTTACAGGCACACCAATCGATGAGACTTTAGCTGTTTTTGGTGAAGTAGTTGATAAATACACCATGAAACAGGCTTCTGATGACGGAATTACTGTTCGAATCGCTTATGAACCACGTTTAGCAAGAGTACTGCTTTCCGATGAAAAGGCCAAGGAGATACAGCATTATTATGAGTCCTGCGCTAAGGCTGGTTCTACTGAACATGAGATTGAAAGATCCAAAAAAGAAATGAGTCGAATGCGTCAGATTTTGGCTCATCCAGAACGATTGCATCTTTTGGCAGCAGACATGGTAACTCACTACGAAGCTTTATGTGCTGAGAATCCCGCAATAGTCAAAAAAGCAATGATTGTGTGTGCTGATCGTCAGATTGCTTATCAACTTTTGCAAAATATTGTGGCGCTACGTCCTGATTGGGGTATTGCAAAAAAATGTGATGACCCAAGTGCATTGTCTGATAAAGAATTGGATAAACTGGTTAAAATTGAAAAAATCAAATTAGTTGCAACAAGAAATGACAATGACCCACCTGAACTTTATCAAGCTTGTGGTACGAAAGAATATCGTAAGGAATTAGATCGTCAATTTAAAGACACCCAGTCTAATTTTAAAATTGCGGTGGTAGTGGATATGTGGATTACGGGATTTGATGTACCAAGTCTGGCTGTAATGTATATTGATAAGCCACTTCAGAAACATACTCTTATACAAACAATTTCTCGAGTGAATCGTAATTTTGAAGGAAAAGAGCAAGGCATCGTGGTGGATTATATTGGTATTAAAAATGCCATGATGGAAGCCATAAAACTCTATGGCAATGATGATGAAACGCCAGTAGATGATATTAAAGTTAGCCTTTCCGTACTAAGAAACCATATAAAACTTTTAGATAATATCCTGCATGGTTTTAACGCAAGTGATTTTTATCAAGGTCAGTCTTTAGCAAGACTACATTGTCTTAACCTTGCGGCTGAATATGTACAAGCCAAAAAAGAAACAACGGATCGATATATGGGATTGTCGAAACGACTAAAATCTGCTTATGAAATCTGTGTGCCGACAGGAGAACTTAATGATGAAGAGGCAGTCAAATGTCAGTTTTTCTTAGCTGTGCGCTCCATTATTTATAAACAACACACTGGTGGTGAGGGTGCGCCTGATACAGAGATAATGAATCAGCATGTAGCTCATATGGTTCAAGCAGCTATCACCTCCACTGGAGTGGAAAACATCATTGATGTTGATAGTCGTCAAGAACTTTTTGATGCATCCTTTGAAGAAGAGTTGTCTAAGATTGATTTGCCGATTTCTAAATTCCATGCTTTGCTAAACTTACTGAAAAAAGCGATTGGTGAATATGGCAAAACGAATAAGGTAAAAAGCATTGAATTCAACGAACGAATGAAAGCGGTAGTTGAACGTTATAACAACCGTGATAATTTAGCTTTTGTAAATGAAGTAGTTAGTGATTTTATTAATAGCCTATCTGATGAGATACTGAATTTATTGAAAGAATTAGATGCAGATAGAGATTCATTTTCTGAGTTAGGAATCAGCCTGGAAGAAAAAGCTTTTTACGATATTTTGGTTAGTGTACGTGATGCGCATCATTTTGATTATGCTGATGAAAAATGTTTAATTTTATCTCAGAAAATTAAAGTACTAGTTGATGACAATGCTCAATTTTCAGACTGGGCGTTACGAGATGACATCAAAAATAAGCTTAATATGGACTTGACCCTATTACTTTACGAAAATGGTTATCCTCCACAATGGAATAGTGAAGTTTTCGATAAGGTGCTAGAACAAGCTGAGAATTTTAAACAACATCATTGATTTGATTTTTGTGATTTTTACATAGTGTTTTTTACTTTCAACAAATAGCTATCAGGTGTTGATAGCTATTTTTTATCAGTATTATATCAATTCATACTGAAACTGTATGGTTACCACTTAACAACTTCCCCATAAATCATATTCATCAGAATTTGTGATGGTTACTTTAATCACGTCGCCCACTTTGACATTGATTCCGCTTAAATTATCTACATAAACTAAACCATCCACTTCAGGGGCATCTGCTTTGGAGCGGCCAATAATGCCTTCTTCGTCAATTTCATCCACTAATACATCAAGGGTTTTGCCAATTTTTTGTTTTAAACGGTTTGCAGAAATTTCTTGTTGTAATTGCATGAAACGATGGAAACGTTCTTCTTTCACATCTTCTGGCACTTGGTCAGCCATCTCTGTTGCAGGTGCGCCTTCAACGGGGCTGAATTTGAAACAGCCTACGCGATCAAGTTGGGCTTCTTTTAAGAAATCGAGCAATAATTGGAAATCTTCTTCTGTTTCTCCTGGGAAACCTACAATGAAAGTGGAGCGTAATGTTAAATCTGGGCAAATTTCACGCCATTGTTTAATGCGTTCTAAAGTGCGGTCAATACTGCCCGGTCTTTTCATTGCTTTTAAGATTTTCGGGCTGGCGTGTTGTAATGGAATGTCTAAATACGGCAAGAGCGTGCCGTCTGCCATTAATGGAATTAAATCATCCACATGCGGATAGGGATACACATAATGTAAGCGAACCCAAATGCCAAGTTTGCCAAGCTGTTTACAAAGGGTCATTAAATCATTTTTAATTGGCATGCCATTCCAGAAAGCCGTTTTTACACCGCCCTCTTGGCGTTTTAAATCCATGGAATAAGCGGAAGTATCTTGCGATACCACAAGTAATTCTTTTACGCCTGCTTCAGCTAAACGTTTTGCTTCGTCCAAAACTTGCGTAATAGAGCGGCTTTCCAAATCGCCACGCATAGATGGAATAATGCAGAACGTACAACGGTGATCACAGCCTTCAGATATTTTCAAATAGGCATAATGTTTTGGTGTCAGTTTTACGCCTTGTTTTGGTACTAAGCTGGTGTAAGGGTTATGTGTCGGTTTTGACACGTATTTGTGAACTTGAGCCATCACTGTTTCATAACTATGTGGGCCGCTAACTTCCAAAACTTTAGGATGCACTTCACGAATTTGGTCTTCTTTTGCCCCCAAACAGCCAGTTACAATGACGCGCCCATTTTCTTCTAATGCTTCGCCAATCGCTTCGAGGGATTCCTGCACCGCACTGTCAATAAATCCACAAGTATTCACAATCACTAAATCAACATTTTCATAGTTTGGCACAATGTTGTAACCATCGGTGCGTAGTTCCGTTAAGATTCGTTCAGAATCTACTAAGTTTTTGGGGCAACCAAGGCTTACAAAGCCAATACTTGGAGTTGAATTTTGCATAAAAATAACCGTTTTTTCGCTCTATAAAATTTCAAGCGCAAGATTTTACTCAATTTTCGCAAGAAAGGCGATAAATTAAAGGCTTGGAAGAGTAAAGATTTTAAGCTAAGTGATGTAGAATAGATGGTTATGTCGGAATCATTTTTATCATTATGGAAAATTCATCTTTACTTTTAACCGCACTTTTCGATCCTGATCACTTAATTATTTTTAGCAAAATGCTATTGGCGATGGTGCTTGGTAGTATTATTGGCTTAGAGCGTGAACTTAAACGTAAACCTGTGGGTGTAAAAACCTGCGCTATTATTGCCGTCACCACTTGTGTGCTAACCATTGTTTCGATTCAAGCCGCAGAGCATTATGCACAAGTTTCAGACAATATTCGTACAGATCCAATGCGTCTTGCGGCTCAAGTGATTAGCGGTATTGGTTTTTTAGGTGCTGGTGTGATTTTGCATAAGAAAAATGATGCGATTTCAGGTTTAACCACTGCGGCGATTATTTGGGCTTCTGCGGGGATCGGTATTGCTGCTGGAGCAGGTTTCGTATTCGATGCGGTCATTGCAACTGTGATGATTTTGGTGTCTATTCGATTAAGTCCGTTGGTACAACGTTGGGTACATCGTAAATCGCAACGTCGTCGGACAAAATTCAATATTCTTGTCAATGGTGCGGAAAGTATTGGAAAAGTCACTCAATTGTTAGTAAACAATCAGTATCGTATTGAACATATACAAGTGAAAGATCAAAGTAGTAGTGAAGTGCGGTTACAAATCTGTTGTTTTTCCATTGATTCCACAATGTTGAAAGATGCGTATGCGTTGTTGAAAGCGGAAGAAGGTGTAATGAGTGTGGAAGTAGATAACTAGAAAAAGAGCGGTCAAATTAAATTTTCTTTTAAATTAACCACACTTTTTTATTTTTTATTTAATTTCTTTCACAACAGATCAATTTTCATTAAAAATACTTGATTTTGATAACGCTATCTTGTAATTAGTAATTCTATTCAAACACAACAAACTAAGGAAACAACAATGAAAAATGTAGGCTTTATCGGTTGGCGCGGAATGGTCGGTTCCGTATTAATGGATCGTATGTCGCAGGAAAATGATTTTGAAAATCTTAATCCTGTATTTTTTACAACTTCACAAGCAGGTCAAAAAGCCCCTGTATTTGCAGGTAAAGAAGCGGGTGAGCTTAAAAATGCATTCGACATTGATGAACTTAAAAAATTAGACATTATCGTGACTTGCCAAGGTGGCGACTATACCAATGAAGTCTATCCAAAATTAAAAGCAACAGGTTGGGATGGTTATTGGGTTGATGCAGCTTCAGCGCTACGTATGAAAGATGATGCAATTATCGTGCTTGATCCTGTGAATCAAAACGTGATTTCTGAAGGCTTGAAAAAAGGCATTAAAACTTTCGTGGGCGGTAACTGTACCGTGAGCTTAATGTTGATGGCTATCGGTGGTTTGTTTGAGAAAGATTTAGTGGAATGGGTATCTGTCGCAACTTATCAAGCGGCTTCAGGTGCGGGCGCAAAAAATATGCGTGAATTACTTTCACAAATGGGTTTATTAGAACAAGCGGTTTCAAGTGAATTAAAAGACCCAGCTTCTTCTATTTTAGATATTGAACGTAAAGTGACTGCAGAAATGCGTTCTGATAACTTCCCAACGGATAATTTTGGTGCAGCATTAGGCGGTAGCTTAATTCCTTGGATTGACAAACTTCTTCCTGAAACAGGGCAAACTAAAGAAGAATGGAAAGGCTATGCAGAAACCAACAAAATCTTAGGTTTAAGCGACAATCCAATTCCTGTTGATGGTTTATGTGTGCGTATCGGTGCATTACGTTGCCACAGCCAAGCGTTCACCATCAAACTGAAAAAAGACTTACCATTAGAAGAAATCGAACAAATTTTAGCGGCTCACAACGAATGGGTTAAAGTGATTCCAAACGACAAAGAAACCACATTGCGTGAATTAACGCCAGCGAAAGTAACTGGTACATTAAGCGTGCCAGTTGGGCGTTTACGTAAATTGGCTATGGGGCCTGAATATTTAGCAGCCTTTACTGTAGGCGACCAATTATTATGGGGTGCGGCAGAGCCAGTTCGCCGTATTTTAAAACAATTAGTGGCATAGTTTTACTTTCACTACAAAGGGCGTATTTACTACGCCCTTTTCATTAGAAAATTATGATCAGAGAACCTTATTTTCATCAATTTGCTCTTAAAGAATTACTGCCTTTTTTTAAGCAATTTCCGACGCAATATCTTTCTGGCGAACGAAATATAAAATTAGCTTATCGTCATTTAATTCAACCTGAAAGTGCGGTCAGAAAATTGATGATTTTAGTAAATGGTCGAGCAGAAAATATGCTGAAATGGACTGAATTGGCTTATGATTTTTATCATCAAGGCTATGATGTGTTGCTATTTGATCACCGTGGTCAAGGCTATTCACAGCGTATTATTCCTCAAAAAGGGCATTTAGACGAATTTCGTTTCTATGTCGATGATATGGCGAAAATCATCGAAAAAGTAACCGCACTTTTCAGCTATTCAACACAGCATTTGCTTGCTCATTCAATGGGCGCATTGATTTCCACCTATTATTTGGCGAATTGTGATCATCGCATTAATAAAGCGGTACTTTCTTCGCCTTTTTACGGCATTTCTTTAAAATATCCAATTAGAGATGAACTGATTATTGCCCTAATGAATATTTTAGGACAAGGCGAGCGTTATGTTTTTGGCAAAGGCGATTATCAACAAACCCACTTGGAATACAATGAATTAACTTTCTGTAAAACCAGAATGAAATGGATGAATCGTATAAATCGTAAAAATCCAGCAATTCATCTTGGCGGACCAACGTTCCGTTGGGTACATTTGTGTTTGAATGCAATTAAACGCTTACCGAAAGTTATTCCTAAGATTGAAATTCCAATCCTCATTTTACAAGCCGAAAAAGAAAAAATAGTAGATAACAAAAATCTTGAAAAATTAACCGCACTTTTTCCTCATGCAGAATCTATACTTGTACCTCAAGCAAAACATGAAATCCTTTTTGAAAAGGATAACGTGAGAAAAGCGGCGCTTGAACGCATGAATCACTTTCTTCATTCTTAAATTTTCCTAATTAGATTAAATATAAAACATTATATATTTATTTATGTAATGTTTTTTTATTTTTATCTCATGAGTGTTTAAGCTTTTATTGAGCAAGATCATAGTTTCTTTCTCACTATATCCCTACAATCCATAATACTTATTTGTAGTTATACTTTTTATTGTTTGTATAGTTGGAGTGTCTATGTCAAAAATCAAGAAAATCGTGACCGCACTTTGCTTGGTGGGTGTCGGTGTTGTAGCATTGTGGGGAACGCAATGGGTTATGCATAAAACCAGTACAACTGAGTTTTGTGTAAGTTGTCATTCAATGAGCTATCCAAAAGCAGAATGGGAAGGTTCGAGCCACTTTGCGAATACAAAAGGCGTGCGAGCACAATGTTCAGACTGCCATATTCCAAAAGAAGGTTGGCATTATGTCAAAGCGAAATTTATTGCTTTAAAAGACTTGTGGTATGAAGCACAAGGCAAGATTGAGAATAAAGAAAAATATGAAGCTCATCGTGAAGAAATGGCACAACGAGTGTGGGACGATATGAAAGCCAACGATTCAGAAACCTGTCGCAGTTGCCACAGTTTTGATGCAATGGAGCTTTCAAAACAAACTAAATTAGCAAAACAAACTCATACAGATGCCCAAAAAAATGGCCAAACCTGTATTGATTGCCATAAAGGTATTGTTCACTTCCTTCCTGAAGCACATGGCGATCAAAATGCGCAAAAATCCTCTGCTGTACAAGGTGGTACTCTCTCTGATGGTTCAGCCATTTTTGCCACTGAAATGATGAAAGCGACTAATGATAAAGGAAATGAGGTTCGCTTAATGCCTTATGCAGAATTAATGCAATGGAAAGTAAATGGCGATCAAGTTCAAGGCACCTTGCATGGTTGGCAACAAGTAGGAGCTGAAGCGCTTGTTTATCAAGAGTTAGGCAAACGTATCACGCTTGCTTTACTGGATGAAGATGCACGTAATCATGTTCAAGTATTAAAAACAGTTCATGATGCAGTAACAGATTCTGACTGGAAAGAAATCAATGTTGCGGTGAATGTTAAAAAAGAAAAAATGACATCAGATTTAGCCGCACTTAATCAATACGGTAGTCAGTTAAATCAAACTCAATGTAGTAGTTGTCACGCAGCAATTAGTGCGGATCATTACACGGCTAACCAATGGATTGGTGTGGTGAATTCCATGAAAGACCGTACATCAATGAACAAAGATGAAGTACGTGCATTAACTATTTATCTGCAACGCAATGCCAAAGATATGGCAAAAAAATAATTACTGAGTATCTAACGAGGCTGAAATGAAAAAGAATAACGTAAACGAACAACGTCGTGATTTTCTGAAAAAAACATCTTTAGGCGTGGCTGGTAGTGCCCTTTCCGGTGGTATGGTGGGCATTGTATCAAAAAGTGCGGTCGCAAAAGAAGCTGAAATGAAAACGGTAGTGACTGCCGCTCATTGGGGATCTCTTGGGGTTGTTGTACAAGATGGTAAGGTCGTGAAATCTGGTCCTGCTATTGAGCCTGCAGTGCCGAACGAATTGCAAACAGTTGTTGCCGATCAATTGTATAACGAAGCCCGCGTGAAATATCCAATGGTGCGTAAAGGCTTTTTAGCTAACCCAGGAAAAAGCGATACTACAATGCGTGGTCGTGATGAATGGGTGCGTGTTTCTTGGGATGAAGCGTTAGATTTAGTACACAATCAGCTTAAACGCATTCGTGACGAACATGGACCAACAGGCATTTTTGCCGGTTCTTATGGTTGGTTTAGCTGTGGTTCATTACATGCTTCTCGTACGTTATTACATCGTTATATGAACGCTACCGGTGGTTTTGTGGGGCATAAAGGAGATTATTCTACGGGTGCTGCGCAAGTAATCATGCCGCATGTGCTTGGTACTATTGAAGTCTATGAACAACAAACCAGCTGGGAATCCATATTAGAAAGTAGTGATATTATTGTGCTTTGGTCTGCAAATCCACTCACAACCATGCGTATTGCTTGGATGTCTACTGACCAAAAAGGGATTGAATATTTCAAAAAATTCCAAGCGAGTGGAAAACGCATTATTTGTATCGACCCGCAAAAAAGCGAAACTTGCCAAATGCTGAATGCAGAATGGATTCCGGTGAATACAGCAACGGATGTACCATTAATGCTTGGTATTGCGCATACTTTAGTTGAACAAGGTAAGCACGATAAAGATTTCTTGAAAAAATACACGTCGGGTTATGCTAAATTCGAGGAATATTTATTAGGTAAAACCGATGGCCAACCAAAAACAGCAGAATGGGCGGCAAAAATTTGTGGTGTACCAGCAGAAACGATTAAACAGCTTGCAGCAGATTTCTCTAGCAAACGTACCATGTTAATGGGGGGCTGGGGTATGCAACGCCAACGCCATGGTGAACAAACCCACTGGATGTTAGTAACGCTAGCGTCTATGTTGGGACAAATTGGCTTGCCAGGTGGTGGTTTCGGTTTAAGTTATCACTATTCAAATGGTGGGGTGCCAACGGCGACAGGGGGTATTATCGGCTCCATTACCGCAAGTCCATCAGGCAAAGCGGGTGCAAAAACATGGTTGGATGATACCTCTAAATCTGCCTTCCCATTAGCTCGTATTGCTGATGTGTTGCTCCATCCAGGCAAAAAAATTCAGTATAACGGTACTGAAATTACTTATCCTGACATCAAAGCGGTATATTGGGCAGGTGGTAACCCGTTCGTTCACCATCAAGATACCAATACCTTAGTGAAAGCTTTCCAGAAACCTGATGTGGTGATTGTCAATGAGGTGAACTGGACGCCAACTGCACGCATGGCAGATATTGTATTGCCGGCAACTACCAGTTATGAACGTAATGACTTAACCATGGCAGGCGACTACTCCATGATGAGCGTTTACCCGATGAAACAAGTGGTTCCACCACAATTTGAAGCGAAAAATGACTACGATATTTTCGTTGAGCTTGCTAAACGTGCCGGTGTGGAAGAACAATACACTGAAGGTAAAACGGAAATGGAATGGCTGGAAGAATTCTACAATGCAGCCTTTACTGCCGCACGTGCAAGCCGTGTAGCAATGCCACGTTTTGATAAATTCTGGGCAGAAAATAAACCATTAAGTTTTGAAGTGGGCGAAGCCGCGAAGAAATGGGTGCGTTATGGTGAATTCCGTGAAGATCCATTGCTCAATCCGCTCGGCACGCCATCAGGCAAAATTGAGATTTTCTCTGATGTTATTGAGAAAATGCATTATAACGACTGTAAAGGTCACCCAAGCTGGATGGAGCCAGAAGAATTTGCGGGTAATGTGACAGAAGAATATCCGTTAGCTTTAGTGACGCCACATCCTTACTATCGTTTACATAGCCAATTGGCACATACTTCATTACGTCAAAAATATGCGGTAAATGATCGTGAGCCAGTGATGATTCACCCTGAAGATGCTGCTGCTCGCGGTATTAAAGACGGTGATATTGTTCGCATTCATAGCAAACGCGGTCAAGTGCTTGCAGGTGCGGTTGTCACAGAAAACATCATAAAAGGTACTGTCGCTCTCCATGAAGGCGCGTGGTATGACCCAATGGACTTAGGTGAAAGTGAAAAACCATTGTGTAAAAATGGTTGTGCAAATGTCTTAACTAGAGATGAAGGTACATCTAAATTGGCACAGGGTAATTCTCCAAATACTTGTATCGTTCAGATTGAGAAATTTACAGGTGTAGCACCAGAAGTTACGGTATTTAAACAACCTAAACAGGTGGCGTAAAACTATTAAAAATATAACCGCACTTCAAAAAGTGCGGTTCTTTTTTAATAATAGAACGAAGAGGCATTAACAGCACTAAATTCTAAACATGAGGTGTTATTTGAGCAAGATGAATTAAGACGGGAAACAATATCTAAGATTTTAGTATTTTTGAATGATAAGTAGATTTTTATTCAATAATATATTTAATGTGTAGATAAAATATTCAAACAGGTGTGTTTTTCAAAAAATGGTTTGACATATTTTCTAAAAAACGTATCATACCGCTCACACTGATTGTGGTGAGATGGCCGAGCAGGCTGAAGGCGCTCCCCTGCTAAGGGAGTATGGGGTTAAAAAGCTCCATCGAGGGTTCGAATCCCTCTCTCACCGCCATTGTTTGTTTTATTTATTCTGCACCCGTAGCTCAGCTGGATAGAGTACTCGGCTACGAACCGAGCGGTCAGAGGTTCGAATCCTCTCGGGTGCGCCATTTTTAAAACGGCTCTATCTTATTAAAGTGGTTATGAATAATTAAAGCATCATCTACGCACCCGTAGCTCAGCTGGATAGAGTACTCGGCTACGAACCGAGCGGTCAAAGGTTCGAATCCTTTCGGGTGCGCCATTTCTACATTATTACTTTCATTAAAATATTCTTTACTATTCAATACATTTGTTATATTTATTTTTAATCATTTAAAATATGAAAAAACAATCTTTACCAACTAAATTTAGCCCGTTTGCTTGGGGGCTTGCTGCTTTTTGTTCGCCTATATTATTGTGTCCAATGGCATTATTAATTTCTACGGCATTCAGTAAAAATCCTCATCTAACAAACTGGCAAATCAATTTATTTTCAATACTTTTTTGGGTTTATCCCTTTATTCTAGCCATTACAGCTCGAATACTATACCTTATTCATCAACATAAACCTAAACTAGCAAATAAATTATTAATATTAAGTGCGGTCATTTTTTATGTGGTTTTAATTACGATTTGTAAAATTGGTTTATAAAAAAATCCTACGATAAAACGTAGGATTTTTTATTTTATTTTTTCTTTATTGGTCGCTGCCAACCTTGAATATGTCGTTGAGCAACTCTTGTAATCACTAATTCATTTTCGCCTACATCACGTGTAATTGTTGTGCCTGCACCAATAGTTGCACCACTTGCGACTTTCACTGGCGCGACTAATTGTGTATCAGATCCCACAAATACATCATCACCGATGATCGTTTTAAATTTATTTGCACCATCGTAGTTGCAGGTTATGACACCCGCTCCAATATTACAATTTGAGCCAATTTCTGAATCGCCAACATAAGTTAGATGATTAACTTTAGAACCTTTACCAACGATAGATTTTTTAATTTCTACAAAGTTACCGACATGCGTTTCAGCTGCGAGTTCTGCACCTGGGCGTAAACGAGAAAATGGACCAATTGCGGCTTTTTCTCCCACTACGGAATCCTCTAGCACAGAATAAGGTTTTATTTCTACATCATTGCCAATAACAACATTTTTCAATACGCAACCTGTGCCAATTTTTACACGATCGCCGAGTTTAACACTACCTTCGATAATAACATTAAAATCGATTTCCACATCTTTTCCATGCTCTAATGTTCCACGTAGGTCAAAGCGAGCGGGATCGTAGATCATTACGCCTTCAAGTAATAGTTTGGAGGCTTGTTTATTTTGGAAATAACGTTCAAGTGCGGCTAATTGTAAGCGATTATTTGCACCTTCAACTTCCATGACATCTGTTGCTTGCACCGCAACAACTTGGCAATTATCTTGATTTGCAAGAGCAATAAGATCCGTTAAGTAATATTCGCCTTGAGCATTATTATTGCCTACACGAGCGAGCCATTTTTTGAAACTTGCACCATCGGATACCATAACGCCAGTATTTACTTCTTTAATATTTAGTTGATCTGCATTTGCATCTTTTTGTTCTACAATTGCTACAACATTCCCATTTTTACGAATAATTCGTCCATAGCCTGTTGGGTTATCTAAATTTACGGTAAGCAATGCAATGCCATTTTCTGGTTTCGCTTCAATTAATTTTTCTAATGTTTCTTTCGTTATTAACGGTGCATCGCCGTAAAGCACAACAATATTTTCGTTATCTTTAAAGAAAGGTGCCGCTTGTTGAACTGCATGTGCTGTGCCAAGTTGTTCTGTTTGTAATACCCAGTTTACTTGTTCATTTGCAAGATGGGTACGCATTAAGTCCCCACCGTGACCATAGATTAAATGAATATTTTCTGAGCCTAATTGATGGGTGGTATCAATCACGTGTTTTACCATTGGTTTACCAGCGATTGTATGTAGCACTTTAGGTAAATCAGAATACATGCGAGTTCCTTTTCCAGCTGCTAAAATTACCGCACTTAATGCTTTTTTTGTCATAGATTTTCTCTTTATTCATCAATAATGGGTAATATTCTATCGTAGAAAGATAGCGAATGGTAAGTTTTTAAGTAAAAGCTATAACAGACTTTTAGATAAGAAAAAAACCGACGGTTTCCCATCGGTTTTTTGAATTTTAAAGTGGTTAAAATAGAAATTATTTAACTTCTACTTCTGCACCCGCTTCTTCTAATTCTTTCTTAAGTGCTTCAGCTTCTTCTTTAGAAACGCCTTCTTTTAAGTTAGCTGGAGCAGATTCAACTAAATCTTTAGCTTCTTTTAAGCCTAAACCAGTTGCACCACGTACTGCTTTAATTACTGCTACTTTGTTAGCACCTGCAGATTTAAGTACAACGTCGAATTCAGTTTTTTCTTCTGCTGCCGCTGCACCGCCTGCTGCTGGAGCTGCTGCTACTGCTGCCGCTGCTGAAACACCGAATTTTTCTTCCATCGCTGCGATTAATTCAACGATTTCAGTTACAGTTTTTGAAGCAATCGCTTCAATGATTTGTTCGTTAGTTAATGACATAACAATCAATTCCTAAAATAAATAAAGTTAGATGAAGTAAGAAACGCTTAATGATTAAGCTGCTTCTTGTAATTTGTCGCGTAATGCCGCGAAGGTGCGAGCAAGTTTGCCTGCTGCAGCTTCTTTCATTGTGCCCATTAAACGTGCAATCGCTTCTTCGTAAGTTGGTAATGTTGCCAAGAATTCAACATCTTGGATTTTACCTTCAAAGGCTGCACCTTTAATTTCAAACTTATCGTTTGCTTTAGCAAACTCTTTGAACAAACGAGCAGCTGCGCCCGGGTGTTCGTTAGAGAACGCGATAAGTGTTGGACCTACAAACGTATCTTTTAAGCATTCGTAATCTGTGCCTTCAACTGCGCGACGTAATAAAGTATTACGAACTACACGCATTGTAACGCCAGCTTCACGTGCTGATTTACGTAATTCAGTCATTTTCTCAACAGTTACACCGCGAGAATCCGCAATTACTGCTGAAAGTGCACCTTTGGCTGCTTCATTTACTTCAGCAACAATTGCTTGTTTGTCTTGAAGATTTAATGCCATTGGCTTTTAGCTCCTGAATACACTCCGATTACTCGGAATTAATTTACCTAATCCTAAGACTAGGATGACTTCGGCGCCCAGAAGCAAGAAAAATTCTTATTCTGTTCACCATCTACGTAGGATAATTAAGATTACTCCCCTACGGTCTTGGATGGGGCTTGAATAGGTCAAGCACCAACCAGAAATTTGTTAGATTGACTAACACAGGCGCAGGATTATAGAGAAAAGCCATGTTTTTGTAAAGAATATTGTTGGAAAAAGAGCCAAATTCCTATGATAGTTTCTCTACTAATTCCACTGCAGCTCCAATATAAGTAGCGGGTGTTAATTTTTGTAAACGTAATTTTTCTTCTTGTGGAATAGCCAACTTATCAATGAATTCACGCATAGCTTGTTCTGTCACTCGTTTACCTCGCGTTAATTCTTTTAATTTTTCGTAAGGTTTTTCTATTCCATAGCGGCGCATTACGGTTTGAATTGGTTCAGCTAAAACTTCCCAGTTTTGATTGAGTTCTTCTAATAAGTGCGGTTGATTTACTTCAAGTTTACTAATTCCTTTGCGCGTTGAAGCATAAGCAATCAAACAATAACCTAATCCTACGCCTAAATTACGTAATACGGTTGAATCCGTTAAGTCACGCTGCCAGCGAGAAATTGGTAATTTTTGACCTAAATGGGTCATTACTGCATTGGCTAACCCTAGATTGCCCTCTGAGTTTTCAAAATCAATTGGATTGACTTTATGTGGCATGGTTGAAGAACCAATTTCGCCTGCAATAGTTCGTTGTTTAAAGTGATTTAATGCAATGTATCCCCATAAATCACGATCAAAATCAATGATAATGGTATTAAAGCGTACTACTGCATCAAAAAATTCAGCAATGTAATCGTGCGGCTCAATTTGCGTGGTATAAGGATTCCATTGAATACCTAATGAAGTGACAAATTCTTCGCTGAATTTATGCCAATCAATATTAGGATATGCTGATAAATGTGCATTGTAGTTACCTACCGCACCATTGATTTTACCTAAGATTTCCGCGTTCTGAAGTTGTTTAAATTGACGTTTTAGGCGGTAAACGACATTCGCCATTTCTTTGCCCACTGTGCTTGGTGAAGCTGGCTGACCATGTGTGCGAGAAAGTAATGGGATCGTTTTATATTCTTCTGCAAGACGAGTGATTTCATCAATCAATTTTTTCCATTCTGGTAAAATCACTTCGTCACGAGCGGTACTTAACATTAATGCGTGAGAGAGGTTGTTAATATCTTCTGAGGTGCAAGCGAAGTGAATAAATTCGGAAACGTTCATTAGTTCCACTTCATTTTGAATTTTCTCTTTCAGAAAATATTCAACGGCCTTTACATCGTGATTAGTTGTGCGTTCAATTTCTTTAATATGCGCAGCATCTGTTTCATTAAAATTAGCCACAATTCCATCTAAAAAAGCATTTGCTTGCGTAGAAAATGGCGGTACTTCGGTAATTTCTGCCGTTGAAGCTAATTTTTGTAACCAACGAACTTCCACAGCTACACGGAATTTCATTAACCCGAATTCGCTAAAAATAGCGCGTAATGGCGTTACTTTATCTTGATAACGACCATCAAGAGGGGAAAGTGCGGTCAGTGTAGAGAGTTGCATAAATGTTTGCTCCAGAATTGTATTAATAAATAGAAGAATAAATCTGTTTTGCGGTGGCAAGTAATTTTCTGCGGGAAAATAAAATTTGCCATTTTGTTCCGCCCATTTGTTTCCACAGCACGGCAGATCGAATTCCCGCAAGTAAAACTGCACGGATTTTATTTTGCACGAGTTCTTGTCGCAAATAATCAGGCGAGCCTAGGATGTGAATTTTTTTGCCCAATGGGCTAATAACGTCGCTGTAAATATTTGCCATAATAGATAGCATTGTTTCACTATCGCGAGCGTAATGAATTTCCTGTTCTTTTAGGCGAGAAATTCGATTGCCTAATGTTTGTTTGGCATCGGGATTTTTCGATAATTTCCCTTCTAATGCCAAAAGGCTTAGCCAATAGCGAGTTAAATTTTGATCGCCTTGTGCGTTGAGCTGATGAATTAAGGTTTCCAGACCTAATTTTAAATGACGAACTTCCCCACCAAAAACATCTTCAATTCGTTGTGGTTGGGTAATGAAAAGGCTATTAAGTGCGGTTAAAAATGTATCTGAATCTGCTCGGCTTTCTGTTGCAAGTTGATGAACCAATTTTGCTGATTGGCACACGCCAGCAAGGGCAAGAACAATATCGTGGTAGTTTTTCATTAGAAAATATTAGGAAAACGTTTCCGTTAAATATAGCATTTTTAACCTAGCTTTTGAACTCGAACATTAAAAAAGCCTAGAGTTTCTGATATGATGAGCGAACAGTTTTAAGGTATTAAGGATTGATTATGGCAAAACCAATTGTTTTTAGTGGCGTGCAGCCTTCTGGTGAATTAACTATCGGAAATTATTTGGGCGCGTTGCGCAACTGGGTGAAAATGCAAGAGGATTATGAATGTATTTTCTGCGTAGTTGATTTACATGCGATCACTGTGCGTCAAGATCCTGTTGCCCTTCGTAAAGCAACGCTTGATGTGCTTGCACTCTATTTGGCGTGTGGAATTGATCCAAATAAAAGTACTATTTTTGTTCAATCTCACGTTCCAGAACACACGCAATTAAGCTGGGTGTTAAACTGCTACACTTATTTTGGTGAAATGAGCCGAATGACCCAATTCAAAGATAAATCAGCGCGTTATGCAGAAAATATTAACGTAGGTTTGTTTGATTATCCTGTATTAATGGCGGCGGATATTTTACTTTATCAAGCAAAAAGCGTGCCTGTTGGCGATGACCAAAAACAACACTTAGAAATTACGCGTGATATTGCAAATCGCTTTAATGCGCTCTATGGCAATATTTTCACTATTCCTGAAATTTTCATTGGAAAAGCAGGTGCGCGTATTATGTCATTGCAAGATCCTGAAAAGAAAATGTCAAAATCAGATGATAACCGCAACAATGTAGTGACACTTTTGGAAGATCCAAAATCTGTGGCGAAGAAAATTAAACGTGCCGTAACAGATTCAGATGAGCCGCCAGTTGTTCGTTATGATGTGCAAAATAAAGCGGGGGTATCTAATCTTTTAGATATTCTTTCTGCGGTTACGGATAAGCCAATTGCTGAGCTTGAAAAAGAATTTGAAGGTAAAATGTACGGACATTTAAAAACTGCAGTAGCGGATGAAGTCTCAACTTTACTTGCTGGTTTACAAGAACGTTTCCATCAATATCGTAATGATGAAGCTTTATTAGATAATATCTTACGACAAGGTGCGGAAAAAGCGCGTGCAAAAGCCCAAGAAACCTTGGCGAAAGTGTATGAAGCAGTGGGTTTTGTTACTGCAAAATAATCTGAATAAAAGGGATAATATTATGGCAATTCAAACTGAAAAACCGATTGAATGTGTAGGTTGTAACACATTTGATATGAAATCACTTTTCGATAATCGTGATTGTAGTCAGGTTATTGAATATATTTATGACAGTGAAGAACAAGCGCAAGAAGCACTCGCATTTTTTACTCAGAAAGCGCGTGATGTAGAAAGTGAACCTTGTGAAATTCAATCTGAAATTACAAAAGTGGATGATGGTTATTTATTAAAGGCAGATTTCACTTTCTGTTGTCAAGCTGAATTGGTGATTTTTCAAATGCGTATTGCGTAAGAAAAACAGCTGAAAAATAAGCCGCACTTTTGCGGCTTATTTTGAACCTATCCCAAACGTAGGGTGGGCTTCAGCCCACCAAAATATCTTACGATTGTTTGTTGGTGGGCTAAAGCCCACCCTACAATTACTAAAGAAATCTACGTAGTCGATAAAAGAGTGATTAAAAATTGCATTTTGATGATTTTAAAATACGGCTTA
>ERZ1023485.87-NODE-87-length-23214-cov-6.009025_pt1 | contig 23214 bp, 19 predicted proteins | sample MGYA00380538_ERZ1023485 | MGnify/ENA primary metagenome ERZ1023485 (study PRJEB33173, sample SAMEA4830343) | metagenome | study: EMG produced TPA metagenomics assembly of the PRJEB25223 data set...
GCTAAAAACCCCCTTTTTGACGATTTTAGAAATTTTGATATTTTTTGACTGAAAAACCAAAGGAATTTTTAAAAAATTTTTAAAAATTCCGCCCGCCCGATTTTTTGGCGGTGGGTTGGTTCAAAACACGCTCTAAAATGAGCGTAAAGGGGTCTTCTTGGCGTTTTTGGGGCTTGGGTGGTACTTACCCACCACCCAAACAAAAAACGCCCAAAATGGGGCGTTTCTGGGCGTTTTTTGAAAAATCGGTTTTTATTTGACAAAATAGCTAAAATGGATAAAATAGCTATAATTATTTTTATTTTGGAAAATCTTATGCTCACACTTACCAAGCCTTTAACTTCGTCAGAAGTTCAAAACAATTTTGGGGCGGTTATAGACAAGTCGCAAAAAGAAATGATTTCCGTAACTCGTAGGGGGCGTGTGGTTAGCCTGATGATGTCGCCCCAAGTTTTAGAAGACTACATAGACGGCATTTTGGCGACAAAGTCCAAAGAATTGGGCTTGCATACGGCTGAACAAAGTAAAGCCATTCTTGATAAATACCGCTAATGAAATACGAAATAATTTTAGCCAAAGGGGTTGAAGATTTTTTAGATAGCATTCCCCAAAAACACGCTCGCCAAATTGTTAAAAAAATTGACTTGTTGGCACAAGACCCCACACAAGTTCCAACAGTGCAATTAAGCGGATTTCCACACCTAAAACGGGCAAAAAGTGGCGAATATCGCATTATTTTTCAAATTGTTGAAGATGTGATAGAAATTCACATTTTGAGAGTTGGAAAACGCAATGATGATGAAGTTTATAAAAATCTTGATAGTTTATAATTAAGAAAAAAGTAATTATAATGTAAGTACATTGTAATTAAAAACGCTTACATTTGTAAGCGTTTTTTTGTTTAAAAAATTCCTAAAAATTTTTTGCGTGGTTTTGGTGCTTCCAGTCGTTTTATGCCTTGCGAAAGGTCTTTGATTGTTGCCAGTAACTCAAAAATTTGCTTTTCTTGGGCGTGGATGCGTTCGGTGGCTTCTGTTAAGCGGTTTTGTAGGTCTTGATTGCGTTGTTGTTCAAACTGTAAGGCTTGTTCAAGAAGTGAAATTTGAACCGTTCAAAAGGGTTCAGTTTGTGTAGTTCATTGTTCAATTTTACTTGTTCATTGAACTTTTTTGGTAGGGCGTGGACTGCCAAAAACTCGGCTCATTTCGCTTGGCGTTATTTTACCGTTTTCGTTTAATTGAAGTTCTTTTTTGCGTATGCGGTCATAGATTGTATTGGGGGCAATATTCCAAAGTTTTGCCCCTTGTCTTACGCTCATTTCAAGCGGTGCAAAGTTGTTCATAAATTTTAAATTAAGTTCAGTTTGGAATTTTATTGAAAAGTGATTATTTTGCAAGGGTTTATAAAAATTTTAAAAATACTTGACTTTTTGCAAAAAAATAATATTATCCAAATATCTTTAACTTCAACAAAAGGTAATAGTTATGGCAATATTGACTTTACAAGAAAATACAAACATTCCAGTCGGTTCTATTAGAACTATCGGGAATTTTGGCAATCCATACATTGTTTCTGATAAAACGGAAACTTTGGATAATGGGAAAATTTTGGTGGAAATTGAGTTTTTGCAAAGTGGTCGTAAAGATTACTACCCACTCAATGAAATTTTATTAGACCCAGAGGCTGAATAATATGTACGCTATTGGATTTGACTTACTCGTAAAAGAAGTAGAAAAACACCACCCAAAAGGTGTAAGACAGGCATATTCTGATATTGAAATTATTTTGAATAAATTTAGTTTCAATCGTATTCAAGGTAGTTTGTATGTAACCGAGAATGAGAATATGGAACTTGTTACAAAAGCGATGGTTTCTTTAAGTAGGCTATCGTGGTTTAGTGCGTCTGTTAGAGATATTAGGGCTTTTAAAGTTGAACAGTGGTCTAACTTTAATTCTTTCTTTAAGGAAGAGTTCTAATTGCAAAAAATCCCAATCTAATTAGATTGGGATTTTTAATTTAAAAAAAGAAAAATTATATACAATTTTTAAAATCAAATCAAGATACTTTCTGTAAAGAAAAATCCACTCAAAAAGTGGATTAAATTGTGCGAAATAACTTGATATTTACAATCTATGATATATAATGTTATCCGCAAAAATAGGTTATGTGGAGCGACTGCAATCACTCCACATAAGCACCAAATTTGCAAGTTTAGTTTGATAACCTGAAACCACATATTAGGTGCTAAAAAGCATTGTATTTAATTTCGGTATTCTGTCAAAATTTTTCAAGCAAAAAAGTACCTAATGCGTTCATTAGGAGCTTTTTATGAGCAAAAATACCTATATCATTGAACAAGTTACGATTATTGTTTGTGATAATCATAATATCAACCATTATTATTATTCTTCATATGGCAATAACATAGTGAGCGAGTTTTTAACTACCTTTGGTGCTTTCTATGTTCACGAAAATATTAGAACTTTGTATTTTCTAAATTAGGCTGATATTTTAGGGGATATTTTTTAAAATCTTGGTGGGTATTGGCTTCCTATTACCCCCAAAATACCCCAATCCCCCATAAAAATCGTTTACAAGGTCATCAAGCCTTGCAAACAAGAAAAATTTTTCAATAATTGCCCAATCTTCGGTGTTTTTGAGTTCGTCCAAAATGCCACGCATAGCGGTTAAATTTTCCCCAGTAAACACCGAAAGCACCAAATAGGGGTGTTCAAATCCAAAGCGTTTTTGTACGCTTTTTTCTTTGATTGCTTCCACCTGTTGCCGTAACTGGCGAATTATGTGCTTTCGTTCGCTGTGGCGGTGGATTTCCACCACATAAACAAAGTCTTTTGCCCCTGCTTCGTGGCTTGTTACCCACCAAATACCATCAGGTCTTATATTCTTGCCGTTTACGCTTATGGCGGTGCTTTTGTCGCCCTTTAACTGGTAATAATGGCGGTAATCGGTCAAGGTGTAATCCGTGCTTTGTAGGTACTTTTCAAAGGCTAAAAACGCACAAATATAGGCTTCTTTGTGTATAAAATCGGCTCGGATTATGCTCACTTCATCACCATTGCTTGCCGTGTAAATTCCGCCTTTTAAGGGGCTGTATGATAGGTTTTCAAGGGGTAAATTGTAGGCTTGTGAAACCAGTTCTGCTCCTTTTTTAACCAAAAAATACATCACTTTACGCCCAAAACCAAAACCACTTGATACCATTAACCGCCCAATGTAACCACCGTCCAAAAGCCTTTTGGTTAGGTAATGATTGGAATTTTTGAGTTTGGCAAAATCCACCTGTTCAAGGTGCTTATTGGTTAAAAATCCAGTTTTTGAAAGCAGGTATAAAAATTCTGTTTGCTGTGGCGTGATTGAACCAGTCACAAGTTATCCGTAATAATCGTTAAATTCATCTAAAACGCTTAAATTTTGCGTTTTTTGGGGGTTCTGTGGCGTTTTATTGTCTTCGGTGGTAGTTTCCCCCATTTTGCGGTAATACGCTTCAATTTGAGCGGTTTTTAGGGCTTTCCATTGCTCATCGCTCATACTTTGGCTATGTCCAAGCGTATTTTTAGGCATCGTGATAATCATTGGGGGCTTCTGAACATCGCCAATCTTTGCCTTTTGCCAAAGGGCAAACCGTCCAATACTCAAATTTTCTTGCAAATTCTGAACGCTGTCGCCTGTTTCTTGGGCTAGTGTTTTCAAGGTGTCCACGCCATTAACACCAGTTAATTTTATGGCGGTGTTTCCCAAAATACTCTCAAATAATTCCTTTTCCATTCTCGCCCCTGCTTGCTGTTGGGCAAGGGTCAAATAAAGTTTGTATTTTCGGCTTTCTTCTAAAATTTCTTGAAGACTTGGCGTAATAAAATTTTGAAATTCGTCAATGAACAAATGGCAAGGCGTAAAAAATTGTTTGCCGTCTCGTCTGAACGAAATAATTTTAATCGTTCCCACCACAAAAAGCCCCAAAATTCGGTATTCAATCGGCATTTTGCCCTTTGGAAAATTAAAAATAATGAGCTTTTTTTGTTCAATCGCCTGCTCAATATCAAGGGTTGATTTTCCTACAAAAATCGCCTGCATTATGCTTGAATTGAACAAATAGCGTAATCTTGTGTAAATACTGGATTTTGTTCTATTGTATGAATTATCATACAAAAATTGCGTGTTCAAAAAATCTAAAATTCCCTTATTATTCAAGTTTTCTTTGGCAAATTGAACATATTTGAACACTTGTTCATTTATGCTTTTATCATCGTTTTGCGGTTCTAAAAAGTCTATTAAATCGTAAATACTGGCGTTTGGGTATTTGAACAAAACAGGCAAAACCGCCATTAAAAGCGTGTTCATTTGGGCGGTAAATTCGCCCTTTAATAATTCTTCAAAAATGGAGCGAAAGGCTTCGGCATATTTTTCCGCTTCAATATCGGTTAAATTATCTTTGTTTGGCACATCAAAAGGATTTAAACACGGAAAATAGCCGTCCAAATTTGGCTCAATATAAATCAGACGGTTATTTTCAAGATTAAGCCAAAATTTGGCGACTTGCTCGCAAATTTCCCCATTGGGCGATAATAAAATAAGCCCAGTTCTTTTATCTCTTGTTAAATAATGCCAAATTAGGGATTTTATGGCTTCATTTTTTCCGCTTCCTGTTCCGCCTGTGATGTAGGTATGCAAACGCCTATTATTTTCGCTTATGGGAAGTTTATTTGACTGCTTCAAAAAGGGTGCAATATTTTTGAAATTTTCTGTCAAATAGTGAGCGTAACCGCATTTCTTGGCTTCATATTTTTTCAAAATTTCTTGAAGATAAAAGGCTTTTTCATAGGTTTTAAGGTTTAAATGATAGTCAAAAACCGCTTGGCGATAAACTTCATCAAATACTTGTTGTTGTAGTTCATTGGTGGCATTCAATAAACTCTTGTTTGGTTTATTATATTTTTTTAATGGCGTATTTCTTTGAAATAAAAATTTTTCAAAATTTGGCAAATTAAACCGCTCCGAATTTTCATTCAAATAATCCCCCAATAAATCCAAATTGTATTGGTATTCATATTCGCAATAAAAATCAGAGTGTTCAACTTCGCTCATTTTGTCTTACTCTTGCGATAATATCGCCTTTTTCTTGCTGTATTATAGCGATAATATAGCGAGTAGTATAATTAAAAAACTAATAAAAGCAAATATTTATTATAAAATATTCATTCACTTTGTCTATTCTCATTCCCCATAGGGAGAATAGCCACTTTTTAACCCCAGTTGCTCATACGCTTGCTTCACATACACTTCAACATTTTGGGCATTCGCTTCCAAAACATTTAAGCCCAGTTCACGCTCTAACAACTGGAAAAATATTTGCCAATATTTTTCAAAGGTTAAAAAGTCTTTTTTCAGATGATTTTCCAAAATCATCTGTTCTATTTGGTTTTTGGCTTGCAATTTTATTCTATTGATTTCTGCATTATTTTTAAGCCGTTCAAGTAAACTAGTTGCCCTAGTTTCGTGGGAAATTTTTTGTAATTCTAATTGGTGGGCGGTTTGCTTGGAAAATTCGCTTTGAAAAAATTTTTGTGTTTCATTTAAGCCATTCAATAGGCTTTGAACCGCCATTAACTCAAAATCGCTTTGAGCCTGTATTTTTGCAATTTGAATATTGGCTTCATTTTTTCTTTGCTCATTTTCAAAATCAGCCTGTAATTTTCTTTCAAAATTTGCCTGTTCTGTGGCAAATTTACGCTCATTGAGTGATTGGCTTTGTATTTGTAAATCCAAACGCCTTTGGGCGATATAATCGGAAAAATGGCTCATATTAACCCCTGCTTTTTCAATTCTGCTTCAAGTTCTAATAACTGCTTTTGGGCGGTCAATTCATTTTGGGTGCTGTTGTTAATAATTGCCTGTTGATACATATTTGCCAAATATTGATTTGATTGTAAATGTATTTGGGCGACTTGGGAAATATATTCAATTCTTAATTGATTTTGATAATGCAAATTTTCATTATCAATTTGAGATAAAGCCCTTTTTCTTTGAAGTTCACGCCTTAAATTTATTTGGAAATTTATTTCATCTTGTTTGGTATATTCTTTATTATCAAAATAATTTATTAAAATTTTATGAAAACCAATCACATAAAAGAAAAAAGGGAAAACAAAAGAAAACATAAAAGCGAACACATAAAAGACAAAGATAATGCTTCTTTTACTGCAAAAACACGAAATAAAAATAAAGCAAAAAATGAAATCACATAAAAAATTAAATAGGTTTTTAGCTTACTGGAATACATTTTTACATCCCTATAAACAAAATTTTATTAAATCATTTTTAAGATTTTTGAACAATATAAAAAATTGTAACAAAATGTTACAATTTTTTTGAATGAATGATGCCAACCAATGTAAAGCAATGGGGCGGTTTTTTGTAAGGCTTCAAACCGTTTTTTCGGTCTTCTTTAAAGCCCGTCAAAAAGAATGGTATAGTTTGCTTTATCGTCTGTTCTATCTCGTCTAAAATCGCTTCTTGTTCGTCCTGTGGCAAGGCTTCAAACACGGAAAAACACCGCTCACGCTCCACCCTTTCCTGCCGTTCTCGCTCTTCCGCTTCCTTTTGGGCTTTCAATTCCGCTTCCCTTTCGGCTTTGGCTTGGCGTTTTCGCTCTTCTTCTTCCGCCTTTGCTTTTTGTTCGGCTTCCCAGTTATCAAGCCCCCAACTTTCTAAAAAAGCCTTGTTATAAATCGCCCCAACGCTCGCCTTTTTGCCGTCCGCCTTTAACTTGTCTATATAGCCGTTGACTCGGTCAATAATCGCCTTTATTTGCTCTTCTGAAAATTGCCCTAAATATTCCAGTTGCTTATTGGGTGGTATGGTTATCAAGGACTTTTCAAATGCTGGATTTGGTTCAATGGGTGCAATTTCTAAAAGGGGTGATTTTTCTTTATATTGCATTTTAAAATACAATCCTTCTATTTTCATTCCATTTCTTTCAAAGACAACTTCCACAACAATATCAGATATTTCACTTTTATTAATGTTATCAATAGGTTTTGTGATACATCTTCTTGTTAAATTATCTGTTGCTTTATATTCGTTGTCTTTTAATCCGATATATTTGCGATATTTTTCAATACTCATATACGGAGTACGACCAACACCGATATAATCTTTACAAAGTTTATAGATTATGGCTTCATATTTTCCACCAAAAGAATTAAAAATTTCCCAATTCAGCATTAAAAACAATTGCTTTGCTTCTATATCGCCACGCATTACATTTTCAAGAAAAGAAGGCAATTTAAAGGCAATTTGTGTACTAGTTACTTTCCATTCAGAAATAAAGCCCATTCCGTGTGTTGCGGATTTTTTGTCTTTCTCAAAATAATTAATAATAATTGGCTCTTTTCGTAAGGCTTCAAGGTCTGCTTTTAGTTCTTTTTTAACAGGCTCATAACCTATCAATTGTGCTAAATCTGCAAGCGAAAAGGTATAAAATCCCTTTTCGTCCGCTTCAATTCCTGCTTCCCACAGGTCTTTATAGGTTTTAAGTAGTAAAAACCAATATTTATACTGTCGCACCGTGATAGTGTGCTGAATGTGTACAATTTCTTGTGGGGTCTTGGTTAAAGCCTGCTTGTTTTGTTGTTCCATAGCCATAAATTCAATAAAACGATTAAGTGAATTGTATCAAAAATTCCGTACTTGTCAAATTTTTATTTGTACGGAAATAATCTAGGAATAGGGGGGTGGATTTGTACGGAATAGGGGGGTGGATTTGTACGGAATAGGGGGGTGGATTTGTACGGAATAGGGGGGTGGATTTGTACGCCTTTAAAAATTTTTCCACAGCCTTTATCATTGATTTTAAAGGAAATTTTGCAAAAAAATTTTGCTCTAAAATATATTAAAATATTACTACTAACTAACTACTTTAAAAAGTAGTTAGTAGGGAAACCAAAAATTTTGAAAATTTTTAAAAATTCCCCCAACCCCCAAAGGGGGCTACCAACTACTTTTTTATTTTTTTAATTAAAAATCAAAAATTGATTGATTTTTTTAAAATTTTTGGCAAAAACGGAATTTTTTGAAAATCTAAACACAGCTAACAAACAAAACACGCTCTAAAACGCACAGAAACCGCCCTATTTTGCGTTTTAAACCCAAAAAGGTACAAAGACACCACCCCACCCCAAAACAACGCTAAAAACCCCCTTTTTGACGATTTTAGAAATTTTGATATTTTTTGACTGAAAAACCAAAGGAATTTTTAAAAAATTTTTAAAAATTCCGCCCGCCCGATTTTTTGGCGGTGGGTTGGTTCAAAACACGCTCTAAAATGAGCGTAAAGGGGTCTTCTTGGCGTTTTTGGGGCTTGGGTGGTACTTACCCACCACCCAAACAAAAAACGCCCAAAATGGGGCGTTTCTGGGCGTTTTTTGAAAAATCGGTTTTTATTTGACAAAATAGCTAAAATGGATAAAATAGCTATAATTATTTTTATTTTGGAAAATCTTATGCTCACACTTACCAAGCCTTTAACTTCGTCAGAAGTTCAAAACAATTTTGGGGCGGTTATAGACAAGTCGCAAAAAGAAATGATTTCCGTAACTCGTAGGGGGCGTGTGGTTAGCCTGATGATGTCGCCCCAAGTTTTAGAAGACTACATAGACGGCATTTTGGCGACAAAGTCCAAAGAATTGGGCTTGCATACGGCTGAACAAAGTAAAGCCATTCTTGATAAATACCGCTAATGAAATACGAAATAATTTTAGCCAAAGGGGTTGAAGATTTTTTAGATAGCATTCCCCAAAAACACGCTCGCCAAATTGTTAAAAAAATTGACTTGTTGGCACAAGACCCCACACAAGTTCCAACAGTGCAATTAAGCGGATTTCCACACCTAAAACGGGCAAAAAGTGGCGAATATCGCATTATTTTTCAAATTGTTGAAGATGTGATAGAAATTCACATTTTGAGAGTTGGAAAACGCAATGATGATGAAGTTTATAAAAATCTTGATAGTTTATAATTAAGAAAAAAGTAATTATAATGTAAGTACATTGTAATTAAAAACGCTTACATTTGTAAGCGTTTTTTTGTTTAAAAAATTCCTAAAAATTTTTTGCGTGGTTTTGGTGCTTCCAGTCGTTTTATGCCTTGCGAAAGGTCTTTGATTGTTGCCAGTAACTCAAAAATTTGCTTTTCTTGGGCGTGGATGCGTTCGGTGGCTTCTGTTAAGCGGTTTTGTAGGTCTTGATTGCGTTGTTGTTCAAACTGTAAGGCTTGTTCAAGAAGTGAAATTTGAACCGTTCAAAAGGGTTCAGTTTGTGTAGTTCATTGTTCAATTTTACTTGTTCATTGAACTTTTTTGGTAGGGCGTGGACTGCCAAAAACTCGGCTCATTTCGCTTGGCGTTATTTTACCGTTTTCGTTTAATTGAAGTTCTTTTTTGCGTATGCGGTCATAGATTGTATTGGGGGCAATATTCCAAAGTTTTGCCCCTTGTCTTACGCTCATTTCAAGCGGTGCAAAGTTGTTCATAAATTTTAAATTAAGTTCAGTTTGGAATTTTATTGAAAAGTGATTATTTTGCAAGGGTTTATAAAAATTTTAAAAATACTTGACTTTTTGCAAAAAAATAATATTATCCAAATATCTTTAACTTCAACAAAAGGTAATAGTTATGGCAATATTGACTTTACAAGAAAATACAAACATTCCAGTCGGTTCTATTAGAACTATCGGGAATTTTGGCAATCCATACATTGTTTCTGATAAAACGGAAACTTTGGATAATGGGAAAATTTTGGTGGAAATTGAGTTTTTGCAAAGTGGTCGTAAAGATTACTACCCACTCAATGAAATTTTATTAGACCCAGAGGCTGAATAATATGTACGCTATTGGATTTGACTTACTCGTAAAAGAAGTAGAAAAACACCACCCAAAAGGTGTAAGACAGGCATATTCTGATATTGAAATTATTTTGAATAAATTTAGTTTCAATCGTATTCAAGGTAGTTTGTATGTAACCGAGAATGAGAATATGGAACTTGTTACAAAAGCGATGGTTTCTTTAAGTAGGCTATCGTGGTTTAGTGCGTCTGTTAGAGATATTAGGGCTTTTAAAGTTGAACAGTGGTCTAACTTTAATTCTTTCTTTAAGGAAGAGTTCTAATTGCAAAAAATCCCAATCTAATTAGATTGGGATTTTTAATTTAAAAAAAGAAAAATTATATACAATTTTTAAAATCAAATCAAGATACTTTCTGTAAAGAAAAATCCACTCAAAAAGTGGATTAAATTGTGCGAAATAACTTGATATTTACAATCTATGATATATAATGTTATCCGCAAAAATAGGTTATGTGGAGCGACTGCAATCACTCCACATAAGCACCAAATTTGCAAGTTTAGTTTGATAACCTGAAACCACATATTAGGTGCTAAAAAGCATTGTATTTAATTTCGGTATTCTGTCAAAATTTTTCAAGCAAAAAAGTACCTAATGCGTTCATTAGGAGCTTTTTATGAGCAAAAATACCTATATCATTGAACAAGTTACGATTATTGTTTGTGATAATCATAATATCAACCATTATTATTATTCTTCATATGGCAATAACATAGTGAGCGAGTTTTTAACTACCTTTGGTGCTTTCTATGTTCACGAAAATATTAGAACTTTGTATTTTCTAAATTAGGCTGATATTTTAGGGGATATTTTTTAAAATCTTGGTGGGTATTGGCTTCCTATTACCCCCAAAATACCCCAATCCCCCATAAAAATCGTTTACAAGGTCATCAAGCCTTGCAAACAAGAAAAATTTTTCAATAATTGCCCAATCTTCGGTGTTTTTGAGTTCGTCCAAAATGCCACGCATAGCGGTTAAATTTTCCCCAGTAAACACCGAAAGCACCAAATAGGGGTGTTCAAATCCAAAGCGTTTTTGTACGCTTTTTTCTTTGATTGCTTCCACCTGTTGCCGTAACTGGCGAATTATGTGCTTTCGTTCGCTGTGGCGGTGGATTTCCACCACATAAACAAAGTCTTTTGCCCCTGCTTCGTGGCTTGTTACCCACCAAATACCATCAGGTCTTATATTCTTGCCGTTTACGCTTATGGCGGTGCTTTTGTCGCCCTTTAACTGGTAATAATGGCGGTAATCGGTCAAGGTGTAATCCGTGCTTTGTAGGTACTTTTCAAAGGCTAAAAACGCACAAATATAGGCTTCTTTGTGTATAAAATCGGCTCGGATTATGCTCACTTCATCACCATTGCTTGCCGTGTAAATTCCGCCTTTTAAGGGGCTGTATGATAGGTTTTCAAGGGGTAAATTGTAGGCTTGTGAAACCAGTTCTGCTCCTTTTTTAACCAAAAAATACATCACTTTACGCCCAAAACCAAAACCACTTGATACCATTAACCGCCCAATGTAACCACCGTCCAAAAGCCTTTTGGTTAGGTAATGATTGGAATTTTTGAGTTTGGCAAAATCCACCTGTTCAAGGTGCTTATTGGTTAAAAATCCAGTTTTTGAAAGCAGGTATAAAAATTCTGTTTGCTGTGGCGTGATTGAACCAGTCACAAGTTATCCGTAATAATCGTTAAATTCATCTAAAACGCTTAAATTTTGCGTTTTTTGGGGGTTCTGTGGCGTTTTATTGTCTTCGGTGGTAGTTTCCCCCATTTTGCGGTAATACGCTTCAATTTGAGCGGTTTTTAGGGCTTTCCATTGCTCATCGCTCATACTTTGGCTATGTCCAAGCGTATTTTTAGGCATCGTGATAATCATTGGGGGCTTCTGAACATCGCCAATCTTTGCCTTTTGCCAAAGGGCAAACCGTCCAATACTCAAATTTTCTTGCAAATTCTGAACGCTGTCGCCTGTTTCTTGGGCTAGTGTTTTCAAGGTGTCCACGCCATTAACACCAGTTAATTTTATGGCGGTGTTTCCCAAAATACTCTCAAATAATTCCTTTTCCATTCTCGCCCCTGCTTGCTGTTGGGCAAGGGTCAAATAAAGTTTGTATTTTCGGCTTTCTTCTAAAATTTCTTGAAGACTTGGCGTAATAAAATTTTGAAATTCGTCAATGAACAAATGGCAAGGCGTAAAAAATTGTTTGCCGTCTCGTCTGAACGAAATAATTTTAATCGTTCCCACCACAAAAAGCCCCAAAATTCGGTATTCAATCGGCATTTTGCCCTTTGGAAAATTAAAAATAATGAGCTTTTTTTGTTCAATCGCCTGCTCAATATCAAGGGTTGATTTTCCTACAAAAATCGCCTGCATTATGCTTGAATTGAACAAATAGCGTAATCTTGTGTAAATACTGGATTTTGTTCTATTGTATGAATTATCATACAAAAATTGCGTGTTCAAAAAATCTAAAATTCCCTTATTATTCAAGTTTTCTTTGGCAAATTGAACATATTTGAACACTTGTTCATTTATGCTTTTATCATCGTTTTGCGGTTCTAAAAAGTCTATTAAATCGTAAATACTGGCGTTTGGGTATTTGAACAAAACAGGCAAAACCGCCATTAAAAGCGTGTTCATTTGGGCGGTAAATTCGCCCTTTAATAATTCTTCAAAAATGGAGCGAAAGGCTTCGGCATATTTTTCCGCTTCAATATCGGTTAAATTATCTTTGTTTGGCACATCAAAAGGATTTAAACACGGAAAATAGCCGTCCAAATTTGGCTCAATATAAATCAGACGGTTATTTTCAAGATTAAGCCAAAATTTGGCGACTTGCTCGCAAATTTCCCCATTGGGCGATAATAAAATAAGCCCAGTTCTTTTATCTCTTGTTAAATAATGCCAAATTAGGGATTTTATGGCTTCATTTTTTCCGCTTCCTGTTCCGCCTGTGATGTAGGTATGCAAACGCCTATTATTTTCGCTTATGGGAAGTTTATTTGACTGCTTCAAAAAGGGTGCAATATTTTTGAAATTTTCTGTCAAATAGTGAGCGTAACCGCATTTCTTGGCTTCATATTTTTTCAAAATTTCTTGAAGATAAAAGGCTTTTTCATAGGTTTTAAGGTTTAAATGATAGTCAAAAACCGCTTGGCGATAAACTTCATCAAATACTTGTTGTTGTAGTTCATTGGTGGCATTCAATAAACTCTTGTTTGGTTTATTATATTTTTTTAATGGCGTATTTCTTTGAAATAAAAATTTTTCAAAATTTGGCAAATTAAACCGCTCCGAATTTTCATTCAAATAATCCCCCAATAAATCCAAATTGTATTGGTATTCATATTCGCAATAAAAATCAGAGTGTTCAACTTCGCTCATTTTGTCTTACTCTTGCGATAATATCGCCTTTTTCTTGCTGTATTATAGCGATAATATAGCGAGTAGTATAATTAAAAAACTAATAAAAGCAAATATTTATTATAAAATATTCATTCACTTTGTCTATTCTCATTCCCCATAGGGAGAATAGCCACTTTTTAACCCCAGTTGCTCATACGCTTGCTTCACATACACTTCAACATTTTGGGCATTCGCTTCCAAAACATTTAAGCCCAGTTCACGCTCTAACAACTGGAAAAATATTTGCCAATATTTTTCAAAGGTTAAAAAGTCTTTTTTCAGATGATTTTCCAAAATCATCTGTTCTATTTGGTTTTTGGCTTGCAATTTTATTCTATTGATTTCTGCATTATTTTTAAGCCGTTCAAGTAAACTAGTTGCCCTAGTTTCGTGGGAAATTTTTTGTAATTCTAATTGGTGGGCGGTTTGCTTGGAAAATTCGCTTTGAAAAAATTTTTGTGTTTCATTTAAGCCATTCAATAGGCTTTGAACCGCCATTAACTCAAAATCGCTTTGAGCCTGTATTTTTGCAATTTGAATATTGGCTTCATTTTTTCTTTGCTCATTTTCAAAATCAGCCTGTAATTTTCTTTCAAAATTTGCCTGTTCTGTGGCAAATTTACGCTCATTGAGTGATTGGCTTTGTATTTGTAAATCCAAACGCCTTTGGGCGATATAATCGGAAAAATGGCTCATATTAACCCCTGCTTTTTCAATTCTGCTTCAAGTTCTAATAACTGCTTTTGGGCGGTCAATTCATTTTGGGTGCTGTTGTTAATAATTGCCTGTTGATACATATTTGCCAAATATTGATTTGATTGTAAATGTATTTGGGCGACTTGGGAAATATATTCAATTCTTAATTGATTTTGATAATGCAAATTTTCATTATCAATTTGAGATAAAGCCCTTTTTCTTTGAAGTTCACGCCTTAAATTTATTTGGAAATTTATTTCATCTTGTTTGGTATATTCTTTATTATCAAAATAATTTATTAAAATTTTATGAAAACCAATCACATAAAAGAAAAAAGGGAAAACAAAAGAAAACATAAAAGCGAACACATAAAAGACAAAGATAATGCTTCTTTTACTGCAAAAACACGAAATAAAAATAAAGCAAAAAATGAAATCACATAAAAAATTAAATAGGTTTTTAGCTTACTGGAATACATTTTTACATCCCTATAAACAAAATTTTATTAAATCATTTTTAAGATTTTTGAACAATATAAAAAATTGTAACAAAATGTTACAATTTTTTTGAATGAATGATGCCAACCAATGTAAAGCAATGGGGCGGTTTTTTGTAAGGCTTCAAACCGTTTTTTCGGTCTTCTTTAAAGCCCGTCAAAAAGAATGGTATAGTTTGCTTTATCGTCTGTTCTATCTCGTCTAAAATCGCTTCTTGTTCGTCCTGTGGCAAGGCTTCAAACACGGAAAAACACCGCTCACGCTCCACCCTTTCCTGCCGTTCTCGCTCTTCCGCTTCCTTTTGGGCTTTCAATTCCGCTTCCCTTTCGGCTTTGGCTTGGCGTTTTCGCTCTTCTTCTTCCGCCTTTGCTTTTTGTTCGGCTTCCCAGTTATCAAGCCCCCAACTTTCTAAAAAAGCCTTGTTATAAATCGCCCCAACGCTCGCCTTTTTGCCGTCCGCCTTTAACTTGTCTATATAGCCGTTGACTCGGTCAATAATCGCCTTTATTTGCTCTTCTGAAAATTGCCCTAAATATTCCAGTTGCTTATTGGGTGGTATGGTTATCAAGGACTTTTCAAATGCTGGATTTGGTTCAATGGGTGCAATTTCTAAAAGGGGTGATTTTTCTTTATATTGCATTTTAAAATACAATCCTTCTATTTTCATTCCATTTCTTTCAAAGACAACTTCCACAACAATATCAGATATTTCACTTTTATTAATGTTATCAATAGGTTTTGTGATACATCTTCTTGTTAAATTATCTGTTGCTTTATATTCGTTGTCTTTTAATCCGATATATTTGCGATATTTTTCAATACTCATATACGGAGTACGACCAACACCGATATAATCTTTACAAAGTTTATAGATTATGGCTTCATATTTTCCACCAAAAGAATTAAAAATTTCCCAATTCAGCATTAAAAACAATTGCTTTGCTTCTATATCGCCACGCATTACATTTTCAAGAAAAGAAGGCAATTTAAAGGCAATTTGTGTACTAGTTACTTTCCATTCAGAAATAAAGCCCATTCCGTGTGTTGCGGATTTTTTGTCTTTCTCAAAATAATTAATAATAATTGGCTCTTTTCGTAAGGCTTCAAGGTCTGCTTTTAGTTCTTTTTTAACAGGCTCATAACCTATCAATTGTGCTAAATCTGCAAGCGAAAAGGTATAAAATCCCTTTTCGTCCGCTTCAATTCCTGCTTCCCACAGGTCTTTATAGGTTTTAAGTAGTAAAAACCAATATTTATACTGTCGCACCGTGATAGTGTGCTGAATGTGTACAATTTCTTGTGGGGTCTTGGTTAAAGCCTGCTTGTTTTGTTGTTCCATAGCCATAAATTCAATAAAACGATTAAGTGAATTGTATCAAAAATTCCGTACTTGTCAAATTTTTATTTGTACGGAAATAATCTAGGAATAGGGGGGTGGATTTGTACGGAATAGGGGGGTGGATTTGTACGGAATAGGGGGGTGGATTTGTACGGAATAGGGGGGTGGATTTGTACGCCTTTAAAAATTTTTCCACAGCCTTTATCATTGATTTTAAAGGAAATTTTGCAAAAAAATTTTGCTCTAAAATATATTAAAATATTACTACTAACTAACTACTTTAAAAAGTAGTTAGTAGGGAAACCAAAAATTTTGAAAATTTTTAAAAATTCCCCCAACCCCCAAAGGGGGCTACCAACTACTTTTTTATTTTTTTAATTAAAAATCAAAAATTGATTGATTTTTTTAAAATTTTTGGCAAAAACGGAATTTTTTGAAAATCTAAACACAGCTAACAAACAAAACACGCTCTAAAACGCACAGAAACCGCCCTATTTTGCGTTTTAAACCCAAAAAGGTACAAAGACACCACCCCACCCCAAAACAACGCTAAAAACCCCCTTTTTGACGATTTTAGAAATTTTGATATTTTTTGACTGAAAATGACCTAGCCCCCTAATCAGCCAAAATAAAAAAATCCCCACCGACTACGGCAAGGATTTTTTTATTTTGGCTGATTACTGGTCTTGGTATTTTAGTTCTAGTAGTCTAGGGTTTCGTTTTGCGTTGAATATGTTCAAAATGTGAACCGTATCGCCCACCACCTTAAAAAACACTAGGTAGGGTAATTTTGGAACGGTTAATTTGCGTATGTTTGGCGAAAAATCGCAAACAGGGCAACGGTAGGGTGTATGTTCCAGTCCGTCAATACTGTTTAAAATACGCTCTATGTTCGTTTTGGCGATGTCAGTTCCTGCGGTTTGGTGGTAGTAAAATGCGATGTCTTTTAGGTCTGCTTCGGCTTCGCTTTGGTACTCAATTTTATAAATAATTTCAGTATTTTCCATAATATCGCCTAGTTAAGATTATCTAAAAAATCCATCACATTTTTTTTAACTTGTTCCCTTGTTAAACCGTCTCCGCCTTGTTGGTCTAGGCGTTTTTCAGAAGCAAGAACACGGTTTTTGATGTACTCTTGATAATTGGCTTCGTCTTGTTTGCGTTGTATAAACTCCTCAACGGCTGTAACAAGCAAGTAATGAACGCTTCTATTTTCTTGTTCTGCAAAGCGTTCAAGGGCTTTTGTGGTGTCTATTGGTAGTTTGATGGACTTGGTAAAAGTACTTCGTTTTGGGGCTACTGCTAATGTTTTCATAATAAAATTACCTTAAAAAAATAAAAAGGTGTTACTAGGTAATACCTAGTAACACCAGTATAACTAAATTTTCCAAAAAAGCAAATTTTTAAAAAATTCAAAAAATTTTCTTGCGTGCTGGCTTAGGGGCTTCCAAAGTGTGCATTTTTGTTAGTTCTGTTACATTGTCTAGGCTCTTTGTTAAGGCGTTTTCTAGGTACTGTACACGCTGTGTACAGTTGTTCAGTTGTTGTAAAAGTTGTTCATTGAGTGTTTTTTGGCGTTCTAATTCAAGTTTTAAATTGATTATTTCATCTGTTCACAACTGTTTACTTTTGTTCACTTCTTTTTTGTTCTGTACAGTTTTTGGCGGTTTTGCTTCGCCAAAAATTCTTATCATTTCCACCATTGAAATTGTTTTATCTTGGTTTTGAGAAAGCTCTCAAAGTTCAATTTTTTTATAAATTGTGGTTCTTGATATACCCCAAATTTTAGAAGCCTTATAGATTGAAAAATTACTCATTTTTTAAAAGTGTTAAGTACATATTATGTACATTGTATATAAAAACAAATTTTTTTGAAAAATTTTAAAGGGGGTATTTTTGCGGTGGTAGGGGTTTTTTGCTTCCACCAAAATACACTGCCCCAGCATAAAAATTTTGTAGTAGGTCGTCCAGCCTAGCAAACATAAAAAATTTTTGTATGTATTGCCATTCGTCAAAGGTTTGGAGTTCTAAAATAACGCTTTTCATCACAGCTAAATTTTCATCTGTGAACACACTAAGCACAAAATACGGCTTATCAAAGCCAAATCTAGCTTTAAGGCTTTGTTGTTTGATGGCTTCAATATGCTGTAATAACTGCATTATAATGCGTCTGCGGTCGCTGTGGCGGTGTATCTCAATCACATACGCAAAAGTAGGCTTTTGGGGTGTGATTGGCTCACAAAATACAATCCCATCAGGGCGAAAATTTTTACCATTGATGGTTAGTGATGTGCCTTTGTCGCCTTTTAACTGGTAGTAGTGGTAAAAATCGCCAATCAAATAATCGGTATTTTCTAAATAATTTTCTAGTGCCAAAAAGGTGCTGATATACCTTTCTTTGTGGGCGAAATCGGTACGCACAAGCGAAACTTCCCCGTCTATGTGGGCTTTTTTGATGCCACCGCTATAAGTGGTGTATGCTAGGCTTTCTAGGGCTACTCCGTCATTATCTGCGATGAATTTAGCCCCCTTTTTGGTGATATAAAACATTACTTTTCTGCCAGTTCCAAAGCTGGCATTTACCATAACTCTACCGATGTAATTTCCCTTTAAAAGGCGGTCTGTGATGTGGTTATTACTGTTTTGCAAGCGGTTGATTTGCATTTGTGCTAGGTGTTTGTTAGTGGCAAAACCTGTTCTAGTCAGCAAACGCAAAAATTTTAGCTGTGTTTCGGTTAGTAGTCCTGTCATTTTAGTTTAAATACTCATCTAAGTTAAAATCATCAATAATGGGCGTTTTTGGGGGTTTAGGGGCTTCTTGTGGGTCGGTTGGGGTTTTACTACCCCAAACACGGTAAAACGCCTGTAATTGCCATTTTTTGACGGCTTCCCATTGCTCATCTGTCATACCTTGCTTGTTATCTAGGGTATTGGTTGGCATTGTAACGATGTAGGGGGCTTTTTGGGTTTCGCCATTTAAAGCCGTTTTCCAAAGGGAAAAACGCCCAGTAGATAGTTTGCTTTTTAGGTCGTCAAGGTTCGCCCCTGTGCTTTTTGCCATTATTTGCAAGGTCTCAAAATCGCCATTTCTGCCAGTAATTTTAATGCCTGTGTTCCCCAAAATGGAGCGAAAAAGGTCTTTACTCATTCTAGCCCCTGCGGTCTGTTGGGCTAGGGTTAAATAAAGTTTGTATTTTCTGCTTTCTTCCAAAATTTCTTGCATACTTTCAGTAATATAATTTTGGCATTCATCAATAAACAGATGACACGGCACAAAATTTTTATTGTCGTATTTTTCACGCCTAAACGATAAAATTTTTAGGCTGGCGATGATAAATTTACCGATTATCGCCCATTCGTTGGGGGCTTCCCCCTTAGATATATTAAAAATAATCAATTTTCTTTGATTTACAAGGCTTTCAAGGTCTATGGTGGCTTTACCTATCATAAAGCCTTGCATAAGCGTAGAACCGAAAATAGCTTGCAATCTTGTTAGCATTGCATTTTTTGTTTTTTGGTATGTTGTATCATCTAAAAATTGTCCTGCCAAAAAGTCCAACATATTTTTATTTTTAAAATTTTTATTGGCAAATTTTAGGTATTTTTCCGCTTTTTCATTGTTTGGGTCTAGCATTTCCATTAAGTTATAAATGCTAGAATTGGGGTATTTTATCATTATTGGCAAGGTGTTTTTAAGCAAATTGTTCATTTGCTCGGTAAAAATCCCCTGTAACAATTCCTGAAAAATTTCCCTAAAACTTTCGGCAAAATTTTCCGCTTCTCGGTCGCTTAACTGGTCTTTATTTTTGATGTCAAAAGGATTTAAGCAAGGATAATAATTTTCTGCCAAATTGGAAGCGATGTAAACCAGTCTATCATTTTCAAGGTTTACGCTCATTTGTGCCACTTCTGTGGCGATTTTACCGTGTGGGGTTAATAAAATAAGGCTGGTAGAAGTATTTTTGGTTAAATAATGCCAAATAAAGGATTTAATCACTTCACTTTTACCGCTTCCAGTTCCCCCAGTAATATAAGTATGTAAACGGCGATGGGCTTCATTAACTGGTATAAAGTATCGCCTATTTAAAAAAAACGGCTCAATTTTTTTAGTTTCTGATAAAAATTGAGCGTAACCGCTCAATGACGGCTCATAATTTTGTAATTGTATTTGTTCATTTTTAAGTTGTTCATAATTGCAAACCTGTTCATTATATTTTGCCTGTATAGTCTGCCAAACCTGTTCATATACCTGTTTTTTATAACTATTTATTCCGTTGTATATTGGGCGGTTTGGTTTAACTGGTTTAATTAAAATTGTATTGCGTTTTTCTAAAAATTCTGAAAAACTAGCACACTGAAAAGCCCTACAATTTTCGTTTAGGTGTTCGCCTAATAATTCAGGGTTAAATTTCAAATCTGCTTCAAATGATAACTCTTGCAAAATACTTTCCTTTTGCCTTATTTTAGCGAAAACTTAGCATTACTATTGCAGTAGTATTGCAATAAGTATAATAAAAAATCTAATAAAGTCAATAGTTTATATACAAAAAATCAAAAAACCTTGTTTTAATGCTCTAAAACAAAAAAGCTCTCATTTGTACGCTTGCCCCATCGCTTCATCAACCCAACGGCTCACATCGTCAGCCGTTGCCTGCTCGCTTAGTCCTGTGGCTCGTTCAATCAATCGCATTAAAATGGCATTTAATCCGTCATAAGTAATCCGTTTATCCTGTAAACGGTTATTTAATTCAGCTTCTAAAAATTTTAAATTATATTCTAAAATCAATTTTTCTAATTCTTGTTTGTGTCTGAATTTTTGTTCAATTTCTGAAAAATTAAATACTTGCTTTTGCTCTTTCATCTTTAACTTACTGACAAGTTTCATTCGCTCCATTTCTTGCAAATGGTTTTGTTTTGATAAGGCTTTTTGGCGTATGGTGTCCGCTTCAATTTCAAAAAGGCTTTTTCTAATGCTGGCGAAATTATTCCCCCAGTCTCTTTGGCGGTCTAATACGCTTCTATAATGGTCGCCCAAAAGCTGGCTATTTGCTTCTAACTGGCTAAAAATAAAATTTTGTACACTCAAAGCCATTGCATTTTTACCAGCAATTCTTTCACGCTCCAAAATGGCTAGGTTTTGGGCTTCGGCTTGCTGTTGTTCTAATGCTAATTTTTGCCGTTGAAATTCCAAAAGTTCGCTATGGTGTCGCTCTTTTTGTTCCAGTTTGGCTTTGCCTAATTGAGTATCTAGGTTAATTTTAGCCGTTTTAAGGCGATAATTTGGGTCAAATTTCATCAAAATATCATTGATTGAAAACATTGTTATAACTCCCTTTTCATTCGCTCAATTTGAGCATTTAAGCTATCTAAATCAGTATTTTGGCGGTCTTGTAATTCTCTTTCCATTTGATAAATTAACTGCATTTTTCTTTTATCGGCTTGTGAATTTAGTAAAACCAACCTTTTTAAATGTTGGAACTCTATTTCCAGTTCCTGCCGTTTTCTGTCTAAATCACGGTTTAAATCTCTATAATAAAGATTACTTTCGTGTTGCTGTTGCATTATGTCATATTGCTTTAAAAGTTTTTTTTCATAATGCTTGATAAATGGCTTAATAATCATACTTCTTATAAAAAAATAAGGAAGACAAAAAGCCAACAAACAATAAACTAACATCATTAAAAAAAATGATAGCTTAAAAGCACTATGATTGCCATAAGTAAGCAATAAGGAAAATAAAATACAAAAAGGAAAAAAGACAAAGCGATTTAATAGGCTTTTTGCTTTGTCTTGGGCTTCTTGGGTTATATTCATTGGTTTAACTCCTGTTGGTGGTTGGCTTCTATTAAATCACGCAATCCAAAATTATAAGGTGGAAATATATAAGGTTTTTCCCCATTTTTACGCTTTTCTGAAAAATATTTTTTCATAAATGGGGGCGTTAATTTTTCCAACTCATCTAAAATTTTTTCTTGTTCGTCTGCTGGTAAACTTTCAAAAATTTTTATTGCTTTGTCTGTACGCTCTTTTTCTGCCCTTTCTTTGGCTTCGGCTTCTGCTTTTGCCTTTCTCTCGGCTTCTTTTTTGGCTTTGACTTGGCGTTTTCTCTCTTCTTCTTTTGCCTTTGCTTTTTGCTCCGCTTCAAAGTTTTCAAGCCCCCAACCGTTTAAAAATGCCTTATGATAATAAGCTCCTAAATTCTTGATTTTGCCTTGTTCATTTTGGGCGTTTACATAATCAATAATCGCCATAATTTGGGCTTCTGAATATTTTTGCAAATATTCAATTTGTTTTTGTGGATTGATAGGGATTAAGGATTTTTCAAATGCTGGGCTTGGTTCAAGGGGTGGAATATCCAAAATTGGGGTTTTGTCTTTGGGTTCAACTTCAAAATGTAATCCAATTATTTTACGCCCTTGTTTTTTGTAAACGATATTTATGAAAATATCAGATAAATTATTTTCATTTATTTTCTTTACTGGATTTCTCAAACATCTTTTTGTGAAATCATCTGTTGAAGTATATTCATTATCTTTCAATCCAATATAGTCCCTATAAGTTTCAATACTCATATATTTAGTCTTTCCAAACCCCAAATAATCCTTACAAAGTTTATAAATTATGGCTTCATATTTCCCATTGAATGAATTAAAAATATTCCAATCCATAATTAAAAACATTTTTTTATATTCGCTTTCCCCCAATAAAATGCTTTTTATAAAACTTGGTAAAATAAATTTTACAGTTTTGCTATAAACTTCAAATTCTGGCAAAAAAGAAGCCCCATAAAAAACCTTCTCGCCATTCTTTTTGATATAATTAAAGGCGATTGCTGTTCCACTTAATGAAAACAAATCAGACTTTAAATCTTTTCTCTTGATTTCATAGCCCATCAATTTTTCCAGTTCTGCAATGGGTACACTATAAAACCCCTTATTATCAGGCTCTACACCTGATAATAAATATTCTTGAAAAATCTTAATCAAAATAAACCAGTATTTATATTGTACGGCTGAAATACTATGTTTAATGTGTATTAGTTCTTGGGGGGTTTTTGTTTCTACAATTTCGTATTTTTCCATAATTTAAACCAAAAAGTAAAATAAATTTGAAAGATTATAACGAAAATAAAGGACTTGTCAAACAAAAATTGTCCTTTATTGGTGTATAAAAACATTTTTATTTGTCCGTCATAGGGGGGGAATTTGTCCGTCATAGGCGAAAAAAGGGGGGGGGAATTTATCCGTAATTGGGCGAGGCTTGTGGTGCCAGTAAAAAGAACATTTGAGAAAAATGCATAAAGAGTAAAGAATAAAATACGAAAAAATATAAATATAAGGAAAGAGAAAATG
>ERZ1023485.89-NODE-89-length-21972-cov-5.556326_pt1 | contig 21972 bp, 20 predicted proteins | sample MGYA00380538_ERZ1023485 | MGnify/ENA primary metagenome ERZ1023485 (study PRJEB33173, sample SAMEA4830343) | metagenome | study: EMG produced TPA metagenomics assembly of the PRJEB25223 data set...
GTTTTGACCTTAGAACTTTTTGTCAGCGATGATAGACTCATTGCCAATGAGATTGCCCCACGCGTGCATAACTCTGGACATTGGACGATTGAGGGAGCAAATACCAGCCAATTTGAAAACCATATCCGAGCCGTATTAGGCTTACCGCTTGGCGATACAGGCATCATCAAGCCGTCTGTCATGCTAAATGTTATCGGTAAATATCCCAACATTCATGAGCTTTTGACCCATACAGGGGTGCATTTTCATCATTATCATAAGGCAGAGCGAGACGGTCGCAAGATTGGACATATCACGGTGATGAGTGATGATAATGATGGGGTTGTAACCAATATCACACAATTGCTCACATCATAACGACTGGTATTTTATCCATGACTGAATTTGTTCGCTATGAAAATATTCATTGACGCAGACGCACTGCCTGTCATTGCCAAAGAACTCATCATTAAAACCGCCAATCGCACCCAAACGATGGCGGTATTTGTGGCAAATCGGATGACCAAACTGCCACCATCGCCATTTTTATCATATGTTGTGGTTGGTGCTGGCTTTGATGTGGCGGATGACTACATTATCAATCATATCCAAGCAGGGGATTTGGTCATTACAAGCGACATTCCGCTTGCCAATGATGTGCTAGAAAAAGGGGCAAAGGTTTTGACCGCACGGGGTGAGGAATTTAGTAAAGATAACATCAAACCCAGATTAAATGTCCGAGATTTTATGGAGTCGCTTCGTGGTACGGGCGTGCTTGACCCCAAAAGCATGGGCGGACAAAAACCATACAGCAACAAGGACAAAATCGCCTTTGCAGGTAGTCTAAATCGCTTAGTAAAACCCCAAAATTTATCCTAATAGCACAACACCAAACCCCATCACACAAGTCTATCTACCATGAATATGTTTTATTGATAAGATAAACTTTAAAAATAGTATGACGACAGAATGTAAACTGTACAAATACAGCAAGAAAAAACCTTAAAAAATACAGCCAATCTGATAAGCCACATTGGCAATTTTAGGGCATAATATGCATAATTAATAAAGATATGAATAACAACCAAAACCCATCAATCCGATAAACAAAATGATTTTTCATGGTGATTGTGATGTGTTTATTTAGCAAAATTAGTGATAACTTATGATTGAACAGTGGACCAAAGAGTTGGTCGTGCAGCGTTTGCTGGCATTTATTTTATTAGCGGTGCTTATCATACTTTGCTTGCAGGTAGTCAAGTTTTTTATCTCGCCTGCCATTTGGGCAGCAATTTTAGCCTATGTTACCTTTCCTTTATATCAATTTTTTCATCAAAAAGTACACTTAAGCCCAACCCTGAGTGCATTGATTATGACCGCTGTTATCTCGCTTATCATTGGTGTGCCATTGGTGATTGGTGTGTTCTTTTTACAGCAAGAAATTATCGAATTTTATAGTATGGCTGTCAGAAGATTGCAGGCAGGCTACATTGACCTACCTGAGAATATCAAAAATTTACCTGTGGTTGGTGAATACATCAAAAACACCTTATGGCAAATCAATAAAAACCCTGAAGATTCTATGGCTGCGATACGCCAATGGATACAATCGCATTTATATTATGGTAAACTTGCCTTTGATGTTGCTTTAAAAAATCTTGCCAAGCTTGGCATGGCATTAATGACGGTATTTTTCTTTTATCGTGATGGATTAAGCTTGATAAAACAAATCCGCCAAGCCATGCGTAATATCATCGGTGATCGTATCGATCATCATATTGATTCGATTGCCAGCACCACCCAAGCAGTCGTTTATGGGATTGGGCTAACGGCGTTGGCTCAAGCGTTATTGGCAGGGGTGGGTTATGCTTTTGCTGGAGCACCGAACCCCATTTTACTCACACTCATCACCTTTGTGGTGGCACTCATCCCCTTTGGTACGCCCTTTGCATGGGGCGGTGTGGCGGTGTGGTTATTATCGCAAGGGCATACAACAGAGGGCATTGGGCTTGGGCTGTGGGGAATGCTCGTCATCAGCTGGGTGGATAATTTGATTCGACCCATCGTCATCAGTGGCGCAACCAAAATCCCCTTTATCATCATCTTTATTGGTGTACTTGGGGGCTTGACGGCATTTGGTTTTGTGGGGTTATTCATCGGCCCTGTGGTGCTTGCCATTGGGCTTACTGTGTGGCGTGAGTGGATAAGCCAGCATAAAAATGAGATTTTTATTAACCAAGCAAGCGGTTTTGTGGTAGCGGATGGTAAAGCGTTATTGACCGATACCAACCCCAACAATAAACAACAACCTAACTTAACTAAGGATGACTAATGCTTCGGGTTCTTGCTGATGAAAATATCGCCAATCTTGATGATTATCTTTTATGTCATCAGGTGGAGCTTATCAAGATGGCAGGGCGTGCCATTGACCGCCAAAGTCTCATCACCCATCAACCAGATGCATTATTCATTCGCTCAGTAACGCAGGTAACTCAAGAAAATTTGGGTAACTTGAGTAACACACCGCTTAAGTTTATCGGCTCTGCGACTATCGGTATTGACCATATTGACACCCAGTATCTTGCCGACCATCATATCAATTTTACCAATGCATCAGGCTGCAGTAAGCATTCGGTTGCCCAATATGTCATAACAGCCATATTACATACCCATCAATCCCCAAAAACCAATCTGCGATTAGGCATTATCGGGCTTGGCAATATTGGCAATACTCTAGCACGCTATGCCAAACAACTGGGTTGGCAGGTATTTGGCTTTGACCCTTTTTTGGCGACTGGCCCTATCAACAATGCAAGCTTAGATGAGATTTTAGATTGTGATGTCATCAGCATTCATACACCATTGACAAAAACAGGTAGCCACCCAACTTATCAAATGTTTAACGCTCAAACCTTGGCAAAAATCCGCCCAAAGGCCTTGCTGATTAACAGTGCTCGAGGAGAAATTATTGATGAATCCGCCCTATTAGCTGCCATTAACCAAAAGCAATTATCGGTTGTGTTAGATGTTTTTCCGAATGAGCCATTCATCAGCCAACAGCTACTTGATGCACTCAAGCTGGCAACACCACACATTGCAGGCTATACCCTTGAAGGTAAAATCCGTGGTACTGATATGATTTATCAAGCCTTCTGCCAAACCTTTAACCTACCAATCCTTCAGCACTTTTCGGCATTACTACCGCCCAATCCTTATCATTTTTCTATGCTCTTAAACCATCAAAACCAACAGCCACTGGCTTGGTTTTATGATATTCAGGCTGATTTTGAGGCACTAAAAGTGGCAGCTTGTCCACATATTTTGGGCAGTCAATTTGACATGCTTCGCAAAAATTACCATTTACGGCGAGAATGGATTTTTGATTAACAACAGTTTAATTTTTAAATATTTATTAATAATAAGGCAAATTTTTGTATGATAGCCAGTGAGTATGCACCTACCTTAACTTTGATGAATGCCAAAAAACGGGCTCAAATGCTACAGCATATTCGAGCATTTTTTGAGGCACGCAATATCATGGAGGTCACAACACCGATATTATCGCAAGCAGCTAATACCGATGTATATATCCAATCGGTTCAAGCAACATTCCAAGGTGCTGCAGGTCAAACCAAAGGCTATCTACATACATCGCCTGAATTTGCGATGAAGCGATTGCTTGCTGCTTATCAGACGCCCCTTTATCAGATATGCCAAGTATTTCGTGATAACGAAAAAGGCCATCGCCATAATATTGAGTTTACCATGCTAGAATGGTATCGCCCAAATTTTAGCCTAGATGCATTGGCTGATGAATTATCAGAACTATTAAGCGTTGTTTATCAAAAACCCATCCACTTAACCCAAATTAGCTACGCTCAAGCATTTGTACATTATTTGGGCATACACCCATTTGATGATATGAGTACGCCAGATATCTTGCGTCAGTGTGCTGTCGCTCACAACATTCATTTGGATATGGGCGATGACAAACAAGGCTGGTTGGATTTATTATTTAGCCATCTTATCGAGCCAAAATTAGGCTTACAAAACCCCACCTTGGTTATCAATTATCCAAAGCTTACCGCCGCCCTTGCCAAAACAGCGGTCGATGCTGATGGTTATGAGATTGCAAGACGCTTTGAGCTGTATATTAATGGCGTTGAGATTGCCAATGCTTATGATGAACTTGCCAACAGCCAAGAGCTACTAAAGCGTTTTGAACAAGATAATCACGAACGCCGCCGCCAAGGTCTGCCCATCATGCCCATTGACCATCGTCTGCTTGCCGCCTGCGATCATCTGCCTGATTGTTGCGGCATTGCCTTAGGCATAGACAGATTATTCATGGTACTGCAAGGTCAATTAAACATCAATCAAGCCATTGCCATTACAACAGATAACGCCTAATTTTTGGCGACTTTTATTAGGTTTTTCGCCCAGTTAATCAGTGGCAAATCAACCATCTTACCATCAATGGCAAAGACCGTCTCGCCTGTTTTTTGGTATTTTTGGCAAATGGCATGGGCAAAAGCCATCTGTTCGGCTTGTGCTGTTAGCACGCCATCAGCAACAGCAATTTGTTTTGGATGAATCATCATCTGACCCCCAAACCCAAAATCGCACCAGTGGCGTACACAAGCGGTCAATCCTGTTTCATCTTCAAAATCATTAAAAATGGTCTCAATGGGCGGATGAAGACCATTTGCCACAGAATGAATCAATAAATCAGTACGAATTTTATCAAAAATTAGCTGTGATGCTGGCGAGTCTGGTTGCACGCCCAGCTCATACATCAAATCTAATCTACCAAAACTCATCGCCCAAAGTCCATCAGCTTGTGCGATACCAGCAATATTTGCTAGCCCCACCGCTGTCTCAATCATGGCAAGCACAGGCTTATGAATGTGGTGATACACGCTTTCAACTTGGTGTTTATTTTGGCATTTTGGCAACACAACACCAAGCAGATGATTAAGCTTCAGCATACAAGCAATATCATCAAGATGATGCATGCTATGCACGGCATTGATACGCAGCCAATAGCCGCACTCGCCTTTGGCATCTAATGCCATCAATGCTGTGCGTGCGTGATTTTTTTGGTCATCTGCGACGGCATCTTCTAGGTCAATGATGATGGCATTTGCTTTAGATTGCTTGGCTTTTGATATCCAATCAAGGCGTGTTGCTGGCACAAATAAAAATAGGGTTTTATTCATGATGTATCACCCATTGTCATCAAAAATAGCAGTTTTAGCCATCAAAAAAGACTTTCTCCACCCTGCCCATCAGCGTCTGCCCCAAAAATGGCGTGTTCTTGCCTGCTGATAGCATGCTGTCTTTGGTTACCGTCCATGCTTGATTTGGGTCAATGAGTACCGCCCCACCAATGCGCTCATAATCTGTAATGCCTGCGATTTTGGCAGGATTTAGGCAGATTTTTTCTACCAACTGCTCAGTACTTAACACGCCATCTGCCACCAGTTTCACCCCCAATGACACAAAGGTGTCAAAGTTACTGATGCCTGCTTGGCATTGGGCAAAGGGGGCTTGTTTGGCACTGCTTGACAGTGGTTCATGATGAGAACAGATGGCGTCAATCGTACCGTCTTGAAGACCCTTGATAAGAGCTTTTTGGTCGGTGTTACTACGCAAAGGGGGCAATACATAAGCATGAGCGTTATAACCCTCAATGTCATCATCGGTCAGGTGCAACTGGTGCATCGCCACATCACAGGTAATGGGCAAGCCCTTTTGTTTGGCATGACGGATCAGCTCTACCGAGGTGCGACAAGTGATTTGGCTAAAATGTGCATGAATGCCTGTCTCTTCGGTCATCCAAATCTGCTTAGACAGCGCAATGGTCTCAGCCAGCCAAGGAATACCCTGCAAGCCATGAAAGGACGCAATGTAGCCTTCATGCGCCACGCCGCCTTTTGATAGGCTTGGCTCATCAGGATAAAAAAACACTTTTAGCCCAAAGGTCGCCGCATACTCCAAGCAGCGCAGTAGCACCAAATCATTCTCAAAACCTGCCGCTGTATTGCTCACGCCGATAGCACCGCCTTGTTTTAGTCCTGCCAGATTGGCAGGTTGTTTGCCCTCTAAGCCTGCACTCAATGCCCCCAAAACATGCAAGTAAATGCCACCGTCTGTCCATGCTTTTTGTTTGAGACCCTTTAACAGTGAGCCGTTTTCTAGCACAGGGCTGGTATCAGGTGGCATGACCACATGTAAAAAGCCATTTTGGCGTGCCGCTCGCCCCTCGCTTGCCAGTGTGCCGTGCGACTGATGCCCCGGTTCTCGCAATCTGGCACACAGATCAACAAGGGGCGGTAATAGCCATTTGCCATCTGTGCTTATGCCTTTGAGTTGGGCGGTGTCAAATCGCCAGTCTTGGGGAAATAGGTTTGTCATCGCATTCTCTTGATTTGCTTGATTTGGGATATGGGGCATCATCAGCGTCTAGTAGCCTTGTTCGTTTAGTATTCGGTAGTTATCACAGCCTGGCTGATTTCCATTATCACAGGCTTGACCATAGTAGCGTTTGGCGGTGCTTTTATTTTGGCGTACGCCATGACCCTTGGAATACATCACGCCCAGATTAGATTGGGCAGCTGCATGCCCTTGATGGGCGGCTTTGGTAAACCACTCATGTGCCTTATGATAATCTTGGCGTACGCCCAAACCTTGTTCATACATCACGCCCAGATTAGATTGAGCAGCTGCATCACCTTGATGGGCGGCTTTGGTGTACCACTCAACTGCTTTATAATAGTCTTGGTGTACGCCATGACCTTGTCTATACATCTGCCCCAGATTATATTGAGCCTGAGCAAACCCTTGATTGGCGGCTTTGGTGTACCATTCATGTGCTTTGTGATAATCTTGACGCACGCCATCACCTTCGGCATACATCGCACCCAAAATAGTTTGAGCAACTGCATGCCCTTGATGGGCGGACTTTTGCCACCATTCAAATGCTTTGGCATGGTTACCTTGCTGATAATACTCATCAGCCAAATTAAATTGAGCACCTGCATCACCATTTTGGGCTTGGCGTGTCAAAGTTGCCATATCCGCCGCCATTGCCGATACCGATAACAACACACCCATGGCTAATGCTGTGAATTTTGTTAACATGACTTTATCCTTATAAAAAATAAAATAAAAAATCCATCTTAGTTGTAAGGTTTAAAATGCTCTCCTTGTCGTTGTCCTGCCATCGCCAACGCCATGACCGCCATACGCACCGCAATGCCGTTATTGACCTGTTTTAAGATGACCGATTGACTGCCGTCCGCCACGCTTGATGCAATCTCCACACCACGGTTCATAGGGCCTGGGTGCATGACCAATGCATTGGGCTTGGCAAGTTTTAGCCGTTGTTCGGTGATGCCATACATTTTAAAATATTCAGAAGTTGATGGCAAAAGTGGTGAGCCGATGCGTTCATTTTGGATGCGTAAGCCAATAATCACATCAGCATCCGCCACGCCTTTATCAATGTCATCAAATACTAAGACGCCATAGCGTTCAATGCCTTTTGGTAACAAAGTCTTGGGGGCGATGACACGAATGTCACACACCCCCAATGTCTGCAATGCCGAAATGTCCGAACGAGCCACACGGCTGTGCTTGATGTCACCAACAATCGCCACAGAAAGTTCATCAAAGGGCTTATCTGCTTCACGGTAAATGGTGAGCATGTCAAGCATTGCCTGCGTTGGGTGGGCGTGCCAGCCGTCGCCTGCGTTGATGATGGCAACATTGGGGGTAACCTCGGTCGCCATATAATGGGCCGCCCCACTGGCAGAATGACGCACCACAAACATATCAGCACTCATCGCCTCCAAATTCCAAAGGGTATCACGCAAAGTCTCACCTTTGTTGGTGCTTGAACGCGCGATGTCAAGGTTTAGCACATTAGCACCCAAGCGTTTTTGGGCGGCCTCAAAGGTGGTGCGAGTGCGTGTGGAATTTTCAAAAAACAGATTCATCACCGTCTTGCCTGACAGCTCTGTGGTGTTAATCAGCTTGCCATCTTCATCAAAATAACCCATCGCTTTATCAATAATCCCTTCAAGCTGTGGGCGTGTCAGTCCCTCCACACCGATAAAATGGCGTATGCCAGCATCGTCATTGGGGATAAGCTGTGGGCGGACAAGGGTTTGATTTAGGCGGGCGGTGGTGGCGGTCATGGGTTTTCCTTAGGTGCATGCTTGTGATGCGTGCTTGTGCCGTGGCAAAATAAAATTAAGTCATTTTAACAAATTTTTCCCATTCAAAACAATATTGTTTTACAAAATAAACCCACAAAAATCCATACCAACAAGGCAACACACAGACCATCAGATTTATGGTAAAATATGCCAAAAAATTATCACGGTCTGATTGGCTTAGTCTGCTGATTTGATGATGATAATTCTCAAGATATTTTTAAGGATATTTTATGATGACATTAACCCAATATTTACAATCACACGCAAGTGATGAGCTTGCCAGCACGCTCGGCACTTTGGCAAACAGCAGTATCGCCATCAGTGCCTTACTTGATAAAGGGGCGTTGGCAGGCATCCACGGCGAAGCAGGTAACCAAAATATCCAAGGCGAAGCCCAAAAAAAAAACTCGATGTCATCGCCAATAATTTACTACTTGATGCTCTAACCAAGAACCCACACTGTGCAGGCGTTGCCTCCGAAGAGCTGGATGACATTAGCCCCGCTCATGATGATGGAACAATGCTGGTCACTTTTGACCCATTAGATGGCTCATCAAATATTGATATCAATATGACTGTGGGTACGATTTTTTCTATTTTGCCGTATCAGCGTGTGGGTAGCCAAGCCACTGAAGCCGACTTTTTACAAAAAGGTACTTCACAATTGGCAGCAGGCTATTTTATTTATGGTACCAGTACCATGCTGGCAATGACGCTGGGGCAAGGTGTCATCATGTTCAGTCTTGACCCAACGACACAAGAATACCTACTTATCGATAATCAAGTAAAAATTGATGAAAGCGCAGCAGAATACGCCATTAATGCATCAAATTATCGCTATTGGCTAGACCCCATCAAAGAATATATCAATGGTTTGGTTGCAGGTGATATGGGTATCCGCAATAAAGATTATAATATGCGTTGGGTGGCAGCGATGATTGCAGATGTGCATCGTATTTTGATTCGTGGTGGGGTGTTTATGTATCCTTTTGATACCAAAATTGCAGGTAAGGCAGGTAAGCTGCGATTGATGTATGAAGCTAATCCGATGAGTTTTATCATTGAGCAAGCAGGCGGTGCAAGTACTGATGGCGTGGTACGCATTATGGACATTCAGCCTAGCCACATTCATCAGCGTATTCCTGTGGTGCTTGGTGCCAAAGAAGAGGTTGATTATGTCAAAAATTTACACGCCAAAGCAGGTATCTTGGCAAATGGTGAGATGGCATAACTCAATCAAACGCCGCCACTGGTGCGGCGTTTGATTCATCGGCTTATGCTATCATTCATCATTTATCATTTATCATACAATTATGACCATCACCTCTAAAGATAACCCCATCATCAAACACACTCACGCTCTACTTGGCCATCATCGCACTCGCAAAAAAAGCAGGCAAACGGTTATCGAGGGCGTGCATTTGGTGGAAGCCTATCTTAAACAAATGCCAGCTGTCCACAGGCTTATTGTCTCAGAATCTGCCACGGTTCATGATGAGGTTTTACCGTTATTATCCCAAATTGACCCCAAACAAATCACCATCATCAGCGATACTTTATACCAACAAATACGCACGCTGGGTGAAAGTATCAGTGTCATGGCTGTGATTGATATTCCTCATCAGTCATTACCAACAATCAGCGGTGACTGCTTAATTCTTGATGGCTTGCAGGATTTGGGTAATATCGGCACACTATTACGAACTGCCTCAGCGGTTGGTATTCAGACAGTCATCACCTCGCCTAATACTGCTCATTTGTGGTCACCCAAATGCCTGCGTGCAGGTATGGGTGCTCATTTTTCAATATCAATTTATGAACATATCGCTATTGATGAGATTTTACAAAAGCTAAAAACACCGTTATATGCGACAAGTTCACATACAAATAAAGTGATTTATGACCATGATTTAACCAGCCCCATCGCTTGGGTGCTAGGACACGAAGGTCAAGGCGTGCGTGATGAATTTTTAAACAACGCAATACCCATCGCCTTACCACAACCAGGCGGACAAGAAAGCCTAAATGTTGGTATCGCAGGTTCGGTATGTTTTTATGAAATGTTGCGTCAGCGTCATTATATTGTATGATGGTTAAACGCCATAGCCATGCTTAATCACATTGTTTAAACGATGATAAAACTTAATAATTGATTTAATTTTCATCTAAAAACAATCCTTTTATTTTTATAAATTTTTAATAAACTTTTTAAAGTATTAATCGATTATCAGGCGTAGCATGCCCTAAAAACTTATGCATCAAAAAAAGCACCCAATCAATTTGGATGCTTTTTTGGATACAAGTCATCGACTGTGTCCATATCAATGATTGATGGCTTAGCTCATAGCTTGTCAATCAGTTCAGGCACGACATCAAACAAATCACCTTCTAAGAAATAATCAGCCACCGATGCAATGGGCGACTCTGGGTCGTTGTTGATCGCCACGATGGTTTTTGAATCCTTCATGCCTGCTAAATGCTGAATCGCCCCTGAAATACCGATGGCAATGTATAAATTAGGTGCAACGATTTTACCAGTTTGTCCCACTTGCATATCATTAGGTACAAAACCTGCATCAACAGCAGCACGACTGGCACCAACCGCAGCACCCAGCTTATCAGCCAAAGGCTCAATGTATTTGGTAAAATTCTCACCACTTGCCAATGCTCGACCACCTGAAACGACAATGTTGGCTGAGGTCAGCTCTGGGCGGTCAGTTTTGGCAAGCTCTTCTTTCACAAAACTTGATTTATCGGCATCTTCGGCAACATCCACCGCTTCAATAGAAGCACTGCCCGTCAATTCTGCTGGCTCAAATGCTGTACCACGCACTGACACCACGACCACATTTTCACTTGATTTGACTGTAGCGATTGCGTTACCAGCATAAATTGGACGCTCAAAAGTATTGGCATCTATGACGGCGGTGATGTCTGATACCATGCTCACATCTAACAGTGCCGCCACTCGTGGCAAAAAGTTCTTGCCAGTGGTAGTTGCAGGGGCAACAACATGGCTATAATCAGTTGCCAAAGCCTTGACCAACAACGAGATATTTTCTGCCAGCTGATTGGCATAAGCGGCATTATCTGCCACCAAAACCTTGCTCACGCCTGCCACTTTGGCGGCTTCTTGTGCCACAGCTTGGCAATCAGCACCTGCTACCAAAAGATGTACATCACTGCCCATTTGCACAGCTGCGGTAACAGTTGCAAGGGTTGCTGGCTTTAATTCTTTATTATCATGTTCTGCATATACTAAAATTGTCATAATTTTTATCCTTAAGCTTTATCGGTTTATCATGGGTATTAAATAACACGTGCTTCATTTTTTAGCTTGTCAATCAACTCATCAACGGATGACACTTTAACGCCTGCCGAACGCTCGTTTGGTGCAGATACTTTAATGGTCTCAAGCTTAGCGTTCATTTCCACCCCAAAATCTGCAGGAGATTTGGTATCAAGGGGTTTTTTCTTGGCTGCCATGATATTTGGCAACTTAGGAAAACGAGGTTCATTCAAACGCAAGTCAGTTGTAATCACTGCAGGCAATGGTAATGCCACCGTTTGTAAACCGCCATCAATTTCACGAGTCACATGCACTTTATCGCCTTCAACAACCACCTCTGATGCAAATGTGCCTTGACCCACACCCATTAAGGCGGCAAGCATTTGCCCTGTTTGGTTATTATCATCATCAATGGCCTGTTTACCCAGTAGTACAATCTGCACACCTTCAGCTTCTGCCACGCCTTTTAGGATTTTGGCGACTTGTAATGGCTGTGCTTTGGCGTCTGTTTCAACCAAAATACCACGGTCAGCACCCAATGCCAATGCTGAGCGAATTTGCTCTGATGATTGGCTCGTGCCAATAGAAACTGCAATAATCTCACTGGCGACACCTTTTTCTTTTAGGCGAACCGCCTCTTCAATGGCGATTTCACAAAATGGATTAACGCTCATCTTAGCATTAGCAAGCTCAACGCCTGATTCATCGGCTTTGACACGCACTTTAACATTATGGTCAACAACACGCTTGACTGCGACTAATATTTTCATAAAATCCTCTTTTTTATCACTTGTTTTGGGTAAATAAAATAGTTTTGGGTAAATAAAATAAAAACATACTCCCCAATACAATACACATTCCACGCAGGTTTGTAAACCATAGAACGCAAATTTTCACTCAAAAAATATCAACTTTGACCAATGGGTCATTTTTGTAACAATATTTTACCCATTTCACCATCACACCAACATATTTTTAGGCATTCATTGCTTAGGTTCGGGGATTTACATGATACAATGACCTTTTTGTCTGTGCGGTTGGTTATGGCTGTATTTCATTGCTTATCTGATAAACAACAAGGCTATCTGTTTACCTTTATCACCATGTGCATTTGGGGTGCTTTTGGGCTAATGGCTCGCATGAATGCCTATTGGCATATTCAGATTTGGGATGTGTTGCTTTTGCGATTTGGTATCGCTGCTGCTGTACTTTTACCCATTTTATGGTGGAAAAAAGACTATCAATTTTTGTTTGATTTTAAACTGCTGATATTGGCTCTAGTAGGCAGTATTGGGTATTGTATCTTTGTTTATAACGGATTTTTTTATGCACCTGTGGCACATGGCGTGGTTTTTTTAAATGGTACATTTCCGCTATTTGCCGCTCTTATTGGCTATATAATGCTAAGATCGCCCATCGACCGACAAACAGGCATCGGCTTATCAATCATCGTGATGACTTTACTTTTAATGACCATCAGCATCATCATTGGCGATGGGTATTTTGGGCGTGGCGATTTGATGTTTATTACCAGTGGTTTATGCTTGGGCTTGTTTTCGGTATTGCTTCGTAAGTGGAGCTTTTCGGCATGGCATATCATGTGCGGCGTTGCGATTTGGTCGGCAGTCATCTATTCGCTGATTTATGCCATATTTATCACGCCTGCTTTTCATACCGCCACACCTACGCATTTGGCAATTCAGGGTATTTTTCATGGTATCTTTGTGGTCATTATTGCCACATTAACTTATGCCGAAGCTGTCGCAAAAATTGGTATCTTCAAAGCAGGTAGTATCGCCAACTTAGCACCCTTTATTGCCAGTATCATTGCAGTACCACTACTTGGCGAGATGCTAAATACGACCTTAGTTATGGGTTTAATTGGCATGGCAATCGGTGCGTTACAGCCTTGGCGTTGGTTTATTGGGCGTTAATCGTATCAATCTGACCACCCACCTAAATCACATCAACACACTTATTTTGCCCAATCAAATAACTTAAATCCGCAGGACGCTCAATGTCCCAAAGGGCAATGTCCGCATCATAACCAATGGCAATTTTGCCTTTACTGTCTTGCAATCCCAACGCTTTGGCGGCGTTTAATGTTGTGCCTGCCAGCGCCTCTTCTGGCGTGAGCTGAAATAAGGTACACGCCATGTTCATCGCCAGCAAAATAGAAGTAGACGGCGATGTTCCGGGGTTGCAGTCGGTGGATATTGCCATAGATACGCCTTGCTGTCGCATTTTGTCAATCGGAGGTAATTGCGTTTCTTTTAACACATAAAATGCCGTTGGCAGTAGCACGCCCACCGTACCTGATTGTGCCATGCGTTGAATGCTATCATCGCTTAGGTATTCAATATGGTCAGCAGACAAACCATCAAAACTTGCCACCAACGCCCCACCACTCATATCGCTTAATTGTTCGGCGTGTAATTTGACAGGCAATCCCAACGATTGAGCAACCTCAAAGACTTTTTTTACCTGCTGTTTGTTAAAGGCGATGTTTTCACAAAACGCATCTACCGCATCGACCAAACCCTCTTGATGCAAAATTGGCAACCACTCACAGACTTTATCAATATAAGCATCGTTTTGGGCATTGCCGTCATCGTCTTTATACTCCGGCGGTGTGGCGTGAGCTGCCAAATAGGTGGTTTTGACCGTGATGCCATAATCTTGTCCAAGCTTGCGGGCAACTTGCAACATTTTGCGTTCGTTTTGCAAATCCAGCCCATAGCCTGATTTGATTTCAATGGTTTTTACCCCTTCAGCAAGCAATGCTTTTAGGCGTTTTTCACTTTGGGCGTATAATTCATCAAAGCTGGCTTGGCGTGTGGCATTGACGGTTGAGATGATGCCACCGCCATTTTTGGCGATTTGTTCATAACTTACCCCTGTTAGCCGTGCTTCAAACTCATCACTGCGGTTGCCTGCATACACCAAATGGGTGTGGCAATCAATCAAGGCTGGGGTAAGCCATTTGCCTTGAGCGTCAATCAACCTATCAGCGGTGAATGACGATGCATCATCATGATGGCCTATCCATGTAATTTTGCCATCATTGATGCCAATGGCGTGATTGGTCAGTTGCCCATAGGGCGTTGCCGTCTTGGTTGTTTGATTGCTTTGATTACTTTGATTATCAAGATGAAAGCCAAAATCGCTGTTCATGGTGGCGATATTGGCATGGATGATTAATAAGTCAAAATGTGTTTTCATCATGGTATTTTTCATGGTTTTATCATACATAACAAATGGTTGAATTTAACATTGTGTTAACACTGTGCTTGATTTAAAACACTGTGCTAGAAATGTGCTTGATTTGGCAATTAGGTCTGATTTATCTAGACAATGATTTGAATGATGATGATAAAACCGCTTCAACCATCACCGCCAATAAACGACCAGCAACTTTTAACCCACGCCCATCAATGTCATATTTTGGTGACACTTCTGCCATGTCAATCACCTTAACTTTGCCTGTATTGATAATCAGCAAAACACAACGCTCAACAAAATCAAGGCTTAAACCTTTGGCTGCCACCGCACTCACCGCAGGCATGACAGAACCTGCCAAACAGTCCATATCAATGGTCAAATAAATCACATCAAGCGGTGCAATAAATGCCAAAATCTTTTGTTCAATCGCTTGCCAATCAAGGCGATGGCAATCATCATCACCAATCACACTCACCCCCAAATCACAGGCTCTCTCATACAAACTGGCGGTGTTGCTAAATTGACTGATGCCCACACACAAATAATGAAATGGCTGATCTTGTGCGTCCAAATGCTCAGCAATTTGGCGAAACGGTGTGCCAGAGGTGGCGTATTGGTCTTGACGCAAATCAAAATGGGCATCTAAATTGATGATGCCAATGTTTGCCAAAGGCGTGGGGGCGGCTGCCATGTGTTGCCACAAGCCTAAAAACGACCCCCAAGCGATTTCATGCCCACCGCCCAAACCAATCGGTAAGGCATTGGCGTTTAGCACCGTGCTGATTTTATCAGCATAATCTTGTTGAGCAATTTCTAACAAATTGGGGCAAATTGTGTCATCATCATCACAGACAACATTGCCTGCATCGGTAACAATGCCCGCCATTGATTGAAAGGCTTGTTGTGTTTGATATGAAACTGGTAATTTGGCAAAACTGCTTTTAATGGCGTCAGGGGCATGCTTAGCCCCAATGCGTCCTTGGTTACGGTTCACCCCTTGGTCGCAAGCAAATCCAAGCAAGGCAATTTTTGGCTGGTTTGTTTGATTGTTTGTTTGATTAAGGGCATCATCAAATGCTTGAATGTGCTGATACCAATAGCAAGCTTTGCCATTTTCAAAAGGTTCTGCCCTGCCTGCATATGCCTTAAAATCAGGGGCTTGATGATAAACATTGTGGGATGTCATGGTGATTTCCTAACCTATAACGCTTGAATGTCTTCAATGCTTAAGCCTGTTGCCTGCTCAATGGCATCAAGCGATACGCCCAGTTTTTTGAGATTAATGGCAGTCTTTAAAACGCCTTGCTGTATGCCTTGTTGTATGCCTTGCTGTAAAATTGCTTGTTCAGAAGCCAAATTATCTCGGTAAGTTTTTAGGCTGTTTTCATAACTTATCCATTCTTCACGGTTAAGATTGGCAAGCTGGGCTTTTTTAAAGGCTTGTTCAAATACTTGGTTACCTTGAAATACTTGGGGTATCACATTAAGCTCCTTTAAGTTTTTGATATAAAACAACCATTTATCCAGTTCGGTATTAAGCTCATGTTCACTTTTGTTAAATTTGGGCATTTCAAAATAGATAAAGGTCAATTTGTCATAAAAAACTTGGTTATTTTGGTCTTTTAATTCAATGGTGTGAATGACTTGGTCAGAAGGACATTCCTGTAATTTAAAATCCAAAATACTGATGCAATAAATGGGTTTGAGTTGATACAACCAATCTTTGCCTTGTTTGGCTTGTTCAACAATGGGAAAAGTGGCGTAATAAACCGTTCTGTCTTTAAAGTAATTTTGTCGAATGCGTTGCAACTCTACGATAAACATCTCACCTGTGATGCTTTGGCAATAAATATCATAAATGGATTTACGGTCTTCAGCTGTTTGTCCCAATTGTTCGGTATTTTTAAAGCGTAACTCAGCAATTTGATGATGCTTTGGCAAAATGCTGTTAAGAAAGTTGATTAAAATCACTTTACTGGCTTCTTCACCAAAGATTTTTTTAAACCCATAATCGGTAAAAGGGTTGATAAATCCTGTTTTTGGTTGGGTTGAAATGATGTTTTGGTCATTCATAAATATTACCAACTTGGCTTGTTATTTATGGGTTTTATCTTAATTTTATTTTATCATGACTGGATGGTTTTTTCATAAAAGGACATCAGGAAAAAATCATTTCCCTTTATGAAAAAACACAGGCATTATAGGCATATATTATAGACATATATTGTGCTATTTTGCCAAAAACCAATCCGTACGCAACGCCTGCCAGCTGTCAATCAGCTTACCACTAATTACCAACTGTTTGGCGTTTTCAATGTCTGGGGCAAAATAGCGGTCTTTGTCATAATGGGCGACGCTTTGGCGTAATGTTTGATGAACGCTGGCAAGTTTTGGTGAGGTGTGTAAGCCCTCTTCCAGATGAAAATCCACGCCTTGAGCCGCTGCCAAAAGCTCAATGCCCACAATGGTGGCAGTATTGCACGCCATGTCATATAAGCGTCTGCCTGCATAGGTCGCCATCGACACATGGTCTTCTTGGTTGGCGGATGTTGGAATGCTGTCGACAGATGCTGGGTGAGCGTGTGATTTATTTTCAGAGGCCAAAGCGGCAGCGGTTACATGGGCTATCATAAATCCTGAGTTCACCCCTGGATTTTTGACCAAAAAGGCAGGCAAGCCCGATAAAGTGGCATCAATGAGCAAAGCGATACGCCGTTCACTCATTGAGCCAATCTCACTGATGGCAAGTGCCAACATGTCAGCAGCAAATGCCACAGGCTCAGCATGAAAGTTACCGCCTGAGATTGCCACAGGGTCATCATTATCATTAAAAATCAAGGGGTTATCAGTAACGGCATTGGCTTCAATCAACAAAGTTTTGCCCGCTTGGTTAATCACATCCAAACACGCCCCCATCACTTGTGGCTGACAACGCAAACAATAAGGGTCTTGCACTCTTTCATCATCTTCTTTGTGTGATGCACGAATTTGGCTGTCAGCGATTAACTGGCGATGAGCGCTGGCGATTTGTGCCTGACCATGATGCCCACGAGCATCATGAATGCGAGCATCAAACGGGGCATCTGAGCCTTTGGCGGCGTCAATAGACATGCTACCCACCACCGTGGCGGCCGCCAGCAAATCTTGTGCCATAAAATAGCCACGCAAAGCCAAGGCGGTTGATGTTTGTGTGCCGTTAATCAGTGCCAACCCTTCTTTGGCCGCCAACACAATCGGGGTTAACCCTGCGTCATCAAGGGCCTTTTCTGCTGACATTTTTTCGCCATTCACAGACACATCGCCAAATCCCAACATGGCAAGCGTCATGTGCGATAAAGGCGCCAAATCCCCTGACGCCCCAACCGAGCCTTTGGCAGGAATGTGGGGAATGATGTTGTGATTGATTAAGCCCAAAAGGCTGTCCACCACTTCACGGCGAACGCCTGACACGCCTTGAGCCAAGCTTGATACTTTCATCACCATAATCAGGCGCACCACCTCATCAGGCAATCTGTCGCCTGTGCCAACCGAATGCGATAAAATCAAATTGCGTTGAAGCAGCTCAAGCTCATCATCACTGATGCGTTTTTTGGCAAGCAGACCAAAGCCAGTGTTAATGCCATAGGCGGGCTTATCTTTGGCAATGATGGCTTGCACCGCTTGACGAGATGCGTCAATCGCTTCATACGCTGTTGGGTCAAGGCTGATTTTGACAGGGCCATCATACACTTGGCGAAGCTGGGCAAAGGTGAGTTTGCGTGGGGTGAGTGTGAGTGAATTCATGGTTTCTCCAAACAGTTAGATTTATTGATGGTTAATAATTGATAATTGATAATTGATGATAACTGATAACTGATGATTAACTTAATCTTTAGCTTAATCTGTCCATTTAGCCCAACCAGCCCATCACAATGGCCAAGCGACCAAATAAACCAGCAAGTAGGATGCTTAATATCGCGCGTTGTAGCCAAATAACCAGCATTTTTGCCACAGATAACGGAATTTTGGTTGCCAACACACAAGGAATCAAGGCAGAAAAAAAGATGACACTGCTGACACACACCACAGCAGCCACATAACGAGTGAGTAGGTCAGTTTCAGCCAGCAACAAAGCAGGCAGGAACATTTCTGCCAAGCCAGAAGAGATGCCTTTTGCTGCCAGCATCGGTTCAGAAAATCCCAACAGCCAAGTGAATGGATAAAGCAACAATCCCAAAGCATCAAAAACTGGCGTGTATTTAGACAATAACAACCCAAACAAACCCACAGCAATGATAGATGGCACAATGGCGGCACTCATCTGTAGCCCATCTTTGATGTTTGACCAAAGCAATTTGGGGATGTTACTGGCAGATTTGGAAACCGCCATGCCTGTTTTAAAGGCCGTTTTTAATCGCCCCTCTTCTAGTTGGTATGATTCTGGGTGTTGACTGACATCGTCAGCAAGGCTGATGGGAGGCAAGCGAGCGGTGATGGCAGTCACAGCAAAGGTAATTATCAAAGTTGACCAAAAAAATAAATTCCAATCATCCATTAAACCCAATGTCTTGGCCACAATCACCATAAAAGCTGCTGAAACAGTTGAAAAACCTGTGGCAATTATCATGGCTTCTTTGGCAGAATATTTGCCTTCAAGATAAACCCGATTGGTAATTAATAAGCCAATTGAATAACTGCCAACAAAAGAGGCCACCGCATCAATCGCTGAGCTGCCCGGCGTCTTAAATAGCGGTCGCATGATGGGCTGCATCAACACACCCACCATCTCCAATAAGCCAAAACCAACCAAAAATGCCAGTATCAACGCCCCAATAGGAACAATGATGCCAACAGGCAATGCCAATTTTTCAAACAAAAATGGCATCATGTCTTTTTGCATCACAACATCAGGCAACATGTCCAATAAATACAAAGTTGCCAATATCAGACCACAAAGCTTAAATAAGCTTAACAGCAAGTCAGTCACACTGCGTTTAAAATCACCAGATATGATGGGTTTGATGACACCATAAATCATCAATAAAAATAAAAAAGTCAAAGATAAAGTGCGTTGCTCTTTGACCAAATAGCTGGCTGCATGGTCAAATAAAATGGTGCTTTTGCCAGCAATGTCAAATGGCACAAAAAACATAAAAACACCGATACTGCTAAACACCAGCATCTGTAAAATCGCTCGACCATCTGACACCTTTGAAGAATCATTCATAATATTCCCTTATCATAAATATATCTAAAACCATCAGTCATGACAGTCATTCTTGACAGTAACGCTCTTACCAAACCGTCATGACACAAGCAACCTGCTTAACATGGCTCAAAATATGGCTCAAAATATGGCTTAAACCCATCACCCACAATTGGCAAGCGTTTATTTTACCATCGGCAAATTCAAACCATAGTTTTTGGCAGTTTCAATCGCCAATTCATAGCCTGCGTCAGCATGACGCATGACCCCACTGCCACAGTCATTGACCAGCACATTGGCAAGGCGTTTGGCGGCCGCTTCTGTGCCATCGGCGACAATCACCATGCCAGAATGTTGGCTATAACCCATGCCCACGCCGCCGCCATGGTGTAGGCTGACCCATGTTGCCCCGCCTGCCACATTGAGCATGCCATTTAATAATGCCCAGTCGGACACCGCATCGGTGCCATCTTTCATGGATTCACTTTCTCGATTGGGACTGGCAACTGACCCTGTGTCTAAGTGGTCTCGTCCAATGACAATCGGGCCGTTTAGTTCGCCATTTTTCACCATCTCATTAAATGCCAGACCTGCTTTATCACGCTCACCCAAACCCAGCCAGCAAATGCGAGCAGGCAGACCTTGAAAGTGAATGCGTTCTTTTGCCATGTCTAGCCAGTTATGCACATGTGTATTCTCTGGAAACAGCTCTTTGATTTTTTGGTCGGTTTTATAAATGTCCTCAGGGTCGCCAGAGAGTGCCACCCAACGAAACGGGCCCTTGCCTTGACAAAATAGCGGACGAATATAAGCAGGCACAAAGCCTGGAAAATCAAAGGCATTTTTCACCCCAGCGTCAAAGGCAACTTGACGGATATTATTGCCATAATCGGTGGCAGGCACGCCCATCTTTTGCAAATCAAGCATGGCTTGCACATGAATGGCACACGATTTGGCAGCCTCTTGGGTCAATTTGGCATGTTGGCTTGGGTCTTGTTGGGCAGCCCTCCAATCATCCACCGTCCAGCCAATGGGCAGGTAGCCATGAATTAAGTCATGGGCTGATGTTTGGTCGGTCACAAAATCAGGCTTGATGTCGCCATTTTTGGCACGCTGAACAATCTGGGGCAAAATTTCAGCGGCATTACCCAAAAGAGCGATGGACACCGCCTCGCCTTTACTGGTGTGTTCTTTGATAAGCTCGTAAGCGTGGTCAAGGTCGTTTGCCTGCTTATCCACATAGCCTGTACGCAAACGAAAATCAATGCTTGACTGTTGGCATTCAATGTTTAATGATGTCGCTCCTGCAAAAGTCGCCGCCAGTGGCTGAGCCCCACCCATACCACCAAGCCCTGCGGTCAAAATCCAACGCCCTTGCCAGTTGTTGGTGCTTTTGTCGCCTTTTTTTGTGCCAAAGTGCTGTCGCCCTGCTTCGGCAAAGGTCTCATAAGTACCCTGCACGATGCCTTGTGTGCCAATATAAATCCAACTGCCTGCGGTCATCTGCCCATACATGAACAAATCCTTGCGGTCAAGCTCGTTAAAGTGTTCCCAAGTTGCCCAGCGTGGCACAAGGTTGGAGTTGGCAATTAACACTCTGGGGGCATTTTCGTGAGTGTTGAACACGCCAACGGGTTTGCCTGATTGAATGAGCAGTGTTTGGTCATCTTCTAGCTGTTTTAGACTTGCCAAAATTTGGTCATAACATTCCCAGTTGCGTGCCGCCCGTCCAATGCCACCATAGACCACAAGACTTTGGGGATTTTCGGCGACATCAGGGTGTAGGTTATTTTGTATCATGCGGTAAGGGGCTTCGCTAAGCCAGCTTTTACAGGTCAATGCTCTGCCTGTTGGGGCTTTGATGACACGGCTTGTGTCGGTGCGAGTGAATTGGTTCATAAAAATGTCCTTTTTGCTAAGATTTAAATTATTAAAGATCATAATAAATTGTATATACTAATAATAGCAAAAAATAGTTATCTGTACAAATGATTTTTAAATCTTAAACAAAAAAATACCGCCATCATCAGATAACGGTATTTTGAATAAAGATGATATCTTAGTTCAGCTGTGCA
>ERZ1023485.103-NODE-103-length-16532-cov-4.790314_pt1 | contig 16532 bp, 15 predicted proteins | sample MGYA00380538_ERZ1023485 | MGnify/ENA primary metagenome ERZ1023485 (study PRJEB33173, sample SAMEA4830343) | metagenome | study: EMG produced TPA metagenomics assembly of the PRJEB25223 data set...
TATGCCCGTTAGGTTGTTCGGTGTATCGATTTTAGGAGAAAGTGATGAAAGCTGTTAAATTATCTGTAGTTTCTGCTGCAGTTCTACTGTCAACTTCTGCAATGGCAAATGTTGTTACCAATACTGGTGCGACCGTTGTTGACGGTACTCGTACCATCTTTAGTACACTGGTTAGACCTGCGGCTGTGAGTGCTGAGGTTGGTACTTTGGGTTATGGTGCTAATATTGGCTGGGCGGTGAATGACACTGTTGAGCTACAAGCAGGTTGGGCTGGTGGCAATATCGCAAAATCCATCAATGATAACTTTAATGCCAATGGCGTTAACTATCAGCTTGAAACTGATTTTTCTAACCCATACTTAGGTGCTCAAGTGCGTCCAGCTGCCAACTGCTTCACTGTTGGGACAAGTATCATCGTACCTAAGAACGACATCAAAGTCCGCTCAAATAACACAACCGATGGCGTTTTCCGTGTTGATGGTAAAGACTACAAACAAAGCGATGTAGGTCAGCTTACTGGTAAGCTTGAGCATCGTAACAAACTAGCACCTTATTTGACACTGGGTTTCCGCCCAAATCTACACAGTAACTGGGGTGTATTTGGTGAAGTTGGTGCTGCCTATTTGGGCAAAGTAGACGCTACTGTTGAATCAAAAAATCCAACCAAATCAGTAACTGCTACTGATAACACGACCCAAGCGACTGTCATTAAAATTGCAAAACAAGCAGAGCGTGACATCGAAGATAAAAAATATGCCAACTGGTTCCCAATCGCTAAAGTTGGTGTTACTTACCGTTTCTAATTTAAGCTTAGGCTTGAATCAAAAGGCAATGCTTATGCATTGCCTTTTTATTTGTTAAATTAAAATTTAAAATAAAGCTGTTAAGTTGAGCTTAGGGTGGTTATAAAAGTAATCGTCATTATTTTTTATTAAATTGATTGAATTAGGCCGAATGTCAGTCAGATAACATGACATATCCGCACCCATGCCAGTGTACAGCTGATCTTGAAGCAGTTTAATTCGGCACTCTTTTAATCGCCATAAGATATTAATAAGCTGTTGCCTATCAGTAGAGCTAAATTGAGTAAGTAGATAAATTTCATTGGGATGAAAGTATCGTTCAACCACACTGTATTTAATATCGTTAACTTCTATGTCAATGGCACAGGGTGTTAAGCTGATGATAAGAGCGACTTGATTATCTGAATGGCTAAAGCTGACAAAGTAGCGTATTTTATTTGAGTCAATATAATAAGGGTGTGCATGGTCATGAAATTCACCAACAATGTCAAAGCGGTGCATGGTGATTTGTAAAAGTGAACGCACGCACGCAGATTGAGCCTTTTTTTGTTGAAGTCGATGACTGCTTGTTTGTACCATTTTTGCAAATGCGATGATGACTTGTGGTGCAGGCTGTAAAAAAATGGCAGAGTGAATTTTAAGCATGGTGATCAAAAAATAAAAAGCTCAAAACAGGCTGACCTTGATTTGAGCTTGCTTGACTGGTTATCATTAATAAGACAGTTCGGCACGACGATTTTGTGACCATGCTTCTTCATTTGCACCAGATGCGATAGGGCGTTCTTCACCAAAACTGATAATCTCAACGCTGGCTTGATTGATGCCTTTACCAAGCAAATAGTTGCGTACCGCCACCGCACGGCGTTCCCCCAGTGACATATTATACTCACGACTACCATGCTCATCGGTATGACCTGCAACCAAGACACGAGCTGTTTGATTGGTGGTTAAAAATTGTGCTTGTTCGTCTAAGATGGCGGCAGCTTGCGGTTTAATCTCATCAGAATCAAAGTCAAAATAAACCAAACTGGGTAGCGTGCTTGCCAAAGTCTTGATAGTCTCATCATTATCTACCAAAGGTGCAACACCAGTGTAGATAACGCCAGTGTAACCTGTGGGTGCATTAGGAGCAACCATAACTTGACTTGTTGATTTATTGGCACAGCCTGTCATAAAAGTTAGTACTGATAAAGCAGCGGCAGCAGCGGCAATTTGAATATGTAACATCATAAGGATACCAGATTTTGGCTTGTCAATCGTTGTGTTAATCATTGTAACGGTTTATAGTGATTGTCAATTAATAAGGGCAAAAAAGTACTTATCAAGTAATAATCTTTCTTATATGTGAATATAATGACAAATTTATCACATTTTTACAAGGATTTTTTATCAAGATTAGGATATGTCCCAGCTTAATTATTAGTGATGAGAGCGTGGATTATTTGGTCATTGTTAAATTTATGAGTCCTAAAATTGCCAAATGATTAAAATTTTGCTAACATGATAGCCCCTTTGGTAGGCTTTATTTGGTATTGATGAGCAATAATAATATACCGAGTTAAATGGAATACCGAGTTAAATGGATCAACTTAACAGACGCCAAAAACTTAACAACGAAAAGTAGACGACTATGACAGATACAGTACAAAAAGATACAGCACAGTCCCCCAAAAAAGTTTATCTAAAAGACTACACGCCGCCAGTATATGCAGTTGATAAAGTGGATTTGGATATCCGCTTATTTGATGATTATGCTGTCGTTGGTGCCAAACTCAAAATGACGCAAGCACACGCAGGTGAGCTTCGGCTTCTTGGGCGAGATTTAAAGCTTAAAAGCATTCACCTAAATGGTCAGGAATTAAAGCCGCAGGCGTATCATCTTGATAAGGAAGGCTTAACAATTTTAGATGCACCAGATGTCGCAGTGATTGAGACATTGGTTGAGATTTCACCACAAACCAACACAACACTTGAAGGGCTATATCAAGCAGGAACAGGTGATGATAAGATGTTTGTGACACAATGTGAACCTGAGGGTTTTCGCAAAATTACCTTTTTCCCTGACCGTCCTGATGTGTTGACAGAATACACCACACGCCTAGAAGCACCAAAGCATTTTAAAACCTTGCTTACCAATGGTAATTTGGTTGAATCAGGAGAGCTGGATGACAATCGCCATTATACCATTTGGCATGATCCTACCAAAAAACCCAGCTACTTATTCGCTGCTGTCATTGCCAATTTAGAAGTGCTTCAAGACCACTATACAACCATTGAAGGTCGAGAAGTTTTGCTTGAGGTGTATGCCGATGCTCAAGATATTGATAAATGCCATGTTGGTATGCAAGCACTAAAAGATGCGATGAAGTGGGATGAAGATAATTATGGTCGTGCTTATGATTTAGATCGCTATATGATTGTGGCGACAGGTCAGTTTAATATGGGTGCGATGGAAAATAAGGGTTTAAATATCTTTAACACCAGTTGTGTATTATCAAGCCCCGAAACAACAACCGATGAACGCAGTTTTTTGGTTAAATCGGTGATCGCTCATGAGTACTTTCATAACTGGACGGGCAACCGCATCACTTGCCGTGATTGGTTCCAGTTGTGCCTAAAAGAAGGGTTTACTGTATTTCGTGACCAAAGTTTTTCGGGTGATTTTCGCTCAAAAGCGGTTCAGCGTATCGAAGATGTTGCTGTATTACGAGCAGCACAGTTTGCTGAAGATGCAGGCTCGTTAGCACACCCCGTCCGCCCTGAAAGTTTTGTTGAGATTAATAACTTTTATACAATGACCATCTATGAAAAAGGTGCAGAGATTGTCCGTATGATTGCCAATTTCTTGGGTAAAGAGAAGTTTCGCCAAGGTTCGGACGAATATTTTGCTCGCTATGATGGTCAAGCGGTAACCGTTGAAGATTTCTTGTCTGCGATGTCAGTGGCAGATGCTCGAGTGATGGATTTTTTGGCGTGGTATCGTCAGCCAGGTACGCCAGTTGTATCAGGTGGCTATCGTGTTCTTGGCGATAAAGTGGTTATTAATTTATCCCAAAAAACCCGCCATGTACCCAATTATGATGCACCCGTTGCACTACCAATCCCCATAGATACGGCAATTTTTGATAGCCTAACAGGTGAGATGTTGGCAAGCAGAATGTTGCTTTTGACAACAGATAATGCACAATTTGAATTTGATCACATTCAGCTGTCTGATGGTGCTCATCCTGTGGTATCAGTGTTGCGTAATTTTTCAGCACCTGTCAAGATTGACTTTGATTATACAGATGAAGATTTGGCAAGTTTGGTGGCGTTTGAAAGTGAGGGATTCAACCGTTGGCAAGCACTGCAAACACTGATTAATCGATGGTTATCTGGTAGCGTAGATGACGCCACTTTAATCATTTCAGTTATCCAAAAAGCTGTTGATGAATTGATTGAAGATGATCCTATGCTGGCAGCACGATTATTTGATATTCCAAGCCAAAAAGAGCTTGCGATGGCTTACGATGAAAATTATGACCCTGTCAGTGTTAAAGCTCGCCGAGATGAATTGATTGGCAAAATTGCTGATGGTTTGCTAGAAAACGCCAAGCTTTGGTATCAAAAATTACCATTACAAGCGTATGAAGACACACCGCAGGCACGAGGTCGCCGTTTATTGCGTAATGTTTTATTGGATTTGCGTTTGACGGCAGGTGATGAGACGGCTCATCAAGATGCTTATCATCAATACGATAATGCGTCTTGTATGAGTGAGCGACTGGGTGCTTTGATGGCAATGATTGAGCATAATTTGGATAAAAAAGACAGCTATCTTGATGATTTTTATGCCAAATTTAGCCATGAAGATTTGGTGATTGATGCTTGGTTTGTTGCACAAGCAACGCCAGATAGTACCAGTGTCTCTCAAATAGCCTCACTCATGGAGCGTACCGATTATGATTGGAATACACCAAATCGTGTACGCACGACCTTAAGTGCTTTGGCTGCCAAACCTGTACAACTTTGGACGGCTGAAGGCCTTGATTTGTATTTATCATCGGTTGTACGCTTAGATGGCAGCAATCCTCAGTTGGCGGCACGCCTGCTTTCTGCGTTGGCTCGTTGGAATACTTTGACAGCTGACAAAAAAGCGATGGCTCAAGAAAAACTGGCTGCAGTTACCTCTCAGGTTTCATCAAAAAATGTGCTTGAATTTTTGCAAAATATGCAAACGGTAGCATAAGTATCAGTCATTTTAATTCGGGCAGGTAATCGCTTGCCCGTTTTATTATTTGATGATTTTTATGATTATCAGGAAGCCATTTTATTTATTTTAACCAAAAATGCTAAAATCTTATTTTAGCCATAAAATCATTTGATTGCCATGTCTGATACCCATGCTGTTCAACCGCCGTTATATTATCGTTTGGCAACTGCAATGCTTGCACCCATTTATCGGCAAATGGTTATCAAAAAATCAAAAAATAAGCCAACGCTTAAGCGGGAGTTAAATGAGCGTTTTGCTAAGCACTATCAGCCGCCACCTGTTGGCAAGCTAGGCGTTATTTGGTGTCATGCCGTTTCTTTGGGTGAGCTAAATACAGCATATCCACTACTGATTAAGCTTTTAAATCACGGTTATGGGCTGTGGGTAACGAGTACCACCCAAACGGGTTTTGAGCGTGCTGCTAAATTATTTGATGATGAAATCCGATTGGGGCGTGTGGCACACAGTTTTGTACCTGTGGATACGCCGTCGGTGATTGATACTTTTTTAAAGCATGTCAAGCCCATTGCAGCATTGTTCATTGAAACAGAGCTTTGGGCTAATACTTTATATGCCTGCCGAAAACATGGTATCAAAACATTAATGATTAACGCACGCTTAACCCAAAAATCTTATCTAGGATATGCCAAAATTGCCAAAGTGAGTCAAACGATGATGGCAAATCTTGATGGCATCATTGCTCAAGATGCCAGCTCTGCAAAGCGATTTGGACAGCTGGGCAGGGTTTATATTGTCCAAAGTGATTCGCTAAAATGGGCAAGTGTCAGTACGCTAAGCGCTACCCAGCTGACAGCCGTCAACACCCTAACAAGACAGCTGAATCAAGCATGTAAAACATACATTTGGGTGATGGCAAGTTCGCATGATGGTGAGGAGTGCATTGCCCTAAAGGCACATCAGCAATTTCTACAAAAATTCCCCAATGCACTGCTTATCCTTGTGCCAAGACATCCTGAGCGATTTGACACTGTCTACCAAATGTGTTTACAAGGTGGTTTTGTGACTGCTCGCCGTTCAATGGGTGAAACCATTACCCCAAAGACGCAAATTTATCTTGCCGATACGATGGGAGAGCTGCTTTCTTGGTATCAGGTCGCTCAGATTGCGGTAGTTGGTGGCTCGTTTGTACCAGTTGGAGGGCATAATCCCATTGAGCCTGCCAGCCTTGCTACACCTGTTATTATGGGTGCTTATGATGATAATTGTAAGGATTTGGTTGAAGCACTAAAACAGGTTGGTGTATTGGTACAACTGCCAGATGAACCTAATATTTCAGAGCAATTATTTAAAAGCTTATTGCAGGCATCTTTATCTCAATGGACGGGCAAGTCAGGTGCTTTATTGGTACAACAAAAACAGCGTGCTTTACAAGAGCAGTTTTTATTTGTACTGCGTATGATCTAGCCATATATTATACAAAAATAATCATGTTATTTTTCAAACCATCTAAATGATACATTGTGCGATAAGGGTAGGCATATCCTAAGACCTCTTAAGACTTTACTGAATCAGACGGGTATGATTTGATTATTAAAGCTGTGCTAAACTTGAATTAACATCGACCACCATCTCAATCATATATCATCAATCATGAATATTATTTTATTAGACGATAACGAGTTTATCACCACTGACAGCGCCATTATTCATAATCGGTCAACCATTGTACATCTAAAAACAGTATTAAATGTACAACATGGCGATTTTATAAAGTTGGGAAAGCTGGGGGGCAATATGGGCCGTGGCAGGATTGTCCATATGGATGAAAATCAGGTGGTATTATCAGAGATTACTTTGACCAAGGCACCACCTCATAAACTTAATCTTGTGGTTATTTTGGCACTACCACGCCCAAAAGTCTTAAGAAGGCTGGTGATGGATATGACAGCAGCAGGTGTTCGCCATATGGTCTTTATTAACAGTTATCGTACGGATAAGTCCTATTGGAGTTCACCATTACTGTCACGATTAGATGAATTTATCATTGAAGGTTTGCAACAAGGCATAGATACGATACCTCCACAGATAACACTTGCCAAACGATTTAAGCCATTTGTGCAAGATGACTTGCCAAGCCTTATCGGCGATGGCGGTGCAATTGTGGCACACCCTTATGCCGAAGAGCACTTTGGTCAACTCACCCAAAACCAGTTGCCACAAGTTTTGGTTGTGGGGGCAGAGGGCGGGTTTATTCCTTATGAAATTCAGCTTTTGGGCAGTGTGGGCGTACAAGCTGCCAGTTTGGGTAAGCGAATTTTACGCACTGAAGCTGTGGTCAATGCGTTACTGGGTAGATGGCTATAATCAATCACTAAAGTATCATTAACGGTGCTATTTTTGATAAAAAGTGCGTGTTGTTGATAAAGATGGTGCGATTGATATGGGCGATGGGGGTGTCATCTGTGCCGGTGGTGTTAAGTGTGAAGATGAATTTAATGATAATGAGATAATGTCATCAGCCATTTGCCTGCCCAATTGTTGATAACCTAAATGGGTAAAATGTACCCCATCTTTGGCAGCTTTGGCACTTTTCATCCACTGCTTCATTGAGCAGCTGCCACCCATGGCCGATTGCCAATCCCAAAAAAGCGTGTGTTTATTTTGGGCAGTTTGACGCTGTGCTTCTTGAATGGCACTTAAAGTTTGTGGGCGTACCCCGCAGCTGCCCGCTGTATTTTTTAGTACCTCAGGTGACGAGACAATCATAATCGCTGAATGTGGCGATGCGTGGCGAATTTGCTCAATACGCTCATCTAATACGGTAGCGATGCGTTCGGCACTAAGATTGTTATAAGCTTCATTTGTGCCATAGGCAAGTATGATTAGCTCAGGTGCTATGGTTGCCAACTCTTGTTGCCATGCGTTTTGATTCCAGCGGCTCCAATGTGACAGCTCTGCACCATTGATACCAAGCGATGAGACAATAGCACCAAGTTCATGTTTTGACCTACCCCACCAGCCACCAATGGCGGTATTTGTCATGCTGCCTTCAGCGGTGAGCGTAAAAGGCAATTTGGCATCAAAAGTTGTGGTTTGCCAAGTATCATTTTTAATCGGTGCTTCAAGTGTCAGATGATTGCCATCTGCATCACTGATGTTAAATAAGCCATCAGTGGCACTTTGGCGAATGCTGACGGTCATTGATTGAATAGGCTCTTGATTTTTTGCTTTAATGGTCAGCGTACTGCCTGAAAAATTTGGCTTAGCGATTAAACCGCCTAATGTATAATCCTCATGTTGATTGCGGCGACTTGAGATGGGCGTCCATTGATAATTGTCATAGCCATAGCGTGCCATACGCTGACCACTAAAATACATCGGCATCGCCCAGCCCATACCACCGTTACCATAGCGACTTTGTAACTGACTACGCAGTGCTTCGGTCATGCTATCGCCTGCAGTATGTGAGTCGCCTAGCTGTACGATGTGAATGTGGTTATTATTGAGAGCTTGAATGAGCCGATCGGTATTTGGATCTTGATAATTGGTTAAATAATTTGCCGATGTACTCATTGACATGGCTAACACAGATAACGCAAAAAATTGTTTCATAAATTTGCCTAATGGATATTATGGTATGATGGTGATTTGATCTTGTACAGCTTGGGCGATTAACTTTTGTCCTTTGACACTAAAATGAATACCATCAGAGGTACGCATTTTAACGCTTTTTCCATCTTGTATCAGATAATCATTATAAATATCATCGCTTGTGCCTAATAGCTTGCGTGAATCAATGACAAGCACATGATGGCGTTTTAGTTCATCTTGCATGATCTGATTTAGATAAATCATTTGCTCGTTGAGCTTTTGTTTTTTCATGTTTGGCGGTGTGATCAAAATGCCTTGCGGATTGTGATTTTTGGCACTGTCCAAAATGTACATCATACGCTGACGGTAGCCCATCTCCCATTCTGGTGTTTGGAATTTTAATTGACCGCCATTGACCAAATCAGGCATATCCCAAGGGTCATTAGGCCCCAAAAATACGACCAAAATTTTGATATTAGCATTGGTAGACAGCGTCTCTTCGATGGTTTTTGGCCAATTAAATAGGCTTGGATAAGCCAAACCTGTACTTTGTTTGGATAAATTAACAGAGTTGATATGATAATTTTTTTGAAGATATTGCTGGATATGTGGTGCGACGCCTTGCATCATTGAGTCGCCAGCAAAAAAAATCTCATCGCCTGAATGTAGTACATAAGGATTGTCAGGTTTGGCCTCTGATACGCCAACATTATCCATCTGTGCATCGGGCGTAGATTCAAGGCTTTTTTCCATCATCGCCTGATACTTGGGGGTATAAGCCAAATTGTCATTAAAATAATCAACAATTTGCTGATTTTTTTGGTTAATATCACTGGTTAAATCACCATGCCAAGCATACAGTTTATCGCCGATATCGCCACCCATTTTCCAAGCAGGATAACGATCAAGTAAGCTTAATGGGCTACTTTTGTGATAAGTTTGTAGATAATATGCATTAATGGAATTTTGCATTATCCATGCACCAAGTGTGGCAAATAAGCACAGCACTATCAGCAGATAGCCATAGCTTTTGCCGTGAAAATAAGGCTTGGGGCGCGGCTTTAGCTGAATGTGCTTAGGCTCAGGATATTGCTTGGTTTGGGTGATCGTGTCGGTTGGCTGATTAGAAGTTTGCATAAATAAATCCTGGAATGCCTGACGGCGCAAAAATAACAACAATCATTAAGCAGACAAATAATAAACTCACCACCATCAGCTTGGGCAGGCGCGCACCGATACGCACCAAAGCGTGGGTTTTTTGGGTATAAATGGGATAGATGACCCAAGCCAGCATAAATAACGACAGCATGAATAAAGGATTGCCGCTCCAGCCGATATTCGTGTGATTGTACGCCAAAGCTTCAAAGATCCCCATCGCCTCGCTCCAGCTGGTTGCACGAAAAAACACAAAACAAAATGCCACAAAATTAATGGTCACAAAAATCCCAATCACTTTACCTAGCCAACTGTGGCGATATAGTGCATTGCGTGCATTTTTGGCGTCGATGCCATAAATATTTTGATAGAGTTTATCGGTACAATTTAACCAAATGATGGCAAGCCCATGTAATACACCCCAAAGTAAAAAATTCACGCTAGAGCCATGCCAAATGCCTGATAATGCCATGGCGATTAATAAATTGATTTGAGTTCTAAAAAACCCTTGGCGACTGCCTCCTAAAGGAATATAGATATAATCACGAATCCATGTCGATAAGCTGATGTGCCACCTATCCCAAAAAACACGAATATTATGTGCGATTAATGGTGCTTTAAAGTTGATAGGCAAGCGAAAACCGAGCAATAAACCAAACGCTACCATCATCTCACTATACCCTGAAAAGTCCAAAAATAGCTGCAGTGTATAGCCATAAATTGCGACCAATACCTCTAAGCTATGATATTGCATGGGGTTGGCAAAGATGGGATTGACCCAATGGTCAGCCAACCAGCCTGCCAGCCACCATTTTTTAATGAGTGCTAATAAAATCAGGCAAAGTGCGATGGTGGGAAACAAAATACGGCGTGGATTTTGGCTGATGATTTGTTCGCCCATACCACAAGGATTGCCCTCAATATCGATCAGTCCTGATACCGATTTGGTGCGTGCGATAGGGCCTGCACTGATTGTCCCAAAAAAGGATAAGTGGTGCAACAGTGCCATAAAACTTAACTGGGATACATCATATTCATCATAATAACGACTGACCATATAACTGATGGCTTGGAATGAATAATAAGAAATACCGAGCGGAAAAATGATATTTGCCATCACGCCTGATGAATCCAGCTGCATGGCATCAAGGCTGTACTTAATCCCTTCTCGGAAAAAATCATAATATTTAAAAATGCTCAACTGAATCAGCGTGATCACAATCCCTAAAATCAGCCAAAATTTCTTGATTTTAGAGCCATTCATCATCTTGGTGATGAAAAATACAAATATTGTATAGCCAAATAAAATCCCTGTCGCAAGCGTACCTGCCATTAGATAAATGACCGTATAGCTAAATAGGATAATGAGAAAATTTTGGAATTTTGGTGTTTGGCGAAACAGCCAATAAATTGCCAAAAAACCAATGAACATTAAAGTAAATTCTAAAGACAGAAAAGAAAACATGGCTCAATTCTACAAAAACCAAGAAAATCACTTATTTTAACACATTATGATTTTATGATTCATACATTTAAATATGCTTGCTAAGTCTGATATCAAACAGGATTTTTGAAGGCGATGGTATGCAGATATCGCCCCATGGCACGAAAAGGCAGTTGGCGTGAGTATTCAAGTTCCATCGCAACCACATCGTCAGGGTTATTTAGACCACCACGCTTCAGGGGTGCATAATCTGAAAATACCCGAATGCCTGAGCGAATACTGGTTTTATAATGATGAGCAATTAGCCATGCTTCGACGGTATCGGATGCAACAGGGTGATTGGGCGTTAAACTTTTATCATCGGCAGGGCGAGGCGTATTAAGCTGATAAAAATTTCCCATAATTAAATTACGATAAATCTTGCTGGCAGGATTATAAAAACACAAAGACAACATACCGCCATCTGCCAAATACTGATCAAAAAAATTCATGATTTTTTCAGGCTCGCCCAACCACTCAAGCAGCGCATGACATAAGATAATATCAAACTGCTCACCTGCCAAATGATTTGACAATGCCTGATAAGGGCAAGTGATAAACCGTACTTGATCATATACCCCAAGCGATTTGGCATGATCTTTTGCCATATCTAGCATATTGGTTGAAATGTCATTGACTGTTACATGATGATCTTTTGCCAAAGATAGGCTAATCTGAGCCAGTCCTGCGCCCACATCTAAGATGCGTAAAGGGCGATTGAGCATAAGCTGATCCATCGCTTCGCTTAAATCTTGCTGAAGCACGGCTAAGCGGATGCGTCCTTTAAGACCACCATAGACTTTTTTGGCAAAGTGTTCACTGATGGTATCAAAATTTCTATCGTTGGTGATGGTCATAGTTAATTGATAAATAAAATAAAGCAACCAAATGTAAAGCTTGGTGTGCGTGATTTGTTGATGAATTGTGTTATAATAAGGGCATTTTCGCCAATCAAGTATTATAGCACAGCGTGCTTTTCTTCGATAAATTTTATAAATTGGCTTTTGAGTGATGAGCATCTTTATGAAAAAATCTACCATCCAATATTTAAGCTTACCAACTGCTGCACTATTAACGCTGGTTGGTTGTAGTCATGACAACCACCATGATGATGAGATGGCGGTGGCTGAGCCTGTCATTCAGCAGATTGATGATATTTGCCAAGCACCAGTCATGCAAGCAAATCTACAAAATAGTATCAAGCAGTCTATTCTTGATGCCACGATAAGCCAAATGACGGATGCAGACCCCAACCAACGCTTAGCCATACAAAACACCATTGGCCAAAAACTAAATACTTTACAAATCACCACCCAAAATGCCACGAATTTTGCCGATAGCTGTATGGCGGATGTACATATAACGGTCAGCCCTCAAGATTTGGCGAATGCAGAATTTGCTTTTGCTCGTTCAGGGGTAACTTTATTACAGCGTGCTAGCCAAGATCAAGTTGAGTTTTATAATGGCACAATTGTCGCCAAACAAATAACTTATCAAATGGTCAATGGTAATGTGGTGATGTATGGCAACAATCATAATGCCATTCTTCTGATTGCCGATATTTTGGCAGCTTCTACAAGCAGTTTGCCACAAGTATCCATACAATCTGATGTTACCGCACGACCACAAGCAATTGAGCGACTGCCAGAGGCACCAATAGCTATGCCATCAAATCCTCAAGAAGATTCTAGTGTAACGACGCACATTGAACAAAAGCCAGCACCTAACGCACAGGTGTCATCTCGCCCACGCAGCGAGATGTCTTCAAATAATTCAGCACAGACACCCACACAAAACTCGGTAGGGCAATCTTCTGCAGCTGGTAGTACCCCTCGTGTGGATCGTGATAGTCAAGCCAAAGCCAATACCGAGCGTACCACCGAGCGTTCTGCAAATAAGACATCTCAAGACTTACCACACCCACAGCCACCAACGGCGAATGCCAGTAGTGATGGCAAAACAAGTATCAGTATCGTTGAGTCAAACGAAACCTATTGATTGCCGTTTGACCCTGAAATTAAAAACCCTTTTGACCATCAAAAAAGGGTTTTTTGATGGCTATAACGGCTTGGATGAGCTGTTGAAATGGATACGCAATCTATAAAATTTATGTTACAATCAATGAGATTTTTAAGTTTTTATTTTATCACAATCAACATATAATGGAGAGATTTATGACCTTGGCTCGAAATAAGTTTGCTCAAGTCATGCCAAAGTTTGCCACTGTAGCCATCGCAGCTTTGGCGGTTGGCTGTAGTCAACCCACCCAAACAACCTCACAAGCACCTGCCGATACCTCAAATACATCCACCGAAAAAACCACCAAAACCATTGCGATTACTGCCATCGTTGAGCATCCGTCATTGGATGATATTCGCTTGGGTGTGGTAGATGGTTTGGCGAGTTTGGGTTATAAAGACGGTGAGAATTTGACCGTTAATTTTCAATCCGCCCAAGGTAATATGGCGACTGTCGGGCAGATTGCCAAGCAGTTTGTGGCTGATACACCTGATGCCATTGTGGGTATTACCACACCGAGCGCCCAAAGCTTAGCGGCAGCGACCACAAGCATTCCGCTGATTTATACGGCTGTCTCTGATCCTGTGGCTGCCAAATTATTAAATAACAATAATCAAGCCACCCAGCCTAACATTACAGGTTTATCCAGTCAGCTGCCCATTGAGCCACAAGTTGAATTATTTCAAAAAATCAAGCCTGAAGCCAAACGCATTGGCTTTGTTTTTAGCCCTGGTGAAGCCAATTCTGTTGCCGTCAAAAATAAGTTAATTGAAATTTTACCAAAATATGGCATGACTTTGGTGGAAGTGCCCGCCAATCGATCAAGCGATGTGGGCGATGCGACGCGTTCATTGGCTGGCAAGGTGGATTTGCTTTATACATCACTAGATAATGGTGTGGCATCAGCGATGGAAGCGATGGTTTTGGCTGCGAATGAGTTACAAATACCTGTGATTACCTCAGATGAGTTTTCGGTACGCCGTGGTGCGACAGCTGCTTTGGGTGTGAACGATTATGATTTTGGCTTGACAACCGCAAAATTGGTCGCTCAAGTGTTAGATGGTAAAGCCCCAAATGACATTAAACCTGAAGTGATGAATACTTTGACCTTATTTATCAGCCCAAAACACGCAGCCAATCAAGGCGTAACGGTGGATTTGACAACACTGGGTGAGAGTATCAATGTCGATACCACGCCAGCGCGTCAGCCCAACAAATAGCATGTTCTTAGCCAAATATGCGGTATTGGGTGTGAGGTATGTTGGTCGGTGTATTTTAAAATATGATTTATAAATACTTAAATAAGAAAGTTTTAGATGCTTGATATCGCAAGCAAACGCCGCCATTTTTAAACCCAAGCCGATTAAGCAACTGTCACGCTTGGGTTTGTTTTTTGGTGAATTTAATCCGATAATAACTTGGACTTTGTTATAATAAGCGTTTTAACTTTTTGGGCGGATATGGCTGATGAATTTGATTGCTTTTTTTGGAGCGCTGGAGAGCGGTCTGATTTATGCCTTGATGGCACTGGGCGTGCTGATCTCCTTTCGCATTTTAGATTTTCCTGATCTGACCGCTGATGGCAGTTTTCCGTTGGGCGGTGCGGTTGCAGGGATTTGCATTGTCGCAGGCATTAATCCTTGGCTGGCTTGTGTTTTTGGTATGATGGCAGGCATGATAGCAGGTATGATGACGGCTTGGCTGCATGTTAAGTTGGGTATTTTACATCTACTTGCTGGTATTTTGATGATGACCGCCTTATATTCCATCAATCTGCGAATTATGAATGCCCCAAACCTGCCATTACTTGGACAGCCGACAGTATTTACGCCATTGATTGATGGCGGTAATGGATTTTGGGTGCGTGTGGCAGTCGTTGCAGGGGTTGTATTGGTGGTAAAGCTGGCTTTGGATTGGTTTTTTACCACCGAAATGGGCCTGTCAATGCGTGCTACAGGTTCAAATTTGCGTATGGCACAAGCTCAGGGTATTAATACGCCATGGATTATCATTCTTGGCATGGCGATTTCAAACGGTTTGATTGCACTATCGGGTGCTTTGTTTGTGCAGACCCAAGGATTTGCTGATGTTTCTATGGGTATTGGTACGATTGTGATTGGATTGGCTGCGGTCATTATTGGCGAGGCGGTTTTATCTGCCAAGCGAATTTTTTGGATGACTTTGGCGGTGGTGATTGGTGCGATTTTATATCGTTTATTTGTTCAAATTGCGCTTTCTAGCGAGCTATTGCGTGGCGTCGGCTTTAAATCTCAAGATTTAAATTTAGTGACAGCATTTTTGGTGATCATTGTCTTGATGTTGCCAAAAATTAAAGCCAAGCTATCACCAAAAAAATACTAAGGAGTGTATCATGTTACAAGCTACTGATCTTCGCCTGACCTTTAATCTTGGTACGCCCATCGAAAATCCTGCACTGCGTGGACTGTCGTTATCAATTGCTGATGGCGAGTTTGTGACAGTGATTGGTACCAATGGTGCTGGTAAATCCACTTTCTTAAACGCCATCAGTGGTGCGGTGCGTGTCGATAGCGGCAGCATCAAAATTAATGGTCAAGATGTCACTCGCTTAAAGACGCATCAGCGTGCCAAACAAGTGGCGCGTGTTTTTCAAGATCCCATGGCAGGTACTTGTGAGGTACTCACCATTGAGGAAAATATGGCGCTGGCTTATAAGCGTGGCGGTATGCGTGGCTTAGCAGGTGCATTAAATAACAAAAATCGTGAGCTATTTCGTGAAAAGCTATCTATCTTAAAACTTGGATTAGAAAATCGCCTAACCGACCGTATGGGACTTTTGTCAGGTGGTCAGCGTCAGGCGGTCAGCCTATTGATGGCAAGCTTACAGCCTTCAAAAATTTTGCTGCTCGATGAGCATACGGCGGCACTCGATCCAAAAACCGCTGCTTTTGTTTTGGATTTGACTGATAAAATTGTCAGTGAAGGGCGTCTGACTACGATGATGGTGACGCATTCCATGCAACAAGCACTCACGCATGGCACTCGTACTGTCATGCTCCACCAAGGTCAAGTGGTGCTGGATGTCTCAGGAGATAAAAGGCAGGGTATGAATGTTCAAGACCTATTAAACATGTTTGAAAAAACTCGTGGTGAAAAGGTGGAAGATGATAGCTTGATTTTGGGCTGAAAGTTGTACAGATTAGTTTATATGAGCTTGGTTGATCACCTGATAAGCAGGTCTTTAAAGCAAAATGAATGAATACCACCACACATGACATCAATGATCATA
>ERZ1023485.104-NODE-104-length-16482-cov-5.317952_pt1 | contig 16482 bp, 10 predicted proteins | sample MGYA00380538_ERZ1023485 | MGnify/ENA primary metagenome ERZ1023485 (study PRJEB33173, sample SAMEA4830343) | metagenome | study: EMG produced TPA metagenomics assembly of the PRJEB25223 data set...
CATTTTCCCATTTTCCCCATTTTCCTAGGTTTTTATAACTTTATGTTGTTTTTGGCTAATGGTTGGATAGCCAGCACCGCCCATCATTATGCCAGTACCAGCACTAATACCAGCCATCATTATGCCAATGCTGGATAGTCTGCCTAGATGACCGCCTAGCATATTGCTAGTCCTAGGCAATGGGGGAAAGTACTAGCCATCATGCCACTGGTGGCATCATGGCAGGCGTGATTTTTGTGCATCTTCGCCCTCCGATATCTACACTCTTTCCCTCCACGACGATCTTCAGATAGTGAAAGCCTTGCTATATATAGCTTTGCTAGTGTCATTTTCCCATTTTCCCCATTTTCCTAGGTTTTTATAACTTTATGTTGTTTTTGGTGCTGGTATGTCTTTATGTGATTGTGTGCCGACACGCCAAGCGAATAAGCTAAATTTAATGGGTGGGCGGTTGCAGGTTTGGATTTGCTGGGGTTGTTTTGGTGCTGGGCAAATGGCAGGCGTGGCGGTTGTTATCTAAATGGGCGGATTTATGGCGATTTATTTTATTTGATAAAATGCTTTTTTAATTTCCCCTTTCCTTATTATATATATCTGAAATATTATTAAGATATTCTATATTCTATATTATATATATTATTATTTATTAGTCTAATAAGCCTAAAAACAGTCCGCCTATGATACAACATGGGCGGATTTATTCATTCTATGACTTTTTATAATTTAGTTGTCATTAGCCTTTACAAGACCATCCAGCCAATCGCTGTACCATTGATTGATGATTTTTCTATCATGCAGATATTCCGCCTTGTTATAAAAACCTGCCACACCTTGTACCTTGTGGGCTAATGCAAACTCAATAACACGCCCATCAAATTTCTTACCGTTTTCATCTGTATAGTTGTTTAGCTTGGTACTAGCAACATGGCGAAAACCGTGCAGGGTTTGCGTATCATGATAGCCAAGGCGATTTAAAGCCACCCTAAACCGCTGATGGGCGTTTTTGCGGTCTTTGGCACGGCTGGGGAATAGATGAGTATCAAAGCCAGTCAAGCTATGTAATTGCTGTAATAGGGCAAGTGCCTGTTTGGATAGTGGCACAACATGGGGACGACGCTTTTTCATGCGGTGTGCTGGAATTTCCCAAATACCTTTATCAAAATCAATTTCCGCCCATTCACCATCTAGCACTTCATTTGGGCGTAAAAATAAATGGCTAAGCAATTGCACCCCTAAGCGAGTAATTTCGCTGGGAATGGTTTTGATATCTAATAATAGCTTGTGTAAGTCTTGTTCGCTGACATGGGCAAGCTGTTTGGGTTCGTGTTTTTCTAGGCGTTCGTGCAAATGCTCTAATGGGTTAAATTCCACCCCTGCCAATTCTTGAGTAAGAGCAAAGCGATAGATGCGACTGCACACCTGCAAGGCTCTATTGGCGGTTTCAATGATGGGTTTTCCTGTTTGGGGGTTTGGTGTTTCTTGTAGTTTTCTAAAAAAGGTAAGCCATACTTGGCGAGATATATCACCAATGGCTTTTTTACCCATTATTGGAAAAATGTGTTTTTCAAGTAGGCTTAGATATTTGGATTTTGTGCCATCATCCAGCTTTTGAATACTGGGTTCATTGTACCATTCCAAAGCCACACTTTTAAAAGTTTGGGCGGTAGGAGGTGCAGGTATTGCAGTTAATTCATCCAAGCCAAGTGCCAAATCTGCAAATTTTTCTTGTACCAGCTTTCTAGCCATTGCCCCAGTAACGGCAGGATAAGCACCCAGCCCATGCCACCGCCATTTTCCTTTAGCATCCTTATAACGCATTTTCCAAGACTTCGCCCCAGTGGGTTTGACAAACAAATAAAGTCCTTTGCTGTCTTTTTCGCTATATTCTTTTAACTCTGGTTCTAAATTGGCAATGACTGTATCAGATAGTGGGCGTTTTTTAATACTGGTTCTTTTCATTCTTGTATCTCTAAATTTTGCTAACTTGTATCTCTGAAAAGTAAACTAGGGTTTTGGCTAAATTGTTTTGTATCTCTATTTTTGTGAACATAGAGAGATACAAATAGAGATACAAAAATGATTATATTATAGGGGGTAATAGGTGGCAATATAAGGCAATGAAAAAACCCTAAGCCTTTGATTTGCTTAGGGTTTGTGTTAATGTGTGGTTATGCTTGGTAATAGGTATGGTGGAGATGGCGGGAGTCGAACCCGCGTCCGCCAGCACTACATCTATGAATCTACATGCTTAGATTCTGTCTATGGCTTTAATCCGCACCGAACCGACAGTCAGGATGGATTGGACGATTTGCTAAGAATTTCGCCAAAATCATCGCAACGCTAATTTTGGCTATCCTTTGTGCGTTCGCATCTGGGTGAGCAACCAAACCAAAGGCAATCTGTGCCGACCCAAGCAGCCCTTAGGCTGCTAGTGCGTAAGTTTCGTCGTTTGCGACTATTTTAAATGTATGTTGATTTACAAGAGTCACACGCTCTTGACATGCATCATTAGGTTTCGCTACCAGCGTCGAAGCCAGAACATCCCCATGATTTTACTATAACAATTTTAAACCCAATTGTCAAGCATCTGATTGTTTTGCTATCCATCAAATAAATTTTTGCCGTTAAACCATAAGATTTAGCTGTTTTATACAAAAATAGATGAAAATTACAAATTTTTATCAATGTTTTATAACATATGATCAAAGGTAAGCATCCCAAAACCAATAAATTATCATTCAAAATAATTTGGCATGGCAGTAGGATTGCCTGATTTATCAATATAATAAGCGTTATCACCATCTACGACATAGGTTGCACCTGACAAAAAATCGTAGGCTAAATCGTATTTAATATCAATCACCACCTTACCCGTCTTATCAATAAAGCCGTACTTATGCAGCGGCTCGCCATATTCATCAGTTTGACCAGACTTCATCGTCACCGCTGCCAGACCTTCTGAAAATCCTTTGGCAGAATCAAACTGTGGGCGGATGGCAATGTTACCCGATTTATCCAAAAAGCCGTATTTATCTTTTTGTTTAAAAAGAACCAGACCTTCTTCAAACCAATCGCCAATCACTTCATAATTTGGGTGTATGACAATTTTACCAGTCGTATCAATAAATCCATATTTACCATTTTGCTCAATTTTGGCACGCCCTTCCCAAAATCCCCAAGCGTTGGTATATTGTGGAGCGATAACACTCTGACCAGATGTATCAATATAGCCATAGTGATCATTTTCACGATACAACGCCAAGCCATCACTAAACGGATAAGTCTCCTGATACACTGCAGGAATAACAAGCTCACCTACGGTATTGACATAACCATAGTGATCGTCTTTGATGATTGGTGCCAGCCCTTCAGCATAACCACAATCAGAACCAATGATAGCAAATTTAGCACCCTTTGGCAGCGGCGTGGCAGTACAAGCCGCCAAATCATCGTCATCAAAGCTGTGCGTGCTGATGGTATTTGCCAGTACAGGTATCGTGATCATCAAAGTGATCATCGATAATGTGGTTATGATGGGTTTGATATTCATGACGATAATCTCAATATTGACGCAAAGTGTTAAGTGGCTATTTTGACATAAAAATCATCAAATTATCAATAGTTGGTACATAATCTTTATTCTTTAAAACTGATATTGGTAGCAATTGGTTACAAGAATTAAGTAAGATTAAGTTATTTTAAGATAATATTAAATTTAATTATCCTAAAAAATAATCATCGATTAAATGAGATATTAAAGGTATCAACTCAATGCCTGAATGATGGCAGATTTTAGCCGATTTAACGCATCATCATTCAAAGATACGCCATGCAAACCACTTAAATAAAAGATATCTTCCGCTCGCTCGCCCAAAGTGGTAATGCGTGCGCCATGTATTTGAATATTTAGCTCACTAAATACTGCACCGACTTTGGCAAGTAATGATGGTCGGTCTTTGGTGATCAGGTGCATTTTATGATGCCCTTGGTGTGCTAATGATGTCGCTTCTGAAAAATAGACTTGGGTCGGTACGATAAAATATTTAAGCTTACCATCCACTTCAAAAACTCTCGAAGGTACTGGCACACCACCAGTTTTTAGACCATGTTCAAGCCCTAATATCATCTGACTGGTGCGTTCAGGGCTTAACAATAACGGTATACTACTATCCGTTGGCAACAATCGATCAATAATGACATAAGAGTCCACCGCTGTACTTGTGCCGTCAATATCGGCTGATAAAATTGTCGCATCAAGTACCGATAGACCCAACTGATCCAAAATACAAACCGTCGTGGCAAATAAATTATCCTGATCGGGTGCACAAATCAACAGCTGCATCCCTCGCAAGGACACATCGCTATGCTCTCGGATGGCGATGATTGGCTTGCCTTGTTTTAGCCGATGTTCTGCCGCCAAGATTTCGGCTGATTGCCAAGCGATATCTCTATGCTTTTGCTTTAAAAAATACTCTTCCCCAAAACCATCCCACAGGGCTTTTAGTCGGTGATTATCCACCATTGGCAATAAGTCTTGTGCTTTATTTTTTCTATCATCAATCACACGATCTTTGTCAACAACATGGACGCCCAAACTGTGTACTTGGTGGACGCTGGTGTACAGCTGTTTAAGCAGCGTGGCGCGCCAAGTATTCCAAAGCTGACTATTCGTCGCATTCATATCCGCCACAGTCAAGACATACAAATGATTTAGCCGAGTGATAGAATTGGTAAATTCGGCAAATTTAGCAATCACCTCAGGATCGCTGATGTCTTGCTTTTGGGCAATCAGCGACATCGTCAAATGCTCTAATACCAACCACCGCACAAGCTTACTGTCTGTCTCACTCATGCCATGAGTCAAACAAAATTCGTAAGCATCAGCCGCCCCAAGCTTGGAATGATCGCCCCCTCGACCTTTGGCAATATCATGGAAAATCGCTGCAATGACCAAAATGTCCTTGCGGGTAATTCTTTGATAAATCTCAGCTACCAGCCCGTATTTATCTTGATTATTAAGACTATCATCACCAAAGCGATGCAGAATACGCACCAATAATAAGGTATGTGCATCCACCGTGTAGCGGTGAAACAAATCATACTGCATCAGCCCCATAATTTTACCGAAGGCAGGTAGATAATTACCCAAGACCCCAAAACGCTTCATCAGACGCAAGCGATGAAACAGATAATTTAAATCTTGTAAATTGGCTAAAAATAATTGGCGATGTACAGGATTTTTGCGGTATTCTTCATCAATCAAATCACTTGAAGCGTAAATTGCCCGAAGTGTACTTGCTGCGATCTGACGAATGCCCTTTTGACCCATGACCAAAAAAATTTTTAATAAATTGGCTGGATCTGCCGAAAAAGCATCTGGGCGACGGATCGCAATTTTGGTAGGTCTTGATTGATGGTCAGAGCCAGACTGTATCAAATAAAATGTCTCATCAATATCAATCAGGCGTGCAGCAGCTGACAAATAATTTTCATAAAAATATTTGCACAACACCTCTGAAAACGCTGCAATTTTCATGGCATGCTGATAATACACACGCATCATTGTCTCTAGGGCTTGTGTGACATCTTGATGGGTGGTATCTAAAGTGCGTGTATAATAGCCAAACCGCTCAGCGATGGCTTTTTGATAATCAAATAACAATCGATCCTCGCCACGACCCGCCAGTGTATGCAGATGATGGCGAATGCACCATAGATAGTGCTGACCTGCCTGCAAGATGGTACATTCGTTTTCGTTGATAAAATCAGTGGTTGCAAGCACTTTGATATCTGAGCTACCAAAATAAAATCGCCCAAGCCATCCAATCATGTGGATATCTCTAAGCCCACCAGGTGCATTTTTGATATTTGGTTCAAGATTATATTCTGTCGCATTATGTGCCAAATAGCGTGCTTTTGATTCTGCCATTTTGGCATCATAAAAAGACCCTATATCCCAGACCTCTTGAACCGCCTGAATTGGTTGCCAAGATAAATCTTCATTACCTGCCAAAACTCTTGCCTCAAGCATGGCAGAAGCAATGGTTTGGTCACGGACGGCAACACGCAGCTCATCGACACTTCGCACCGAAAAAGCAGGCGTGATACCAATATCCCAAAGCATCGCCACAAAAGATTCAATCGGCTTGGTGGCTTTGCCAATCTCATCACCAATCAATAAAATATCCACATCTGAAGCTGGCAAAAGCTCGCTGCGACCATAGCCACCCACCGCAAATAACGCAAAATCTTTGGGAAATTGATAAAAATCAAACAACTGCCTTAAGATGATATCAATGGCAAGTGTACGCACTTTGAGCAGATTGGCGATATGATGAACCGCATGCATGCCATAAGCGACGACTTGATCATCAATGGCTTTATTTAATTTCTTAAGATAAGCTTGAATCGGCTCGCTGCTTATGAATGTATCTTGAATGGTTGGCGGCAACGCAATATTTAGGTGGCAAGTTTTGGCTAAGTGCTTAAAATTTTGGGCAGTAGAATTTGGCATGATAAATCCAGCGTATCAAATATCCGTCATCCTAGCACAAACCCATCATCACTCACAAGAAAAATCAAGGCAGCCCCAAGCTGCCTTAATAAAGATGAATAGACCATAAATGATTGTAATCAACTGCTTAAAAAGCTTAAATCCTCATCAGGGCGTGCTGTTGTTACAAGACAGCCATTATCTGTGACAATCAATGTATGCTCCCATTGAGCAGATAGCTTACGGTCTTTGGTGATAGCCGTCCAACCATCTTTCATGATTTTGGTCTGCCACACGCCTTGATTGATCATCGGCTCAATGGTAAATGCCATGCCTGTTTTAAGTTCAATACCTGTACCCGCCTTGCCATAATGCAAAACTTGGGGCTCGGCATGGAAGGTCTGACCAATACCATGCCCACAAAACTCACGCACAATGCTAAAACGCTCAGGCTCAACCACCGCTTGAATGGCAGCACCAATATCACCCAAATGAGCACCATTTTTAACCACTTTCATACCAGCATATAACGCTTTTTGGGCCACTTGGCAAAGACGCTGTGCCATCACCGAACCTTGACCGATAATCCACATCTTAGAGGTATCGCCATAGTAGCCATCTTTAATGACTGTAATGTCAATATTAATAATATCGCCTTCTTTGAGCAGTCGTTCATGGTCAGGAATACCATGACAAACCACATGATTGATTGAAGTACAGATCGACTTGGGGAAACCGTTATAGTTCAGCGGGGCAGGAATAGCACCGTGATCAAGAATATACTGGTGTGCAATATCATCTAGCACGCCTGTACTGATACCTGCTTTTATATGTTCATCTAACATCACCAAGACATCAGCGGCAAGCTTGCCTGCCGTTTTCATTTTATCAATAGCAACATCATCTAAAATTGGGATATGTTTTGTCATCATACTTTTCTTAAAATATCATAAATTTATCAACCATTTTACCCCAAAAGCCTTTTAAAAGCTACCTTTGATCAGTTTTAAAGGTCGGTGCTTTTTTGGTACTAATCGCATTTATACCAAGCGATTTAAGTAAGCATTATTACTAAGCCCATTAATCATTAAAAATTTAATTGGCAGCTTATTCTTCATCTAACAAATCATGGTCACGAGCTGCTTGCAAAATAATGCTTGAGCGATTACCACTACGACAAAAAATATGAAGCGGACGCTGACTTTGGTTATAAAAATCTGCAAATTCTTGGACATGATGCATCTCAAGCATACCGCCTGCAAATGGAATATGCCGATATTCAATGCCATACTCGCCTGCGACTTTGGCAATATCATCAGATAATGGTTGGTTTGGTTCTTCGCCATCTGGACGATTATTAACCAGTGTTTTGTATCCTTGATTTGCCAAAGATTTGATATCATCAACTGTAATTTGACCAGAGATTGTGATCAGCTCACTCATCATATTTTCCTTAAATACTCAATAAATTAAACACTCAATAAATTTGGTATTAGCTTACTCTGATTTGGGTAATTTGGCAAATGATTTCACGATTTATACCATACCATCAATTGAGCCTAGATGACCCATGAGTCAAATACCAAAAAACCCTGCTTGATTGTCTTAAAAATATGCTAAAATTTAGGGCATATCATCCATCATTACAAATCACTTTTTGTAAATTTAGCAAGTCTCGCTGCCCATCCGTCAGCGTCATGACAAGCCACAGGACAGGGATTAGCCATGCCATTACCATTTTTAAAACAGCGTCTCGCCAAGATTATCCCGACCAAGACACCAAACACCAATCCCCAAACACCAATCCTAAATAGTAACTATCCACACTTATTTGAGCCACTGGATTTAGGCTTTACCACGCTCAAAAATCGTGTTGTGATGGGTTCAATGCATACAGGTCTTGAAGATAGATTTTATCATTATGGCAAACTGGCTACTTATTTTGAAGCTCGAGCCAAAGGCGGCGTGGGACTCATCATCACCGGTGGGATTGCACCAAATCGCACAGGATGGCTAATACCTGCAGGCGGTACACTCAACCGCTTGGGCGATATCGTACACCATGCACGCATAACCCGAGCGGTGCATAAGCATGATGCTAAGATTTTATTGCAAATTTTACACTCAGGACGCTATGGATATCATCCTTTTGTTGTCGCACCCAGTCCAATAAAATCGCCCATTTCGCCATTTAAACCTCGCCAAATGAGCCAAAACAATATCCAATCAACCATCGCTGATTATGCCCATACCGCCAAACTTGCCAAAAAAGCAGGCTATGATGGCGTTGAGATTATGGGTTCTGAAGGGTATTTAATCAATCAATTTTTATCAGCTCGTACCAATAAACGCACAGACAGTTATGGTGGCAGCCTAGAAAATCGCATGAGATTTGCTATCGAGGTAGTGCGTGCGGTGCGTAAAGCGGCAGGTATGGATTTTATCATCACTTTTCGTTTATCGATGATTGAGCTGGTCGAAGATGGTGCAACCATGCAAGATGTCATCACGCTTGCCAAAGCCCTAGAGTTAGCAGGTGTGAGTATCATTAATACTGGCATTGGCTGGCATGAAGCACGCATTCCTACCATTGTCACAAGCGTACCCAGAGCAGCATTTACACGCTACACCGCCGCCGTCAAACACGCCATTAACATTCCAGTGATTGCCGCTAATCGCATTAATATGCCGAAAACTGCCGAAGAAATTTTGTCAAGTGGTCAAGCAGATTTGGTGCAAATGGCGCGTCCTTTTTTGGCGGACAGCGATTGGGTGAATAAAGCTGCAAGCAACCAAGATCATCTGATTAATACCTGCATTGGCTGCAATCAAGCATGTTTGGATCACACCTTTGCCAATCAGCGCGCCTCTTGTTTGGTTAATCCTTTGGCGTGCTTTGAAAGTGAAATCAGCGTCAAACCCACCAAAAAGCCCAAGAAAATCATTATTGTTGGTGCAGGGGTTGCCGGTCTATCAGCTGCCGTAACCGCTGCCAGTCGTGGACATCAAGTGACAATTTATGAGCAGCATACGCACATCGGTGGTCAGTTTAATATGGCAAAAGTCATTCCCGGCAAAGAAGAATTTTTTGAGACAATTCGATATTTTCGTGAGCAAATCAAATACCTTAATATCACCGTACACCTAAATACTAAGGTGGATAAAGCCATATTAAATCAGTCAAGAGCAGACCATGTAATTATTGCTACTGGCGTAGTTCCACGCATGTTGCCCTCGCTGGAAGGTGCAAACTTGCCACAAGTCATCAGTTATAGCGATCTTTTGACTGGTAAAAAAATAGCAGGCGAGCGTGTGGCAGTCTTGGGTGCAGGTGGTATTGGTTTTGATGTGGCTGAATTTTTAACACATGGCAGCAGTGTATCTGATGCAGTCAATGATGCAACTTACAAGCCCAAAGCAATGGATGCCACTACCTTCTTTACACATTGGGGTGTAGACCAGCAGGCATCTTATCAGACCAAAGGCGCACTGGTTAAGCCCAATTACGCCGCTCCTGCGCGTCAAGTTTATCTGTTGCAGCGTAGCGAAGGCAAGCTTGGTAAAACATTGAATAAAACCACAGGATGGGTACATAAAGCCACCATCAAACAAGCTGGCGTCATTCAAATTGCAGGTGCCAGTTATGATAAAGTTACCAACGAAGGCTTATGGATCACCATTGATGGCAAATCTCAGCTTCTGCGTGTCGATACGGTCGTACTGTGTATCGGTCAAGAGTCTGTCAATGATTTGATGCCAAAGCTTGGCGATACGCCCAAAGCAGACTATCAGGTGATTGGTGGTGCCAAATCCTCCGCTCAATTGGACGCTAAGCGAGCTATTAAAGAGGGTTTTGAGCTGGCTGCAAGATTATAAAATCCTCATATTTCAATTATTTAATATGATAAAATCTCCCAAAGCTTTATAACTTGGGAGATTTTTCAGGCAGCATGTCAGCGTGATTATTTGAATTCAATTATCGATAGCTTAAAGCTTCTGCCACATGTGCTGTTTTGATGTGCTCACTGGCGGCTAAATCTGCAATGGTGCGTGCTACGCGTAAAATACGGTGGTAACTGCGAGCAGACAGATTAAGCTTTGATTGAGCCATTTTGAGTATTTGCTGCTCTTTTTGACCCAATATGGCAAATTGATCAAGTTCATTGACCGTCAGCTCATAATTGGCTTTACCTTGACGAGCAATCGCCATATTGCGTGCTGCCACGACTCTTTGGCGAACATCATCTGATGACTCGCCCTTTGGTGCATTTTGTAAATCCTCAATGGGTAAAGCAGGCACAGTAATATGTAAATCAATGCGGTCTAGTAACGGCCCTGACAGCTTGTCTTGATATTTTTTGATTTGCTCAGGTCGACAGCGACAACGGTTTGTGGTATCGCCATAATACCCACAAGGGCAAGGATTCATGGCGGCAATCAGCTGAAAATCAGCAGGAAATGACACTTGAGCATTCGCACGAGAAATGGTAATCTGTTTTGACTCAATGGGTTGGCGTAATGTTTCGAGTGTTTTACGATCAAATTCTGGAATCTCATCAAGAAAAATTGCGCCTTTATGAGCCAAACTAATCTCACCAGGTTTGGGTTTTGAGCCGCCACCAACCAAAGCAGTCGCAGAGATGGTATGATGAACAGCACGAAACGGTCGCTCGCCAAACGCATAATTGACACCTGCAATTGAGTAAATGCTTGCCACCTCTAAAGTCTCTGCATCGGTCAATGGTGGCAAAATACTAGGCAGACGCGATGCCATCAAAGTCTTGCCCGACCCTGGAGATCCTGTAAATAATAGCGAATGACCACCAGCCGCTGCAATCTCAAGCGCTCGGCGTGCATGATGCTGCCCTTTGACATCTGCCAAATCATACGCATACTGCATCACTTGAGGCTGACTTGGCAAAGTTATGGGCGATAAGAGGTGTTCTTGATTTTGGCTGATGCCGCTCACCACATCCAAATGACGACAAACCGCCTCTAAATTCTCAGCAGCCAGCACCGTCATATCGCCCACTTTGACCGCTTCATCAGCATTAATACTTGGCATAATCAGCGTACGAGGCTTACCATCACAAGGACTGGATTTAATTGCACGAGCGATGGCAAGTGCACCAGAAACAGGTCTAAGCTCTCCATTAAGTGCAAGCTCTCCCACGAATTCAAACTGCGCTAAAACCTTATCATCAATCTGACCACTGGCTGCCAAAATACCCATTGCAATTGGTAAATCCAGTCTTGCCCCATCTTTTGGCAAGTCGGCAGGTGCAAGATTGATCGTCAAACGGCGATTGGGAAATTCATATCCTGAGTTAATCAGTGCTGAACGCACCCGATCTTTGCTTTCTCGTACCGAAGCTTCAGGCAATCCCACAATAGTTAAGGCAGGCAACCCTTGAGAAAGATGAACTTCAACAAATACTTGTGGCGCTTGTAAACCAACAACTGAGCGTGTAAAAACTTTGGCAAATGACATAAAATGAATACTAGATAATGAAAAATAAGCCCAAAAACTACCAGTAACACATGATTTCTGGGCTGTGAATATGCATATTATTAAATCAGTCAGGTGCGACCGTTACCAAAACTCGAATGCTGTCGGGTACTAATGATAGGCTATCAAGTGCCTGCAAACCTTGGGATTTTCGTTGCTCAAGTGCCAAAATTTCATCATCACGAACATTAGGATTCACCGCCTGCAAGCGAACCAGACGCCCAATTTCTTTGTTCATATAATCCCCAAAAGCTGTTTTGGCTTGTGTGCTAATTTGATCAAGCTGCATACCTGCAATGCGTTTGGCGTCTTGGGTTCTGGCATCTATGACCCCTGCGCGTGCCTTGGTAACTTGACGAGCACGACCCTTATCCAAGCGATCGATGAGTGGTAGAATTTTTTCACTGGTGGCAACTTGGCTGAGATCATCGCCTCGTTCACTCAAAAATACGCGCAAACTTTGTTTAGGTAAATATGCTGATAAATTCAATGACTTAGCAGCAATCACCTCAATACGAAACTGATTTTCAATCATCAGCATCCCCTTGGGCAATGCCGCTGATTTTAACAGACCAACCTGTGTATTGCCAAAAGTACCTGTCAAAATCATCTCAAGGATGGCTTGAATCAGCGGATGCTCATAGGTCATATAATGTATGTCCTCACGAGCAAGCGCCTGCTGACGACTAAAGGTCAAAGTCAAGCCATCTTCATCCAAAGGTAGGCTTTCAATGCCCTCCACATCAACCTCAGACGCATCAATCGGATGGATAATCCATGAGCCATCACGCTGCACACTATAATCTATACCCACAGCTGTCAAATAACGATCCAAAAACAGCGGCAGCAATTTGTTATCATCAAGCTCACGCATGGCAAGCTCAATGCGTGCGGCAACATTTGGGCGGCATGAGTTATATTCAAGCAATCTATCACGGCCTGCTTGCAGTGTCTCTTCTAACGCTTGGCGATAGATGGAAGCTTGTGCGATGAGTGCGGCTAAATTTTCACGATTTTGGGGAGTGTCAGCACCTTCAAGCAGCGGCTTTAGCTCTGCAATAAAAGCGTCTTGGACAGATTGAGCCGTTGGGCTGATTTGATTAAAGATATTTAATGCGCCATCATACCAATTATACAGACGCTCTTGGGCAGTACCCATCACAAAAGGCACATGAAGTTGAATCTGTGCAATCTGACCGATACGATCAAGGCGACCGATACGCTGCTCAAGTGTATCAGGATTGGCAGGTAAATCAAATAATACCAAGTCTTGGGCAAATTGAAAATTACGCCCCTCCGAGCCAATCTCAGAACATAATAGAATCTGTGCACCAGCATCATCAGCAAAATATGCCGCCGCTTGGTCACGCTCAAGTAAGCTCATCTGCTCTGTAAAAATTGCCGTCTTGATGCCTGCATGTAACCGAAGCACTGCCTCCAAGCTTTCAATGGTAGCACCGCTACGAGCGATGAGCAATACTTTTTTATGCTTAAGCTCATGGCGTAGTAGCTCAATCAGCCAAGCCACTTTAGGGTCATACTCAAGCCATGCACCATCTGGATATTGCTCCTCACCCCACAGCTGTTCACGCAATTTGCCTTGGGTGTAGTGTGTATTTTGCCATGCCGTTGGCAGAGGCAGCGGATAAGGGATACTGGTTCGCCCAAAAAACCCTTGAACACTATCACGAGTATTACGAAATAAAATACGCCCTGTACCATGGCGGTCTAGTAGCTCATTGATGATATGTGTACGCAAACGCTCATTGGCATTAATATCAGCCAGTTCCACTTCCTCAAAGCCCAACAGATTTGCGACTGCACAAATTTGTTTGGCAGTGAGTTCTTGTCCATCAATCAACAAGGATGCCACCGTTGCCACATCTTCAAAAGCATCTTGGGCGACAATAAAATCATCCAAATCATCAAAACGGTGCGGATCAAGCAGACGCAAGCGTGCAAAATGACTCTCTACGCCCAACTGCTCAGGTGTTGCGGTCAATAGCAACACGCCTGCGATGCTGGCAGCAAAATCGGCGACCAAGTCATACTTATCATTACCGCCTTGTTCGGCGTCCCAATGCAGGTGATGCGCCTCATCGACCACAAGTAAATCAAACCCCGCTGCATATGCTTGCTCATACAAATCATGATGGTCAAGCAATAAATCAATGCCTGCGATGATAAATTGCTCGGTCAAAAAGACATTTTGATCAGGATTATGCTCTTTGATGGCAGCGGTACGCACCAAATCAAACAACGCAAAATCTAAGTTAAAGCGACGCTTAAGCTCAATCATCCATTGATATTGCAAACTGTCAGGCACAAGCACAAGCACACGATTAACCTTACCTGTCAAGATTTGCTGATGTATAATCAGACCTGCCTCAATGGTCTTACCAAGCCCCACCTCATCTGCCAGTAGTACACGGGGCGACAGTCGCTTTCCGACTTCATGGGCGATATACAACTGATGGGCAATGATATCAACTCTAGCTCCAATTAGCCCACGCAGTGGATGACGCGCAAGCATCGCCTGAATACGCAAGGCATCTTGGCGTAGCTCATACCAATCCGCTCCTTCAATACGCCCTGCCAGCAGGCGCTCAAGTGGTTTTGATAAAGTAATATTTGCCGCAAGCCGTGTCTCCATCAAGCTTTTACCACATGCCAAATGATAACGCATCACCCCTGAAATCTCTTCACAGCGTGCCACTTGATACAAATTGCCCTCTTGGTCGGTAATGTCATCACCCACCGAAAACACCACTCGTGACAGCAGTGCAGATGCCTTGGCATAGACGCGTGTTTCTTCGCTTTGGGGAAATAAGATATGGACACAGCGGTCATCAACATCAATCACCACACCAAGCCCTAGGCTTGATTCGCTGTCGGATAAGTAACGCTGGCCGATGGCAAAATTATCACTCATAAAATACTCAGTTAATGTGTTGTTTTCAAAATTGCTTGCTTTTTGGTAAACTTACTATTTTACTAAAAATAAGCAGAATTTACATTAATTTTCTTTATGGCTCTTTTGGGCAATATTTTCAAGATTTAAAAAGCATGACGCATGATATAATTACGCATGATATGATTAAAAATCAACACATGAATAAAATCAATCAACGGAGATGACACATGAAAGCTGTTTTTTTGGATGCGGGTACATTTTCTAAGCAAGCGTGCCTACCCACGCCCAAAGGTGTGACAGAATATCAAACCTATTCACAAACCCCACAAGATGACGAGATTATCATTCAGCGTTGCTGCGATGCTCAGATTGTGATTACTAATAAAGTGGTCATCACACGCAATATTTTAAAAGCCCTGCCAAAGCTTAGGCTGATCCAGCTGACTGCCACTGGTATGGATAATGTGGATAAACAAGCCTGCCAAGACTTGGGCATAACACTTAAAAATGTCGCAGGCTATTCGGTCAATAGCGTGCCTGAACACACCTTGATGATGATGCTTGCGATTATGCGTGGTGTCAAATACTATCATCAGCGTGCAACCGATGGCACTTGGCAGGCAGATGGGCGATTTTGTTTATTAACTGAGCCGCTGTTTGATTTGTATGGACAAACCTTAGGCATCATCGGTGCAGGCAATATTGGGCGGCGTGTGGGCGAATTGGCAAAAGCTTTTGGCATGCATGTTTTATACGCCGAACATCAAGGCAAAACCCCGCGTAGTTCAGAATATACCGATTTTGAAACTGTGCTAAACAGTAGCAATGTCATCAGTTTACATTGCCCATTAACTGACGCTACCAAGCACCTAATCAATACCGACACGCTCGCCAAAATGCACAAAAAACCACTCATTATCAATGTTGCTCGTGGTGGCGTGGTATGCGGAGCGGACATTGTTGATGCACTCATCAATGATCACATCTTAGGTTATGCATCCGATGTGTTTGAGTCTGAACCATTTGCCAAAAATGATCCGCTGCTTGGTATCGCTGATCATCCACGCGTACTGTTTACACCGCATAACGCTTGGGGCAGTCTTGCCGCTCAAGAAAAACTTTGGGAAATTTTAGCCAATCAAATCACCGATTTTATCAACAATCATTCAACCCACACGCCCTAAATTATCTGATCGCATTAAAAAAGCCTTTCGAGTTATCGAAAGGCTTTTAAAAATGGTGGCGAGAGGCAGGATCGAACTGCCGACACACGGATTTTCAATCCGTTGCTCTACCGACTGAGCTATCACGCCAAAGTGGGCGTATTAAACCAAAAAAAGCGGCAGTGGTCAAGTATTTTTCATAAAAATCACGGATTTTTCTTAAAAATAACGCATTTTTATCCAATTTTAAGATTTTTCATTCAACTTTTCCACCAAAATCATACCAAAATTTAACAATTTAAGGTATGATAAAGCACTTATCGGTCGCCCATTTATCATAAAATATCTAAATTTATCATGTCTAACGATTTCATATTTGATTTTAGCACGCCTCACACCACTG
>ERZ1023485.113-NODE-113-length-14612-cov-4.352064_pt1 | contig 14612 bp, 10 predicted proteins | sample MGYA00380538_ERZ1023485 | MGnify/ENA primary metagenome ERZ1023485 (study PRJEB33173, sample SAMEA4830343) | metagenome | study: EMG produced TPA metagenomics assembly of the PRJEB25223 data set...
AACTATCAAGGTGTGATGGGCGAGTTGACAGGTACTGGCAGGGTTGATTTTGTGACTGCCCAAAGACCACTTGAGTGGCAGCTTGATGTCACTGCCAATCCAGTCAAACCCAATGCGTATTTTCAAACACCCAATCAAACACCGTTTGAGCAAATTTCAGGCAGAATGATTGCTTCAGGGCGTCTGCGTGAGATGGATGGTGTGTCAATTCATGATATTAAAGTTGATGACAGTGATTTAACCGCTTTATTAAATGACGGCAAGCAAGTACATCTGATGGGTCAAGGTACTAGCAATATTAGGCTACAAGATGGACAAATTAGCCATCTTAAGGCAAATTTTGATGGCAAGCTTGCTCAAGACATCTTACCGCAGGTGTCTACCTCAAGCATCGGACTGGATATTGAAGGTGATTTGAATGATTTGACCATCACACGGGCAGTCATGATGAATGACTCAGGTAAAGTATCGCTTGCAGGTCGCCTTGGGTTAAATGACGGTATTCGCTGGGATATCAAGGGGCGATTAGATGAGGTAGATACCGCCGCTTTTGTTGATGATGACAATTTAGTTGCGATCATCACAGGCGATCTTGCCACATCAGGCAGATATCGTGATGGCGTGATGGATGATATCGCACTTACCTTTGATGGTCAAGTGCTCAACAACTCAATCCCAAATGGTCATCTAAGTATTGATGCGGCAGGTTCTGGCAATCGCTTTATGGTCAATCATCTAAGACATGATGGCACAGCAGGCACGCTGAATGCGACAGGCTGGGTAGATATCAGCCAAGGCGCTGCATGGCAGCTAGAGGCTGATATGAATTCATTGAATTTGGGTGCATTTATCCAGTCGCTAGATACCGACCTAAACGGCACAATTGAGCTTGCAGGCAACTGGCAAGAGTCTCATCAAGTCATTGATATCGGTAATTTGGATATTACAGGCAGCTACAATAATCAGCCGCTCATCGCCACAGGCAGTCTGTATGCCAAGCTTTCTCTACCCAAAGATTTGGCTGGGTATATCGAAAGTATCAAGCAAGCAAGCCGTCCGCCGACTTCATCTGATGATTTATTGGCACTAAAAAATCGCATTGATGACAACGCACGCCAAACCCAAAATATCATTCATAAGCTCAATGCTGACAATCTACAAGTCCGCATTGGCAATAATCATTTGGCCATATCAGGCGATGAAGGACAGTTGACCGCCAGTGTCAATGTGATTGATCTTGGGCAGCTCATTGACACCGCAAGTGGTGCGATTCAAGGCGGTGTGATTGTTGTCAATGATCATCACGCTTTGCCAACTTTATATATTGATGCCAATGTCTCAGCGCTTAGGCTTGCCAATATCACCATCCAAAATGCACAAGCTATCGGTAAAATTGTCAATCTGGGTAATAGTGAAAGCCAGCTGTTGGTTCAGGGTGATGGTATTATCGTGATGGGACGCACCATTAAATCTGCTCGGATGGATTTTAATGGCACGGAAGCCGATCACATCTTATCAATTTCAACCAAAAGCGGTGATATCGAAGCATCTATGCATATTGACGGGGCATTTAATCGTAACAATATGCGCTATCATGGCGTGTTGTCTGATGGCTTTATCAATAGTAGATTTGGCAAAATGTCGCAGCGTCAGCCGACTGAGTTTAGCTATGGATTGGATGATAATAGCCTACAAATCGCAGCACATTGTTGGCAATCGGCACATACCCAAGGCGATGGCGTGGGTGCGATTTGTCTGCAAGATACCTTAAGCTATACGCCACAATCAGGGCATATCAATCTTGTTATCCAAAATCTTGACACCCAAGTATTATCAGCGGCTCTACCCAGTGATATTCGCTGGCAATCGATGCTCAATGGTCGCATTAAGGCAATGTGGCAGGCAGGTCAATCGCCTTTGGTTGATGCTGTACTGTATTCTGATGATGGCACAATTGGCTTAACTCAAGAAGAGACAGGCTATGTTGAGATGCCATATCAACGCGCGTCTGTGATTGCCAAAAGTGTTGATAATGGCTTAAAGGTAAGAACCGATATCTTGGGTGCGGCAGGTCGTGGTTATGCCGATATCATCATCGACCCCAATCAAGCAGATAAGCCCATTTCTGGTGCGCTTGTTATGAATGATCTTAATTTGGCGGTATTGCGACCATTTTTCCCGAGCATTGAAACATTGAGCGGTAACGTCAGCCTGGCAGCTGGCTTAGGCCGTACAGTACCTCGACCACTGTTTTATTGTAATGCCAATTTAAAAAATGGTGCGTTGGCTATTGTTGGTGTGCCAATGCCCGTTTCTGATGTTGATGCCACGGTGAACATACGAGGTACTAAAGCACGCTTAGACGGTAGATTTATGGGTGGTGAGGGCCATGGCGTGCTTTATGGTGAAATGGATTGGGCAGAAGAGCTGTATGCTCGCCTTGGTGTATTTGGTGAAAATCTGACTGTCAGCCAGCCACCGCTTGTGACTGCACAAATCAGCCCTGAGCTGGAAGTGACTATCAGACCTTTCCAAAAATTTGTAGATGTTCAAGGCGTCGTTAGTATCCCATCAGCAACCATTCGTCCGCCAGAGGCAACCGCAGATATCGTAACCGAATCCCCAGATGTGTCAGTCATTGACCGCCGTATCACAGGTAATATTGACCAGATTTTAAGTAGAGCCAAACCTTGGGATATTAATGCAAATATCGGTGTTGATTTGGGTAATGAGATTGAATTTCGTGGATTTGGGGCGGTATTACCATTGGCAGGCGCGATACATTTGACCCAGTCAGGACAAGGCGCAATGCAAGCTCTTGGCGTGGTTCAGGTTTCTAAACGCACAAAAATTGATGTCATTGGTCAAAATTTGGATTTAAATTATGCCCAAATTCGTTTTGATGGCGACATGCTCAATCCACGCTTATCTATTGAGGGTGAAAAACAAATTGAAGGGCAAACGGTGGGCGTTCGCATTCGTGGAACGGCATCAAATCCAAACATTACCGTATTTAATGATGCAGGTTTGGATGAATACCAAGCAATGAATGCACTGGTGACAGGACGCATTAGCGAATCAAGTGATTTGGGTATCACAGAGCAGGGTTTTCGCTCACAAGTAACCAATCACCTTGCCGCTGCTGGCTTAAGCTTAGGTTTGTCAGGGACCAGAGATTTAACCAACCAAATTGGTCACGCATTTGGTTTTCAGAGTTTGACCATTGATGCCTCGGGCAGCTCAGATGATACCAATGTTAATGTTACAGGCTATATTACGCCAGATTTGTATTTGCGTTATGGCGTGGGTGTGTTTAATGCTGAGTCGACCTTATCCATGCGTTATCAATTGACACGCCGTGTTTATATTGAGGCAACCAGTGCCGCCGAAAACATGGTAGATGTGATTTATCGTTGGAAGTTTTAGCCAAAAAACCATTCATAAATGCGTTTGAATGTGTATCAGATGATGAATAAAAAAGCATTGATCAGAAGATTTATCAATGCCAAATGTTTGATGAAATTGATTTTAATCCGTATGTCATTTTAACAAAGTAATTGTCAGCATTTTTAGGCTGATTGATGCCTTAAAAACCCAACAAGCATCATCTGTCAGTACAAATGATGCCTGTTGGGTTGGAGAAAAACGGTTTTTATTAAAGTGATTTAAGATATTAAACTGATATAAAATCAATATGATACATTATGTTAATAATTTCATGTTAATATCTTGATAATAGCTAATGTCACCAATGGATCATTAGATAATTATGAGATAATTACTTGGTCAAAATTAATCGATTATTTCGAGTTAAACGCAGGCGGTACTCTTCCCCTTGGTGTTCAATACGCACTTCCTTGGTCATGGCAAAAAGATTTTGTGAGTATAATGTTGGTAAGCGAATGTGATCACGGTTACTAAAATAACGAGCGATACTCATAGTCATGGCGATTTTCCTTGTGTTGACGGGTGATGGGTGGTTATCCCAAGCCGTATGCTAAACTACTATCTTACTAAAGTGCACTCTGATTCAAATATATTTTGAGTGCTGGCATGATTGCCGTTAAAATGATTTATTGCCGTTTTATCATTGGGTTAATTTTCGAATGATATTAGTTTTTAAACAGCAATAATTATCATTTGTAGTTATAATAGCAGGTTTTTAGTAAATTGCAAATATAAATATTAAAATTTGATAAAATTCATTAAAAAAATCCATAACTGATTGAAAAATAAAAACTTATGCAAGTAAATTGTATCTATAATCATCATAAAATTGTATATGTTTCAGTGGCTGTACTGAGATATACAGATAAATTTTTAGTAGCAAAGCGTCATATGCATCAACACCAAGGGGGCAAATGGGAATTTATTGGAGGTAAGATTGACTCAAATGAATCTGCCAAACAAGCGTTGATGCGTGAGGTTAATGAAGAAATTGGTCTGTCATTAAATACCGACCAGTTGGTTTTTATAGGAAAAGTATATCATGATTATCAAGATAAAAAGGTATGTTTATATACTTATGAAGTATATCTAACCAAAAAACAATATCATGATTTTTTGTATTGCCAAAAAGGGCTTGAAAATCAAGATTTAAGATGGCTTGATATTGATGAAATGATTGCTAAGGTTAATCAATTTCCTGTCGCCAATACACGGATTATAGATTGGATTGGATTACCAAATCTGCTGTACATCAGCCATGCGGTGGATTACTTTGGTGATTTTGATGGTTTTGTGAATTATTATAGTAACCAGTTGCCCAAATCAGCCTATTTTTATTATCGCCCTTGCGTGGGTACTGATGATGCCATTAGGCTGCTAACTTTGCTAAAATCTAAGCGCCCAGATATTAATCTTGTGGTCAGTTGGTCGGTTTATCAAGCTGCCTATCATCAAGATATGATGAAAGTACTCGGTGGTGTCATGGTGAAATTAACTTGTGATGAACTTGAATATTTTTCTGTCAATGTTGATAAACTGCCAACTGATTTACCGCTTTGGGTTGGCGTGCATGATAAAAAAGAGGCAATGATGGCCAATCGGCTTGCCAAAAGCCACCGCATCGTAGCGGCACTTATCTCACCTGTACACAAAACAAAAACCCATCCTAAAGCTCATGCACTTGGTTGGCAGGGGTTTGAATCTTTGACCAAGTTATGTGATATGCCAAGTATGGCATTGGGTGGGCTGACATGCTTTGATATGAACCATGCCAAACATCATGGTGCAAAAGGTATTGCAGGAATTAGGGGGCTTATTTTATCTCATAACAGCCAGCATTATTGAACCACAAGATAAACCATGCAAGCACTTGGCATGGCATGCTTTATGCTTGTGTCAATGTGTTCACACAAGAATTAACATTGCCAAGCTTTAAATATTGATTTATAATTTGGGCATATCACTTGTTTTAGACCTAAAAATTTTGACGAAAAGACCGTAAGGAAAATATCATGTCAAACCTTTATTCTACCCATTTATCTTCTCGAAAAACCCAAGAAATTCAAGCAGTTGAGTTACTTGTTGCCCTAAATACTTTGGCAAGCAGACAGGTTTTGGTGACATTTTTGGGCGAGCGTACGACATTGGATGTGGTGGCATTGATAGCACTGCATGATAAATATGGTGTGGCATTGGCTGATACTTTGGCGTTTGCCAAGGCTTTGGTTGATCATGGTTTAGAAAATACATCGCTTGATATTGTACAAGCAATCAAAGCACAAAAGTCAGCCAATGAGTTTGATAGCGGTAGCCAAATCAAAGCGACTGATGTGGTATTGTATGGATTTGGCCGCATTGGCCGCATTTTGGCACGCTTATTGATGAGTCGCCCTGCGTCAGAGTCAGGCTTACAGCTTAAGGCCATTGTCGTGCGTCCAGCGGGTGAGGGTGATTTGGCTAAGCGTGCATCGCTATTAGAACGAGATTCGGTACATGGTTGGTTTAATGGCTCTGTACAAGTTGATACCACAAATAATGGTATTATTGTCAATGGTCGCTTTATCAAGGTGATTTATGCGTCTGACCCATCAGAGGTGGATTATACGGCACATGATATCAATGATGCGATTGTCATCGATAATACAGGCAAATGGAAAGATGAAGCGGGGTTGGGTAAACATTTGACATCAAAAGGTGTCAAAAAAGTGTTACTAACAGCACCTGCCAAAGGCGAAATTAAGAATATTGTCTATGGCGTCAATCACGATACCATTGGTAGCGATACCATTGTATCAGCGGCCAGCTGTACCACCAATGCCATCACACCAACACTGAAAGTTTTACATGATGAATATGGTATTGTTCATGGTCATATGGAGACCATTCACGCATTCACCAATGACCAAAATTTGGTAGATAATCACCATAAAGCTGACCGCCGTGGTCGTGCTGCACCACTGAATATGGTCATGACCAGTACAGGCGCAGCGTCTGCAGTATCCAAAGCCATTCCTGAGCTTAAAGGCAAACTATCAGGCAATGCCATTCGTGTACCTACCCCAAATGTTTCATTGGCGATTTTAAACTTAAACTTTGAAAAATCAGTGGGTGATGCTAAGGCAATCAACGCCTTTATCCAATCAAAGGCACAAAGTGAGCAGTGGCAGGCACAGATTGACTATTCAGACTCACCTGAGGCAGTGTCAACTGATTTTGTAGGCTCTGAAAAAGTGGCAATTTTTGATGCCAAAGCAACCATTGCTACTGATAACCGTGCCACCTTATATGTTTGGTATGATAATGAGATGGGCTATAGCACTCAAGTTATCCGAGTTGCTGAAGAGATGGCAAAATAAAGCCTTATCTAACTTTTGAGCTGCCCCAGCTATTTGACCAAAAGCCTATCAGTTAATGCTGATGGGCTTTTTGGCTAAACATACATTCTTGGCTCACCAAAGGGCAAGTTAGAGCGAGTTGGTTTACAATAATATTATAAAATTTTACTTAAATATCAATCCAATATCGGCGAATAGTTTTACCATTGGTATTTAACTTGTTTTCTAAAATACCACCGTGATTCTCGATCACCTTAGCAGATGCCAAATTGTTATCATCACAGGTAATGAGTACTTGATTTAAGCCGTTTTGTTGACAGTGTGTCAGTGCAAGCTTGAGCATTTGGCTGGCTATGCCTTGCCCCCAGTGGTTTGGATGAGTACTGTAGCCAATATGTCCGCCTTGAACTTTTAAAAATTCATTCAATTGATAACGCACATTAATCACCCCAAGAACAAAACCCAACTCATCTACACCAAAAAAAGTATCATCCGCTACTTTAACAAAGGTATGATTTGGTGCAGGTGTGCCTGCAGGTGCACGACTAAAATTAAGCCAGTCTTCATAACTGTCAAATAAAGAAAGTGACATACCGTGTAATACCAGCCCATTATCTTCAAAGGCTTTGGCGAGTGATAAAATCTGCGACTGATGGGCGAGTGTCGGTGCAATGAGTGAAATCTTAGGCATGATCATTCCTTAAATCGTGTTATGATGGTTTTATTGTACCGCATAAATGATTTTGTGTTTTGTTATTTTTCAATCATTGGGCAATTTGTGCTACAATAGTCATCAATTAACTAAAATTTGAGCAAAATTATGCGTTTTATTGATGAAGCTGTAATCAGCGTCAAAGCAGGTGATGGCGGTAATGGGATTGTCAGCTTTCGCCGTGAAAAATTTGTTCCCAAAGGTGGACCAGATGGTGGCGATGGTGGCAAAGGCGGTGATGTTTATGCCATTGCCGATGATAATACCAACACATTGGTGGATTATCGCTATACTCGTAAATTTGAAGCACACCGTGGCGAAAATGGCGGCAGTAAAAACCGTTCGGGTAAGGGTGCTGACGATATCTATTTGGCAGTACCGATAGGAACAACGATTATTGATACTGATTTGGATGTGGTGATTGGAGATTTAACCGAAAAAGGTCAAAAAATCTTGATTGCCAAAGGTGGTGATGGCGGTTTTGGTAATACACGCTTTAAATCTTCCACCAATCAAGCACCTCGTAAAGCAACGCCTGGATTTGCTGGTGAGATGAGAAATATCAAGCTTGAGCTTAAAGTTGTGGCAGATGTCGGTTTGATTGGTTTACCAAATGCAGGTAAATCGACCTTTATTCGTCAGGTCTCAGCTGCCAGACCTAAAGTGGCAGATTACCCTTTCACAACACTTGTACCAAATCTAGGCGTGGTAGATGTTGGCTCACATCAATCTTTTGTCATGGCAGATATCCCAGGTTTGATTGAGGGCGCGTCTGATGGTGCGGGGCTTGGCATTCGATTTTTAAAGCATGTGGCACGCACGCGTCGTTTGTTACATATTGTTGATGTCAAGCCGATTGATGAATCAGATCCCGTTGCTAATGCACAGATTATCTTGAATGAATTGAATAAGTTTTCTCAAGAGTTATCACAGCTGCCACAAATTTTGGTATTAAATAAAATTGACCAAATTCCCAACGAGCAGCGTGATGCCGTTTGTCAAGATATCATCACACGATTGGGCTGGACAGGCGAGGTATTTTACACCTCAACGCTGACTGGCGAAGGGGTTGAAGCGGTCAAACATCATTTGATGCAGGTCATTGAAGATGAGCGTGAGCGTGAGCTTGAAGATCCGATGTTTGCTGAAGCACAGGCGGCTCGCTTTGCACGCCTTGAAGAAGAAGTGCGTCATAATACCGAAATCCAAAAAGAAGCTTATCGTGCGATGCGTAAAGCACAGCGTGAGGGCGGTGATGGTGATGACGATGATGATTGGAATGATGACGATTATGATGTTGCAGTTGAATATGCACCTTATTAAAGTGAGCTAATATCATCATTTTAAGGTTTTATCAGCGTTTTTAAGCATATTGATTTACATACAATCGCCTTTTAATTTGGCAAATTGTTTGTGCTATTTAAATTATAAACTTAAATATTGTATAAACCATCGTTTGGCTACCAGATTGGAGAGGTTGTCTGTAATCACTATCAACCAAAAAGTTTGCTATTTATTGGTATGGTTGAGATTTATGGTATCCGTGATGATATGGCCTATTTTATAACTTGATAAACATCAACATAGATTTTTTACTTATATGATTTAAATAATTAAGTTATTAATACTAAAAAATAAATTGATAGAGAGATTTATGACAGCACAGTTTGCCCCCCTAAAAAATGACCGCTTATTGCGTGCATTAAAGTTCTTGCCTGTGGATACCACACCAGTTTGGATGATGCGTCAAGCAGGGCGATATTTGCCAGAGTATAAGCAAGTGCGTGCACAAGCAGGCGATTTTTTGAGTCTATGTAAAGATATTGATAAAGCAACAGAAGTAACTTTGCAACCACTGCGTCGGTTTGAGCTGGATGCTGCAATTTTATTTAGTGATATTCTAACCATTCCTGATGCGTTTGATTTAGGTCTATACTTTGCTGAAGGTGAAGGTCCTAAGCTGACCAAGACAGTGCGGACAGAGTCACAGATTATGGCACTGCCAAAGATTGAAATGACCTCATCACTTGATTATGTGATGAAGGCTGTAACAAGCATTCGCAAAGCATTAAATGGTCAGGTACCATTGTTTGGTTTTAGTGGCAGTCCTTGGACTTTGGCAACTTATATGGTTGAGGGCGGTTCTAGCCGCGAATTCCGCCATACCAAACACATGATGTATGCCACGCCTGAGCTTTTACATGCATTGCTTGCAAAAATTACCGGTGCAGTGGTTGATTATTTAGATGCACAGATTGTGGCAGGTGCACAGATTGTGCAGATTTTTGACAGTTGGGGCGGCGCGCTTGGTCATCGCCAGTTTACCGAATTTAGCCATGCTTATAATCGTAAGATTGTTGCCCGCCTAAAAGCCATTCATCCTGATGTGCCTGTGATATTATTCACCAAAGGCGGTGGATTATGGCTAGATGTTCAAGCAGATAGCCAAGCTGATGCACTGGGTTTAGATTGGACAATGCCATTAGATAAGGCACGCCACTTACTACACGCCCTAAATGCCAAAAAAGCAATACAGGGAAACTTGGATCCTGCAACCATTTTTGGTTCACCGAATATGATACAAATGGAGGTTCATCGTATGTTAGATGATGCGTATGTCCTTGATAAATCAGGTTATGTTGCCAACTTCGGCCATGGCATTACACAGTGGTCAAATCCTGACCATGCTAAGGCATTCATTGATGCAGTGCATGATTATCAGATTTCATAATAAGTTAGACCACCCCCTAAGTGATATACTCAGGGGGTTTATCAATAGCGATATTTGTTCTAAATTGGTAACCCAATCATCAATCAAGTGTATTGCCATAAAATCATCTGATACCAAAAGATAATAGTGCTGAAGCTTTGTCATTTGGATACTTATTTAATAAAGTTATTTAAGATAATATTCATTATCTATGATATTTTAAAGATAAAATAATCACTAAAGGCTTGAGCTTTGGCATAATATTATGAATGATATTCATCAAAAATATCAAATTTATTATTCACTATTAATTTAAAATTATTAATCAATATTTTGTGAGTTATTTGCAATCTAACCACATTTTAGCTAGGGTAATTATTTGATTTTTAACATGTTAAGGGATGAGATTGATGAGTATCACTGAGCAAAAAAATTAATATCGGTATCGTTGGGGGTTATTCCTGATACCCGTTCGGTTCGAGTATCTAATAAACTGCGTATCGGCATTCATCACGATATCGATGTTTTGACAATCATTGTGGTACAAGACACTTGTCAAGGGTGCAGCAGGGCAAGCGGTACAAAATATGAACATCATGTTTGGTTTTAATGAGATAACAGGACTGGATTTAGTGCCAGTGATGCCTTGATTGGGTATGTTATTGATGAGTGGCTTGTGCTGACATAGTTACTCTATAAGTTACTTGTAAACTGTGGTGAATTTTATTAGCATTATTCAACAGTGCCCAAATAAATGGGCAATATTGATATGCTAAAATATTGCCATAATCCTATCCAAGACCCTAAAAAGCATAATTTTAAGGTATGTATGCAAACAAATATCCGTTTTCATCATCAGTCTGGAATCAGTGTTCTACTGATTGTTTCATGGCTTTTGCTGGCTGTATTTGCACTTATTATTGGCTATTTGGTGATGAACCCAAGTATCGTAACCAAAGAACAATCAGCACACCCATTTGCCATAAGTGTATCAAATGAAGATGAGTGGCAACCCATCATCGCCGATGATAGTACAAAAATACATCCTGATACACCTGCACCAATTGCGTCATATTATGAAGCAGTAAACCGAGCTGCCCAGTCGGTCGTGAATATTTATACCACCCAAAATGCACACCGTCAACTATATTCAAACGATCCTGTATTGCAGCAGTTTTTGGAGCGTTATTATGGTGGAGCACCACATCAAGGCGTAAATCTAGGCTCAGGTGTGGTGGTGTCTAGCGAAGGCTATATCGTGACTAATGCCCATGTGATTAACGGTGCTGATGAGATTACAGTGGCACTCAATGATGGTCGTAAAGCACGCGCTACCGTTATCGGTAGTGATGCAGACAGTGATTTGGCGGTGATTAAGGTTGAGCTGGATAATCTTGTACCAATGGCATTTCGTGCTGAGCCAATTCGTGTTGGTGATGTATCACTGGCAATCGGTAACCCGTTTGGTGTTGGTCAAACAGTTACCCAAGGCATCATTTCTGCGACAGGACGCACTGGCATCGGTGTCAGTAGTTTTGAGGATTTTATCCAAACAGATGCAGCAATTAATCCAGGGAACTCTGGCGGTGCTTTGGTTGATGCTAATGGTGCTTTGATTGGGATTAATACGGCGATTTATTCACGCTCTGGCGGTTCGATGGGTATTGGTTTTGCCATTCCCAATCAAATTGTCCAGCAAGTCATGACATCACTCATCACCACAGGTAAAGTTAGCCGTGGCTGGATGGGGATTGAAATGGTGCGTATGGCAGATGATCCTACAAATATCGAGAGTCGTTCAAATGTTATCATTCGTCAAGTTTGGCAGAATAGTCCAGCAGAGCATGCAGGCTTAAAATCTGGTGATAAAATTGTGCGTATTGATGGTGTACAAATTACCAGCATTAATGAGCTTGTCGGTGTCGTTGCTCATAAAGCACCTGGCAGTCAGCTGACTGTTGATATTATGCGTGATCAGAGACCGATGACTGTACAGGTGGTGTTAGCCGAGCGACCCAGCTCAGACACATTAAGCCAACCTATACAAAACTTGCCCAGTCAGTCAAGACCAAGTACACAGCTTGAACAACTATTGCAAGAGCTGGAGTCTCTGCATGGCACACCGCAATGATGCAATTTAATATTTAAACCTTGGTAAATCTAGACAAATCTAGCTTACCAAGGTTTATATTAAAACAACCAAGCATGACGCATTAAGTTTTTAGTTTGCACGGTTGGGCGGGTATGCTAAAATAGCCCATTATCTGACTTTTATAGCTGATTTATGCACCATTTGATCACATTGATTCGCCAATACAGCTTAGTGCTGATTATTTTGATCATTTGGCAATTTGTGGTGGCAGTAGGTATGCTGCCAGATTATCTTTTGCCAAGTCCTTGGCAAATTTTACAAGCACTCATCGATGATGCCAAACTTTTGGCACATCATGCCAAATACACTTTAGCCACTGCCTTTATCGGGACTGTCATTGGTTTGGCGTTAAGTTTTGTGCTGTCGATTTTAATGGATTTGTCGCGCGGTTTTCGCCAAAGTGTGTACCCGCTGATACTACTAAATCAGACCATTCCAACCATTGCTATCGCACCACTTTTGGTCATTTGGCTTGGTTATGGTATCTTACCGAAAGTGGTTTTGGTGGTGTTATCTGTGTTTTTTCCGATGACCATTGCACTGCTTGATGGCTATCGTTCTGTTAGTACGGATGAGTTAAATTTATTTTACTCTATGAAAGCCAGCACTTATCAAACTTATCGGCATCTTAAGATTCCCTCGGCGATGGGATATTTTTTTACAGGTCTTAAAGTTGCACTCAGCTATGCACTGATTTCAGCGGTGGTGGCAGAATGGCTTGGGGGCTATCATGGGTTGGGTGTGTATATGACCCGAGTGCGTAAATCCTATGAGCTTGATAATATGTTTGCGGTCATTTTTTTGATCAGTTTTTTGACATTGGCGTTAATCGCATTGGTAAAATGGCTGGAGCGTCATGTGCTTGATTATCAATATAAGGAATAATGATGAAAATGTTCAGTTTTCGGCCACTGGTTGGTGTTACTTTGGCAGCTGTTTTGGGCTTGTCACTGAATGCGTGCTCAAAAGATCAATCAGTCAATGAGCCAAAACTTCAAGAGTTGATTATTGCACTAGACTGGGTGCCAAACACGAATCACACAGGGCTATATGTCGCACTTGATCAAGGTTATTTTAAAGAAGCTGGATTTGATGCTAAGATTGTGCAACCAAGTGAGGACAGTACTTCAACTTTGGTTGCAAATAAACGCGCAGATTTTGGTGTTTATTTTCAGCCAAATATGGTTAAGCGTCTGAATAAAGGTGAGCCAATCACTGCCGTGGCAGCAATCACACAACACAGCAGTGTAGGTCTGTTATCATTAGCCAAGCTTGGTGCAGATAACCCCCAAGACTTGCAGGGCAAGCGTTACTCAACATGGGAAGACCCTGTTGATGATGCCGTGGTTGAACAGATTGTTGGCGCACCCCTTAAGAAAATCCCTGGTGAATCTACTGATGCAACGACTGCACTACGCATGAATCAGTTTGATTATATTATGGCGTACTACAGCTGGGATGGTATTCATGCAAATATTAAAGGCGTGGATACCAACTTTTTTTATTTAAAAGATGCTGATCCAATTTTTGATTATTATGCCCCTTTATTAATTGCAAATAATGATGAGCTAAAAAACTACCCTGAAAAATATAAAAAGGCACTGGCGGCAATCAAGCAAGGCTACCTATACGCCGCTCACCATCCAAATGAAAGTGCTGAAATCTTAGTTAAGTATGCACCAGAGATTAATGTAGAGCTTGCCAAACAAAGCCAAGCGTATATCTCGCCACAGTACCTTGATGAACAAGGTGATTGGGGACAATTTGATTATGATCGTTGGGATCGGTTCTTTAATTGGGTTTATCATAAGGGTTTAATGAATGAATTTACACCAAAATCAGGTGTGACCAATGATTATCTAACCCAATAATCTATCGCTTATGCACCCAAAGCTTGAATTTAAAAATATCAGTCATGCGTTCACCACGAATGCCAAGACACCATTATTTGATGACCTAACTCTTAAGGTTGCTCAAGGTAGCGTGGCTAGTATCGTTGGTGCAAGTGGTGTCGGTAAAAGTACACTATTTAATATCGCTGCTGGTCTGATTTATCCCAGCCATGGGCAAGTGATGATCGATGGTAAGAATGTTACAGGCACAACTGGGCATGTGGGCTATATGCTCCAAAAAGACTTATTGTTGCCCTATAAAACGGTATATGACAATATCGCTTTGCCATTGATGTTATCGAATACAACCAAGCAAGAAATTGCAACAAACATGCCACCTAGCTAGGCAATTTGTGGGCTAGAG